>Ga0207705_10000186_pt1:27500-64848 | contig 64848 bp, 32 predicted proteins | sample KBSC13metaG_FD_184314 | JGI IMG/M metagenome (GOLD analysis project Ga0207705, IMG submission 184314) | Corn rhizosphere microbial communities from Kellogg Biological Station, Michigan, USA - KBS C1-3 metaG (SPAdes) (version 2) | ecosystem: Host-associated > Plants > Roots >... | reverse complement strand
ACATCTTTAACTACTCGTTTTTTCCCGTTGCTAGCTAGCGTCTCACCTTCTTTTCCGAAAACGTAGGAACTAAAGAGGCCGGCCTTCGGCAAAGGGAAAGCGTGAAAGGATTTAAAAAAGGGGCTTTACTAAACTAAACTAATATAGAAATGGAAATCTGATAAAGATGCCTAGTCTGCGCTGTTAGAATCCATTGGAGAAAGGCTTGCTCACTTCTTCATCTGTGAGATACTCGTATTAGAATAATTTAGAATAATGGGATTGGACCTTGCTTCGATCCCCTCTTTAAGAGACTCCAGAAACTCGTTGACCCATAGATGTAATAGCCGAAATGAAACTCTTTTCCTTTACGCCATAGGAACTAGTATAGAATTATAAAAGAGGTCTTTCCTTTACGTCGTAAAGAGAAGCATGTGCCTTCCACCTATCCTTCCACGTATAGCTGGGCTTTAATAAAGAACGCATCGGGCAGCGAGCGGAAAAGAAAGTCGATTGAATCTTGGTAATTGAGTGAAGAAGCTCTCAGCGAAGAACAACCCGTAAATCTAGGAAGTATTGAATCGGGATCCGATCTCTTTTGGTACACTCGAGTCATAAGGTGTGTACAGACAGACAGGCTTCCTTTCGAAAGGCTAGGCACCATTTGGTCCAAAGCTCCTCATATGATGGGTATAGGGTGACGACCTTAATGAATCAAGTATTCAGGTGGCAGAGTTATTAGCTACATAAGCGCTCAAATTCCAGAATACTTATTGCCCTGGCTTCTATGATCAACCCCTGGCACATTTCGGTTTTGATCTGAGGCTATCCTGGTCTGCAGGACCCAACACAAGTATTCATCCTTTCCAATCTGAAAAAGGTGTTGCCGAAAGCTTACCCTCTTCCACACGGATGCTACAGCCGCTATCACTTTTGCAGGAGGGGAATTACAGAGTTCGCCTCTCGACATCTTGTTTGGTAAACGGAATTTTTACCCAGGCGCCCTAGTGTTGCCTAACCGTTCGGCCTCGGATGCGAGATCTTTAGCTACTTGTATCAATTTGCCACAGTGTGCTTAGATACAATGCGCTGGCAGCTGAGGCTTGGCAGGATGGGAGTGAATTAAATTAAGGTCGAGGGAGCAGGAAAGAGTTTGTTATTCGCTATTGGCTTAGTACGGCCTATACATAATAGGGCCATGACGGTTTTGGCAAGGCCTTGAACTTCATATATCCCTTTTTTACTCAATCCAGAATACCGATAAAGTCAGATTGAATCATTTTATCGACCTTTCCTTTGGATTTATTATCATAGGTAGTGTTCGAGATCGCCTCTGTGCGGTGAACGCTCGAATGTAGCTAACATCAGTTTTGTCCTCGCGTGGTTGTGAAGGAGATGCTGCTGCTGGATGGAATGCTTCCGGGGCGCCATGATCCTTCTATCAGGAATAATCGAGGGCACTGACTGACTGCATCAATCATCGCTCAGTGAGCTATTAATTGCCGCCAATAGCGCTTCGCTTGCATGCAAGGCGGCTAATAAAAGCGCCAGGTAGACGCGCGGAGATGCATTTTTAGTACAGGTGGGACAAGCTCTAGGGGAATAATCTCTTTCTTATTTCTTTCTTATTTCTTTCCCATGACGACTAGGAACGGGCAAATCAAGAATTTCACTTCGAATTCCGGACCTCAACATCCTGCTGCTCATGGTGTTTCACGATCAGTATTGGAAATGAACGGAGAAGTGGTGGAACGTGCGGAACCACATATTGGATCACTCCAGTGCGGCACGAAGCCGCTGACGCTGAGTAGGCTCCTATGCCGCTAGCACGGTGGAGTAGCGCGTCATGAGCACCGGGCAAAGGGACGGTTGAGCAACTCAAGCGAACCGCTCTACCTGACTTTGGATAAAGATAGAAGGGAGAAGGTTGTGAAGGTGGCCTCGTTATCCACACATCTGGTCGGAGGACCGACCTGGGCGAGCGTAGGCGGGTCCTGGAGTGCCCGTCAAGGGCGCTAGCGCATACCCCGGGGTGATCATCACCACCTGCACCTCACATCTCGGCACAGTGGAACGTGTAACCCGCCTGCTGTCCAAGTCAACCACTTAATTTCCTGTAATTCATAGCGCCTAACAGAACGTAGCAGCAAGGGACAACCCACCCATACAGACAGCCTGCGGGGAGGATGGCACTACTGGCAAAGACCGTCTGGCGAAAACGCCGCAGGCGCGAAGCGTGGTGGGCCTGCGCCGGGGGAGCATAGGGAGGAAAGGGAGCCCGGACGGTGGAAGAGCCAGGGGAAGCCGGGTCATTTGACGGAAATGGAAGGTCCGAGCAGCTCATTCATTCTTGGAAAAAGAGGGGGGGAGCGGGCCAATGTATCAATGAATAGATACAGTCAACGGTAGACAGACAGCGCTGCCTACACGCGAATTAGCTTCCGAACAAGCAAGGGATTGAGCAACTAGCGCTAGGCGCATCCTCTTGCTGGTCGAGCGGTCTCAATTTCACTACAGGATTTGCGAATGAATGCTGGGCCACCTCAAATGGCGTGAGCCGCATGCGGGGAGACCCGCACGTACGGTTTTCAGGGGGATCCGGCCGGCGCCCACCCGACTAGAGGGACTGAGAAATTAATCGAGTACAAAACTTATCTTCAAGCTTTACCTTATTTTGATCGTTCAGAGGGCGATCGCGGAGTCACTGAATGAAGTCCTCCCTTTCTTTCGGGGGTGCTGACCCGCTGCGAGGCAGATATGACTAAGTGACATATTGAATATGGCGACGACTACAGCATGTCGTAGAAGGAGATAAGAGGTGGAGCCAACGACCCACTAAGACTCACGTATCTACAACTACATTCCCGAGCGGCAGTCAAACGGAGGCGTGAATGCAAGATGCCAGCGGAATGATCGACCGGACAGAGGCTAGGGCTGCTTTCTTCCCACCACGTCCTTCCTTGTGTGTCGGAGATATAAAGCGAGTGCACCGGAAAAGAAGGGGAACAGAGTCGATCTATTCCATGGCGAAGCATCCGAAGCATAACTGCACACTCACACGATCTTTGCCGAGAGATAGGAGCATTCGGTGGAACCGGTGAACTACACTTGCTTCTTGATAGATGTGTGGGACAGAGGGCTCGTGGTACCTGCTGCCCACCCTTCCTCCGCTTTGATAACCGTGTGAACGGAGAGTGGGCAGAGCAAAAGGGAAGGAGGTCCTCATACGGAGTCGCACACTTGAGCAGTGCGGGAGACTGGAGAATGGGTCGAGTAAACTCCCTTAGGGCCGATTAAATCACAGACGAGGTTCTTTATTTTTTCTTTTATATTTGGAGAAAAAAGAAAGGCAGAGGTAAATACTTCGAAGAGGCGGCTCGGTAGGGATGGAATGGTCAATCGTCAAGTCAAGGATGACTTCTTTGTTGGCGAAACGATGGGGGAGAGAAAGCACGCCAGTGATTCTCTGAGCCGGTCTTCATTTCCAACGCCTCGGGAAACAGGTCGAGATAGATGACAGCACCTTTTTATCCTCTTCCTTACCGGGAAGGCGCACTTCTCTTCTTCTTCTGGCCTTCACCTCCTGCCCGGCCCGGAAATAGAACCCAGCCCCCTTTCTGATCCATTCATTTCTGCAAGCAGGCGGGATCCAGAGCTAAGCCCCCCTCCTATTCGAAGCCGGGTGTGGCCTCGCCCTTTTGCTCTTCCTTCGGTTTGGCTCCACGAAGGCGCCGCCTAGACTAGGAGCCCCACTCATATTCAAAAGGCGCCCAGCTTTCAAGACGATGATAATAAGTAGTTAGGCTGCCATTATTCCAATATCATGGAATAGCATGGCCCGGGGCTAAGGTAACTCCAGTGGGAGAGCCGTGTTATGGGTGACCTTATTGCACGGTTCAGAGAGCACTTGTGTATGTGATGCAAGTGAACGTGTACGAAAAAGCTGTCGTAAAGTTTCGTTGTTCGTTCCGTCGTTGACCCTATCTATGTTTCTACGATGGCCCAAGAACACGCTCATTCTTCAGCCGTAGAGAGACTTTTGAATTGTGAGGTACCATTACGAGCTCAATATATACGAGTGTTATTCTGTGAAATAACTCGAATTTCAAATCATTCACTTGCTTCAACTACTCATGCTATGGATGTGGGAGCATCAACTCCGTTCCTTTGGGCTTTTGAGGAGCGGGAGAAATTGTTGGAATTCTATGAAAGAGTCCCGGGAGCCAGGATGCATGCCAGTTTCATACGACCTGGTGGAGTGGCACAAGATCTGCCTCTTGGCTTATGTCGAGATATTGATTCCTCCACACAACAATTTGCTTCTCGTATCGACGAATTAGAAGAGATGTCAACCGGCAACCGTATCTGGAAACAACGATTAGTGGATATTGGTACTGTCACTGCACAGCAAGCAAAGGATTGGGGATTCAGTGGTGTAATGTTAAGAGGTCGTGCGACATGAAGACATTGATAGCAATATGGGGGAAGTTCCCATCAGGCAACAACGGTTCTGCCCGACCCTACAAAAGCATGCATATGTTGTCAGTGAAGATTTTGTGTGAAGCCTTGGAGACGACGTACCCGGGGCTAGGGTGAGCTGAGGGGGGACAGCGTAAGTGAGCGAATGTGTGTAAGCCCAGTCAAAGATTCCTATTCTAGGCGGGCCATCAACCTTCGAATGGTGTTGGTCCTACGGACCGTGAACGGATTCGCCTCTGGCCTCTGGGCACGTCGGAACCGCATGAGTTCACCGGGGTGGAGCACGGTCCGCCAAAATCGGCATAGGTTAGGTGCTATTGATGGAACATGGTAAGCCCATCTTTCTCCATATGAAAGTGCTGCGGGCACATAGAGATGTGGGTAGAGGAAGTCTCAAAAAGCGAAGGCCGAGCTGTAGGTCACGTGACCTGCACCGAAAAGGTGGCTGACTGGGCTTTCTCCTGGATCAAAGCAGATCAGCTCGCCAAATTCGTTGATCGAATCGGGCGCCCCGGAACGTCGAATGAAAATACGTGGTCTTTCTACAACCCTATTTATATGATAGGCCCGGCCCCTTTCCCCCTATCCCTCCCTTATGTTTAGGAGCGGGATCTGCCCAAGAACGACCTGTGGTGGTACGGACTCCGCAAGCGTCCCGCACCCTCTGAGAAAGAAACTCCTCAACCATCACAAGATAAAGAAGTATGACGCTCTGTGTCTGACTCTATTGGTCATAGTTCCTTGCTGTTGCGGCCGGTGCTCGTTTGCGCGCGTGTGAACCACCAGATCATAAGGAAAGATGCCTCTCGGGGCATCTGAGAATGATTCGAGCCGTATGAAGGGAAACTCCCACGTACAGTTTGTTTTGGGGGGGAAGGAGCCCGACAGGGTCCCCCCACTGACTTGGCCCGGGCCTAAGTGAAAGTGAAAAAGTGAAGTGGTGGGCCTACCCATCCCAACCTGGGGTATGCTGGGATTCGCGAAGAGCAGCACCTTACGATGTTCATGACCAATCGGATCTTGACGTACCAGTAGGTACCAGAGGAGATCGCTATGATCGTTACTGTATTCGTATCGAAGAGATGCGACAAAGTGTTCGGATCATTGTGCAATGTCCTAATCGAATGCCTAGTGGCATGATCAAAGCCGATGATCGTAAGCTATGTCCTCCATCACGATCTCGAATGAAACTATCCATGGAATCGTGCGCCGTGTGAAACGTAGATCATCGCCGTTCTTAACCGAGACTCAGGTTAAGCTCCGTCTCGGAACCGTCGTGGGGTTAGGAGTAAAGCATCCCGAGGTTGGCGCATCTCGTTGGGCGTGGAGAAGCATTGGGAACCCCAATATCTTTCTTCGGAGCAGTTTCTTTTCCCGTCCCCTCGCCCCGGCATAGCGCTTCGCTTCCGGTTCTTCGGAAGAATCAACTGACTTCTCCCTTCTTCATTGATCCGGGGGAAAGGGAACCGTCTACCAGTTGGGAAGCTAGACATCAAGGTTGTGGCTTGATGAGGATAACTAAGCTGACACGCCGGAGTTGGCTGCTGGCACAACAGGGTGGTGCCTTACCGCACCGCAGGCGCACGCGCGGTAGCGTTCGTGGTGGTGCTTCAGGATTCCAATGTACTGCGTCCAAGATCAGAACGAGCTTGCCGGCGGACCACTGCCGTCCCATTCTTTAGTGAGCTGGAGCGCTGCCATCTTATCCACGGAAAACGCGTCAAGCTATCGCTTCGGGTCGAAGCACTAAAAAAAGAAAAGGACCGGGAAACGCGGCGGCATAGGAACCACGGGAACCCAGGAGGGAGAAAGACGATGTACGGGATACGGGATCCTCGTAGTAGGCTGGACCAAAATCCAGCCGAGAGAGGGCAGCCTTTAGAAGCAACAGGTTGGGAAACCAAGAGAAGGTCTTATCTTCTTCCCGGCACAAAAAGAGGGATTAGCATTATTGACCCCATGAGAAAGCACTAACACCTTCGGCTCCGCGCACTGGGAAAAGGCTTCCGCGACAGGAAACCGGCTACTAGTTAGGAAGTGAACATAAGGTATCAAGAGGTCCCTCACAGTCAGGTGCGATGCAATTGCCCCCTATTAGTCAAGTACCCCTCTTCCTATTTTGTTTAGGGGTTAAAATGGCTTGATGAACCCTTCCGTTCACACGCACCGGCCCCATTCACTTGCAACTCGTAGAGGCTGTAAGTAAAGTAAACAGTGCCCCACTAAATTCAAAGTGACGGTGGGGTTGAAAGACGAGAGTGCCTACCCCCGAGCCGAGAGTGCCCGCCCTTTCTGTCAAGTAGGCTACTTTTTCCGGAACGCAGTCCGGAATAAGCGTTCCTGTGTATATAGATATCTTCGATGCTGTCATTTCGAAATGTCCGCTTCCTCTTTCACCTCCCAAAAAGCAAAGTTGGCTTGACGAGCGCAGATGAGGAAGCGGGAGCAATAAAACCAAGAATCTCTTTCTTTTCCAAATACTTACTTTATTAAGATTAAGTTAAGGGGCAAAGAGAAGCGCTTTCGCTACTGAGAAAGCGAATGGTCAGCGCGAGGGTTCGACGACTTAGCCGAGCGTTAGCGAAGCGTCATTCTCATATCATAGCGAGGCGCTTCGAGTTAGCGAAGCGCTGTAGTAGCGTCGGAGACTATGTGCTATAATGCTGAACTAAGGACGTTCCGCCTTATCTATAGAAGCAGTCAACTGAGTTCTGAACGAATGGGATCCTTAGTGGGTAATGGCTCAATCAATCTATAGATGGAAAGCCTTATGATGGGAAACTACCACGTTAGGTTTGGAGAGAGATGGGACCTGTTATAGTTTAGGGGGAGCAGATGCAAGCTTTTTCTTTCCATAGCCGGCCAAATGACTACCGGATCATCGGTCTACTCTACCTCAATTCACCATTTCGAACTTTATACAGAAGGTTTTTCCGTACCAGCTCCTTCTACCTATACCGCAGTTGAAGCACCTAAAGGTGAATTTGGTGTCTTTCTTGTCAGTAATGGGAGTAATCGTCCCTACCGTTGTAAAATAAGAGCACCTGGCTTTGCCCATTCACAAGGACTCGATTCTATGTCCAAACATCACATGCCAGCAGATGTAGTCACCATCATAGGTACTCAAGATATTGTGTTTGGAGAGGTAGATAGATAGGACGTAGTCTTGCTCGATCAGGACCCTTGCTTTATTGCGAGCCAAAACAGCTGCGCTATTCAGTTCTACATCTTTTTTTACATTTAAAGAAATGTGAAAATGCAGCCCTTTAGTTTTAGTTACAGATGTGAAAAAAGTAAATATCTCTCTGTCTGTGTAGGTTCGGTTTGTTCTTATCGATCCATTTCTTCGAGTGTGGGTGTCCTACGCTACTTCCGTTCATGTTTACGTTCTCAAAAGACCTTGGAAAAACCAACGCCGACCAAAATCCAAGTCTCCCTTTCTCTTTTGGGAGCAGAGCTGAAAAAGATGGAAATATGTGCTATGTGGAATCACCGTATCTTTCACTTTGGGCTTGACCAAGCAAGCCAGGCGTCTTCAAGAACTTTTAGTTCAACAACGCGAAAAGGAAATCCAATTTCGGTAAGACTTTGTCTGATCTCCATGCGTCTCGTGGTGGCCGCCTTACCCATTTTTCTAGTTCTAGTAATGTGGTTTGGGTCCCAGGGGTCTCTTCCTATCGATCCCCATATTCTGGAGGCAGTCAAGGGAAGTTTCGTACGGCAGGGGGTGCTTACAATTTGCCGGCTCCTGGGGTTCGATATGCCCGTTTTCATTATTATTCTGGCAGCCAAAATATTCTATAAAATACTGTTTTGGTTGTGGGGAATTTGACTATGTCCGGGACATACAACAATATTGTTTTCGATGTAAGGAACCTTACGAAAATTCCAATTGAAAACAATATTGTTTTTATTTATGCAGCTGTTTTTTGAGTATGGGAAACGTCCTCAGTTCTTCGATTCATTTTCCGATCGGTAATATTTCCTGGTGTAGGCATAGGAAACCGAGGCCCACCAACCGTATACTTGTTGGTTTGGTGGGGAAAGAAGAGTGGGTAAGTGGGCTTCTTTCAAGGTTCGTACATATCCTCAACTTCGACCTGCAGAGCCAAATTATCTTACTTTTACCAGCTTATTGCGCGTATTCTGACAAGTGATTCGATCTCATCATCACCATAATTGTCGTTGTCATCTAGATTGCTTTCTTCACAATCCTCGTCGTAACTGGCATATGTTTAAAGAGGGGCCTCCTCTCCTGCTTCCTGCAACAAAAACAACAAGAGAAGTGGAGTTTTCTATCAGAACAAGACTATTACATACATCAAGTATTATCAATAATCAAAAAGACTCTAAAGAGTAAGACGTACATAAAAATCGTCTTCTGTTTGAGAGTCGAATTCAACGACCTTCCGGGCAGTTATACTCGGGTACGGCTTGGAAGGCTTAGCGCCCTTAACCTGACAATTTAAGTTCCCTATTTATTGATTCGATTCCCCATTTCCTGGACAAACAACCAGGGTAGCTACTTGGTGAGTTATACTTTGTACTCTTCGGTGGCTTAGGAAGACAACATAGCATTGATTATGAGTCAACATTTTTCCCATGTTTAAGATAGTGAAAGCTTAAAACATATCTTCTCTTTCCCATCAAGCTAGGCTAGGCAAGGTGCGCTTCCTTTCTGTAAGAAGAGAGTAGCAACGTTGTAAATTCATTGTTCACCACACTCTCTGTGAACTATCATCGGTATTTAGATGTGTAAGAAAAATTACGATTGAAAGCGAGTCAGGTTTAGCTCGTACAGAAGTCCAAACTTCAAAACTTGATAAGAGAAGTCCTAACCTATCGTCCAAAATTACTTGCTTGCGGCAGCTCAAACGAAACTGCATGGGCAATCATAACACCGCTGCTACATTTCAAAGTTCCGGGATCGGTGGCTAAACCTACAGAAAGAAAGGTTGTCCGTAAAAGCGAAGATCAATATAGAGATGCTCAGCAATAGCCTCTTTCCTTTACCGAGACTATTCCGTCTCAAAGTGAATCTGCACTACTTTTGATTTGATTTGATACAGACTGAAAGAAATGCATGCTCAAATTCAAAAACGAACAATCTCTTCCTTGGTGCTGAGATGGGCAGGCTCCTTCGCGACTTCGATCCGTCCATTCTATTCCATCACTACTTCAGTACTTCAGATCTCGTCCGTCGGTAGTGAAAGAAATCAGTTCTCTTCCCGCTCCAGCTCAATAGCATGTGCTTTCCTGGCACTTGGAAATCCGGAACATCTGAATGAGTGGAGTGAACCAAGAGAGGCACTGCTCCAGTGGAGGGTTCATGGCCATACCATAGAGTGCTTTAACTGGAGAGGATTGCAGAAGTGATGAGCCGAATTGTACCAAGCCAATGGCAACCACTTAACCCACTGTTTTGGAGTAGAACTTACTGAGCACCTGAGATACATCTCAAGACACTGATTCATTCACTCTTTCAGTCTGCCCCTCAGTCTGAGGGTGATAGGCAGAGCTCAACTGCAACTTAGTGTCCAATAGCTTGCCCCTCCAAAAGGAGCTAGTGAACACCCTGTCCCTGTCAGATACAATAGTGGCTGGCACTCCATGCAACTTCCCAATATTGTTTAGGAAAGTGGTAGCAACTGAAGCAGCAATGTAAGGATGTTTAAGAGGTCAAAAATGGGCCTATTTGTCTGTCTACCACTACTAATATAAATAGAACAGAGAGCCCTTCCGATTTAGTCCGGCCCTCAATCCATAGATATATCTTTCCAAGCTCCATCAGGTCTATTTGTGCCGGTGCCGGGCTGCCATCTCATCTATGATGAAGAATCTCTTGTCATACCAACTCGTTTACTCGCTGGCACTCAAAGAAATGCAATTGCAAAAGAAATGGTGATTGGTGCGTTGCTTAGGGGGCTTTCTGCTTTCGATGGTACAACCCAAGTCGACTACTTACCATAATAACCAGTGCTGGGCTCTCTCGCGATAACAACCCACTTCGTTGCGCCTTTTTTCTTGATGGGTATGGGTGATCTTTGGGGCGGGTTAGGGTTCCGGATCAGGCAAAAGTAAGAACTAAAAACGGATACTTTTGAATGCTTGGGTTGCTTTGATTGAATCGATTGATTCACCCTTGGCCAGAGAAGAAGATAGGGAATTCCATAGAGTCTTGAGAGTAGAAAGCAGCTGATATAGATGCCACCCCACCAAATAAATCGTAGGTAGAATGAAAGTAAGTGATTACTGTAGTGCCATGCATTTGGGATTACAGTGCCAAGCATTCGTGCTGGGATTTGAGACAGTGCCAATCTCATCTCGAACTATTACTAGCAAATAAATCATAGGTAGAAGGAATCTCAGTGATTACAATTACAGCAGCGCCACGCCAGTAGAGTAGATTCCGTTCGTTCTAGCAATCATGCCAGAACTCACTGATCCATGTGCTCCCAGAAGGAAGGATCTCGTTCCCATAGCATAGCCTATAATGAATGTGGCTTTCCCCCCCATCTCCTATCTATAGCTTCTATAGCTTATAGCTGGAATGACCTATATGACCGGAACCACCTAAACATCTATATGACCGGAACGGAACCTCAACCTATATGTATATGACCGGAACCTAAACAACCTACTGGACTTGCTTTGCTACTTGAGCCTAAGCTATATGATCTGAACCAACCCTATCGGGACTAGATCCTGTCTACGGACTTGATCCTGTCATGTCAACGGACTTGCACTTGCCTGTCAATCTTGACGGACTTGATTGTTTCAATACGTCAATCAATACGGATTCTCTTTCCTGTGGAAATGCTATCTACCTGGAAGGAAGGTTTGTTTCCCGAAGGAAGGAGATGGAGATTCTTTCGCTGGAGAGATACTTTCTCATTGGAGAGGAGATACTTTCTCTTTTCGGGCTCGAAATCTGTCCTGTCGATTTCTCTGATTTAAGGGCGCAAGCACAATACTGCACTCTCCCTGCTTGCTCGCCCGATCCGTCGATCTTCTCGAGAGGAGCAGTTCAAATCACCCTGTACGGATCCATTGGGATCACCTAGAGCCGCGAGTCCAGTTGAGTGAATCCTTTCAGGCTGGATGGATGCGGTGGGCTAGCTCTGCTCTCTTCTCGAAATTGCATATTGCATAGAGTAGTATTGTACGAAACGATATCTCGTAACGGAAGGATGGAAACCAAGAGAAAGAAGACAGCTCTATCTCAGAAGTGAGCTCCGTCTCACAAGTTAGCTCCGTCGACACCTCGAGCTATTCAAACGAGTGTTCAGTCATCAGATCTCAATATCGGGTTGGGAATCTTTCTAGACTAAAAAGTTTCGTTTTCGTGGGTCGGTGTCAAGTCTATCTCTCATGTTGCTCCTCAGAAAACGCGTAGAATAGTAATGTCATTGGCCCACTAGATAAGGATGGGACAAACGCTCTAGTCTATGCGTTAGAAGGCAACTAGTATTTTTGGTTATTTTGGGAGGGAGTCTTTTTCTGTCTTGAGGGTTGGTTTGATTGGAAATCGAAATGCCTCAACTTGATAAATTGACTTATTTCTCACAATTCTTCTGGTTATGCCTTCTCCTCTTTACTTTTTATATTCTCTTTTATAATAATAATAATGGAATACTTGGAATTAGCAGAATTCTCAAACTACGGAACCAACTGCTTTCGCACCGGGGGAACAAGATCCGGAGCAAGGACCCTAATAATTTGGAAGATATCTCGAGAAAAGGTTTTAGCACCGGTCTCTCATATATGTACTCCAGTTTATCCGAAGTATCCCAATGGACCGTCGACTATTTGGGAAAAAGGAGGAAAATCACTCTGATCTCAGATTTCGGAGAAATAAGTGGCTCACGAGGAATGGAGAGACAGATTCTCTATTTGATCTCGAAGTCCTCATATAACACTTCTTCCAGTCGGATCACTTGTTGGAAAAACATAATGCTCACACATGTTCCACACGGGCAAGGAAGCATAATCTAATGAACTTAGATTCTTTTCTTTCTATAGGACTGAGGATCCTTGCCTAGATCCAGAAAAAGTTGGATGCGCCGGAAGCTGAAGCGGAAATGCAATTCTCGGGTGAGGAAAGGGTTGTCTCAGGTACGCCTGGGGCAGGATTGAATCGATGTACCTAAGCTAAACTTATAAGATTGAACCACCTATAGACGGAATTAGGAGAGCTGAGGTTTAATCCAAGACCAGGAAAGCACCAGCTATATCGAAGCCCAATGCCAAGCAAAGCCCTAGACGGAAAGTGAAGAAATTGGCTTCAAGCTTCGCCCTTAACCCAAGATGAGGTGGAGCCTTACCCCGACACAAGGTGGGACCCTCCCATTAGGATAGTGGGCTTAGTCAGACCAACATAGGTTGTCAACCAAAAAGGAGAAGCTCCCGTTATTGTTGGTTTATGGACCTAAGACGAGAGGATTGGGCTTAGAACAAGACCTTTCGGTGGATATGATCACATCTTCATGACAATAGGTGTACACCTTTGGCCTCACTCAAGGTAATGGGTGACCAAACCTAACGAGTCTAAACAAATTGGATCTTATTGTGTGACAAAAACTGAGATTGGGAATGCTTGGCAGGTATTTGAGTACCAGTAAATTAGGGAAATCAAACACATAAAGAAGTTTTCTTTCCAAGCCTGGTAACACCACACTTAAGTAAGTCGACCAACAAGCGAATCCATTCCATTAACTCAGTCAACTCTTTCTGGTAAAAGTGCTCATCATTACTACTATATATAATATAATATAATATAATATAATATAGTAAATTACAGACAACACTCAATGCTAATGAGTGGATCAAGTCATTTACTAGTCAATGAACTGACTAAACCCTGTCTGTTCTGGGAATTGACCCACTTAACTATACTCTTAGGGCAAGCCGCCCTGTGGTAATTAACTCCGTAAAATCTGTATCAGTCTTGAGGCAATTTGGAAATGCTAGACAAAGATATTAATCAGAGTCAGTCAATTCCCTAGCTACAGTTAATATGAAAAATCCCGGGTAGGTAATTCAAACACGCCCCACCCAATAGGTGAATCTTTCAAAGTGTGGGAAATCTCCCCTTTCTTCAATCCTAGAATCGATGCCTAAGAAAAAGGGTATATCTATTAAAATGCTCAACCCATTCATGCGATTCAATCCTCTGCTCTGATTCTATTAAAAAGGAAACACTCCACTAAGTCGTACACACTCCCCAATAAGTCTGGTAATTAATTCGTTCAAATCAATGCTCGGTGCAGCAGGTAATGTAACTTAATCAATCGCAAGCGGCAAAAGAACTCAAACTCAATCCACAATCCGTCTCGCTCGTCTGGGAAAGAAGAGCAGGCTGTTAGGCAAGCCGGCTTTAATACAACCTCTAGGGAAGCCAGGAAAGTTGGTATATACTTTGTACCAAGTACCAAACTTTTGAAACAGTTTGAATCCAATAAGGAAGAAATGAAAAAGCTAGGCCGAAGGATGAGATGGCATTTCAAGAGAATAGTCGATCAGTATGGCAGGAAGAGGTCTCTTTGTCAAATCCTCTATCATCTAAAGCTGGGTCAGAAACTTCCTTTAGGAGCAGAAGAATTTGCAGGCCGTAGGACAAAGCTTCCATTCTCGAAGAAACTAGCCAAGTTTGAAAACACTTAAGAGGGCTGGGTATTGAAAGAGTCTGGCAGGAAGAAGTATAGTACCAAGCGGCAGTAAGCCTCGATTCGAATTAGCAGAGAGGTCAGTTTTAGGAGGTCGGTGTCCAGTGGAGTTCAGCGAGAAACTCAAAGTAATACATACCTATTTGTTGCGATGTGATTGCTTCGCACCTTTCAATATTTCTTTTACTTCTAGTGCTATCTTCCATCCGTTCCAGTTCATGGATCTTCTTCTTGTTGTAGAACGAGAATTGGATTGATTCCTATAGTTTAGTTCTCTATTTGCAAATTCATTACTTAATAACGATCTTATAGGCTTTGTCTCAGGCAGATCTGGAGCGACTGGATTGAACAGAAAGTACTCTCACACTATAGAAAAAAGTAAAGTCCACTAAAAGTACATGCACTCTTTTCTTACACTTATAGAGGTTCGAAGAAATGAGTAAAAGGTAGACTAAGTGATCAATCAAGATCTTGTCTCAAAACCTACTCTTAGAAGGCTCATTCCAGCAGCCTTAGCACAAGCAAGTAGACCGTCACAAAAGAGAATGAAATCAAAACCGGAGAATGAAATGCTTTACTTATAATACTAAGACAACCAGGCACTTCACTTCAGGCTTTGATCCGCGACTTACAGAACTGTTTTGCCTGACATTCAATCGTTTTCTTGTCTTTTTTTCTTCCCACTACTATATATAATATAACCTTTAGATTTTATACTCCATCCAACCACTCTCTGTTCCATTTCTCATTCCTTATTCCTGAAAGGATAGGTTCTTTATTCCAGCTGTTCGTTAGAATCTTAGCTCGAATTCAATGTTCGGATGCTCCATCCTTCGCGTCCAATCCCTGTCAGGAGGGGCAGCTTCCTCGAGTCCGGTCTCGGAAGCTGGGGCAAAATAGGCCAGTCTATCTGAGGGAACGGGACCTACAATCAGGATCTCTTCCGCGGATCTCTTGCCTTGCTTCTTGACTGGAACCTGGCACTTTTAGCGTGCATCTAGTCTGCATATCCCTTTCTGCAAATCTCTATTAGCTCTGCTGCAGAAGTGGAATGTGAGCTTGGGAATACCCTTCCGGTTTCCAGAATCCTAGCTTGATTTCTTGCGTTTAAAGGCAGGCTTGACCAACCACATCACATAAGCCAGCGCAGCGAGAAAACTGATTCTTCCACGGGATTCCGCTTCCTACGAAACATACGTTTTACGAATTAACGGTTACCAGTAGCGAGCGATCCTTTCCTACAAGGTAAGGCCATGGACAAAGGTTTTTTATCTACCCCAGCGGGGGCAGTTTTAGGAGTCTTTTTTCAATCCATCTTACTTTGAATCCGGGCTCGCCTTCACTCGGTCAAGGGGTTGCCCTTTACCTCGTTCCGTGGTCCTTTATCCCCTCCTTGCTTGCCTAGTTTTATTCCTTTCCGAGGCCCAAAAGCCAAGCATCACAATCAGAGGGTTAATCCTCCAACCAGAACCAACTTAACCTATGGATAGTCTCCGCCGGCCTAGGCGGAGATGGCCAACTGATAGATACTTATCCTGCCCAGCGGGTGCTACTTCTCTTCTTTCTCCTATTTGCTTTGCTTGACGGTGAAACCTATCGATCATATCCGGAAGTTGCTTAACACTACCCTCGAATGCAAGTCAGCTCTTCGATTCTCGAGAATCGGGGTGGGCCAGGTGATTATTTGATTTCCAATATGGATATAATGATGTGTAAGAACTGCACCACCGATATAGCACCCTTCCTCGGACTAAGGATATTCGTACTCCCAGTGCTCTTGCTTCCTTTGCACCCCGGCTCCGAAGGATCAGTAGGGAGGACTCCGGATGCCAGTATCGGAATGGAAACATTCCTCGAATGATATGATGGTTGTGATGCCCCGTTCGTGATACCCAGGGAAGGGGACTACATCATACTTCTCTGATCCAGTCCTTTCTTTATTGACAATATTTATTAGTTGACCACTTTACTAGGCTTTCCCTAACAAAAGTATTCCGAGTGACCACCCTATTGTCACTTTACTGTCCAGTTCGCGAGTCCCACTCACTTATTTTAGTCAAACCGACCCTAACTAAAACTAAGTTAAGTATAGTACTTTTCTCAATGCTGCCCGCCTCTCATCTGTTTTCTAATCAGCTTCTATCTTCTGTTCCAACCAAGGAAGCTCTTCTATTCAACCGGTTCGTATCGCCAGGCCCCTCAGGGGGTACGGTTTATCTAATCACACTGCTCGCTACTACAGGGATTCCTTCTCCTTGCCGAGTTGCAGGTGTTACCACCCTAGATATTCTATTTATTATTTGTATGCTGCCTTCTCTCCTTCATCTGGATTTTTGAGATGATTGTTATGTTAGTTCTTCCTTCTATGTTGTAAGGTGCAATCTCATCCGATGTTTGCCAGTTTGCCCGAGTCTTCCCGATTCTTATCCAGCCCAGCTAGATTGGACCAACATCAGCGGTGCTTCTATTAACCCTTGCTTCTCTACTATTCTTAGGTCTTAGGAGAACCCTATCTTCCATATTCCTAATCCTCAAGTACAGTAGGCCGCACTCTTCGATCCTTTGGTCCTAGAACACCTTTTGTCGTAAACTATACTCTACATTCCCCCTCGGTCTACTCCGCCAAAGTAGCGACAAGATTCAATTGCTGGTTCGATTCCAGCTCGCTATCCGACGGTTAATCCTTTAACCAGAGATCAGCATCCAAGGGTTATTCCTTGAACCAGTGCTTCCTATCGAATCGATCATTCTTTACTTACTTTATTAAGATTAAGTGGGCATCCCTCACTGAAAAGAGAATCAAGCAGGAAAACCCTAGGACGAGGGATAGTGATATTCCTTTCACCGAGCAAGAAACCATCTCTTTCTTTCACATATATATATCTATTTCAAGAAGTCCAATCCACCACTATCAATGGAGCACTCTACTCTATACTATTACCGAGTGAAGATTTCATCGGATCCGGCTTGCTTTCATTGAAGGACAAGAGCGGATAGTTCCCTTCCCTTTCTTCGATGAACCCTTATCTTTCGATAGAGAAGTACAGCGAGATGAACGATAAGTCGAACGACAGAACAACCTGATGTTACTGCATCAAGTAATTCAGATTGTCATATTGAGATTTTTTCCTTTTTTGTACTTATTATTCCAAGCCAAAAGGCTATGTTCTCCCCCATACAGCTCGCAAGGCTCATAACCTAACTGCTCTACTTACTTAATTCTTAATTCAGAAATTCAACAACCCTCCCTTGAAGGGCCAAAACAACAGCAGAGTAGCAGGTCAAAAAGAGAGAGAGAACTGAAACCGAAGATACTTGGGTTGGGAGAACTCTTCTACAGTACTCCATTAACAGAATAAAAGTATAGACCAATCAGCCTTCCTTATTGTCCAAGATCATTACTAAAGTGTTGGCCAACAGACTAGTACCAGTGGTGGATAGGAGAGTAAGTCCCAGACAGCTAAGATAAACTCCCGGGTAGTGTTGTCACTGCACAAGAGGTGCGTAACAGGTGTAAGCAAAGAAGAGAGCATAACACTGGATTTAGAAAACGAGCATATGATATGGTGAGACAACTTTCTCTTTTTTGAGGTGAGATGCTAGCCAGCCCTCTATTCATGGGTGAGATATCGACTTTACAGCGTTACCACGTACCAAATCGTTCACTCTATCAGGCAGCCGGAAGTGCATCTCTTCTTTTTGCAGGACTTCTTCCTAGCTCCGTGGAACGAAGAGTTGGAACGAATAGTAGAATGTTGGGCAGCAGGAAAGACTAGTTACAGAAAAGCCAGCCCCAGTTCATTCTGGCTATTGCATCCGTGGAATGCATAGTTAGCTCCGTTTTCAAGTCCCACCCTACCTACTTATTAGCTTGCCCTGTTTCTAATGCGCTGTGGACCTTGCTTGTTGGCTTCGTCGACCAATTCAATTCCTTGTGTCGGCTCCGATCTAACTAGTAAGAAGAAAGATAGATATATAGAATTGGGTGGGCAGAGTTGGCTTGCTTCCAAGAGAATAAACACCTGGCGACTCGAAAACATGATGCGCTAGGTTTCGATCAGTTAATCGAGATAGGCTGTACTTTTCATTCGATTTTGTTACCACGTGCTTTTCACTTCATGATCATGGCTCATTTTCCTAGAACACCACAAAAAATCTCCCTACCAGTTTTATGAGAGTGCTCAGTCAACTTCCTATAAGAGTTCTGCTTTTGCTAATCAAAGACAGACATCAATCCCTCATCCTACTCTGTCTGTCAGTCGGTTACTCAGTTCTGTTAGCTACTCACGTGTCTATACTAAGCTAAGATATTCCTCATTCTTGCACAGGACAGGACAGGAGAGGGGATTGCCTTAGCTACCGGTACCGAACTCCGATCAAACTAAAACGAAAAGCTTAACCGATTCTTGTAGAGTCCTTAGCATTAGATAATGCATGCGCACACAAGAGGAATGAACTTGCCTTCTAGTGATTTGGAAGGATTGAGTCGGCTGCCCCCAGCCTCGCCCCGCATCGCCCTCCGGGGGTAGTTACGCCAGTGGAACCAACTCACAAAGCAGCCCAAAAGCAGGAACTTTTCTTGATTGAATTGGTTTAAAGGTAATTCATCAATCCTTAAATTATTCCAGGATTCTTTTGGGATGCTATCCACCCTTTGATTTACGAATTGGCTATAATATTTACTCTGGATCCCTTCCAGCTGCAAGTCAAGAAGGATCCTTTGAAACATTTTAGGATTATACTCACAATTGGTTTGGGGGTTTCGTATTGCATTGCCCGCACTATCCATATCCTGGAACAGGATTGATTTGGCCATGGAAAGGGCCAGCTAAACGCCTAAGCTCTGAAAGTACGGATTGCTTCCCTTCATAGATTTTATTAGTTAATTTGAGAAGTTCCTCTGGGCTCCTGGTCCTTTCCAGATACTGCAAACTCAAATTATGAAATATGAGATCCCTGCTACTCAGAGTCAGAGACCCGAAAGGACGTGGTGGACTCCCTGGTTCCCCCTCATCTGCAGGAGAAATTGAAGAAGGTGCAGCCCCGCCCCCTGCGGAGTGACTCGGGGCCGGCGGTGGAGTAGTACCTGACTGGGTCGAGTAGGCACCCTCCTCAGGGCTAAGTGGCGGATCTAGAAAATAGTCTGAGCCGTCAAGAACTATTTCAGGGGGCAGACCCGAGTGCTCTATTGGAGCTTTGCCCTTGCCCTTATCTTGGGCTTGACAGGTAGACTATAAAGAGATTCAGTACAGCAAGCCTGACACTCATATTTATTAATATAATGGGGACCCAGAGAAAGATAATAGAGAGCCATCTGCCAATAGGCAGAATAGATTCCACACTCACTTCAGATTCTGGGTGGGTAAAGGGAAACGTGATCTCTATTCTGAGAGGGAGCGCGGTCGAGCATAGACTCGGCAACAACCAATACATCCAATACCACAGTAGGCCCACGTACTACAGCTTAAATGTACTGTATGTGCCATCATAAACCATTTCAGTCGTAGTACCTAACCTACCAGGCACTTGTTTGCCACCAAGATAACCTAATTAACGTGAAACCAACTGTATTTCCGCTGTAGTACCTACCAGGCTTGTAACCAAGCTAAGTGAAATTGAAAAACATTTTCGCTGTACTACCGCTCGTGTAACCGACGTAATCGGTCTTAAACACCTATAATATAAGGAACTCGTGTACAACCATAACATTTATATATTTCACAGGTGTACCACCGTAACCAATTTCACTCGTGTACTACAAAGAAGAAAAGAAAAAAAGAAAATTATAGCTTTCTTTTTTTTTGGTGCGTGCTTTTCGCCTGCCTTCCCGACCACGGATAGGCTACGGGGCTTTGCACTTCGGCCCCTGTGAATACCACATCAAGGTGACAGGATTCGAACCTATGGCCCTCTGTACCCAAAACAGATGCGCTGACCCCCTGGAGGGATGGATCCAGGGGATAGAAGGTTTAGCACGGTATCACCTAATGTTGATTTTGTTGAGCTAGCCAAACAAATGAAAATAGTAACTGAAAATATAGATCGACGGAGGGAAATGATAAATAAACAAGTAGCCTTCCATTATGCGGTAAACGTTTATCATGTAAACTCCGTCGGGGGTATAGAAGATATCGAACAATACAGCGAAATCCCTCATGTTTTAATAGGCTGCGGTAACACAATCAGTGCTGATCCCTACTTCGGAGACGAAGATGATTGTTCTCTCATGTGGGAGAATTTAGTTTGGGCAGGTTTATACGGTGATGGAATGAAAACCCCTTTGATTGATTCTCACCCAACCAATCGAACCTATATTGATATTATCGCTGATGGTGTCGATTTTCATGAAGATAATAGAAAAGTAAGAGCTATCTTCAAAATCATTGATGGAAAAATGTGTGAACTATGGTGGCTTAATGGGAGCAAAGAGAATGATAGTATTTGGACAGTTATAGAGAACTATAAAACATTTTGTGAAATGAATGATCCTTGTGTTTATACACAAGAATTCAGAGAGTTCGTTCGAGCGAGAAATAAAAATAATTCTGATTGGCCTTTTATTCTGGAGTTCTTTCATGCCAACCTATTTCATACCAATATAGTAGATGTAATGTATAATATAATTAGCAAGGACGTCAGGCTTCAATACGTTTTGAATTTCCCATCTTTGACGGTTTCGTCACCATATAAAAATCAGTCAGTGATGGATAATGCTGACTTGGGAAAGAAAGTACTATTTGCACTTAGCGTCACATATATGCATCATGTGTGCGCTAAATTTTTAGAAGGTGATCTATATTTCCGGAATGATATTGATAAATATCGGGATAATCCTTTCATCCCATTTATACGTTGATGGTAATATATTCGAGGGGAAGATTTGCCTTAGCCAATCAGCTGGTAGAGCACACCTTAAGGATGTTTATTAGATGAGGAAGATCGTTACGTTACTGAGCAGAGATATTTTGAGTTACTTGAGATACTAGTCTCACCTCAAACTAGCATCCAATTGTTTTCTCTTTAACAACGAAACGAGGGAGAGAAAGACTTTCTTCTGGGGGGAAGGCAGGCTTTCTCGGTGTGAGAGCTAAGACCACGGTCCAGAGTGGTGGCTTGTAAAACTCCACATAGAGCTGTCGACTATAAGACTGCAGTCCTGAGAGATGGCGGTCTCTCTCGGGAAACAAGGCTCATTTATCTCTTCTTTCTTTTTGGTATGATATTTTTGATACGAGTTTTCTATAAATACTCTATACCAGAAATCACTATCCTCAGGGATGGGATGGAATCTTGCTACCGGCGTACCTGATTGATAACTACGCTCATAGCATATACGTCAATTCATGGAATCCGCTCTGGCTCCGGGAACGAATCCATATATATAATATAGGAAAGCGCCTATCTATGGGTTGGCGAGGAAGACTGTCTTCGGGGAAGAGAGGGTTTCGAGTAAGAGAAGGTTTCTCTGCGTATAGGGTTTCTCTGCATAAGTAAGAAAGGGTTTCTCTGCGTATAGGGTTTCTCTGCATATAAGTATTATAGGAGCGTATAAAGTACAGTATTATATTATAGGAAATGAAAAGAGCTATTGTATTGTCTGGTCTCTTGTTAATTAGCAAAAGAAGTTCGATTGGAAGGTGCTTATGTGACTTCTCTGTTGATACTATCTGTTCACGTGATTAACTCACATAGAAAGTAGGCATATGCTTACTAAGTTGATTCCCTTCAATCTCTAGCCGTACGTACAAAGTATACTAGGGATAAAATAGCTCTCTACCACTACAGTATTGAGCACTAGGGTAGGAGTTTCAACTCTAAAAAATGGAAATCCCCACCAACCTTCAAATATTAATTTAATAAAGTATAGCAATCATGACAACCGATTTCAACCGTATGAGGGATTTGTATTGTAAGTTCGAAAAGTTTGTATTTGACAAGAGAGGTGTATCTAATATATTCCAAGTACCGGATATTGAATGTAGTACATCAGTGGAATCTGTAAATAGAACATTATTGTGGAAAGTAGTGGGTTTATATAAGAAGTTATTATCTAATAATAGTATTTCTAATAGATCAAATGATATTATCTCTAATGAGATTTTCTCTAATGGCCCGTATATATTCAAATCGTTAAATGATCAACTAGCATATCATAGTAAGTTATATATGGATTCATTAACTAATAAAGATTTCATTCATCAAATATCATATGAAGTTTATGATCCTGGGTGCAAATTATCTTTGGACATCTCCTATTGTCAGTTTTAACGCAACATTAAATAAATGGAAGTTTGATTCTTGGAAAGATTTGCTATCTTTAAAACAATTTACACCCGGGATAGATGATGGTAATAAGTGGTTAGAAACAGTGTTATGGCCAGCCTATAAAAGTGCATTATCAAAGAAATATTTTTTCATATCCAATAATTTAACCAATTGTTTGATAAAAATGACAACTATATCAATCATCTATGGATGGAGGAATCAATACTGTATATGGTAGTATTTTCGCACTTGTCAGAGTTGGTTTTTACACTACAGTTTGGTACAAGTTTATACCTTGTAATATAGATATTCAACCAGATCAACTGCTTTATATGTCGTGGGATTACTTTCTCAATGAGAGTGCTATTGTACAAGGGTATACTAAGATAACACTGCAGGAAACTCAAGATATATCAGATATAGTGATGTCAATCCGGGGAGATACTCCTTTTACCTTTGATGAGAATAGTTTTAACAATATGGCTATGTTGAAAGAGGTCATACCACCAGAGGAACCAGCAATACAAATACCTATGGATAATATAGACAGAAAATGGAGAGTAGGGGTTAGTTTAGGTATCGTAATAGCATTCTGTGTTGCTATTGGTGTATTTCCAGACTAAACAACGAGAAGGAATCCACTAGCTCTCTTTTCCACACATGCACTGTCAATTCGATTGCCAAAGAGTGATAAGACAAGTACCTTCGGCAGCTATCTATGGATGCTTGCAGCCAGGTCTGCAATGAATGCATGCAGCTAAGTAAACTCCTGTCCTACAAGGCAGCCATACTTTACCTGAAGTCACACTGGGCCAGGTTCCGTCTTTAAACACTTGCCCAAAAACCATCTCAAAATCTGAGTGAACTATCCCAATACCTTGCTGGAAAGCTGGAAACTTCAGTTGTATAGGTAGAGAGGAAAGATCAGCATAGAAGTGATGTTCAGTAGATATAGAAGTGATGTTCAGTAGATGCCGAGTAAGTTGGAGTTTCTGAAGTGCTTGTTGGTAGTTCTCCCTGCGCTTGAATTCAAAAGCTTATCCCATCTTTTCTGTGAAGAAAACGAAATAGTCAGGCGGGTCCCTGTCTGCCTAGTAGTACTATCTTTAGTTGTGGATTTTGTTTAAGATCTTCTTCCTTTTATTCCTTGAACAACAAGGATACGGAATTACGTTATTAGTACTCGGTTAACGTGTTGTATGTTATTGTGACAAATAAGCGAATAAGCATTGATTGAGAAACTAGTTTGCCCAAGGAAGGCCTTTGCTCTCGAAAGCCTATTCGTCTATGAAAAACGAATCCCGTGTGACTGATCTTTACTAGTACCTTCTTTTGGCTAGCCCGTTTCCACTACTTTATTTACTAGACTCAATGCCTATGTTCTGGGCTATCTGTGAATGCTTTTCCCTGTGCTTCTGTTAGCACATTGTTTTCCTTTACTCTCTATTTGGCCTTCGCTATTTGATTATTCTCTATGGTCTCTGAATTCCGATCATTCACTTCAAGAAGCAGCTCTTCTATTAAATGAAATAAAATGAAATAAAGTAAATAAGGAAATCCCCTTTCGAAAATGAGTTTCCGCAGTTGTTAGCAGAATTAGTTGCTTGCTTCTCGTATACAGAGGCTTACAAGATAGAGCTGACTTGTCGTTTAAACAGTGTTAATTGAAGTTAGCAGATTGCTTTCTTGCTATAAGACTGACAGGAAGAAAGCAGAATTACAGCTAGTTCTCTGAATTCCATCATTGCTAAGTAGTTGCAGTAGTTTTAGCAGGAAGAGTTCAAGCTTGCTACTCGCTTACCGGATATAAGATTGAAACTCACTTATCAGTATTAGATTAGGCGTGTCCCTGGTATGGAGCTGTCGTATCAGCAGTCTTAGCAGTGAATTACAGATTTAGAGTAACAAATAGGAATTCTAGTCGTGATTCTAGTTTTCAAGAGTATTAGCAAGCATTAGTCGTATCCGAAGCAGCTACAATTCTTGCAAGCAGATTGAAAGTAGGAATTTCGATTTGTAGCCGTGATATTTCTTTGTTGTTTATATTGTATTAGCTGCTCCCATATAAGTAAGTAAGCCAGCTATCGGAATACAAGAAGTTATGCCGTAAGCTTACTTATCGTTTACATAGTTTTATCAAGATAGAATAGAAGAACTCAAGTCCAGTAAGAAGAATAAAAGCTGTGATTAAGCTTCTCGGCTCTCTGTCTTTTAGTAAGCAGACGAGTAAGCAAATAAGGTTTCAAGACAAGCATTAGTAGTAGGGGTATTAACTCTTGTATTAAGCAGTAGTTTCCCTTGTTTTAGCCACTAAGTTATCAGAACTGAAAGTAGTATTTAAGCTTGACTTGGCGTCTCGATAGTATTAATAGCTGTGGCAAGCTTTCAAGTACGAAGTGAAGAATGTAGGTCAGCTATCAGGTTTCCGTTCTACTTAGAAGTTTGTATGCCCTTTAGAGGAATCCAAGGAGAATACCAGAATTCAAGCCGGATACCAGATTGAAAGTGGAGTTGCCGCTGAATACGTATCATTCTATTTATCAGGTATAAGCTTTCCAGTCGGACATCAGAATGCAAGTCAGCGAATCTGCTTGTAGTTTAAGTAGTATTAGCAACATAGAAAGGAAGTGCCGAATGAAGATCGTAAGCAGCGATTCCTGTTTGAGTAAGTTCATTACAGAATCGAAGTCAGGTCAGTCAGCCAATGCCTACTTCGATCAAGCGTTAGATGGGGTTGGTGGTGTTGATGTTTCAATTTTTTGTTTTTGTCATGAGGGTTGAAACCCGTAAATAGTTTCCTTTTTTCTGGGGAGTATAGTTCTACAAGGTTCCATTCATCGACCTTTCTAAATCCTGACTAGATCAGTAGTTTGCAACAGTATATCTGACTTTCTGGTCCAGTTGGTCCTATTATTGCTGCATTTCCGAATTCTATTGACACGCATCCTCCGAAGACTTTACTATTTGCCAAGTACTTTATTGAGTATTTCTCTATAGGAGTTGGAATCTCTCTCAATGCGGGAGAGGAATACAAACTACCCAACCTTAGGCCCACCTATAGGAATGGAAACTCTAAGAGGAATTCAATCCAAGCTACTCACTCGATACAGAAATATTGTTATGATACAGGGATTATTCTGAACTACGACTCTCTCCCATACTACTCCTCTCTTCTCCCATGTGGGTTCACTCCTCTATTAAAGGTTAAAGCTACTCTGAGATCGTATAAAGGAAGCGTATCAGAGCCGGGACACCACACTGGAGTGAATCTATCTCGAAATCTATCTGATTGGAAAGGGGATTCCCAAAGAAGCCTAAAAAAGGATGGGCTTAGAGGCATGAGCAATTGCAGCTTTGAACTCTCTTTCTCAGCAAGAAGAATACAAGTCATAAGTAAGGTTGCAACTCATAAATCAGTTTGCTTGTAGTAAGCAGACGAGTAAGCAAATAAGGTTTGACAGCCGCTCTGTCGTTTCTACAGTTTTATTTTTAGTTTGCAGTTTGACCTTCTCTAGTTATAGTTCTTTCTGCAAAGCCTCTTTTTCGTATAAATACTATTATAAATGCCTACCTCTCGTATTAGTAGAGCAGCTATCATAATTGCAGTACGATATAAGACTCGAAAGGAAGAAGTAAGAATTGGACTCATAAAGAAGAATTCTAGCCGTGATGCCCTATCTACGTCTGAGCTCAGGCTCCATAGCAACTATCAGATTGTAAGTGGATTAGAGGAATAAGAGTACGATAGAGAGAGGAATCAAAACTAACCTTTAGCAATAGAAAGAAGGGACAAATAACCATACAAAACAAGTAAATAAGTCCTATCAATTGTATTAATAAGGGCGTATCCGTAGTGCTTTACAAAGCCTGCCTGCAAGGAAGACTGAAAGTCGATTATCAGAATACCAGCTAGTTTATTAAGAGGCATAAATGAGATTGGCAGTTGAGTATTCGCTTCGAGAGCGGTAGTAGTAATCGCTGTTAGCAGATATAAAGTCAGTGAATAAGGTTTTTCGTTAGGCAGTTGTTTCCATAGCTCAAGGAAGATGTTAACTCTCGCTTTCGCTTATAAATCTTCGTATTCGAGCTGTTGTTTTCTAGTTTGAATTGTAGGCTTGATTGCTCGGTTACGTGGTATTAATTGAAGAACGCGAGGCTGGTTGAAAGTGGCAAATAAGGCTAGTTCCTTCTTGTCGTCTACATACTTTTATCAGTGAGAGTAAGAATGCGAGTCAGATAGTTGAATTGCAGTTATCAGATTTGAAGCTTTGGTTGAAGATTGAGTATTCGTTTCCGGAGTAGTAGTTTCATCTGTTTTAGCAAGAAGAGCTGCAAGCCGTGATGCCATTTCTCTGGTATTAGGGAGTAGCCGAGCAGTAGTTTCTATTGTTTTACCCAGCAGTGTTAGTTTCGATAGTGTATTGAGTTCTCGTATCGGCCTATTCAGTTTTAGCAGTTCAAGTTAAGCTTGCAAGTTTTCCCTAGTTTGACTTAGTGCTTATACGATTTAAAGCCATGAATAAGAGTCGTAAGCTGAGTGAATTGAGTAGTAGTATCGGCTTTTGCATTCGAGTTTGTAGCTGTAGTTGTCGTGCCTTGTTAATTTAAGTTTTCAAGTCCGCTTTTCGTATCAATCATATAAGTTAGAAGTTGAAAAGGAAGTAGTGAGATTGGAAATTAAGTAGGCTTGGTACAAGAATTGAAGTAAGGAATAAGATTAGTGGTTTGTAGTTGCCGGGAGTTGAATTGCAGTTATCAGTTTGAAAAACCAGTCAAAGATAGAATTGCTTTCTCGTATCATACTTGCTTAGGCGTTTCCTATCTATAGTATTAGTAGCTCCTCTATCAGATTGCTTGTGCTCGCCTCGAGAGTGCTTTGAATTCCTAATTGCGGTTATCAGACTTGAAAGCCATGATTGAAGAACGCAAGGCAAAGCCATCGTATCCATACTTTAATTACTGCTTTGAATTCTTAATTGCGGATATGAGATAGAAAGCCAGATAGAACAGTTCAAGCCGGATATCAAACTGCAAGTCGCAGTTGTCGTATCAGAAGGTCTATCAGGAGTTGTCGTTTCACTGGTATTAGATGGAAGATAGCAAGACAGATATGAGTTAGAAGGCGCGCTTTATTAGTCGATACCAGATTGGGAGAAAGAAATAAGATGCTAAGTTAGCAGGTTGAAAGCCATAAATCAGTTATCGATCCTTCCTTTCGTATATTGCCCTTTTACCCAGATAGAATTGAGTTGGCAGGCTTGATACCAGAGTTCAGGTTGTATGCGAGGCTCCTACTTCTCTATGCCGTTTATAAGCGGCTGGAAATCTGACTCCAAGTTGGCTGTGAGTTTGAAGAGCAGCTTCTCGTAAGCCATGTAGTTTATACTGACCAAGGAGTAAGTGCAGCTAGAGTTTCCCTTGTCTTAGCAAGATAGGCTCGTACCCATTCTTTCTATCGGCTAGAAGCTTTGTTGCTTGACTTGGGGCCTCGATAGCATTAATTATGGTCCTTCATTCTTTTTACCAGCTAGCAGTTTCAAAGTCGGAGTTAAGAATACCAGATTGTAGTTTACCGGCTCGTATCTACTGTATGGAGCTTGGCGTACCCGGTTTGGAGTCAGATAGAAGAACTCCACTCGATTATAGGAATAAAGGTCAGCTATCCGGTTTCAAGTTAATAAGTAGTAAGCTTGCTTAGCAGATTGATTTCATGCTTATAGCTTTTATGTTCAGTAGCTTGGAGCGCGGTAACAAATAAGAATTCTAGTCGTAAGCTGATATGCAGTTTCTATACTTTTACCAAGGGGTTCTCTCTTATACAGATTAAGAGATAGAAGAAATAGAGGAAGCGAATCTGAGTTGCTATTACCTAGAGTATTAGGAAAGACAGTAATAAGATAAGTTGCTTGCTATAAGACTTTCAGGCAGGTAATAAGATTGAAAGATAGATATCAGGTTGCAAGTAGTGCTTGCTCGCTTCGAGAGTGTTATCAGAAAAAGTAGTAAAAGAAAGATTTTCCGATTTCCTAGTAGTTTACCGGCTTGCCTATAAGTTTGCTTGCTTGCCATGCCGTATCCCTCAGATTAGCCAGTCAGGTATAGGAATAAAAGCTAGTGGCCCAGTAGTAGTGAGTAGCCTTTTTTAGGAGTATTAATTACCACCTTGAATTCCCTTTTCTAGCTATAAGTAGTAGTCGCTTCCGTGGTATGAATCCCAGCGGCGAAGCATGAAAGACAAGAATCAAAGACATATATTAGATTAGTAGCTTGAGTTGCCGTATCAGTAGCTGTAGTAAGCTAAGCTAGCTTGGGCAACAAGTAAAAAAGCATGGGAAAGCGATTACGATCCGTGGGGAATTGGATTTTAGCTGTTCGAAGTCGGCTTGATTCTCTTTTCACTGATGATTTTGTTAGATTATCGCTAAAACGCTGGTTATTCCCTCTCTAAAGACAGTTGCTCAACTGAAAGGTGTTGACTTACTTCAACTCAAGTGAGTTATTTCAGTAAAACGAAAGTGGAACAAATGGAATGACAGATTCCCAGATAAGTTGATCGAAATCATTGAATTTCATTTCAAATGACAAAAGATAGGAATATCATAGATTTTCATTAGATGTGCAATCGACCCGTTGCTTGTTCCCCTTGTGAGGATAACCACAGTCGTTCTCTAGTGTTTATGCTGGGGGGATCCTGATGTACAGTACTTGATCTGGGTTTGGCACACGGACGGACTTTTCTAATAGTTCAAATCCCACGAATCGTGACAGAGTGCTGTTTATATTCAAAGCCTTCATGCAAAGAAAGAGTGAATCTTGACTAGGAATAGAAACTATTCTGACTTGCTTTTGATACAAGGTGAACCTTCCTCAAAGTCTTCTTTATTTGGGATGGGAGGAAAAAGCCAATCCACTCTCTCTGTCCCGCCTGGAAAAGAGGATGGAGTTCCACGTTCACTAGCTTCTTTTTCCTAACTACAGTGACTGGGTGAAAAATCCCTTGCCAAGGAAGGCAACTATATCTCAAAGCGGATAAAGAAGAAATAGAAAGGCAGACTTGACTTTGCTCGTCACGCTTTTCTTTCGCAGCTCTTTCCTGGATTTATCGTTGATTCCTCTTCTCCACCCAGCGCAGCGATCCAAAGCGGAAAACCCTGATTTCGATATCAGCGAATACATACTATTTACGAGAATTGGAATAGGTTTTACCGAAAGAGAGAAACGAAAGCCTGCGAAGCTAAAGGATTAGATGAGCTACCACCTACTAAGAGTTCCCAGTAGGATTAGGAGATCAACGATGAAAACAAGTGTTTGTCCGGAGCACACATATGTTAGATGGGAAAGAGCCCATGATACTTCGAGTCCAACAGTGAAACAGACCTTATTGCTTCGACCGAAGGAAGCGTATACTTACTCCTTGAAGTGCGCGGAGTGCAGCCAGCAAGGAAGTTTTCTTTGATGCAAGGTAGCCAGCAGAATGAAGTGTTCCCAATTAATAGAGAGCCCCGCCTGCCCTAATTTCATTCTTCTTTTCAAGCTGAGAGCCATAGCCCAAACGAATAGTGAGTTCCGAACAGCAGAGTAGCTAGTTTGACGTCGAACACTCCAGGGAGCCAAGCTTAAAGATGAAGTTCTCTAGAAAAGAAAGCTACGGGATCTAGATAGGGCTGGCCTTATTAGAATAATAGTTTCACCGAATTATTTCATCCTGAGGAAAGAAGAAGAATGCTTTCCTAGCTTTGCTCATAGGCTGGCTGGGACCCTAAGATGTGGAGTACTCGTTTCAATGAAAGGGAGTTTTGTCTGGATCCAGGTACCTCAACTATTGGCCTTACATGGGTATTCCATCTTTCTAGTCCCACTCTTCTCCAACAGAGCTCCCTCACTGAGCGAGCATTCGGCATTCCTAGTATGCTCCACTCATTCTACGCCAAGCACCCAATCACGGGATCAGAATCACACTCTAGATCATACCTTTCACGAAAGAAAAGGACAGGCAGCCGCTGCTAAACCAAGATCCCCATCTCTTGACTCCGTCAATCAATCTTACCTTATAGGGCACAATGGTATATTTACCATACGAGATGTGTGCACCTACTAAAGGGGATAGAAAGATCTTGGGCACAAATACTCCACTTTTCACGAAAGACATACAAGAGATTCACCAATGATTGGTTGGACTAAATACTACATTTATTTGCTCAGAAGAAGGAAAGTTGGCTGTGAGAATGATTTCTCGTACGTAGTCTTTCCTAGGACCATTCCAACAGGATGCTCAGAGGTGGGTGGAGAAAAAGCTCAAAAGGCATACTTCCTGCGCTTTCAGAGGATCTAAATCTGTCTTCATCCTTTCGCTTTTCAACTCGCAATAAATATGTCAATTCGTTTCGCAGAAATTCAGAGATTTTCGATCTCCTCGAAAGAAAATGAGTTCGATCAGCAACACCGGTCTCCGCAGCACCAGGATAAAGACCTTCTTTTTACCCATAACCTTTCTCTGCAGCATTGGAACCAAGATCGGGCTTGGCTTGGCATAGTTACGAGGTTCCCGTTCTATTTAACTAACACTAACTGAAGCTAACCGGAAGCTTTCTTCTCATGCGACTCTTGGATCGAAAAGAGGCTGCTGGACTGGACCACGGCTGAAACAAATATTCCCTATTATCCGATACCTGATCAGTTGGTGTGGACCAGTAACCCTGAATCAGGGCTTGGGCAGTCGCTCTATATGCGAAAGAACGTTCTTGCTTTCACTACTCACCTTGCCCTTTTGCCCTTTCCGGACCGCTACCTGGGTTTCCAGTCGTTTCGGCTACTGCCAATATTTTAGGAGGAAATAGCCGTTGTCCCTGGATCCTTCTAGTCGGGGGAGAGCCTTTATTACACCTAGAAATAAGGTAACGGGGCACACCATATCCTCGATATTTGAGGGCTTGGAAGTTCGGCAGGCACTGGTATCGTCACTTCAGCTTTAACCTGGTATAAAGCGTCTAACTGATCGATAAAGAAGCATTGCGCTTGTCAAAGGAGTTCAATGCTCACTAGACGCATAAACAGAACTAGATAAGATAGTCTTACTTAATTGAGTATATCAAGATGTGCATCGCTTACTTTAACCCTCATACCTTGCTTTAGCAGCAGCAGGCGGCTTACATACACTACGTATAGGCCTGATTCCAAGGAGCGCAAAAACCCTGATTCATTCTTAAAAATAGTCTTTTGAAGAGGGAAGATGTCATGACAAACCTAATAGTATAGTGAAGTTCGATGACTATGCTCATAAAACTCTTCAAGGGTATTGTTTGTCTGGATCCTCTACATCAGTTTACACCTCATAGAGTGTACATTCTCTAACTCCAAAAGCTTGTAGGCCAGACAGGGTTGACTCTCGAGAACCCTATGGCAATGATTCTCTGGTTAGCCATCAGCCTTATTGATATCTTGCTAGATAAAGAAAGGGAAGCACTAACAAACACCTTGCCATTTTATACAGTCAGATGCTATGGTTAAAAGGTCATCTCTACTCTGGTGACCCATTGGATAATAGCTCTACTAGACGAGACAGACTCCTTAGTGAGCTGTCAACTGCTCTAGCTCTTCTCTCAAAAATAGATCGACTTGTCACCTTTAGTTATCCTTCGACCCACCCCTTTCCTTTAGGTTATGCTCTCCATTGTATGGCTATTGCTCTGTTTCTAGCTTAAAAAAAAGGATAAGTAGGATAGGAGTAGTAGGCGGAGCCGGACCGACCCTAGGTGAGTAAGCAGGTTGTGTCTCAATCTATTGACTAGGTTGATCCTCTTTGAGTGTTCAATCTATGGTTTCAGGTTTCAGGCTTCGGGCTCATTGCTTTTATGCTCTTCGAGGTGCCATATTGATAGCCACCTTCGGCTTCTCATCTAAAGGGGAAGTGAAAGATGGGGGATAGGGTTTTCCCCCACGCGGGATGCCTATGTTCCTATTCAAATGAAAGTAGACGTCGCAAGGTGATATGGTTTTTCTTATCATTTCATTTCTTGCTAGTTCTTGTGCAAAGTGTCAACTGATTGGAATTGGAATTCAGCGCATGGCGAAAGGTAAGGGGTTGAGACCTACGCTCAATGTGAGTCTGTCTTGACTGGTTGGATAGAAAAAAGAGTTCTTGATGAGTGGCCTTACTAGGAGGAAACCGTTATGATACTGACCCTCATGCCTTATTGAGCATCTTATCCCATCTTAAAGTTGGTTTATTCGGCAGCAGCAAATGCTATTCATTATAGGGATTTCGACAAAGCGAGCTCTTCAATCAAAATATCCCTTCCCTCACCCAACACTCACCGTAGGAAGGGGGTATTTCATTCAACAAATGGAACAGGTGCAAAAGGAAGTCGATCTTGTCTTACGGAAGACTCCCTGGATCGCTTGTAGCTATCCCACTCTCCCTTCCTCATTGAGTCACTGGCTGGTCTTGATTGCCCAAGACCCCTGCAAGAATAACTAGTAAAAGCGGTCTGTCCTCCAATTCATCGATTCACTGCCCCAGGTTCCTAGAATGTATTGAATCATACCGAGCTTTTTTCGGTCAACACAAGAAAGAAGCGCAATGGATGCTGAAGATTCGAGAGAGAGTGAATTGATCATGGTACGAAGCTAGGCCCACTGCTAGATTCTTGGTGGTTGACCACATGCTCCCCTTTTAGAGTGTTCTCTGGAGCCCTCTATTGGGATGGTGACGGTCTTTGCTATACCAAATCCTCAGTTTCAACCAAACCAGTACAAAAGCAAAGCTTGTCCCAGCCTCATTAGACTGCAAAGAATTACCCCTGCCTCTGTTGGGTTGGGTCCGGAACGGCGGCCCCTGCTGGAGTGAAACCTTCCACCATTTTCGCTCATTATCATATCCAACGAATATACATCGGATAGCTTTCTTGTCGAATTTACTTCGGCTCGCTCTTTTGATAGCCAAGAGTCCCGATCTTTCACTCCATCATGCCTTCGGTAAGGGCTGGCTCACAAGATACAGCCAGAGGTGTGTCCTTGCTTGTATTATCAGAAATCACCGATCCACCAACCCTTGCATTTCGTTCTAGTGACAAGGACCTACCTTCAAGCTGAGCGATTGAGAAAAATCTCTGTTATAGCTGCCATTTCTTATTCATATTAGACCACTGGGCAAGATTCCTCTTGGTCAGATTTCTGTCGCATGATTACTCATCGTTTCTCTGCATACAGTCCCTATGAAGTTGCTGAAACTTTCAATGCACTGAAACAAGACAACATGACAGTCAATGCTTATATTGATAAGTTTGAAGATTTCATGACTATGTTGAAACAAGATACACCAGAGCTAACCGAAGAGTGGTTTGTAAAATGCTTTGTCAACGGCCTTCGTCATGACATCAAACACCAACTCAGGCCTCTCCATCCAGAGTCCCTGACTGATGCGTACTGGCAGGCCAAAGACATGGAACGCAGTGCCCCACCTAAGAAACAGTTTTCTTCATATCAGAGACAAATCACTGCTGCTCCATACAGAACTCTCCTTTTGTGCAGAACCTGCTACCACCACACCAGACAAAACTAAAGAACAACCTGCGGTGCGGCTCCCCAAGTGCAACAACAGAGAGCTAGAAAAGCTGGTGAATGCTGGAGATGTGGTGAGAAATGGGTCCCCGGTCACAAATGCAAGTTAATCCCTACTATCAATGCAATGTCATGCAGGAAACTTACACACCAAATGATGCCACAGAAGAGATTGCAGTACAAGAAGAAGAAGAAATGAAATCCCACAGGATCAGGACTCCCCTCCAAATGAGTATCTCATGCATATTTCGGCTCATGCAGTTTCAGGGCTGGTCACTGCTGGCACATTTTAAGTCAAGGTCACTGTTGGTGGACAAACAGGCATTGCCCTTATTGATACCGGCAGTTCAAGTACATTCATTGATTTGTCTTTCGCAGTTAAAACCACTTGCCATATCCAAAAATTCGGCTAAAATAGCTGTGGCTGGGGGAGGCCAACTTACATCTGGGGCAATCATAGCAGACACTGCATTCTCTATTCAGAAACATGCCTTCAACAACAACCTTAGAGTCCTGGACTTGAAAGAATACGATGTCATGATTGGCTCTATAAACATAGCCCATTTGCCCTCAATTTGAAGACCAGAGAATTTCTCATTACCTTAGAAGATGATACTCTCCTCTCATTAAAGGATTGCACATCTCAGGACGCGTACACTGAACAACTGAAAAGGATAATGAACAAGCTTCTCAACAAAGGCATTTCTGGTTTCATTCTGCATCTCAACAGCTTATCTCTGCAGGCACCACACTCTTCCTCCTTCAAAGGCAAGCACAAAGTCCAACAGAAAAGAAACTCTGCTTCTATTTCAACGTTTCTGCTCAATGCGTCGTAAACACTGCTGAACTGAAACCAAGAGTTTCTGCTGAATTATTTATACCTATAGTTGCTTGTCTCTCTGGCTCAAGTGCTTACTTATCAATAGACTGATCAGATTCAAACGTTCTGTTTGCAGGATTCAAAACAGTTGCTTCCTCCACCTTATAAACTTGCCTACGAATGCATGTTGGAAACGAGGATATGAGCGCTGAATTCTTCTTTTCCGAGGCTGATTCTTCTTACCTGACTCCCCTGTTTGTTACAACTGATGCCCCGCCTATAAGCAGGTAGCTTGTGAGCTATCGATCAATTGTGAATGTTCTCATAGAATTGGATCTTATTCACATAAGTCTTTCATTTCGTACATGTTTTCAAGAAAGAAATTAGGACAACCAATTAAGCATTGGATGAGTCAAAGGCTTCTTCGGGCATTTCCAGATCAACTAGGACAAGACTCAATAAAGTCACCAATGTTGCTGCTTGCTTGACTTTGCTTTTTTGAATCTACTTCTTTGCTTGTCTCGCCAATGAAGAGAAGATACTGCATCATCTCTATACTAGCTAGATAACCAACACTTTGCTTCCCATTTCTTTTGCCTTTGGTAGAATTAGATCGATCTCCCAATGCTTATATATGTGGTGCCCCAGCCCCATAGTGATAGTGATAGAATGAGCACAAGCAAGATGGATGGAGTTGTCAGCTAACAAACAAGATGGAATATTAAGATAAGCCCTCCTCCCCCTTAGTTTAGTACGAATAAGAGAAAGGGCGATTTCGGCACTGGAACCACTCCCACTCCAGTGCGTGCTACTTCTCTCCTCTTTTCATTCTAGATAGAGAGAGCAGCCTCCTCGGCCAGCGACTGCCTACCAATAGAATAGAAGCGCTCTTCCATCCATACCGCCCCTTAATCCAAATATAGATCTACAAGCCCCTTCCTTAGGTAGGAGTGGGCTCTCGCTGCAAGAGGGGGAGTATTTCTCGAATGATAATTCCCTGCTTTTAAATCCGCTTCAAACGAGGTTGCTAGCCTCCCATTCCCTCACCCGAGAATTGCATTTCCTCTCGCGGCTCTCCTTTGCACCTCTCCGGACAGGTGTCTTCTTCTCGACACGCCTTTCCTCTCCTTCGCACTGACAAGGTCTCTCTTACAACCTCCTCTGTCTTTGTTTTGTGAAACATCGAATACTGCATCTACACGGCCATAATTGTTGTCTTAGTGAAAGAGGCCAGTCCCCTTTATGTGTTCGATAAGATGACGTTGAGGTGTATTGTCTTGGTTACACACACAAAATCCATGTATTTGCAAAAATGCCTAATAGATGTAAAAAACTACTAACACTACCGCATATTCTAAATTGTTCTATTGCCCCTGCAGTGTGAGTCTAAATTGGAGGGCGTCAAAAGGTGTTGCCTCTATCCCTCTTTGTGAGAGGTTGAAGCCACTAACCTCTCTCTGTATTTAAAAAATAGACTCAACTACTTGCTTCTCAAACTGTTGTTGTTGTAATTGTTTTTGAGCTTGAAACTCTTCACTCTGTTGTTGCATCCGTTCGGCTAGATCTGCTTGGATCTTATCCATGGATTCTCTCATAGCTCTAACTTGCTCCTCAAGTTGTCTAGATCGGGTCTGAGTTCCTTCGTTTGCCATGATCGAGCTCTGATAGTCTAGTTTAGCAAAGGCCCATGCCAATGCCATAGTTGTGACGAAAGTACTAAAACAAGTCACAGATGCTTTTAGATAACCAACATACCAAAAGAGAAATAAATAATTCAACAAAGAAAGAAAAAACAGTTCAAGTACAAGTAATTGAATAAATTACCAGAAGCTTGGATTTCTGCTCCGGCTTTCTTAACAGGTTCTCCTACTCCTAATGGGCTATACTCATCGCTCCGCGCCTTGGCGGCCTCTTCCTATTATTCACCGAAACACAAAACCACCACCAGGAAGAAAAAAAACCTTTTTTTTACAGTATGGGAATTTGGCCCAATAGTCCCTCCAATTTGAAGTGATCAAGCCACCACTGGTACCAGTAGGGAACTGGTACTACCACCTCCTCCAGCTCTAGCTGAGCTCTCCAGTTCTTCTCCATCAGTGAGTTGCAATGGGAGCATCTCAACATCCTCTGGTAGAATCTGTGTAATCCAAGCCTTCTGGGACATCATCCACCCGCAACTGCTTTCTCTCTTGCAGCTCTTTCATAGCAATGGCCTTTATGTTTGGAGGCTAACCCAGGCATCCATCACTCTCCTCCCAAAGAAAAAAGATGCCAACACCGTCGAGGATTTCAGGCCAATCAGTATCATTTCGAGATTCATCAAAATCGTTTCAAAGAAGAGGAACAAACATTGTCTTTAACAACACTCATCCACTTATTGACATTGACACGTATCAATCGGCGTGGGTCGCTCACTCATAGAAACTTTATTGGTTGTGACAGAACCACTTATCTTTCGCCACAAACATAAGATCCCTATGGTCCTACTCAAGGTAGACTATCGCAAGTCATTTGACCGAGAAAGAGAAGAGTTGTGTCTTAAAGTAAAGACGAGGATGTAGAAATCCACACACACTTGTCT
>Ga0207705_10000186_pt1:0-22500 | contig 64848 bp, 32 predicted proteins | sample KBSC13metaG_FD_184314 | JGI IMG/M metagenome (GOLD analysis project Ga0207705, IMG submission 184314) | Corn rhizosphere microbial communities from Kellogg Biological Station, Michigan, USA - KBS C1-3 metaG (SPAdes) (version 2) | ecosystem: Host-associated > Plants > Roots > Rhizosphere... | reverse complement strand
AATGAATGGCGAATCGAGGGAGGAATATGGTAAAAGCTATGCTCAAAAGTAGGTGGTCGACAACATTGGTATCCCTTGCCAACTCTTGACCAGAGATACAAAGCACCTGCAGCTGAGGCATATCTCAGTAGCTTGCAGGAAGAGAAAGATGTACTTAAACACTATAGATCTTCGCGTGATCCGCATCCCCCAGACCAGCCAAGCCAATAGAAGAAATAGAAAAGAAAGGCTTCATATACTACATTAGATAGCAAGTGGAAGGATTTGCCAATGCGAAATTGAATTGAAATTGAGTAGTAGGCACTTTCTTAATATCATGCGAACGGAAGGCTGGTATCGATGCCCAGGCTATATATACGCTATTAAATAAATTCTTGGTGTAACGTCAGTCAGCAAAGAAAATAAATAAGAATTTCATAAAGAATGAAAGGCAGGAAACAAGGAGAAGGAAGCTAGCAAACAATATGAAGGAAGACTTTAAAGCCTTATTCGTACTCCACGGGACCACGTATAATAGTTTCTTCTGAATGGAACCGTACCGATCTACTAAACGAAGGTGTTCACGAGAGGGAAGGGCTTATCTTCAAATTCGGTATCAACTGAGCTCCAAAATTTCATTCATAACAAAGGAAATGGCACCGAAACAACTTATCTGCAACCCTGACACCAGCAAGCACGGGCAAATTGATCCTAAAAACCAAAGGGCGTTAGCCAAGTCGAGGCTTTTGAAAAGCCTTACCTACAACGCGAGTCTCCTATTATCAACCATTCTAGTTTCAAAAAATGTTCCCATCAGTGCTGCTACTCGACTTTCTCATCTCCTATTTCTAGTTATCTTACAATTAGAGTAGAGTCAGGTAAAACGAATTGTGAGGATCACTTGCTTACCACTTAAAAAGTAACGAACCACCCACAATTAGAATTAGAGTTATACTAAAATAAATTTCCCGGTTATTCTAGAAGTTAACTCTTAAAGTTGCGCGGGTAGCTCTCAGGCCTATTACTCCAGGCACACTTTTCTCAAACACTACGTTGCTATAGCTATGCTTCCTCAGACTCTGTTTGACTCCCCTCTCAAGCAGGTAAAGAAGCTCTTTCCATTCTTGCCTAGTGACTAAGATTTTAACACTTGTTGTGTCAAAGATTTTATCATAAAACACTAACTGAAGTGTTAGAGGGATTCACTTTCGATAAGAATCCAAAAGCAAGTTCCCTATACTACCTTCTTTCCCTCCTCTGTTTCTGTCTTTAAGAGGCAGTGCATCCGGCAGGAATCGAACCTACTTTTTTACCCATTTAGCCTTTCTAGGTTGGTGGGCGCTTTCACCATTCAGCCATGGATGCTTTAGCGAGTGAACTAGGTTTTTATTTGAGAGCGAACTAGGTTTTTAGTGGTATTACTTCTCGAGCTTCTATTTCTTCCGTTAAGGGAGATTCGGGAAAAGATGGAATAGGAAGACGTGTTTCCAGAACGAACAAGATACGGGTAGAGAAGGGGAAGTTAGCAAAGTTAGACAAGATTGGAATGGGCATAGGAACATGTATTGATGTACCAGATCGGCTAATGCTCCCAGGTTGATGCGATGTATTCCACCAGTTGACTGGAGACTTTATTATTGGTATATCGATCGGTCCAGCACGGATTGAAATAGGAGCCGGTTCGACAGGAAGCTTTTGAAAACGCAGTGCACCCAGGTAAATAAGGAACAAGATGAATACAGAAGTTAAACGAGCATCCCACACCCGAAAGGTACCCCACATAGGCCTTCCCCGAAACCCCCCAGTCACTAACGTAAACAAAGTAGAAAAAGCACCAATTTCTGTACCGGTTCCGGAAGAGCGAAGAAAAAGGGGATGTTTTGTTAATGGGAACAAGGAACTGTTTATAGCTGTCGCGATATAAATAACTATACTCATCCGAGCCGCAGGAACATGTACATACGAAATACGAGAATTTCCACCTTGTTGAAGATCTGGTGGTGCTACCCGAAGACTTAAATGAATAGCCATCGCTGTTAAGAACAACCGAGATCCAATGAGAATTTGCGCGTAGCTTTTTGTCTTTGACATAAAAAAATAAGGTTGTAATAACGAAACTGACATTTTATTTTTCCTTGCCTTGCAAGTGGAACAAGAAAGACTATATAGTGATTTTGATTCTATAAACAATCAAAGGATTTCGCATGCTTTCCATGGAATGCCGGAATTCCCCTTGCTTAGTTTTCGCTCCGCTCGTGCGTGGCACTCCTTGCTTGCGGAGCGGCATATCGGAAAAAGAAGGATTTACTTTCTATACGGGCCCGTCCCCTCTTACCCCTAACTAACGATTATGCTGCTCTCGCCTTTTTGTAATCTTCTCTTTCCAAAATTCACTACTAATTTTGACTACCTCCTTAGTCACCCTATCCACTCTCGTCCTGTTTTCGGGTTCCCTTTCAGGGGATGAGGATATTTCGATGATTTCTCCCTCCGTAGGTGGAAAACGCGTGGGTGAGTAGAGTCTGTGCTTTGCTTTGGGGGGCACCGGCAAGAAGCTTCTCGGCCACCCTACTCTGACTTGATTAGCTACTTACTAGTAACTAGGATCGTTCAAACAGTCAGTCAGCAATGCGTACTTCTTTCCTAGTTGAGTGGATCTGCGTAGCAGAGCCCAATCTTCTACCACAAGCTCTGACCTGACTTGTTGTACTTGATTCACCCACGTAAATAGACAAGGGCTTTCATCCCATAAAAGAGAAGTGAGTCCGCATGTCGGCAAATGATTTGGAATTGGAACTGGCCACAGAGGAAACCGAAGCCCTAACTCCCCATTCTTTCTATCTTACATCGCCATCGAGCCCTGGCTGTAGAGTCACAGGTTTCTAATCGCAATGGATTTCTGTTTTCTTTGGCTTTTCCATTCGCTTCGTTCAACCGATAGATAGCTCGGCTTCTATTAGCTGAGAATGGTTTTGTCAAGGAAAGGTTTCGCTATACAACAACAATGAACTCACTTCTGATCAAATTGGGTGAATCGGTAATCTTTCTCTGTCTTGTGAGAGAGAGTCACTTGCTGTATTGAGAGCGGGTGGGTGACATGCATTAAGCGAAATCAGTTGTTATGTTTTTGATCTTCTTTGCGCGAGAAGACCCTTGACTGAGGAGACGTGTTTGGCTTGGATGATACCGCTATGCTCCTATTCACTTTCAGAGACCGCTCTGAGTTTGCCGCAGGCAACCCTTTCACTAAGAAAATTTTCGCCATTAACGAAATGCCACTATTCCACAATGCTTCTTTGATTTATGTGTAGGAGCGGTAGTAGTGAAGAAAATGGAGGGAGAAGAAAGAAAGCGATGTGACACGAGAATAGATCACATCCGACAGCCAGCCATGCCATTAGATAGATCCGCTCTGAGTCTTCTGCAGGATGAGATCCGCTTGGTCTTGTGATAGGGGCTTGAGGAGGAAGAAGAGGGGATTTCTGAAAAAAAGAATGAATCTCCTTATTTATAGGGAACAGGACGTGTGACTTCCTCAAACGAAACGAATGTGGCTTTCGTGATAAGGCAAATCCTTCGTTCGGTACAATCAACATATTGAATCTACGCTCGCTCGGCTCGGTGCTGAATGAACTCCTTCATTGATTCCGGGCTGCTCGTAGGGGGACTGTGAAAGCAAGCGTAGGAGATCAAAATGTGAGTCCGATGGGTAAAAAAGGGAAGCAGGAAAGGGTTCTGATGTGAATTCTTCTTGTTTGTATATCTATCTGCTTGAAAACCTAAAAATTCTTCCCTTATCACACTACACTTTCTCTTCCTTATTCCATTTCACTGAGCTAAGCAACACTTTTTCACGTATTCACCTTAGATAAATTGGTCATATTGATCTGTCGTCTTGTTCTCGATAGGAACTTGCTGCTGTCTTGGTTGGTTTGAGAGCAGGCACTGTCTATATATCCAAAACCGGAGGAGGGATCACAGACGATCGGAGATTTTGGATTGAGATGGATGGTTGTGCTTGAAGTTACGAGTCGGGTAATGCTAAGTTGAATCGGCTGATCCGTTTCATCCTCTTTCGGCAAAGGAAGTTGGACTTTAGTTAGCTAAAAAAACTGTACCAGCAGCCTGTCTGTGCCCTTTGAGTCTATAGCCGCCAAATCTAAACCTCGTACGGCTTCTTTTTTCAATGATCGGTGACAATGAATGCTACGAATGTTCGCTTCCACTAATGTCGTCTAAGAATTGTGAGGTGCCCATAGCTTCCCGGACCCGGAAGAAGAAGAGTCATTGTCGTTTCCTGACCGATATGGATGCACCCCTCGCCTCGGGAAATACCACCAGTAGAGTCTGCGGAAGGTGTCGTTCAGGAGAGATGCTGGGCTCTAGATATGCGAGTGAGATACCCGCCCTCGGTCATGACCTGGGTTGAAGAAGGAATCTATGTTCTTGGAAGCAAAGAAAGAACTCCGGTATTCCGGCCTTAGATTTTTGCTCTGTAGGGGCTACCCTATGGGCTGTTATCTCAAGGTCCTGGTTAGGCTCTTCTTGTTGTCTCTTAGAGGCTAAAAAGAATTGTCTCTTGTGGGAGTGCCCAATAAGGATGAAGAGACCTGGTTACTTGAAGGTACCTTTATAAATGAATAGTGAAAAGGTTACCTAGCCTATGATCCTCCATATCCTCCAGAGATTGACTACGAGCCACGGGATACATATTGCCCAAATTGAACCTAAAAGATGGACCAAAAGAGCATTTGGCGAGGTTCATCGCTCAGCGTGGAGATACTTCTGGAAACTAAAACTTGTTATTTAGGTTTAACCCTCGTCGCTTACCCACATAGCTTTCTCTTGGTATACCTACCTCTGTGCCTCCTAATTCCGTGAAGTCCTGGGAGCATATGTGCGATTTATTCAGGCGGATTCCGACCTTCCAAAGAAAGAAGTCAGTCACTACTGACGACTTGAGGAAATGCATCCAGGAACCGACAGAGAAAGCCCAGGAGTTCATTGCTCGATTCAGACTCTTGGCGATGCAATGTTCGGAGCCTATTCCCAAAAAACAAGTCTCTATTTGATTGCATTATGAATTTCGAATTCCTCTTGCTCCTGTCGGGATAACGACATTTGCGCAGTTAATAGAACGAGCTTCAGAATTTATGGATATTGGAGAAAGAGGTGAAAGCTATCTCATTCCGCTCAAACTAAGTCGTGACAGACGTTTCAAAAAAGTTTGTACCACAACCACAGTAGATGAAGAATAAGGGCAAAGAACATAAAGAGCAAAAGAAGTACAATTTCTATCTCGTTCACACTGAAAAGTTGTTTGAAGTTCTTATGTCCTTTGGAGCTCTCGAGTTGCCTGACTCCGATTAAAAACCTTTTCCAGGTGCTGAAAACAATTCCTGCTACTGTCAGTGTCACAGGAGGATGGGTCACGGCACAGGCTATTGTGGAACACTGCTTGATATTATTCAAGATTAGATTGCTAATTAAGAATTAGACTAGTCCCCAGAAGGGTAAAAAAAAAAGATCCATTGCCGAATCTGAAAGAGTACAGTCCAGAGACGGGCAAAGCTGTCCAATTGAATGAAGCATAGTGCATCTTTCATTAAGTGAGATTCCAATTCCATCTGTTACGGCTAGGAAGCGGATGAGTGGCCGTATTCGACCACCTCTTTATCTTATCTTACGGCTAGTTCCTTTAGATTCGGGAAAGTTTTCCATTAGATTAGGGGAAGGGAGAGAAATTGTTTGTTTATCTTCCCTTTTTTTTAACCATTCTTCTTCTCGATAGCCAGATAGCATAAGAATATTGTTACTAAGAAAGCAGCAAATCCCTTCTTTCTACGAAGAAGCTAAATAGACTTAAAAAAAAATTACCTTGCAACAGAAGTTTTTTTTAGTAGTCCACTTTGACTGATAGATCCCAGATCTTCAATTACCAGCCCCACCCTATTTTGGTAAAATAAGATATGCGTAGCGCTTCATATGAACATGCCTCTATCAATTGAGAGGCTCTAACTGAGCTCTTGAATGCTCTTAGGCTACCGTAACGAGAAGAATGAATTCCGACGCGAGCATTCCATCTTACAGTAATCCCTTCCTTTTTCCCTATTGATTGATTATCCGATTTGAACCAACAATTCATCCTTATGGGGATGCTACTTTCCGTGTCGTGCCACCACTTGTCCTTGTACGCGGTAAAATATATAGTATAGTATGCTTTCTATGAAAGCTCGTAAGATCCGCTGACAAAACAGAAAACCAATTCACTCGCTCAGTCTCTTTGACTAAATGGTTAAAGCACTTAACCGGCTTACCTTTTTCAGCCGTACCGTGGGTCAAACTCTGTATGTAGATAGAGCCCCTATGCTCCTAATGTAGAGCTGGAACTACAACAAACAGTTACCGTGGAATCCGCGATCACACATGAGTTACAGTTGTTTTTCCGGTGAAGCTAGTACTTTACTTGAGTATACCATACTTTTTGTGTTGGAAACACCATTGTCACACGGGTCTAATAAGAATATTGACTGGCAGGTGAGCTAAAAGCCAACACCTGAGTCAGTCAGTCTTCCACTTCAGTTGCTGGTTGGGTAGGTCAAACCGCGAGTACGAGATAACTCAGAGGCACTGTAATACCTATCGATGTTGGTTGTCAGTCTTCGGCATTGATTTTCCTTGAGCGGAGGAAATGGTGCTTTGTCGATCCGATTTCTCACTTCTTCTCTTACGAGATTTCTAGTTTCATGAAAAGAGCGCTCTTTCTATCAACGCAGGGCTCAGACCTTTTTACAGCAGTTGAATGGGTTTAGCTTAGAATTGAATCATGCCCCCGCAAGATTGGCTGGCCATTGAGGACTTGTTCCGATGAGTTTAAAAGTGCCGGCGAGGCACGGGCTTAGTAAGTGAATCGGCAAGTTGGTCAGAAGTATGAACATGAGAAATACGCAATTTACCAGTAGCAACTTGATCTCGAACGAAATGGAAGTCAATGGCAATGCGCTTCATACGAGAATGGAACACGGGGTTGGCGCAAACATAAGTGGCACTTACATTGTCACAATAGATGACTGGAGTGGGTGAGATTGGAACTTTCAGCTCTTGAAGAAGATTCATGATCCAATTGACTTCAGCGGCAGTGGAGGCAATGGCCCGATATTCGGCTTCGGTGGAGGATCGAGCAACTGTCTTTTGCTTTTTATAACTCCAAGAGATAGGATTGGCTCCAAGGAAAACAACATAAGCTGAAGTGGAAGTTCGATCATTAGGATCACCGGCCCAATCGGCATCTGCAAATGCGTGAAGAGTGCGAGGAGAATTCTTACGGAGCAAGAGACCTTAGTCAAGAGTGCCAACTAGATATCGGAGGAGGCGTTTTACAGCACACCAATGAAGTGTGGATGGGCAATGCATGAACTGAGAGAGCTTGTTGATGGCAAAGGAGACGTCAGGACGAGTCAAAGAGAGATATTGTAAGGACCCAAGAGCTTGACGGTATAATTTTGGATCAGCCGGTGGCGAGCCATCTGATAATTTAAGCACTTCAGTAGTAGCAATAGGCGTTGAGACAGCCTTGGCATCAGCCATGTTAAGTCGATGCAAGAGGTCACTGATATACTTCCTTTGAGATAAGAACAAGCCATTAGCAGTGTAGTGAGCTTCAACTCCAAGGAAATAAGAAAGCTGGCTTTATAGAGAATCGTTTGGCAAGAGTAGAGATAAAAGCATTCACTTCAGCTGCTGCGGATCCAGTGATGATTATATCATCAACATAAACTAGTATATAAATAACCTAACCTAAAATGGGGAGTTAAGTATAAACAATGAGGAATGTGAGGAATCCTTCATATACTAAAAAGGTACGAAGCTCGTTATACCAAGCACGAGTGCCGAAGGCCATAAATAGGCTTATGCAACTTGCAAACATAATCAGGAGTCAAAAAGTCTGAAAACCCAGGTGGTTGTTCCATGAATACTTCATCAGTTAAAGAACCCTGCAAGAACGCGTTATTTACATCGAGTTGGCGAATAGGCCAACTATTAGTCACAGCAAGAGTAAGCAATTTACCTAGATGCCATTGACTTATTAATATTAATAAAAAAACAACATATGTTGAATCTGACTCGATCCAGAGGTATTTCCAGCCCTTGGAGTGTGCTATAGCGATAGCCGTCCCCAACCCACTCTGCCTGATATGCGAATCCGCTGCCCAACGAAAGCGCAAAGCATCCATGTACACTCTGCAGTTTCGAAAGATTCCTCCGGTCCTGGCTGACCTCTCGAGCATCCATCTGTATTAACTTGAATCCATCCAGGAGGTGGAGGTTGCCATAGAATAGAGTGGATCACCGGAGCTTTGCGTGGTTTCCCTTTAAGCCCCAACGCCCGAAGTCTAAGCAGATCAGTCTGCGAAAGTGTGCTTCGAGCCCAGTTGAGCTTTCCAAGTTCTCACGTGCGGATGGGAGGCGCGAATGCTATTTGCCAACTGGTGACCCTGCCCGAGCAGTTCAGAAAGTTCCTCTTCCGTCTTCTCACGAGCAGACAAAACTTGGGTCAACTTCTGGATAAACTTCACTTTGCTTTTCAATTCTCTCGCTGGAAGAACCCACTATATGACAGGCAACTGCCACTGGACTAACATCGGAACCGAAGACCCAGGCAAGAATCTTCTCTGTAAGAGACCTTAAGAGGTTCTCTGTTCGCACATCCGTTTTCTTGCTCCTCGGCTAAGGGCCTTCGTCTATTCTTGGCAAGCCTTCTTGTCTGTTCTAGTTGTTACAGGCTCCCCGCTCCATCAAACAGTCCGGTGGCAAGGTCGGAAACATGATTCCTCTTTTTTTTCAAAGAAAAGGTTGTCGATTGGTCCATATTCAAATAAGGCAACAAGAGCTTCTATCGGTTCTACTTGATTCTTCCTCTCAACCAGTTCACTTCTCCTTTCCAGCTCGCTATCCTAGTTCTGGCTTTGGAAAAGCATATGTTGGTTGCCTAGTGATGGTGGTTACCTTTGCCAATAGCTCCCATCTTCTTGTGCGTAACCGAAGTCGCGATCAGAAAGGTATCTTTCCGGACACAGAGGGACCAATCTTATCCCTTACTTAACTTGCTGCTGCTAGCTCACATCCTCTAACCTATCCAGCTTTACCAGTGAGAAAAGCTACTACTACAAAATATGGTCCTGCCCTGCGGGGCTAGTTCTTGTTTTCGCTAATCAGCATCCGGGGCCTCAGCTCCGCTCCGATTCGACCTGCTTCCTGGAAATCCCCAATGCACCAATGTACCATTGGCAGATCCTTCTTTCTTTTAAATATCATATATGATCGAAACTAAACCGATATGACTTTCTCCGGAGCATCGCAATCCGAGTTCCTGGTGTACCACCCTTGCTCTCCGAGGCATATGACTTTTCCAGCTAATCCGTTAATCCTATGACCGGAGGGCTGCCTTGCCTTATCGATTATCCCCGTTCGAAGTCGGCTTTGCTTCTGCTTGTTTTAGCTTATACCCCTGATCCGTATATCTGCCTTGGCCCCGCTTTGCATTCATAAATGTCACTATTCGTCGAGTGCTTCCTTACCTGTTTATCACCAGCTCCCATTGCCAACTCTAAATTACATGAATTTCACTAGTCCGCCAATCCAATTAGGATTGTCCTCCCGTCGGTTGCATCGCTCCTGCTCGCAGTAGTCGTTTCTTTGCCGGTGAATCAATTTCATTTCTTCTAAACAGAATAAGGCCGGCATCCTGCTCTCGACTATCCCTACCTTGGTTGGTAAAGTTACTACTCAAAGGATGGCTTTTCTTTCCTACCTACTATTGTATTTGATTCACTTCTTTTCAAATACGAGGGTGAGGGATATTCCTCGACCGGTTCCAATACGAGGATTGTTCCTTCTTTACTAAACTAAACAGTACCTGCATTGCATCCTGTTAGGAAGAAATGGAAAGATATTTCCATTTCTCAAGTCTTCCACGAGCTCTCTCTCTTTCGTAAACCGCCTCTTAAGGTCGAAGATATAAAAATCATACTAAATATAGTAGACAGAACCAACCATTAGCCCTGTCTCTTGCTGTGATTCCATTCCGCCAAGTTAGCTCGAAAGCAAGTAAAGAATTAGCTCAAGTAAACAGAAACAGAAAGAATCAAAAGAAAAAGAGCAGCAAAGCTGGAATGAACCTTGTCTAATAGTATACCTTCTTCGATCTCACGACCCAGGTAGCAGTAGGCAAGTAGTGAATCATACCCCATTCTCTAACTAGAACTCCGGGTGAGCTTTTCAGGGCTATGACGAGGTGCGAAGCAAGGGAAAGCGGTCTTCTTTCCTTTCATGGACCTTTATGAATCGATAATATGAGGAAACGGATGCTCCAAAGAGACAGAGTGGCAAAAAAGTAAAGGTAGAAGGGGCAGTCGTCGCTGAGCACCTTTCTTTCCATTTTTCTAAGAAAGGGGTGGACATCTTCAAGGCGATTCCCGTGGGGCCTGGTCGCACAAAGGATGGTAATTGCACAATGGCCCAAGTCTACCCAATTAAGAAAGGGAGCCAGGAATTGTGGATAAAAAATAAGAAAAGAGAAGTGTTTAGCCGTACCAAGCAGGCACTTCTGCCGCCGACTCCCGCCAGGTTGGTTGGCTACCTGTCCATTCGGGGGTGGGTATATAGGGTGCCCAAGGACTCCGGTCTAAGGGCGGCCTTCTTCGTTTCCCGAGTCAAAGACTGGAATTCCTGGATGGAGAATCTGCCTCAATACAACGTGAGCTACTATGCCCAATGGGGACTTCCCCTGCTCTATCAAAGAGGTTTTCCACTAGCACACGACCAACTATCTTTTCAGACTGTATCGCCGTTTATCTTCCTCCGGCCACGAAAGGGATTTTTGCTTTTGGTGAAAAGAGTATTCCTTGGAAGCAGTATCGTAACTGCTCTATTGCGACGACAGAGAAGAGAGGTATTTTGGTGTCCCCACGACTTATATACGTTACGAATTAAGTAGTTGCATCGAAACTCCTTTTCCTTCCTCCTTCAAAAGAAATGCATCCTTAAGCTCTTTCAACGTTAGAACTATAAGATAAGGCTTTGACTATTTGAATTCGACATCAGTAAGTTGGACCAACCTTGAGGAAAGAGAGTAGCTTAAAGGAAAGGATGGAAATATTAACGTATCAATGGATGGAAACAGATACAACCTTCAAGCCAAGCAAAGAAAAACAAGCAGTTAGCCGTATCTGGAATGGTGTCCACTTACAAAGAAAGAGATCTAGATCTGGAAATATTCTCATCTCACAACTCCTTAAAGGATACCCCCGACCCTGATATGGAGATAGTAGTAGCACACACAGTCGAGTTCTCTTTTCCTTTCGAGTAAGCAGCACCGAGCCATACCTAAGCTAAGATATGAGAGGCTAGATGACCTTGGTTCTTACCTCAACTGGGAGAATATGATATCTTCTGATTCTGGCATCCGAGTAGAGTAGTAAAGTCCTATACCGCAAGACCTGGGCAGCATATAACCATAGCTTTCCAATCCTGCTTCCTAGCTTGAGGAGAGGATGTTTTCTACGATATATTTCTTCCCTTGCCCCGTGCAGATATGGAAGCCAAAAATGGTATATCCTTGGCGGTTTATTTCTCACTTTGTAGTGGTAACGGGTTCATTCTTCGCGGAGATGAGCAGAAGAGATTCTCCGTTGAGACAAAGTTCTTTATTTCTGGCCCTCCGCTGGCGGTGAATCAAGGATCTATCCAGGATAGAGCTGCATTTTCTTCCAAAAACACAAGCGCAGCACTCTCCTAATCCTAATTTCTAACTAAAACTACTTCTTCCTTTCCTTCTTCAAAAGATAGGAGAAATGACAAGCTAAGAGAAGTATTGGTACAAGTATCGGTAATGCTAGCCTGTAGTGGGATTGCTTCCTTCGAATAAGAATAAGGGATGCGGTATCAACTCTAATGACTCCTATCTTTTGAAAACCAACTAACTCCCAAATTCCTGTTCCTCTTCATTCTCGTAAAAGAGAGGATGGATTGAGATAAAGTCTATCTCATATAGCTGTCAAAGTAGTACTTGCTATTTTAGCTTGGGAAAGTGGATTTCTTTTTGAAAAATGTTTGTGCTGGAAAATGACTCAAGCCTATTTTCCACAGGGAGAAGAGAAGAAAAAGTCTATCTCCCCTAGTGGGAAAACCACGGAACCCTATTTTCGCTTGGGCGGCAGGCTCGATTGACAAAAAAGTGTATCTCACCTAGTGGCAAAAGTAGTACTTTTGACCTATCAACTCAGCAACTTCCCTGACTTGACTGGAATTTACGTAGATGAGCGATGCGTTTTAGTAAGATCTTCTGAGATGAGAATCGACTGCTTTCCTGATGAAGTGAGGGTATAGGGAAGTATATGCACAGCACACATACAGAGATCCCTGAAACCAAGTAGATGACAACAAAAAGAAGTCCCTGAAAGCAAGGAAGACTTAACCTACATGGCCAACAACACTTCCTCCTGAATAAATGTCAGCTCTAACTTCTTCTGAGGGGAGCAAGTGAAAAAGCGCAAGTACAGATTCGTAGGTTCAGCTTTAAGCAAAGTGCTCTCATTTATGTGTTTTGCATTGTGAAATGAGTCCTACTTCCCGTTCCTAATTCCTCTTTTAGAAGAGATGTAGCTTGCCTTTAGTGGCTGGTTCCATCATTTTGGGGCAGCATAAGATTTTAAAGATGGACTCCCTTTTTTTCTCGAAGGTTGATTCCTTGCGGAGAACGATAATAGCCTGCCTCACTCAGAAATGGATGGCATACATATAAAGGTGAAGCTTCCTCCGAAAAGAGTTCTTATCGTGGGTGCGGGTCTGTGTTCCCATGGTTGCTTGGTTGAAATAGTCTCTTTGCTTTTCAGCCGGTTCTCATCTAGCCAGTTCGTTATTCATTTCTATATGATCAATGGAGAAGGTCGGTATCCTTCTTCCTAGCTTGATTGGTCGCCCTGATTTGATTTCGGTAAGGGAGGCAAGGGAAAGGTTTCTTCCGGGCGGCTTACCACTTGATTGATCCATATGTTCCAGGAACTTCGGCTTGGCCGGAGGATCAGATTTCTTTTGAAAAAACTGAGTCTCAATGGGAAAATCGTCCATTATCGCTTTTTCCCTCGTACGAGTCAATTTCAAATGAAAAACTTGATGCTCACTATACGGCAAATGTTCATTCTCGCTTTTTCCCTCTAGAGAGTCGATTGACAATTCAAATTCTTTATCTCGCTATACGGCGAAAGTCCATTTTTTTGGCATGAAATCATCCCATTTCGCTAATAAAAAAGGCTTGAGGACGAAAATCCCGGGATTCCATACTTGATTCTTTTCTTCAGACTCTCGTACGAGGGAAAATCTGGTTGATAGCGAAAATCACGGGAAAACGGACTAGGCGGAGGTGGGAACTCTACTTTACTTTAATGGGAACTCATTATAGGAAGGATTGGTAGGAAGCAAGTCCATATTGGTACCAGTCTTGTTGCGATGAATGGGATCAGGATCAGTCAAGAGAGAGTTCTCTTCTAGCGAGTGCCGGTAGTGAGAAGCCAGCTCTATCTCAGAAGTGAGCTCCGTAGACACCCGGGGAATTCTATTTTTGTTGTGATAGTGGGAATAGGCCCTGATCAAATAAATACATATATAGGGGCAGGCCCGAGTCGATCAATGAGGATCAGTAGCGTGTCCATAATCCAAGAATTTTTCTGTGCCAGCTTAGCTTAGAACCCGCATAAAGATGAGCCTTAACAGTGTGCTTGCTATTGAATATGGAAATGAAATGAACAGTCTCGAGTGTGGGTCGTGAACGAACCCTGTAACGTATCCAATCCAATGACAAAAAAAGAATAAATGGGTCTGTGACTACTTGACTTTGTTTCACTTCCAGTTTTGAATGGAATCGATGCCATCCTGTCCTTTCAATGCTATGAGGCTGATGGTGGGACGAGCACTAGCAAATGGAGATTTCTCGGGCCAATCCAAGAACTGCTTGCTGACTTTGAGTTTCCGATGAGCAACTCACTCCTATAAAGAGTTCCCAATTTCCATACTTAACTTAACTTAACTTAACTTATATAGGCGATAGCGCACCGAGCGCGGATCTATCTTAGGTAGAGGAATATGAAAGTCCGGAATATGAATCATGCCACTGTCTGTCTACGTCTACTAGACCCGCACCTACTATTCTTGAGTCAAGAGAAACCTTAGAACGGCACTCCAGAAAGAGAGATACTAATAGTAAATATCCAGATCCAGATCTACTTCCGAGCGAGCAAATAGTCACCATAAGGTTCCAATAGAAGAGATGGCTGATTTCTTGCATACCATAGTAGATAGCCCGGCACCCCAAAAGAAGGACAGTGGGATTTGGTAAGAACCATTAGATGGCAGTAGGAGTCTTCCACAATCTTCAAGATCAGCTAGGCGGCAAGCAAGGAAACTCTATTCGAAATTAGATACCCCGCCTTTCAAGCAAGAAGACTAACCCCTCAACCTATGCAGAGGAAACTGTCTTGAAAGCAGACTGGCCACCCGAAGTAAGAAACCCCTTGTTTTTGGATGATAGGAGATTTTCCGTTGATAGCCAGGGAGAAGAGAAGATCCATTTCCATATGTCATTGCGAGTCCACTATGAGAACTAAGATCGGGAACTACCACTCAAGGTGAGCCCTTAGAAAGCCAGATTTGTGGAGAACGCGAACATGCGCGGGAGACTGAACACACCGTTTATCTCTCTGGCACACCTTTCAATGAATTCCGTGCTACCTTACCGTCTCTAGTACGAGATTCTGGAGCACATCATTCTTTCATGCTAGCCCAGCGGCTATGCTCAACTTGATATCATTTGATACCGTCACTCCTACTTGCTGGAAATACTTGTTCTTGAGTTGGGTCGACACCTATCTTTCTTTTTTCATGAAATAGCTCAGTCCATGGAAGTGAGTTCTGGCATGATTGCTAGCACGAATGCTTTAGGGATAAAAGCGCTCTAAGCTCTACTTGATAGTCTGGGGTAAAGGCATAGAGATCACTAGAAGTAAGTTCCGGGCCAACCCTAAATAGTTCTTCTATCTGCTTCGAGAAGAGGAGATGCTTTCATAATCAGAATTAGTAAGGGAAAATCTGGTATTCATCCATGTACGAGATGAAGGAACGCAGCACACTTCCTTCTAGGTCGCGGGCCATAGGCCTTAAGAGAACTAAACTAGTCGAAATCATGAATAGCACAGGCACCCAGATATTTTTGGATTCCTCACAGTGACTCTTTTCTTTCTGGAATCATTAAATAGCTCTGGCAACCCGGGAAGGCCATCCCAACAAGTGGGAAAACGAACCTTGTAGGTGGGGTTTCATGGAAACAAAAGGATTCTAATCCGTTATGGAATATGCATCCTGTCCCGTATTGGAAGTAGAATGAAGTGAGTGGAAGGGTATCATTTCTGTTGGAACAGTATCTAATCCAATGAGGAACTACGCCATGTGACGAATAAAATAACTTTGGAGCTGAGCAAAGCTAAGGATGAATGCAATGCAATCCTGAATCCAATGAGGAACTACGCCATGTGACGAATAAAATAACTTTGGAGTGGAGCTATTGATTATTGAGGGGAGGTGAATTCCTTCTACCTATCTGAGGATTCGGCATAGACTTTTGATTGGACTGTACGAAGATCTGTCTTGTTTCGCGATGCGAGGAAGAAAGCTGCTCCGCTCTGAGAGGTAGAAGAATAATCCGTTCTCGAGTCAGGGAAGCACGGCATGGACAAGGAAGTCAAATCCCACGAACTTGGCACTGTATCTCTACCTATGTAGATTTATTTGGAATAGTTCGATAACCAAGGAGCACATACCCTTGTGGGTGAGATTGGAACTCATATCCTACCACCTCTCTACTCGTATTATTGGATTGGCCTGGGCCTAGAGCTGTAGAATCAGTAGTAGCCCGTGGGGAATCAGCGGTAAGCAGAACTTGATTTGAACGGGGCCCACTAGACTTACTTCTCTATTTCATGATTTCATGTTATAGCGCGGGCTTCCATCCCTTTTGGAAGAACCAACTGGGGACGGAACGTAAAGGCTCACTCATCTAGATCCGGCACATCACAATCCATGGCTAGGGCTAGATGATCACCGGCATCATCAACAATAACAGCATGACCCGGCTGGCATAGGGTTCGGCTTATCTGTCTTCTATCGCTCTACGAGAAGGCTCTATCGCTTCATCCTTTTCAGGATCTACCAATGGCAGTATTCGGTGATCTGGCCTGTCCTTTGAGAACAGTGACTGGAAGGATGTCCTACCGCTTAGGAGTCAAGTATCGGATATCTACTTGGATGAAATCCGGTCGGGTAGAAGCATTTCTTGTGATATCGGGAGAAGAGATGGGCTCATGCTTTACACTACTTCCCGAGGTCCACTAGAAAGGATCTTCTTACTAGAAAGGATCTTTACGACTGTTCCCATCAACACTTAGAAGAAAACGGAGAACTTTTTTGATCTCCAAGAACCGGCCCAGTAGCCCCCGAACTAAGGATCCATCCAATACTGCTTACTTCATATCTCCTAACCCAAATGGATTTTCGACTTCTGCATTTCAATGGGAATTTGGGCATCAACCGGATTTTACTTAAGAGATCGGGACAAAGAGTTCGAAAAATCGGAGTTTTAAGGATAGAAATCAGAAGTAAAAAGTTTTCCATGGCCCGGCTGAAAAGCGCTTTAGCACCCTTGACTCCGTGGAGATGCAACCTTTTTTCAAAACAATTGACCCTCCCAAGGTAGTTGGCTAGTCCTCCAGGCGCCAATAAAAGAAAAAACAGACCTACCAAGATCTGGAACTGCATATTCATAAAAAGCGTATCCCTGAAAAGAACATATATATCCGCGGGCACTCTACTTAGTTAGCTGAAAAGCGAATATGGGATTTTGCACCATAAGCAGATGCTGGTTTTTCAGATTGGAAATCTACTCTCCCAAGCTCCACTCGATCTTTTGCAACTCTTGGTCCCCTTAAAAGTTCTCGGGGGCGCTTAGGCCAGTCATAAAAAGAGTAAATAAATAAATATGTCCTGAAAAATGCCTTGAAAACTCTTCTCTCCTATCCAATGAGCTCTAAAAGGACAAGCCTTTTTCTATAGACGAATCGGGCCTAGAACTCACTTTTTATATCCTACGCTACATTCATTATCCCAAGAGGGGCTGGAATGGAACGACGGATAAAGCTTCTAAAAGCGGGCTTCTAGAGCATGTTCCATTATCCAGGTAAGAAAGAAAGACTGTTGCACTCGCTCTTTGAGCTGCCTGCGATCGACGAGGTTGATCGGGTGAAAATGAACCTCAACCTATAAAAGTGCCGGGACATTTCTCCAAATAGATATAAAATAAAATAATCTTTTAGTCCCTCAAAGTCAGAGGCCAGTCCCAAAACATTTCTTGCAGGACCACCTTTCTCCAGGTCTCTTTTTTATTGACTTTGGCACCCACACGTATAATGTGAGGAGAGGAATCCAAATTCGATGCATAGCTGTCCCTCTCTTCCCCGAATTCCTCTGGCAGGATCCCTTACTGGAAGGGGGGTAAAGTATCTACGCTCTAGTCGTATGTATCCTGAGAAGGGAGTGACCTAAAACGGAGGAATGCTTGTTCGTCTCATTCGGATATGTATGGCCGGGGTCTGGTAGCTCCCTATGACTATTCCTATTGGGATGGCAATCTCATCTCGAATCACATATCGTGTGTTCGATGTTCCTTTCGTTCGCATATCTTTGAATCGAATCAGCTTCTGCGGGCGGGGGATAACCGAAATAGAAGTGCTGCCGGGGTGATTGACCATTAGGATCCAGTCCTGTTCCTTAGTTTGGTTTTTCCTACCAAGGATCCAATCCAGCTATGCTATAAAGTTATGTTAGTGGCAGATATGGATAGAGTATGGATAGAGAAAGTAGCAGCTCGCTTTCTTTCGAAGACGGGGTTGAGAAGAAGGTAAGGCAGCTTCTTCGATCCAAATCTTATGAACAGATTCATTCATTTCAAATTAAGAATCATACGCAACCTCAAAGAAAGATAGCCCTCCTCTTTACGAGCTTAGTAACGGTAAGTCCGTTCCGTTAATGGATGGGCACGAGCGAGGGGCGGTGATTGGAATAGTGACTCATTGGCTATCAGATAAGTGAAGCCACCCAAAGCTATTCTATTATCATAAATAGAGGTAAGAGCTCCTCAGTTTCGTATATAGCCCCCTCCGATCCATGGTGGATTGTCTTGCTTTTCATCAAATAAGACCTAGCAGCTTACTTAAAGAAATGAAATTCTCGCTGGGCAAAGCTTTTTCTATTTATATAGGCAGCTCCATTCCTTGAAAGCCAGTCAATACTAGAGTAGAGCTCAGAAATCCTTCCTGGGCAGCCTGGTTCCAGCTCCCTTCATTCCTCTGTGAGAATAGTTCACGTATAATACTTTAGAGCGAGTAACTAGTCTTTCTATTCGCCTTTCTATTCTAGTAATTCTACGTTCCTCATTCTATATACGATACGTTCCTCATTCTAAAGCTAAAGTAGTGACTCTAACTAGAATATAAAGACTTCACCTTCAACCCAAGCCAAGCTATGAAATAGGGATCATGGAAATCGGGCACACCCGAGTAAATCTAGACTAGATGATCTTGCGAGGCGATGCCAGACCCAGAGTATAATGTCTCCGGGACTAGACTGGCTAGAAGGCAGTGCTTATTAATATCGGAGCTGAAGTGCGGATCAGTCGTGAGAAAATAAAATCCTTTGAATGGATCAGTGAGTGTAGGAAAGCCGGTTCCGCAGGATCACTTATGTTATGTGATTTCGTGGGAGATGCTTCTGAATCAAAAGATGCTGTAAAAGCTCAGAAACGAGGCTTCTCAAATTCTTTTTGGCATGCCCCCTCTACTTCTACCTGTACCGATTCATGGAGTTGACACTAATCCATTCTTTCTATATTTCTTTCATTCTCTTTGATTGGTCAACAAAGAACTTTGACTCGGGCTCTTCCCCTCCCTCTTGGAGGAATATAGCCATCCATCAAGCCTACCCCAACATAAACAGGAATCACCTGATAAGCTGAGTGATAAAGCTATCAATCTATCCTTTGACTGGCACTTTAGCAGAAAATCATGAAATAAACCTGGGCCCACTAAAAGTCCTTATTTAGGGAATCTTACTTACTTAAGAAAATAATCAACTGCCACCACCACATCATTAAGGCCTGCGCCTTCAAGCCCAGTGGAATTCTCGTTCGGATGCTATTCTCGCTCAAAGATCTCAAAATGTCGTATCGAATCGAAAGGAGAGCGTCAATTCTCTTATTTCAGCATCAATCTGAAAGAGTCTTAGTCCCATAAGGCCGAAACTTGGAATTGACTTGATAGATCTTCTGCTTGTCTCTCGAGAAACTTTGTATTGGTCTCCACCTCAGCCCAGTCTAACTCTGCTGATAGACTGTGTTTATATTCTTCTACGAGTAGCCTGCCCAGCAATGGAAACGTATGAGCGTTAGTTGGCAATGGAAATGGGTGCAATAAATCAGGTATCTAATCTGGCTAGAGAAAGGCTAACTTCAAAACTCAGGGCTTCTCATTGATAGCCATAGTAAGAGGTTTGTCCTGTTGGTGGTTGATTCAAAACTACTTCCTCTTGCACAACTATAATGGGAACTACTATAATGGAATGGGAGAGGAGAAAATACTCGAGGAGAGGAATATCAACTACGTAAGAAGCTTCCTCAATAAGAGTGGCTGTGCCAAGAGACCCTTGTTGGAATTGATCTACTGCCAAAGTGGAGTGGGAATATATAAGAAAGTCGAATGGATCTGTGGAACTCCCCCGAATAAAGGAATCAAAGAGTGACTCGCCAGACTGGCGATCAAAACAGAAATTATCCTCCGGTCATCCACTTTCCATCGAGGGAGAGTCGACTAGCTTAAAGAAAGGTGCCGGAAGAAAGAAAAAGATCCTAGTCTCCATTTCAGAGAGTATAAGCACAGGAAGAAGGTATCAGGAATGCTGGTTCGGCGGAATAGGGTGATTGGTAAGGCTTCATCCCTAAAGTTATTCAACACGTGGCTACTAAGATAATTGGATTCCTTTTTCTAAAGTTATGCTCGTAAAGCTGCAAAACTAGTAAACTTATCGACCTGTCATCCGTTCTTACCCGAGCTGAGTCTTGACTTCACTATCTGTGACTTAGCCCCACATTCTTGTGCCAAAGAAAGACAGAAGGAAAGAAACCTAGACTTGGAATCCCGGCGCCTTGACTTTATATGACAATTCTAGATGAACTGGGCTAGCTAACCAGACAAGAAGGAGGTCCCGGGCCTGGACCGGCACGATTCTAGTAATTATACGTTCCTCATTGGATCTCGTGGAGTGTACTCTTCCCTTTGTTTAAGAAGAAGTTGGTTTAAAGAGTAAGAAACACTTATAGACCATAAATACTCTTTCTCACATAAAGATCCAACTTTTCGGAGCGTAGCTTAAGGCCACACCTGTAGAGCCATGGCCCTCAATAATTCTATACGCAAACTTATCCTTGCGGAATGAGCCATTCTGGGCATCAACGAAAGAATCCATAATCATTGACGAAGAAGACAGCTGTTCAAGCAGTAACTGAGGTGTTGCATTGAAATAAAGTAGCATTGCGAGATACGAAGAAAGAAGCCGGAAGTCTATATGGAATACGCTCTTTAAGGTCGATTAAGGCTTGTGTGAATGTTGAACATCTGCTACCAATCAATCCCATTCCCATTCCCATTCGTATATGGTATATGACGCCTTCTTAATTGAAAGCATCTCCCGTCGAAACCGCTGAAGAATAGATAAGATAGGCCCGCTAGATTGGCACCCCCGTGGAGTAGGCTAGAGGCTCATCCGCGAACGTGGAATCAAGAGGGTTTTTTATGGATGTGACAAATATATCTCAAGCTGAGGCCGCTAAGGAAGTGCCAGCACAATCATGAACTGCGCCCGTCAGAGCTTCTTCTAGCAACCCAAGAACTCCGGCACGTCTGAGAACCCGTGTATTCCGCCGTGTATTCCGTGTTTTCTTCCTGCTTTCTGCTTTCTTGAGGAGAAAAGGGGCTCGTAGAATTAGATTCAAATAGAATATGAGTGAATATCTTTCGCTGCGCACCAGTTTACGAGCAAGCATCCTTCGTGGATCGGGAAAGGGAATTCGAAGAAATCGTATCTTTCATAAGTCCGATCTGCTCAAAAATAGAAATGAAATGGTGAACTTGCCTTAGAGAAAGAGGAATTCTTACTTCCAATCGGAATCGTTTTTAGGCAATACAGGGAACCGTCCCAAAGGGGCTAAAGTATGTGTGGGTCTCTCTCGTCGAGTAGACCTTTTCTCGCTCTCTTTTTCTTGCAAGAGTTGTACCAGCTTTGAGTGAGGGGTTGGATCAAATCAAGAAGCTCAGCATTGAGGGATCAAGTCTTGCTTGAATCGATTTTCTTTGACTGCCTGAGTGCATATCCTCACTCTGTCTCCAGCTTTTCCGAAGGATTGCTTATCCCATGCTTTGAGCGCTAGTTTGGTCTAAAACAGTTTCTTCTTTTTTCAGAAACATTGGATTTCCTGTGACCGGGAGCTTTCTTCACTACGGGGTGGGTTTCCACATGCTCAATTCATGGCTTTGGTCCAGAGCTGGCAGCCGGAATAAGACGAGGATTGGGGCATGATCACTGCAGCCCCGCGTAAGATATTCAGCACAGGAAAGGAAGCTTCATGCTTTTGGATCCACTCAGGATTCACTAAGGCTCGCTCTAGTCTGCCGACGATGCGTCTGGCCCCACCGGATGGATTGCTCCAATAGAGTAAGTGCCCCGAGGAACGAGATCGGTCAGGTTCGCATTCTGCAGACAGTCAAGAAATCCATGTTTCTGGCACCTTCTACCGGAGAAATAAGAGATTCTTGAATCGAAATCAATGAATCGGATTTTACCTTTGGGATGGGAAGTAGATTGCTGGAGCAAAAACTTCTAGAGTGAAATGAACAACTAACACCTAGGTTCTTTTACCTTACCTCCTAGGCTGCGCTGCGAAAAGCTTAGAGAATCAAGAATCATCCTCTGAGACTAGTTCTGTACACGCGCTAAAGTGGCGCTTGCTTCAAACTGGGTTGCCAGAGCTGGCACTTATCGATATAGAAACAAGAGCAGGGCTTGATATGATACAAACACAATCAACTTCCGCATTCGAGGGCAGAGGTATCGGCACTTGTGGAGTAAACCTGACTCCGTTCGTGTTAGGACATCCATCCTTCCACTCACAGCTATCAATCCGGTATTGGAAGCTAAAATCCTCTTCTCTTCCACTCCACATGTCGAGATTGCATTGCAGTAATAAGTTTGTCTATGAAGAGCTAATCTAATTGTATTAGTTTCTATAATGGATTTCTTATGTGGAATACTAATGGATAGGGCCTCGTTGCTAAGTGCTACAAGATCTAGTGCACTGGAACTCGTGGTTAT
>Ga0207705_10000184_pt1 | contig 65262 bp, 37 predicted proteins | sample KBSC13metaG_FD_184314 | JGI IMG/M metagenome (GOLD analysis project Ga0207705, IMG submission 184314) | Corn rhizosphere microbial communities from Kellogg Biological Station, Michigan, USA - KBS C1-3 metaG (SPAdes) (version 2) | ecosystem: Host-associated > Plants > Roots > Rhizosphere > Soil ... | reverse complement strand
GGAGGTGCAAACCTCCAGGGGCCTGTTTCAGGCCACCCGATAGAAATTCCGCGGCCACCCCTGACTGGATGCCTGCGCATAGGATGGTTGCAGGCAGGCATTCCGGAGCCACACGCTCCAAGGTCGCCATGCAACGTCCCCGCTGCCGGGAGACAAGGGAGCGGAACCGCGCCGGTCACACATGCTTGCCCCAAGCCACAGGAAACGTGCGTCCAGAGTCCGTCATCCCAGCGAAAGCTGGGATCTCAGGAGGCAAAAGGACCGCCCTCATCCACACCCGTCATTCCCGCGCAGGCGGGAATCCATAAGCCTGTCCGGATGAGGCAAGAGCCTGACGGTTTGGGGAATATGGATTCCCGCCTGCGCGGGAATGACGAAGGAAAAGAGATCATCCACCGGGAGTTCGCCGCCAAGCCGCTGGGCGGATTCCGGCCTGCGCCGGAATGACCGACGGTGACCCGCGACCCGGATCACCCCTGCGGCGTCGCCACCCGTCCCGATCGCTCCAATTTGCCCCAGCCGATCCACGGGCCACGCACCGCCGCGGCGACCGCGCGCACCACCACCGAATACATGATCTGGCGATAAATGAAGCGTTGGGCGAGCAGCAGGAACACCGGGAAGCGCTTCTCGCGCGGCTCCAATTTGTAGGCGATCCAGCCGCAGATCGCGTCGATGCCGGTGAAGGCGATCCAGTAGAACAGCATCCGGATCACGTCCGACTGGGTCTGTGCCCAGCCGTGCTGCTGCACGCGCACGATGGTCGCGACGATGCTCACCCCCAGCGCGAGGTCGATCAGCGGCGAGATCAGCGCGAACCCGATCTGGAACAGCCAGGCCTGCGGAATGCCGACCAGCGCCAGGCCCGCCGGATGGCGCTCGCGCAGGATGCGGCGATGCTTCCACAAACATTGCAGCGTGCCGAACGCCCAGCGGAAACGCTGCTTGGCGAGCGCGCCGAAGGTCTCCGGCGCCTCGGTCCACGCGACCGCGTCGACGTCATATTCCACCAGCCATCCCAGCCGCTGGATCGCGATCGTCAGGTCCTGATCCTCGGCCAGGGTGTCGTGCGGGTAGCCGCCGGCCATGTCGAGCGCCGCACGCCGCCAGGCGCCGACCGCGCCGGGGACGACCGTGATCGCATCGAACCGGTCGAGCGCGCGCCGCTCCAGATTCTGCGCGGTCACATATTCCACTGCCTGCCATTTGGTGACGAGGTTGATCCGGTTGCCGACCTTGGCGTTGCCGGCGACCGCGCCGATTTCGGGATCGGCGAACCAACGCGCGAGCCGCGCGATCGTCATCGGTTCGAACTGCGTGTCGGCATCGAGCGCGACGATCACGTCGCCCTTGGCAAGCTCCAGCCCCTTGTTGAGTGCGCGCGCCTTGCCGCCATTTTCCAGCGTGAGAAGCTGGACCCGCGGATCGCCGTCGAATGCCCGGGCGACGATGGCCGAGGTTTCGTCGGTCGAACCGTCGTCGATCACGATCACTTCGATCCGGACGCACTCGCTCGCCAGCACGCGCTTGACCGATTCCTCGATTACCCGCGCTTCGTTGAAGGCGGGGATCAGCACGGAGACGAACCGGCCCGAATCGATTTCCGGCGGCACCGGGCGGTTGCGCGGCAGGTTCGATCGCACCGCCAGGATTGCGAGCAGCACGGCGCGCGCGGTGCCGATGAAGATCGCGGTGAAGAACAGGAATTTGAGCGTGGCGTCGAGGCCCGCGAGGACCAGGAAGATCGACACGTCGAAGCGCACCGCGATCAGGTCCGACCCGCTGATTTCGGGATTCACTTGCGCGGGGGTGAGCCCCGCCAGCGCGGATACCGGCACGAACGTGTAGCCCATCGCGCGCAGCCGATCGATCAGGATCGGCAGCGCCTGTACCGTCTCGGCGCGGTCGCCGCCGCTGTCGTGGAGCAGGATGACGTTGCCGGTCTTGCGATGGCCAGGTTCGTCGTCGGCGGTGCCATTCTCCTGCGGATCGAAATCCTGTACCTGGCGGATCGTATTGTCGATGATCGCCTGCACGCCCGGCCGCTGCCAGTCTTCGCTGTCGATATGCAGGCCGACGATCGCATAGCCCGATTTCTGCGCGAGCAGCGCCGGCTCAAGCTCATCGTTCGTCGTCGGCTCGGCGTCGCCGAAATAGGGCGCGCGGAACAGCCGCATCGACCGGCCGGTATAGGCTTCGACCAGCCGCTGGGTCGCGTTGATCTCGATATGCGCGCCGCGCTGCGAGACCAGAGCGAGGTTCGGGTGGGTGTAGCTATGGTTCCCGATCTCGCTGCCCTGCGCGAGGATACGCTTGAGCAGGAAGGGATGGGCCAGCGCATTCTCGCCGATGACGAAGAATGTCGCGGGCACGTTCTTCTGCTTCAGGATGTCCAGGATCTTGGGCGTCCATTGCCCGTCCGGGCCATCGTCGAAGGTAAGCGCGATCTGCTTGGGCTTGTAGCCCGTGCGGGTGACCACGAACGGCGTCGGGTAGCTTTCGAAATGCTCGTCGCGGATCAGCCCGCGCTTGTCGGCGGTCACCGTGCGCATGCCCGTCGTGGGAGTGTCGGTGATGCGCAAAATCTCGCCGTCGCCCTGGACGTCGTTCTTGCCGATCGAATTGAGCACGCCGAACGTGGGTGGTGTGATACCCTGCTTTATCGCCTTGAAATCTTTCCAGACGCCCGGGTCCTCGCTGCCCAGCCGCCACAATGCGATGCCCGACGCGTTCGATATCCTGACCGCGCGCAGCTGGTTCCACATGCTGGCCGCGTCGAGCTGCCAGACGTGGCGCAGCTTGCCGTCGTCGTCATTGTAATCGAAGGTCGCGTTGCCGCTCGCGGGATCGAAATGCGTCACGGCACTATTGTCGTGCGCGAACAGCCAGGCTTCCTGCATCGTCAGGATGTCGGCATTGTTGCCGCCGTCGGGCCAGTCATAGGCGTAGCTGGCGAGCGCGACGATCGCCTTGTCCGCTGGGACCTGCGCCATCGCCATACGCAGGTGCTGGACGAACCAGGGCTGGGACGCGATCGGCCCCGCCTCGCCGCCCGAGAAGTGCTCGTCATAATCCATCAGGATCAGTTTGTCGGAGACGCGCGCGAAGGCCCGGAGATCCCAATCCTCATTGTCGACCGGCACCGCCGCCGTCACCAGCCGCGGGTCGAAGCGCTTGTTCGCCTCGGCGAGGAAGGACTGATACGCCTTGAGCGAATTGGCAGGCAGGTCCTCGAAATCGAACACTACGCCATAGGCGTTCTGGGCGTCGAGCCGCGCCTGGACTTGGGCCAGCAATTTCTCGCGCGCCGCCTTGTTGCGCAGCAGGCGGCCCATATTCGCGCCGTCCCACTGACCATTACGGATATTCTGGATAACCGGCAGGATCGAAGGGCGGTGCGCCGAGGCGGCGAGGATGGCGTGCAGCGGACGGTCGTTGAACCATTGGAAATCGTGCGTCGGCCCGACCACGCTGCCCAGCGCGGGCGCGAGCCAGTCGAGCTCGTTGATATGGCGGATCAGGCTGACCCGGCTGCCGTCGTCCCACGGCACGTAGAAGCCGACCATCACCTGATCGACCGGCACCACCTTGCGCTTCGCGCCAGGCAGCCACGAAGTCAGCGCGCGCGCCTGACGGCGGACGGTGCGGCCGAGATGGCCGACCTGGCTCGGCAGCGCGCGCGGCTGCTGGCGCTCGATGCCGAGCTTGAGCGGATCGGGCGCGGGAATGTTGAGGATCGTCGCGCCGAAACCGAAGGCGACGCCGACCAGTACGATGATGAGGCCCAGCAGGATGCGTTTCGACCAGCGGCGGCGACGGCCGCTCGGATCGTAAAAGACCGGCGCTTCCATGCCCTGACCCGACACCCTTTCCCTGCGTTCGCCCTAGGTCCTGAAGAACCGATCAAGGCCTAAGACGAAAGCGCGCGCCGATTGCCGCACTTGCCCGTCCGGCGCAAGCGCTCGATCGCCGTGGCGAACGCGCCGGGGCTATTGTTCCGAAAGCGAATAGATGCGCGGCGCCTCGGTCCATTTGGCGTCGGGCGACGCCCACGGCAAAGGCCGCTGGACCTCGTTCATCTGCGTTTCCCAGGCGACGACCGCGGGATTGGCGCGATCGGCGGCCGCCTTGCGCGCCGGGTCGAAGCTTTCGTCCGTCTCCATCACCATCACCAGGCGCGTACCGGTGCGGTAGATGTCCATCGCGGTGATGCCGGCATCGCGGATGCTCGCGGTCACCCCCGCCGGAACCTTGCCGGGGGCGTGCCAGGCTTCATAGCGCGCGATCGCCTCGGCGTCGTCGGCCAGGTCGAGCAGCAATATGTGGCGTGCCATAAAGTCTCCTAGTTGATCCAGCCGCCGTCGATCACGTGGATCGCGCCTGTAGTGAAGGCGGATTCATCGCTGGCGAGATAGAGCGCGAGCTGCGCGATTTCCTCTGCCGTGCCGAGCCGGCCCATCGGCTGGCGCCCGACGAAGGTGCGGCGGGCCTGCTCGTAATCACCCGTATCGTGCAGCCTTTGCTGGAGCGACGGCGTATCGATCGTCCCGGGGCAGATCGCGTTGCAGCGTATGCCTTGCGCCACGAAATCCGCCGCCACCGATTTGGTCAGCCCGATCACACCCGCCTTGGTCGCGCCATAAGCGAAGCGATTGGGAATGCCCTTCACCGAACTCGCGATCGACGACATGTTGATGATCGACCCGCCGCCATTGGCCAGCATCGCCGGCAGCAAGGCGCGGATCGTGCGGTACATCGCGGTCAGGTTGACGCTGAGCGAGCCTGCCCAGGCCTGCTCGTCGCACTCCAGGATCGTGCCCGAATGGACGTGGCCGACCACGTTGAACAATATGTCGACCGGGCCGATTTCGGCGGCGAGCGCCAGGACCGCTTCGGGGTCGGCGACGTCCAGCGCATGTTGCACGCAGCCGGTCAGGTCCTCCAGCAGGCGCGGGACGCGGTCGGTTGCGATCACGCGCGCGCCCTCCGCCGCGAACAATGCAGCCGAGGCATGGCCGATACCCTGGCCCGCGCCGGTCACAAGCGCCGTCTTGCCCGCAAGCCGCTTACTCATACTTCCAACTCCTCCTCGGCCAATGCGGCCCACACGATTTCAGGGATTTCGGCGCCGGCGCGCGCGATCAGGTCGCGCACCTCGCCGGGATTGGCGACGCCGGCGATCACGGTCGTCACGCGCGGATCGCGCAGCGGGAATTGCAGCGCGGCGGCAGGCAGCGGCACGCCGAAGCGCGCGCTCGCGGCCGCCAGCCTCTGCGCACGCGCGATCATCTCGGCCGGGGCCTGCGCATAATCGTAATGGAGCCGGGCGATGTCGCTCAGATCGTCGCGGGCGAGGATGCCGCTATTGTAAGGCCCGCCGATGATCAGTCGAATGCCGCGCCGGTCGCACAGGGGGATCAGTATGTCGGCCGCGCTGCGGTCCAGCAACGTGTAGCGGCCGGCGAGCAGGATGACGTCCAGCTCGACCCGTTCGATAAGCTCAAGGCAGATCGCGATCTCATTGACCCCGATCCCGATCGCGTCGATCGCGCCGGCATCCTTGAGGTCGCGCATCGCGCGATAGCCGCCGTCAAGAAAGGCGGCGAGATGACGCGGATGGTCGTCGCCATGCGTCAGTTGCCCCAGGTCGTGCGCGAGCAGGACATCGACCCGGTCGCGCTTCAGCCGGCCCAGGCTGGAGTCGTGGGATCGCCGGATGCCGTCTGCGCTGTAATCGAACCGCGGCTCGAACGGGTCGGCATCGACGAAGCCGTGCCGCGCTCCGCTTTCGGTGGTTGGCTCGAGCAGACGGCCAACCTTGGTGGAGATCAGGACCGGCGCGTCGCCCAGCGCCTCGCCCAGCCGTCGTTCGGCCAGGCCGAAGCCGTAATGGGGTGCGGTGTCGAAATAGCCGATGCCCGCGTCCAGCGCGGCGTGGATCGTCGCGCGCGCTTCCGCATCCGAAACCGATGCATAGAGATTGCCGATCCCGGCGGTGCCGATCCCGAGCGGGGGCAGTGCAAGCTTGCTCATGCGGCGACGCCGTAGAAAGCGCGTGCATTGCCGCCGAAGACGGCTTCGTGATGCTGCCCCGGGATCGCCGCGCGCGCGAAATCGATCCAGCTACCGTAGGTGCCGTTGAGATTGATAACCGGCCAATCACTGCCCCACACCAGCCGGTCCGGCCCGAACAGGTCTAGCGCCGCCTCGACATAGGGCGCGAGCGTCTCGACCGCCGCTCCGGCCGCGGCTTCGGTGATCATGCCGGACAATTTGCACATCATGTTCGGGCGCTCGGCTGCGGGCGCGATCGCCTCCCGCCAAGCGGCGAGGCCGCCGCCCGCGATCAGCGGCTTGGCGATATGGTCGATGATCATGCGCAGGGCGGGGAAAGCGTCCGCCAGCGCGACGCAGCCGGGAAGATGCTGCGGCCGCACCAGCAGGTCGAGCGAGAGCCCCAGTTCGTCGAGCGCCGCGAACTGGCCGTGGAGCGCCGGGTCGTCCAGCCATGCCGGCGGCCGATCCTGCGCCATGACGCGCAAGCCGGCGAGCGGGCCCTGGCGAACGAACCGCTTCAGCCGCGCCGCGGGATCGATCGCGGCAGGCTCGATCCAGCCGACGACGGCCAATACCAGCGGCGAGGCGGCGGCTTCCGCCAGCAACCAGCCTGTATCGTCTTCCCTCTCCTGGCTCTGGACGAGCACCACCTGTTCGACGCCAGTGCCGGCGATCGTCGCCGCGACGTCGTCCAGGACGAAGTCGCGATGGATCGCCGTCAGCTCGGGCGTAGGCCAAGCGCAGCCGTTGCGGCCGAGCCGCCAGATATGCACATGCGCGTCGATCACTGTTCGATGCGGTCGCGCAGATGCGAGGCGGCGAACAAGGCGACCACCACGAAGCAGCCCGCGGGGACGAGCATCGCGGTCGCGATCGAATGCGTCTTGTCGGAGATCAGACCCATCAGCGCGGTGAAGGCCGCGCCGCCGATGATCGCCATCACGATCAGCGCCGCACCGCTCTTGGTGAGCGGCCCCAACCCACGCAACGAAAGCACGAAGATCGTCGGGAACATGATCGACATGAAGAAGCTGGTCGCGACCAGCGCCCCGACACCGATCGTCCCGCCGACCGTCGCGCCAACCACGCACAGCAGGGCGCCAATGATGCCGTACACCGTCATCAGCGGACCGCCGCGCACGCGGGTCAGCAAGGCGGTACCCGTGAAGCGTCCGATGATGAACAGGACCAGCGAAACGATGACCAGCTTCGCCGCGTCGCGCTGCGCCAGGTCGGGCAATGCCGAACCGACGTAGCGGATCGTGAAGCTCCACACGCCGACCTGCGCGCCGACATAGGCGAACTGGGCCAGCACGCCGAACAGATAGCGGGGCCGGCTGAACAGGGCGCCGAAGTCCGCCAAAGGATGCGTTTCCCGCTCTTCGGTCGCGACCGCGGGGAAACGCGTCCGCGCGAGCAGGAAGGCCCACAGCACCACTACTAGAGCGATGATGCTGTACGGGATGAGCACGTTGCGTACCGCCTCGGGCCCGGTTCCGGTGGCTGCCGGAAGGATCAGGTAGGTGCCCATCGTCAGGCCGGTGATCGACCCGAGCGGATTGAAAGACTGGGCGAAATTGAGCCGACGCTCGGCATCCTCCGGCGGACCGAGACTCGCGATCATCGGGTTGGCCGAGGTTTCGAGGAAGGCCAGGCCGCTCGCGATCACGAACAGCGCGAGCAGAAACAGGGGATAGCTGATCGCCAGCGCCGCCGGCCAGAACAAGGCGGCGCCGGTCGCGAACAGCGCCAGGCCGGTAATCACCGCGCCCTTGTAGCCGAAGCGGACCATGGTCAGCGATGCGGGGATCGCGAAGCAGAAATAGCCGAGATAGAAGGCCGACTGCACCAGCCCCGACTGGAAGTCGCTCAGGTGGAAGACACTGCGGAAATGCGGGATAAGGATGTCGTTCAGATTATTGGCCACTCCCCACAGGAAGAAAAGGCCGGTAACTAATATCAACGCCGCTCTGCTCGTCGCGCCTTTGGTCATAGAATCCCTCCGCTCGTGCCTGACCATCTTCGCGGTCCGCGCAACAACGATAGCGTGCTACGCGCATTTGTGAAATATAAAAACCATTTTCATGGGTGCATCGACGGCATATGGCGTTTGAAACGGTCGAAGGGGAATGAGGATGACGGATTTGACGCGGCGCACGTTGCTCGGTGTGAGTTCGGCGCTGGCGCTCGCGCCGGTCGCGGCCCGCGCCGCCGAGTTCATGGCCTCGCAGGAACATCTGCCGCTATGGCCCGGAAAGGTGCCGGGCGACATCGGCACCGACATCAAGCGGCGAATCGATCCTCGTGCCGGTGACGACGCGCATCCCGATCGCTGGATTTACGGCGTGGCACGTCCCGAACTGGTGGTCTTCCGGCCGCAGCAGCCCAACGGATCGGCGGTGCTGTGCATCCCGGGCGGCAGCTACGAATTTGTGGCATTCGACAATGAAGGCGTCGAACAGGCGCGGTGGCTGAACGCGCGCGGCGTGACCGTGTTCGTGCTGCTGTACCGCTTGCCGGCGGAGGGTTGGGCGCATCGCGAGGACGTGCCGCTGCAGGATGCGCAACGCGCGATGCGCGTCATCCGGCGCGATGCCGCGAAATACGGGATCGATACCAGGCGCGTGGCGGCTTTGGGTTTTTCGGCGGGCGGCCATCTCTGCGGGTCGCTTGCGACGCGCCATGCCGAGCAGACCTACGCGCCCGTCGACGCCGCAGACCAATTGTCCGCACGGCCCGACATTGCCGGTCTGGTCTATCCGGTGGTGACGCTGGCCGGCCCGGCGACGCATGGCGGTTCACGCGACAATCTTCTCGGCAAGGATGCGTCCGACGCGGTCAAGCACAGCCATTCGGTCGATCAGCGGGTCGATGGCGATACCCCGCCGCTCTTCATGGTCCACGCCGGGGACGACGGCGCCGTGCCGGTCGCGAACAGCATCGACCTCTACCGCGCGATGCTCGATCACAAGCGTCCTGCCGAACTGCATATATTCGAGGAAGGCGGCCATGGCTTCGGCGTGCGTCTGCCCGCCGCCTTGCCCGGCTCCGACTGGCCGCGCCTGTTTACGCGGTTCGGGGTGCGCAAGGGGGTGTTTCCGGCAAGCGCGGCATGATCGGCCTGCTGCTCGGGCTGGCCGCGGCTGCCGCGGAGCCGCCGCGCTATCAAAGCTCGCCCGAGCGGCGCTTCTTCACCGACGACCGCACCTACGGGAAGCTGGAGGGCGATTATTACGCCCTGCTCTGGTCGGCGATGAAGCAGGATTTCGGCGAGAAATATCTCTACGCCGACGCGGACCGGGCACTACCGCCTCCGCGTCCGCACGAGCAGCGCGTCGTCTTCATCGGCGATTCGATTACCGACCTGTGGGAGCTAGGGCGCTATTTCCCGCGCAAGCCCTACGTGAACCGGGGCATCGGGGGACAGGTGACGGCGCAAATGGTACTGCGCTTCCAGCAGGACGTGGTGTCGCTCAGGCCGGCGGCCGTGGTGATCCTGGCCGGCATCAACGATCTCCACGGATCGCTTCAGCGCGAAGGGGACGAGGGTATCGAGGCCAATTGGACGGCGATGGCCGACATGGCCTCGGCCCACCATATCAAGGTGGTCTTTGCATCGATCACGCCGGTCAACAATTATACCGACAATGCGCGCCATATGCTGGCCGACCGCGATCCCCGGCGGATCCGAAAGCTCAATTCGTGGCTGGCCGATTTCTGTCGCAGGCGGGGTTATCCGTTCGCCGATTATCATGCGGCCATGGTGGACGGGAACGGCCTCCTTCGGGCCGATCTGACGCGCGATGGGCTGCACCCCCTGGCTTCGGGCTATGCGTTGATGGCGTCGATCGCCCAAACCGCGATCGATCGGGCACTTCGGTCCCGGCATTAGTCGATCCCGGATCGACCGGAGCCGACATCGCCAGAAGCTGCTTCGAACCGGATATGTTTTGGGCAAGGACTGGACAATGATCATAAACCTGACGCTATGTCGCGACCTTGAGCGCAGGTTCGGACCACGTGGCTGCTGCCGCGGCAGGTCTGTGAGGCGCATGGGGAGGGCGTGATATGAGCGGAACCGACGAGTCGGAAGAAGACCGCCGCTACAAGGCGCCGGCGCTTGAAAAGGGATTGGACGTCCTTGAGCTACTGGCCACGACATCATCGCCGATGACGTTAACAGCGATCGTCAACGAGCTTGGCAGGTCGCACGGCGAATTGTTTCGCATGGTCCAGGTGCTCGAATTTCGCGGCTATATCGAACAGGATTCCGCAGCGGAGGGCTATATGCTCACCGATCGGCTGTTCTCGCTGGGTATTCAGCGGCCCAAGACGCATAGCCTGATCGAGGTCGCCCTGCCCGAGATGCGCAAGCTTGCGCAGAGTATCAACCAATCGTGCCATCTCGCGCTGCACTCGATGGGGGACATGGTGGTGGTCGCGCGAATGGAATCGAGCGAGCAGCTCGGTTTCTCCGTGCGCGTGGGTTATCGTCGGCCGCTCGTGAAATCGGCTTCTGGAGCCGTCCTTTATGCGTTCCAGCCCGAGGATGTCCGCCGCCGATGGGAACAGTTGCTCAACCCGCAACTGGACGAGAAAGCCCTTGCCGCCTGGCGCGCCCGCGCCGATGAAATCCGACAGCGCGAGGTCGAACTGACTCCCAGCCAGTTCGTGGCCGGCGTGACCGACATATCGGCCCCGGTGATGCGCGGCGGAAACGCAGCGGCGGCGTTGACCGTGCCCTTTCTGGATAAATTGGGGCCGCAGATTTCCAAGGCAGAGGCCGCCCGCCGCGTTTGCCAGGCGGCTCTCACCATTGCTGACCAATTAATCGAAAGCGACAGCCGTATTTAACAATCGACGCGCTTGCTATCGCTAACATTTACAAATATGAAAACCCTCATCACCAGCGAACATTATTCGCCGGGGCGAAAAGCCGTGAAGGGGGCCTCCCGGGCCCGGAGGAGAGAGCGATGGGCGAGGCAGACGGCGCGGGGCGGGTGCACGCGTGACGATAATTACCGGCGTCAGGGTATTCGACCTGCGCTTCCCGACCGCGCTCGCGCTGGACGGGTCGGACGCGATGAATCCCGATCCCGATTATTCGGCGGCTTATTGCATCCTCGATACGGATAGCGGTCTTTCCGGCCATGGCCTGACCTTCACGATCGGCCGCGGCAACGACATTTGCTGCGCGGCGATCGAGGCATTGGCGCCCCTAGTCATCGGGCTCGATCTGGATTGGGTGCGCGAGGATGGCGCGCGCTTCTGGCGGCACATGACGGGCGACAGCCAGCTGCGCTGGATCGGGCCCGAAAAGGGCGTGATCCACCTCGCCACCGGCGCGGTCGTCAACGCAGTGTGGGATTTGCTCGCCAAGCAGGCCGGCAAGCCGCTCTGGCAATATGTGGGCGAGATGAGCCCGGCGGAAATCGTGTCGCAGATCGACTTCCGCTACATGACCGACTTCATCACGCGCGAAGAGGCATTGGCGCTGCTCGAAACGCGCTCGGCGGGCAAGGCAGAGCGGATCGCGACGCTGAAAGAGCGCGGCTACCCCTGTTATACCACTTCGGCGGGATGGCTCGGCTATTCGGACGAGAAGCTGCGCCGCTTGTGCGCCGAGGCGGTGGCCGAGGGCTTCCGTTACGTGAAGATCAAGGTCGGCGCCAATGCCGAGGATGATCGCCGCCGCCTGACGATCGTGCGCGAGGTCGTCGGTCCGGACATCAAGGTGATGATCGACGCCAATCAGGTGTGGGAGACGCAGGATGCGATTTCGCGGGTGCGCGAACTTGCTTTCGTCGATCCCTGGTTCATCGAGGAGCCGACCAGCCCCGACGACGTCGAGGGTCATCGCACGATCCGCGAGGCCATCGCGCCGATCCAGGTCGCGACCGGCGAGATGTGCCAGAACCGCATCCTGTTCAAACAATTCATCAGCCGTGAGGCGATCGATGTCGTGCAGCTGGATGCCTGCCGCCTGGGTGGGGTCAACGAGGTGCTGGCCGTGCTTCTGATGGCGGCCAAGGCCGGGCTCGCTGTCTGTCCGCACGCTGGCGGTGTAGGCCTGTGCGAATATGTCCAGCATCTCTCGATGATCGATTATCTCTGCTTCGCCGGTACGACCGAAGGTCGCGTCGCCGAATTCGTCGATCATATGCACGAACATTTCCTGCATCCCTGCATCGTCAGAGACGCGGCCTATCAGGCGCCCACCGAACCGGGATTTTCGATCGAGATGAAACCAGTCACGCTCACCCGCTTCCTTTACCCGTCGACCCAGGCGAGTGCGGCATGAGGGTCGGACGCCGGTCCTTCATGGCCGCGAGCGCGGCGGCGGCGATGGCCGCACGCGCTAGCGGTGCCATTTCCCCCGACTGGGCTTCGCTTGGCCAAGTCTACAATGCGCCCGACTGGTTCCGTGACGCCAAGTTCGGCATCTGGGCGCACTGGAGCGCGCAATGCGTGCCCGAAGCCGGCGACTGGTATGGACGGCTGATGTATGTTCAGGGCCAGCCGGCCTACGACCATCATCTCAAAAATTACGGCCATCCGGCGGATCATGGTTTCCTCGAGATCGAGGGAGCGTGGAAGGCGGACGCTTGGGAGCCCGAGGCGCTGATCGCGCTCTACAAGAAGGCGGGCGCCAAATATTTCATGACACTCGCCTGCCACCACGACAATCTGGATACTTGGGCAAGCAGCCACCACGCCTGGAATGCAACCCGGGTCGGGCCGAAGCGCGACATCGTGGGAACCTGGGAAAAGGTGGTGCGCCAGGCGGGTCTGCGCTTCGGCGTCAGCAATCACAGTTCGCATGCCTGGCATTGGTGGCAGACCGCTTATGGCTACGATGCCGAGGGGCCACGGCGAGGCGAGCGTTATGACGCGTTCAAGCTCACCAAGGCGGACGGCAAGGGCAAATGGTGGGACGGCCTCGATCCCCAGGACCTTTATACCGGCTCCTGGTATCCCGCGCCGGACGGCATCACCTCGATCAAGGCGATGGACGCCTGGCATGACGCGCATGACGGCCAGTGGCTGGAGGACAGCCCACCGGCACCGGCGGGCTTCGTCGCCAACTGGCTCGCAAGGCAGAAGGAGCTGGTCGAGAAATACCGTCCGGACATGGTCTATTTCGACGATACCGGCATTCCGTTCGGCCGGACCGGGCTCGAAGCCGTCGCGCATTATTATGAGCAGTCGCGCAAATGGCATGGCAAGATCGACGTCGTCGCCACCGGCAAGAAGCTGACCGACCTGCAGCGCCGCGCGGTGATGGAGGATATCGAGCGCGGCTTCAGCGATCATCTGCGGCCCGAGCCGTGGCAGACCTGCACCTGCATCGGCGACTGGCATTACAACCGCCAGCGCTTCCTCGATAAAAGCTACGTCCCGGCGGAACAGGTCATCCAGCGGCTCTGCGACATCGTCTCCAAGAACGGCAATCTGCTGCTCTCGATTCCTGTGCGCGGCAACGGCACGATCGACAGTGAAGAAGAGAAGATCGTTGCCGGCATCACTGAATGGATGGCGGTGAATGGCGAGGCGATCCACGGTTCGAGGCCCTGGCGCATCTATGGCGAAGGACCGACGAAGGTGGACGGCGGCATGTTCAGCGAGGGCAAGCTCAAGGGCTTCCAGCCGGAGGATGTTCGCTTCACCGTCAAGGGTGGGGGGCTGAATATGGCGATGCTGCGCTGGCCCGAAGGGCCGGTGCGCGTGCCTTCGCTCGGCCTTGGATCGCTCAAGGGAGCGAAGATCGCCCGCGCGACCTTGCTCGGCGGTGGTCCTGTCGAGGTCCGGCAGGATGCGGACGCGGCGACATTCACGCTGCCGCCGGCCAAGGCGGGTCAGGTCGTGCCGGTGCTACGCCTCGAAGGCCAGGGTCTGGCCTGACCACATAGCGCGGCGGTAAGTCATATAACGTAGGGGGCCGGGCGACGATCGGCTCTAAGCTTCGATCATGCAGCCACATCCCCGCCCAGCCGAACCGAAGGCCAGCCGCCTCGCAACCCTCCGCCGCTCGCTCGCCGGCGCGGGAATCGCCCTCCTCTTAGGCGCGGCGGCTCCTGCGCCGAAGCCGCCCGAATTCGCGCATTGGATAGACGGAACGACCGCGAGCGAGCCGGAAATGCAGGTCCAGCGGATCGATGGCGACACGTTCGTGATCCGCCAGTCGGTCAAGACCAATTTCGAAGCGCCCTTTCTCTATCTGCTTTTCGGCCGCGATCGCGCGCTGCTGCTGGACACGGGCGCGGGCGGGCTCAAGGTGCGCCCTACGATCGATGCCCTCGTCAGCGCGTGGCAGGCGAAGCATGGTGGTCGCCCCATCCATCTGATTGTCGCCCATTCGCACAGTCATGGCGATCATCATGCGGGCGACGACGAATTCCGCGAACGCCCTGATACGGACGTCATCGGCCTCGCCCCCGAACAGGTCGCGGCTTACTTCCACATAGCGGATTGGCCGCGCGATCTGGCGCGGCTCGATCTCGGCGGGCGCGTGCTCGACATCATTCCGACGCCCGGCCACGAGCCGGCGCACATCATGGTCTATGATGCGCGCACGCAATTGCTGTTGTCGGGCGACATGCTTTATCCGGGGCGGCTCTACGTGCCGCTCGACAAGTTCGCCGAATTCCAGGCGAGCGCGGATCGGCTCGACAGCTTCGCGAAGAGCCACCCCATCAAGGCGCTGCTTGGCGCGCATATCGAGATGACCACCACCCCCGGGCAGGATTATCCGATGCGGGCGCCCACGCACCCGTCCGAACATCCGCTTCCGCTTTCTCCCGCCGTGATCGGCGAGCTGAAAGAGGCTGTCGATCATGCCGAGCCAATGCCGAAGATCGATCCGCACAAGGACTTCATCGTCTATCCGCGCCCGCCCAAGCCCCCCGCCTGAAGCGCCGGGCAGATCGGCCTCGATCCGCGTCGCGGTAGATTATCGCGCTATATAGGCGCGCCATCCGCCGAGCGAGGTGATGTCCTCCGCGCCCGTCATGGCGCGGGGCTCCGCGACGAACCCCTTGACCATGCTGCCATCCTCAAGCGTGACCGTGCCGATCGCGAGCGGGGGCGGCACTTCGGCGACGAAGCTGCCGAACGCGGCCATGTCGAGCTCGTATATTTCGAGCGCGATCGGCGCCCCGTCGCCGCTATGCACGAGCGCCGGCTTGGGCGGCACGCTGTCGGCCATCGCGTACAGGCGATAGGCGGGCGCGGTCCTCGCTTCGCCGACAAAGCGGGCATCGCGCGAGGTCAGCTGCCAATGCAGCGGCATGTCCTTCAGGTGCGCGCCGACGACGGCCAGCTTCACGGTTTCCATCTGTCCCTCCAGGTCAAGTGGCGGCGGGGGCGCCGGCGCGGGGAAAAGCGCATGTGCGGCATCGATCAGCGCACGGTCCGTGCCGGCCGGGCCCATCAGGGTCACGCCGAACCCGACATGGCTCTGGTAGCGCCCCGCCGGAACCGCGATCGCGGCCATATCGAGCAGGTTCACGAAATTGGTATAGGCGCCCAGGCTCGCGTTGAGCGCGATCGGGGCGGCGAGCATTTCGGCCACGCGGTAGCTGGTCGGCGCGGTAGGCATGACGAGCAAGTCGATCTGCACCCACATTTGCTCGGCGATGCGCGCGAGCTCCGCCAGGCGATATGCGCCTTCGAACGCGTCGACCGCGCTGTAAGTCTTGCCTTGCGCAACGATCTCCCGGACCACCGGATGGATCGCGTCCGGATCCCTATCGAGCAAAGCGCCGAGAGCCGCCGTCCGCTCGGCGACCCAGGGGCCATCATAGAGCAGCCGGGCAGCCTCGTTGAGCGGTTCGAGGTCGATCTCGACCAGTTCGGCGTCGAGACCGTCCAGCACCTGCTGGTAAAGGAAGTCGGACTCGATGTCGCCGAACCAGCGGCGCTGATCCTCACGCACGATGCCGATCCGGCGCATCCTGCGGGGCGTGTCGGCCAAGGGGCGCGACAACGCGTCCTCGGGATCGAAGCCGGCCGCGATCGCGTCGACCCGCGCCGCATCGTCCACGCTGCCCGCAAAGACCGTGATGCAATCGAGCGTCCGGCAGGCGGGCACGAGGCCGCGGCTGCTCCATCGTCCGCGCGTCGGCTTGAGGCCCACCAGGTGGTTGAAGGCTGCCGGAACGCGGCCCGATCCGGCGGTGTCCGTGCCGAGCGCGAAGGCGACCAGTCCCGCCGCCACGGCCACCGCCGAGCCCGAGCTCGACCCGCCGCTCACCCACGCGCGGTTATAGGCGTTGCACGGAATGCCATAGGGGCTGCGGGTGCCGTTGAGCCCGGTCGCGAACTGGTCGAGGTTGGTCTTGCCGATCGGGATCGCGCCGGCGGCGACCAAGCGCTCGACCACCGTCGCCGATCGCCTAGGCGCATAAGCGAAAGCGGGGCAGGCTGCGGTCGTGTCCAGCCCGGCCAGGTCGATATTGTCCTTCACGGCGAACGGTACCCCGGCGAGCGGCAGCACCTCGCCGCTGGCGACGCGCGCGTCCACCTGGGCGGCGGCAGCCAGAAGCGTTTCGTCCTCGCGGCGGGAAATCCAGACAGCCGGCTGGATCGCATCGTAGAAGGCGAGGCGGCCCAGCACCTCCTTCATCACCGCGACGGCACTGCGTCGGCCGGACTGTACGCCGGCCGCGATCGTGTCGATGGACAGCCGGTCGAGCGCCGTCACGCGCGCACCAGCGCCAGCACTGGCGCACCGGGAGAGACCGTCTGGCGTTCGGCGACGTATAACGCGGCGACGGTTCCGGCGGCCGGACTGAGTACCGGAAATTCCATCTTCATCGCCTCCAGCACGGCGATCGTCTCGCCCGCGGCGACCGTGTCGCCCGGCGTCTTCATCAATTTCCACACGCTGCCGCCGAAGGGCGCCTCGACCAGTTCGGCCCCGTCAGGGATCGCCACCGCGTCGGCAGGCTGGCCGTCCGCCTCTTCGGTCAGGCTCGCGACGCGATCGAACTCGCCGCGGCGCTCCCAGTTGGCGCGCTCGGTGGCGAAGGCGGCGTTCCGGGTCGTCTCGAACGCGGTGATCGAGGTCGAATTCTCCGCCAGGAAGGCGCGATAGTCCGCGAGCCTGAACTCGCTTTGCTCGATCTGGATGTCGCGGCGACCGAGCGGGAAATCGCGGCGCCACTCGGTCAGCTCCTCATGGCTGACAGGAAAGAAGCGGATCTGATCGAAGAAGCGCAGCAGCCATGGCTTGTCGGTGAACGGCCCTGTCTGGCGGTAGGTATTCCACACCTGGATGGTGCGGCCGAACAGCTGATAGCCGCCCGGGCCCTCCATCCCATAGATGCACATATAGGCGCCGCCGATCCCGACCACGTTGGGCGGCGTCCAGGTTCGCGCAGGGTTATATTTGGTCGTGACCAGACGGTGCCGGGGATCGATCGGCGTCGCCACCGGCGCGCCGAGATAGACGTCGCCGAGGCCGTATACGAGGTAGCTCGCGTCGAAGATGATGCGATGGACATCGTCCGCGCTGGCCAATCCGTTGGCGCGGCGGATGAACTCGATATTGTCGGGGCACCACGGCGCATCGTCGCGCACCACCGCCATGTAACGCTGCACGGTCTGATGGATGGCGGGGTCGTCCCAGCTCAGCGGCAGATGCACGATGCGCGACGGGATCACGAAATCGTTGAGATCGCCCAGCTCATCCTCGATCGCGGTCAGCCGTTCGAGCAAAGCATCCTGCTTCAGGCGGACGCCATCGATATGCACCTGGAAGGAGCGAATGCCTGGCACGATATCGAGGATCCCGGGCAGGCCCAGCGCGGCGAGCGCGGTGGTCGCGGCATGGACGCGTATGCGCAGCTCCAGATCGAGCGTGATCGGGCCATATTCGACCAGCAGGTTGCGGTCGCCCTGCCGGCGATAGAGCACGCGCGGGCGGCGGCCATGGGGTGGCAGTTCGGCAAGGATCGCGTCGTGCCCCCCGAAGATCCGGCCGGTCGCAGGCAAAGCGGGTCGCCCCTCGATCCACGCTTCCTCCGCCTGGCTCGCCGCGTCCGCCTCGGTCAGGCTCACGTCTTCGAACCGGATGCGGTCGCCCGGCGCGAGCTGGCCGACCTTCCACAGGTCCGCCGCTATCACCACGAACGGGCAGACGAACCCGCCGAGCGAGGGTCCGTCGGGGCCCAATATGATCGGCATGTCGCCCGTGAAATCGAGCGCGCCGATCGCATAGGGATTGTCGTGGATGTTGGACGGGTGGAGACCCGCCTCGCCGCCATCCTTGCGCGCCCAACGCGGTTTGGGGCCGACAAGCCGCACGCCCGTCCGGTTGCTGTTATAATGGACACGCCATTCGGCCGACAGGATCGTTTCGATATCCTCGGGCGCGAAGAAATCGGGCGCGCCGTGCGGACCGTAGAGGACGCGGATGGTCCAATCGGGGCCGAGCTCCGGCTGCTCGACTACGCGCGGGCCGGGAATCACGGCGGGCGGATGCGGGGCCAGGTGCAGTGTGTCTCCCACGCGCAGCCGGCGCCCGCCGTGGCCGCCGAACTCGCCCAGATCGAACGTGCTGCCGCTGCCAAGATAAGCGGGCACGTCCAGTCCGCCGGCGAACAATATATAGCCGCGCATCCCGCCGCCGCTGATGCGGCCGAGCGTCAGCACTTGGCCTTCGGCGACGGATGTCGGCCGGTTGCGCGGGATCGGTTTTCCGTCGAGCGTCGCGCCGAATTCGGCGCCGGTCAGACAGATGCGGGTGGCGGTGTTGAACTGGAGGGTGGGCCCGGTGGCGGTAACCTCCAGGCCAGGGGCGTCGGCATCGTTACCGAGCAGCGCGTTGCCCAGCCGAAAGGCGCGGGCATCCATCGGCCCCGACGGAGGCACGCCGATGTCCCACAGCCCGATCCGGCCCGGATAATCCTGCACGGTCGTCGCGGTACCGGCCGACCGCACCGATATGCTGTGGGTGCGATGCACGACGCGCTCGAGCGATCGGGTCGAGACATCGCCCGTGACGAAATCCTCGCTGCGGGCCACGTCGCGCAGCCAGCGCAGGTTCGTCTCGATTCCCGCGAATTGCGTCCGGTCGAGCGCGGCCTGCATCGCCGCCACGGCGGCATCGCGATCCTCGCCCCGGACGATCAGCTTGGCGAGCATCGGATCGTAAAATGACGAGACCTCGCTGCCGCGTTCGACCCAGGTCTCGACCCGCGCATCGCCAGGGAAGACCACTTCGGTCAGCGTACCGGCGGCGGGGCGGAAATCAACCGCCGGATCCTCGGCATAGAGCCGTGCCTGGATCGACCAGCCTTTCGGGCTCGGCACCGGTTGGTCGAGGAAGGAATAGTCCCCGCTCGCCCCGCGCACCATCCATTCGACCAGATCGATGCCCGTCACTTCCTCGGTGACGCCATGTTCGACCTGAAGACGCGTATTGACCTCCAGGAAGAACCAGTCCTCCCGGGTGGGATCGTAGAGAAACTCGACCGTGCCGGCCGAGCGATATTTCGCCGCCGAACCCAGCCGGGTCGCCGCCTCGATCAACGCGGCGCGGACCTGCTGCGGAAGGTGCGGGGCGGGGGCTTCCTCGATCACCTTCTGGTTGCGCCGCTGCAGCGAGCAATCGCGCTCGCCGAGCGCTACCACGCGGCCTGTTCCGTCGCCGAATATCTGGACCTCGACGTGGCGCGCGCGCGGTACGAAGCGTTCGAGGAACAGGCCGGCATCGCCGAAATTGCCCGCGCCAAGCCGCGCCACAGTGGCATAGCCGTCGCGCACGGCCTGTTCGTCCACGCAGACGCGCATGCCGATCCCGCCGCCGCCCGCCGTTGCCTTGAGCATGACCGGGTAGCCGATCCGGCCCGCGGCCTCGACCGCGCTCTCGACATCCGCCAGCAGGCCGGTGCCGGGCGCGAGCGGGACGCGCTCCGCCTCCGCCAGCGCGCGGGCGCTGTGCTTCAGGCCGAAGGCGCGGATGCTGTCGGGGGTCGGGCCGATGAAGGCGATGCCCGCCGCTTCGCAAGCCTCGGCGAAGGCAGCGTTTTCCGAAAGGAAGCCATAGCCCGGATGGATCGCGTCCGCGCCCGTCTCGCGCGCGGCGGCGAGGATGCGCGCGACATCAAGATAGCTTTCCGCCGCGGGACCAGGGCCGATCCGCACCGCCAGGTCGGCCTCGGCAACGTGGCGCGATGCCTCGTCGGCGTCGGAGAAGATGGCGATCGACCGAATGCCCATCCGCCGCAGCGTACGGATTATCCGGCATGCGATCGCACCGCGGTTGGCGATCAGAACCGTGCCGCAGCTCATGCCGTCACGATCATTCGGACGGGTGTGGGATTGAAGCCGTTGCAGGGATTGTTGATCTGCGGGCAATTCGAGACGACGACGGTCACGTCCATCTCCGCGCGAAGGTCTACGGTCAGACCCGGCGCCGAAATGCCGTCGACGATGCCGAGCGCCCCGTCCGGCTCCACCGGTACGTTCATGAAGAAGTTGACGTTGGAGACGATGTCGCGCTTGCCGCGGCCGTCGCGCAGATTGGCTTCGAGGAAATTGTCGACGCAGCTATGCTGCGCCTTGGTGTGGTGGCCGTAGCGCAGGCTGTTCGATTCACAGGAACAGGCGCCGCCGATCGTATCGTGATAGTCGACCGACGTGCCTGTGATCGTCATCATCGGCCAGCCTTCGTTGGACAGCAGCACGCTGCCCGTGCGCAGGAAGATATTGGCCTGGGCCGCGATCGTATCCTGCGCGCTGTAGCGCTCCGCATCGTCGGCGGTGGCGTAGAGCAGGAAGTCGACCGCCTGATTGCCCTCGAGATCGATGATGCGCAGCGTCTCGCCGGTCTTTAACCGGTGTATCCAGGGGGCCCGGGCGGGCACGGTCTCGTCGTGGATCACCTCACCGGAGAGGCCGTCGAAATAGGAGCTACTGTTCATCAGCTGCGATACAGATCTTCGGTGTTGAGGAAGGCGCGAAGCCGCTCGGGCGTCGCGTTGCGGATCGGGTCATCGGCGGGGGTGACCGGGCCGCGCCAGGCGGTCGCCCGCAGCGGCGTCACGCTCCACGGACGCTGGTCGAGAACGTGCGGGCAATTGGCGATGACCACGATCAGGTTCATCTCCGCGCGCAGCACGACCGACCGACCCGGGCCGAACGGACCGAGCTGCGCGGTCACCGCGCCGTCGGCGCCGATCCGCACGCCCTTGAACAGGTTGATGCAGGGGTGGACATCGCGCCGGCCCAATCCGTGCTTGGCGGCGCCCAGCGACAGCCTGTCCCGCGCATTGGGGTAGGCGCCCGAATTGCTGCCGTCGCCATAATGGCGACGGTTGGACGCCTCGTTCGATGCGCCGCAAAAGGCGTCGTGGGTGGTGGCGCTATCCTGCTCGATACTGGCGAGGACGCGGCCCATGTCCGAGAGGAGCAGGCTGCCGGTCGACGGGTAGGCGTCCCACTGCACCTTGACCGTGTCGGCGATATTGAGCCGTTCGGTCGGCATGGCCGCGTTGAACAGCAACAGCGACGCACAGGCATCGCCCCGGAGATCGATCAGCCGCAGCCGCGTGCCGCGGGACAATGTCCGCGACGCATAGCCACCGGCAGCAATCGTCTCTTCCCACACCAGGTCGTCCGGCGCGACGCCCGGCGGGATATCGTCGGCGCGGGGCGGCAGGATCGGCATCGCTTCCACGATCGTGCCGCCCATCGCACGGGCATGTTCGCGCGCGGCGTTGGGATCGGCGAGGGCGCTCATGCCGCCTTGCTGCCTTTGCGCGCAGGCACCTGGTCCTGCTCGTGCAGCGGGGGCAGGAGTGCGGTGGTGGTGAACAGCCTGAGCTGGTGCACGCCGCGGACCTTGCGCAGCGCGTCGCACAGGTCGCGCAGCCGCCGCGCCGGCCCCTGGACGAGCAGCACCTCGAGCGACTGGTCATCCTCCAGGAAGACGTGCTGCGAGGAAATGACTTCCTTCAGATATTCGCCCTGCGTCTGGGCGAGCTGGTGCCGCACGCGGCCCATGTCGCCGCGATAGACCAGGGTGATCGTGCCGGCGAGCATGTCCTCCGGCCGCGAGGCCGCGCCATGCTCCGCCAGTTCGTCGCGGATCAGCTCTGCGATCAACTGTGACCGCGAGGGGAGGCCGCGTTCCTCCACCATCACGTCGAGCTGGCGGGAGAGTTCGGCCGGCAGGCTCATACTGAGCCTCGCAAGGCTGGAGGTAGGCGCGTCCGTCATTGCGAATCCTGTGTGTTTGTTATTACTGATTCTGTCAATCGTAATACTTGCCCATTGGGTTCGGTCGTGTCGGGCGGGGCTTTGCGGGTCAGCGGAAGGTCATAGACCGCGGTCGCGCCGAAGCGGTGCGGCGCGTGCGGATCGATGCGGCGCTTGTCGAACGCGAGCACGCGCGTGCCGAGGCCGAATGCCTCGCTTATGTCGTGGGTCACCATCAGGACGGTCAGCGCATGTTCCTGCCAGAGGCGCAGGATCAGCCGGTGCATGTCGCGCCGGATACCGGGATCGAGCGCTCCGAAAGGCTCGTCGAGCAACAGCACGCGCGGCCGCGCCATCAACGCCTGCGCGATGGCCAGCCGCTGCTGCATCCCGCCCGACAATTGGGCCGGGTAGAGGTGAAGCGCATCGCCCAGTCCCACCTCCACGAGCATCGCCTCCGCCTCATCGGCGGCGGCGCGGCGCGCCGCGCCGAACAAGCGGGCGGTGAAGGGGGCGTCGACGCATTCGCGCCCGAACATCACGTTGCGAAGCGCGGTCAGGTGCGGGAAGACCGAATATCGCTGAAACACGACGCCGCGATCGGGCCCGCATTCCGGGGTGAGCGGCTTGTCATCGAGCAGGATGCGCCCGCGGCTCGGTGCCTCCTGACCGAGCACGAGGCGCAGGAAGCTGCTTTTACCCGCGCCCGACGGACCGACGATCGAAACGAAGCTGCGCTCGGCTATCGTGAGGTCGACGCCCTCGAGCACGATCTTGTCGCCATATTCCAGCCAGACGTTTTCGAAAGAGAGAAGGTCGCTCATCGGTCGGCCTGATGCGCCCAGGCGAAGCCGCGTCGGCTCAGCTGGGCGAGGCCCAGGTCCATCGCGATCGCGAGTATCGAGATCCACGCGACATAGGGGATGATGATGTCCATCGAGAGATAGCGGCGGACCAGAAAGATCCGGTAGCCGAGCCCGACATCCGACGCGATCGCCTCGGCCGAGATGAGGTAGACCCACGCCGGCCCAAGCGAGAGGCGCAACCCCGCGATCAGGCGCGGCAGCGCCTGCGGCAGCGCGACGCGGAGCGCCAGCTGCCAGCTGCTGGCGCCAAGCGTCTGCGCCTTGATGAGCTGTTCCTGCGGGAGCGAGGCGACATGGTCGGCAAGGTCGCGGATCAGGAACGGAGTCACGCCAACCACGATCAGCGCGACCTTCGCGGTCTCGCCCAATCCGAAGAGGATGAAGAGCACCGGCAGCAAAGCGATCGGCGGTATCACCGCGATGGTCGTCACCAGCGCGCCCAACGTCGCGCGCGCAGCCGGAAGAACGCCCAGCACCATGCCGACCAACAGGGCCGAGAGCGCGCATATGCCCAGCGCCAGCCCAAGCCGCTCGAGACTGGCCAGCGTGTCCGCCCAGAAGATCAGCCGTCCGCTCAACGGATCGGATTCCGCCAGCAGGCTGTGCATCGCGGAAACCATCGCCGCCGGCGTCGGCAATATCTTGTCGGAAGGGTTCGCGGCGTGGCGGGCAGTCGCGGCGAAAAGATAGACGACCAGCGCCACGAGGAGCGGCAGCGCCCCCAGCAGGATCGAACTGCGCCGGTTCGGCCTGACGTTAACCCAGCGCATCGCCGGCCGCCTCAGAGCTTGCCCGCCGCGGCCAGCTCCATGAATGTCGGATCGAAGCGCAGCTTTACGTTGCCCGTGTCACCGATCGTCATCCCGCCCGGCAGCCCGATGCCGACCGCATCAGCGGACTTCGCGCCCTGGCCGAACAGGCCTTTTGAGAAGCTGAAATCGCGCACCTTGGTCATCGTGCTGGCAAGGGCAGGCGATTTGAGCGCGGCGACGGCCTCTTGCGGCGTGCCGTAAAGGTGGGTCGTGGTCAGCTGCGCGTCGAAAGCCTGCGGCGTCGAACCCGCCATCTTCGCCATCGCGGCGCGGGCGGCCGCGCCCGCAGCATCCTTGCGCTGCATCAGGGTGATGGTCTCATACCAGATGCCGGCCAGCGCCTTGCCGAGATTGGGATTGGCCTTGAGGGTCGCGGTATCGACCGCCAGCAGGTCGAGTATCTCGCCCGGTATCTGGTGCGAATCGAACACCGGCTTTGCGCCTGGCACCTTGGCAAGCTCGGTGAGCTGCGGGTTCCAGGTGACCGCGGCGGTCGCGGCGGGATTGGCGAAGGCGCCGACAATGTCCGCGTCCGACGTGTTCACCGTCTTCACGTCGGAGAGCTGCAGTCCCACCGTGGAGAGCCCGCGCGCGAGCAGATAGTGCGAGACCGACAGTTCGACGAGATAGACCGTGCGGCCCTTGATGTCCGACAGGCTGTTCGCGTTCTTGAGCACGATGCCGTCATTGCCGTTCGAATAATCGCCGAGGATGATCGCGCTCGTATCCTTGCCGCCGGCGGCGGGAATGGTGAGCGCGTCCATGTTAGTCACGGTGACGCCGTCGAGCTTGCCGGCGTTGAACTGGTTTACCGATTCCACATAGTCGTTGACCTGAACGAAGTGGATCTTGACCCCGTATTTGTCGGCCCACTTCTTCACGATGCCCGCCTGCTGGGCATAAGGCCATGGCATCCAGCCGGCGTAGATCGACCATCCGAGCGTGAAGTCGGTCCGCGGGGCGGCACCTTGTTGTGCACCGCCGCTACAGGAGGCGGTAAGGAGCAATGCTGCCGCAGCGATCGTGAGGCGGGTCTTGGACAGCAAGCTCATCATAATCACCCCCGTGTACCGTCTTCTCTGAGTCGAAAGCGACGGATTTCCGCGACGAATCAAAGCATGCGATATTACGTTTGATCAATCCAGTAATAACTTATATAAAATGTAGCCATGACGGGTGTCACGCCATTTTTTTATGCTGCAATGCGTCATTTAGGCACTATCCCGGTTGCCATTATGCAGAGCGCGACTCGGTCATCGGGGCCTCGGCCCCTCCTAGCGAGCATGGAGCCATGCTTCGGGCAAGCCCGCCGGCTGTACGGCTGAAGCGCGGTCCGGTGGCGGGGGGAATGCTTGCGGCGGTGATGTTGCTGGTGCCCTCGGCTATTCTCGCCGGCATTTTTTCCTGGTTGCTCAAACGGTCGCACGATCGCCGCAGCGAAGCGGAGCGCGCGCATCTCGGCCAGACCGAAATGCTGCGGGCCGAGATCGCGGCGCACCGTGAAACCCATGCCGCGCTGCAGCGCGCGAAAGAGGCGGCCGAATCGGCCAACGCCGCCAAGACCCGCTATCTTGTCGCGGTCAGCCACGAAATCCGTTCGCCGCTCAATGCGATCTACGGCTATGCGCAATTGCTGGAGCGCGACGGCGCGATGCCCCCCGCCGAGGCCGCCCGGGTGATCCGGCAATCCGCGGAACATCTCACCAACCTGGTCGAAGGCCTGCTGGACATTTCCCGGGTCGAAAGCGGCGTACTCAAATTCCGCCAGGATATCGTGCGGCTGCCGGCTTTGCTCGATCATGTCGTCGACATGTTTCGCATGCAGGCGGCGGCGAAGGGCCTGACGCTCAATTATGTCGTCGAAAGCCGCCTCCCGCCGTTCGTGCGGACCGACGAGAAAAGGCTGCGGCAGATCCTGATCAACCTGCTGTCCAACGCGATCAAATATACCGAGCGGGGGGGCGCCACGCTGAAGGTTCGATACCGCAGCCAGATGGCGCTGATCGAGGTCAGCGATACGGGCATTGGCATTCCCGCTGAGGATCTCGACCGTATCTTCGAGCCGTTCGAGCGCGGAAGTTCGCCCGACGCCGCGACCCAGCCGGGAATTGGCCTCGGCCTCGCGATCACGCGCGTTCTCGCCGGATTGCTGGGCGGCGACGTGAGCGTGTCGAGCGAGCCGGGCCGGGGCAGCAGTTTTCAGCTTCGCATCCTGTTGCCAGAACCGATGGTCGCGCCCGCCGGCGCCGCGGCCTATGATCGGGTCACCGGATATCGTGGCGATCGGAAAACGATCCTCGTGATCGACGACAATCCTTCCCAGCTCACGGTCGTGCAGCATCTTTTGCGCCCGCTCGACTTCACGCTGTTTACGGCTACGAGCGGCGCCGAAGGGCTCGCGCTCGCCGAGCGCTGCTCCCCCGATCTGGTGCTGCTCGATATCCAGATGCCGGGACGCAGCGGATGGGACGTGGCCGCGGATCTGCGCGCGCGCTTCGGCCAGCGGCTGCGGATCGTCATGGTATCGGCCAATGCCCATGAATTCCAGGCGGGCGGCGACGGCCATTCGAGCCACGACGCCTTCGTCTCGAAGCCCTTCGACCTGGATGCGTTGCTTGACACGATCGGGCGCCAGCTCGACCTCGTCTGGATCGTCACCGTCGATGAGCAGGCCGGCATCGAGAGCGCGGCCCCGGCCAAGCTTCCCGAAGCGGCGCAACCCTTCCTGGCCAGCCTGCGGCATTATGTGAAAGTGGGGCATGTCCGCGCGATCGGGACGGTGCTTGCCGACCTCGAAACCGAAATACCGGAAAGCGCGAGGGCGGTTGCGGAGATGCGCCGGCATCTTGGCGAGTTCGACCTGCGCGCTTTGACCCGGGCGATCGACAATGTCGCATAAGCCGCCCGGATCCGGAGCGGGCGCGACCATCCTGGTGGTCGACGACACGCCCGAATCGCTGCGCTTTCTGACGACGACGCTCGAGCATGCCGGCATGACCGTCCTTATCGCCGTGGACGGTCTCGCCGCGCTTGAGTTGCTCGAACATGTCACGCCCGACCTGGTCCTCATGGACGCGGTGATGCCGGGGCTCGATGGCTTCAAGACAACGCGCCGGATCAAGGCGGATGGCCGCTTTCGCTCGCTGCCCGTGATTTTCATGACCGGCCTCACCGAGACCCGCCATGTCGTGGAGGGGCTGGAGGCAGGCGCGGTCGATTATGTGCACAAGCCGATCGTTGTGGACGAACTGTTGGCGCGCGTTACGGTCCACCTTGCCAATGCCCGCATCTCGCAGGGCAGCCAGCTCGCGCTGGATACGGCCGGCAGGCCGTCCTTCGGGATCGAGGAGGGCGGCACGACCAGCTGGCTGACGCCGCTAGCCGCGGCCACGGTCGAGCGCCTGTTTCCCGGCTGGGAATCGCGCGACATCAGGCTGCCGGAACCGCTCGCCGCGACCGTCAGGCGGCTCCAGGGCCCCGAGGTGCCGGCCGGCGCGCAGGCGTCGATCCAGATTGGCGACAGCGTTGTCGAATGTACCTTTCTGCGCCAGACGAGCGCGAAGGAATGGCTGTTCAGACTTACCGAAAAACGAGAGGGCGACGCCGAGCGTATATTGGCCGAACGCCACGGGCTCACCTCGCGCGAGGCGGAGGTGCTGGTATGGATCAGCCGCGGCAAGCAGAACCGCGAGATCAGCGAGATATTGTCGATCAGCCCACGCACGGTGAACAAGCATCTGGAACAGATTTTCGAAAAGATGGGCGTCGAGAATCGCGCGTCCGCAACCGCGATCGCGGTCGCCACGCTGGCGCAATGAACCGGTCGGATCGCAAACCCGCAAGGCGGCGCGCGGGATGAGCGCTGCCCTCAGCGCCGCGGCAGAAAGCGTGCTGACGCGCCCCGATATGGCGGCGCTGCGCCAGCTCGCGGCCGTCCGCTTGTCCCAGCCAGCGGGCAGGGCGGAAGGTCATTTCCTGCTCGGCATTGCCGAGGCCGAGGCCGGCCGGGTTCAGGACGGAATCCGCCAGATCGAGCAAGCTGTGGCGATCGCCCCGCACGGCGAATATCGTGCACAGCTCGCGCGCCTCTACACCATGGTCCGCCGCGACGGCGATGCCGCGGCAATGCTGCGGGCGGCCGAGGCGGCTTTACCGGGGGATGCGCTGGGCCGGGACACGATGGGATGCGTCTATGCGCGGCTGGGCGACCATGAGGCGGCCGCGCTTCATTTTGCCGCCGCGGTCGCGCTGGCGCCGGAGAATGATCAGTTCCGCTACAATCAGGCAGCGGCGTTGAGCTTCCTCGGCCGGACGGACGAGGCGGAGGCGGCCGTGGAGGCGATCCTTGCCCGCGCACCCGATGACGCGCGGGCGCATCATTTGCTAGCGGGCCTTCGCAAGCAGACGCCGGCCCAAAACCATGTCGACCGGCTTTACGCGGCGCATGACCGGGCGGCGCCTGGCCGCGACCGGCTGCTCACCGGCTATGCGCTGGCAAAGGAGCTGGAGGATGTCGGCCGTAGCGAGGAGGCGCTGGCCCGGCTCATCGAAATCAACGCGGCGCACCGCAAGGCGCTGGCTTACGATTTCGCGCAGGATGCGGCGGCCTTCGATGCGATCGAGGCCGCGTGGCCCGCGATCGCGGAGGCCCCGGCCGCCCAATGCGCGCCGGACGCGCCGGTGCTGGTGATCGGCATGCCCCGGACCGGCACGACGCTGGTCGATCGCATTCTCGCCTCGCATCCGTGGATGGAGAGCGTGGGCGAACTCCAGGCATTGCCGATCGCAGTAAAGGCCGCGTCGCGAACTCGCAGTCGCACGGTGCTCGATCCGGAGACGATAGCAGCCGCGGCCCGAACCGACATCGCCGCGATCGGCCGCGACTATCTTGCGCGTGCCGCACATCATCGGCGCGATCCGGCGCGCCGGTTCATCGACAAATTCCCCGGCAATTTTCTCTATGCGGGTTTCGCGGCACGGGCATTGCCGAATGCGCCCATCGTCTGCCTGCGGCGAAATCCGATGGATACCGTGCTGGCGAATTTCCGGAATCTGTTCGCGACCGGATCGCGTTATTACGACTATAGTTACGACCTGCTCGACATCGCCGCTTATTATGCGCGGTTCGATCGTCTGATGGCGCTGTGGCGCGAGGCCCTGCCGGGGCGTATCCTTGAACTCCGCTACGAGGCTTTGGTGGAGGATCAGGAAGGCGAGACGCGGCGGTTATTGGCGCATTGCGGGCTCGAATGGTCAGACCGCTGCCTTGATTTCCACGCGCATGGGGGTGCCGTTTCGACGCCCAGCGCGGCGCAGGTGCGGCGCCCGATGTATCGGGACTCGGTGGCGCGATGGCGGGCCCACGCTTCGGCGCTGGCGCCCGTTCAGGCCTTCTTCGAAGTGCAGGGCATCGCCATCGACTGACGGGCGAGCCGGTCGGCACGGCTACGTCAAACGCCTCATGGTGTCCGCTGCGGGCGCGGGCCAGTCAGCGTTTCATGACGCGCGCTTTTCGACGATTTGGCATGCTGGCCGCCTGTGTGACCGCGGTCGCCGCCGCGCCCGCGAGCGCGCGCCCCGTGTCGGTGCATGTGGTCAGCTGCGATGCGGGGAGCTGCCTGCTGGTGCGCGGCCACCGCACCGCGTCGCAGGCTGTCGTCCGGATCAACGAGCGCGACGTCGAAGCGAAAGGGCTTCATTCCTGGCAGGTAAGATTGCCGGTTGCGACCGTGCGGGACTGGTCGGCGCCGTTCGCTCGATCGCTGCGCGTGGCGGTGGTCAATCCCTCGGGCGCGATCGAACGGAGCGAGGCTGTCCGGCTTCCCGTCGGCTTGTTGGGACAGAACCTCGAACTTGCGTCCCTGGTAGTACACGCGCCGTAACGCGTAATAACAGTCCAGCAATTCCAGAGGGAGAAACCAACAAAATATTCGCCTGAATATCTTCCATTGCGAACCGCGCATCGTTGCGAATCTTGCACTTGTCTTGTCAGAGTGCAGATTTTTCAGTCATGCCCAGCCTTTTAGAGGTTGTGGCCTAGGCCCCGCATGATTAGATGGCGCGCTACCCGCACATCAGATGCGGAATGTTCGCAGGAGAAGATTATGAAGATCGCCATTGCGGCCCTCGCCGCCTTTTCGTTGGCCTCTGCCGCTTTCGCGGGCACGACCGACAATCCCTTCGGCAAAGATTCCGCGGTACTGACGCTCAGTGGGCTCGATCTCACGACGGCGGACGGCCAGCAGCGGCTGGCGGTACGCGTGGATCAGGCCGCCCGCGCCGTGTGTGGCGAGAGCCTTGCAACCATCCATGCCGATCTTGAGGCCAGCGCGCGCGCGTGCCGTGCCGATGTCGCGGAGCAGGTCCGTACCAAGATCGAAGCGCGGACGGCCGAAGCGTCGCACGCACGTTCGATCCAGCTCGCCTCGCTTCGCTGACAGCACGCGTCTGACGCGATCACCTTGATCCCGGACGCCCCGCTCGGGGCGCCGGGTCGGGCGGTCGCCAAACCGCCGACTTCTTGACGGCGGCTGTCCCGCGGGTCTTTTGCCCGCCTGCCTTCCTTTTATGCCCCAGCTCTGGCTCGCGCTCCGGTCGCTTGCGGTCGGCCCCCAGGGTTGCGCCTACGTCATTCGCACACCTGTGCACCCAGTTCGGCCATCCTATCCTGAATGGGTGAAGCAGATGCAGGGGCGATGACATGAGGAAGACGTTCTTCAACCTGCTGCCGCCAATCATGATCGCTCTGGTCGTCCTGTTCTGGGCTTACGGTCCGGCCGTCCTGCTGCGGAATTCGTGGACCATTGTCGTGACCTCGGCCGTCATCACGGCGGTGGTGCAGGCGCTCGAGTGGGTCAACGAGCGGCATGTCGGCTGGCGGCTCAACCGGCGCGAATTCTTCACCGACCTTTTCTATGTCGTGCTGAGCGCGACCGCGATCGCCTGGGCCACGGTGAAATTTTCCGAAGAGCCGCTGCGGGCGGCCAAACATGCGCTTGGCATCACCACAGAATGGGCGATGCACATGCCGTTTCTTGCGCAGGTCGCCCTGGTGATCTTCCTGGTCGAATTCGGCCAATATTGGATGCATCGCGCGATGCATAACTGGACGCCGTTGTGGCTGACCCACGCGCCGCATCACCATATCACGCAGCTCAATGCGATGAAGGGCGCGGTCGGGAACCCGCTCGAACTGTTTCTCATCACGCTGAGTGTGGTCGCGCTGTTCGATCTGCCGCCGACGGCCGAATTCTGCGCCTACAATGTCCTGAATGTGATCGCGACGTTCGCGCATGCCAACGTGCGATCGGATCCGCCCAAATGGTATTCCTATTTCTTCACGACGATCCGGCACCACAGCCTGCATCATTCGGTGACCTATGAGGATACGCGTTACAATTACGGCAATTCGCTGATCCTTCTGGACCGGATTTTCGGGACCTATCGCGAGGGGGAATCGGCCATTGTCGGCCAGGACGAGCGCAAACGGCTGTCGATCTGGGAGCAGTTTATTTTTCCGGCCCGGCCGGTGATCGAGAAGATCAGGGCGAGGCAGGCGGCCTAGACCGAAACGGGGGGTGAGTTGATTTCAATGTACCGGATTCAGATGATTGCCGCGGCCGTGGCCGCCGGCCTCGCGTCAGCTTCGCCCGCCGCTCTGCCCCATGAGGAGCAGGTGCTCACCGTGCCGGGTTTCGCGGATTTCCTGGCGGTGGATGGCGACAGCGTCTGGGCGACGAACCGCGGGCGGGTGGAGCGTTGGTCGCGGCAGGGCAAGCTTGCCGAGCTGGCGATGGCCCATCCCTGCGGCGCGATGGCGGTCGCGTGGGGGTCGCTGTGGATCGCCGATTGCAAGGACGGCACGCTCAACCGGATCGATCTCAAAACCGCGAAATTGATCACCGCGATCCCGACCGGCATCGCCAATCCCAAGGGCGAACTGAACGTGGTCGCGGGCGCCGGATCGATCTGGGTAGGAAGCGACGGCGCCGGAAAGATCGCGCGGGTCGACCCCCGTGACAACAAAATCACGGCATCCATCCCGGTCGATGCGGGGACCTTTTTCCTCTCGTTCGGCTTCGGTGCGCTATGGGCGGTCAGCAGCGACGCGCAGTCGCTGCAGCAGATCGATCCCGCGACCAACAATGTGGTCAGGCGCGTAAAGCTGGGCAAGCAGCCGGGCTTCCTCGCCGCGGGCGAGGGCGCGGTATGGGTCCAGGAGCAGGGCGACGGCACGCTCGCGCGCGTCGATCCGGCCACGGGCGCGGTTACCGGCCGTGTGAAGATCGGTACCGACCTCCGGGGCGGCGACATCGACGCCGGTGGCGGCGCGGTGTGGCTTCGCACCACGGCGGATCAGACTTTCGCGATGGTCGATCCGCATTCGATGGCGGTCACGCGGCTGGGCAAGGCCTCCGGCAGCGGCGCGTTGCGGCTGGCGCCAGGCGGCCTGTGGACGACCGCGCATGATGTTCACACCCTGTCGTGGTGGAGCAGGACGCCAAAGACCAAAGACTAGCCGCGCGACGCGCTTCGCTTTCTCACAGCCCGTCCGGAGCGTCGCCGCGACCGGGTTCTCCCATTTTTCGCCGATCCGCTTGTCGGCTCGCTCCGTCAAACCTCAGGATGAATCCATGCCGACATTGATCGTTACCAGCCGCACCGGACAGCAGACATCGATCGACGCGCAAGCGGGCCGGAGTCTCATGGAAATCCTGCGTGACGGCGGGGCCGAAGAGCCGTTCGCGTTGTGCGGAGGCTGCTGCTCCTGCGCGACCTGTCATGTCTATATCGATCCCGCCTTCGCGAGCGGGATGCCCGTTATAGCCGATGACGAAAACGACCTGTTGGAAAGCTCGGCCCATCGCAGGCCGACCTCGCGATTGTCGTGTCAGATTTCGTTTGAAGATGCGATGGACGGCCTGAGCGTGGAAATAGCGCCCGCGGAGTGAGACTGCGGCGCCTCGGTTGCGGCAGGTGGGCTCGGTGCCGGTTCCGCCATCTGGCGTAGCGCGTCGGCGAAGGGCAGGAGCAGCGCGCCTTTAAGACTATGCGGGTCATAGTCGAGACCGTCGACGCCGAAGCGCAATGTCTGCCGCCTGGATGTCGGTGGCAGCAAGGTGCCGAAAGCCCAATCGAACAGGCCGATCGTGCTGCCGAGGTTGCGGTTGTGATGCGCGGGGTCGGTCGAGTGATGGAGCTGGTGGTGCGCCGGGCTGAGGATCAGGCGGCCCCACATTCCGGTCGTGGGCATCCAGAGATGCGAATGCTGCAGATAGTTGAGGATGATCGAGCTCAGGAATACGAACAGGTTGGTGCCGCTGACAGAGACCTCGTCCATGTCGGGTCCGAAGACATGGCGCAAAATCCCCGCGGTCGTTCCGGCCAGCGCCGAGACCATATTGTAGAAGATGATCGTGTCGACCGGATGCACCCGGAAATTGGTGAGCAGCGACAGCGACTCGGCGGTGTGGTGGACCTTATGGAACGCCCACAACCATGCCACCCGGTGGCTCAGCCAATGGTTGATCCAGTAAGCAAGTTCGTAGGCGAGGAACATCGCAACCGTCATCACCGCTACGGAGGCGTACCCCGGCAAATGCGGCGCGGGGGCCGGCAGGTTGGCCAATCCGTGCAGGGTCAGGGCGGCCCACCATTCGGCCGAGACGAGCGCCCAGCCCAGCGCCGCCCCGGCGATGAGGATGCTGAACAGGAAGCCCGCAATATCGAGGCGGCCCGATCGGCTGCGCAGGATCCGACGCGGCATCAGCGCCCGGGCCAAAGTGCGCGCACGCACCGCGCGATTCCGCCCGCGCGGCACCGCGGCACGCAGCGCGAGCAGCGCGGTCGCGAGCATCGCGGCAGCCCAAAGCGGAGCGGGCGGAAGGAGAAACGCCATAATCCCGGGCCCATATCGCGACCGGGATCACCAACGGGTTAAAACGGGGGGCATCATCGGGGAGATCGCCGGACGCTGGGAACGAAAGCAGCCATCCTGATTTTCTGACGATAAGCGCGCCCCACGGTTGAATCCGCGCGCGCCGGAACCTGACCACAGCGTCTATCGTAGCGTGCGCTGAAAGCGGCTGGGTAATCGAAACCCAAAAGACGTGCGCTTCGGAGAATCCTATTGGGCTCACTTGAGGCGCCACGATCCTCGGCCAAGACAGATCGTTTCGCCATCTTGAAGGTGCGGCGCCATGGTGGAGTTGCTATACGCCGCCGTGCCCATCCAGGTCTGAAATCAACGGGCCGAGCCATGGTTCGTAGTGGCGCCATCGATCCAGCCCATCCCGGTTGAGCGGCCTGCGGACCTGCTGCGCGCTTGGCGTATCGATCGTGCGGACGGTCTCGTGAAAGCGGAGGCAGGCAGGATCGAACGGGAGACCGAGATAGTCGATCAGACGGCGGACCTCGCCTTCGGGATCATCGATCAGCCGCTCATATTGCAGGCGATAAACCAACCCCGGCACCCAGCTTTCGACCATGTCCATCGCGCGGACATAATCGCGATAATAAGCCCCCCATCCGCGCAAATCGGTCGGCACGCGCGCGGCGCGATTGAAATAGGTCGTGAAATTGGAAAAACAGCAGGCGACCGGGTGGCGTCTGACGTCGATGATCCGCGCATCCGGAAGGATCAGTGCGATGAGACTGGCCAGTTGCCAGTTGGCGGGCATCTTGTCCGTGAAGAACGGCCGGGCCGAGCGCCGATAGCGCCCCGTCAGCTCGAGATAGCGCCGGCCGAGACCGGCAAGCATATCCGGGCCAAGCGCGGCGGCTCGCTCAACCCACGCGCCCGCCTCGTCACGTCCGCCGACGTCTTCCGCGATCCTGCCGAGTTCAAATAGCTCTCCTATTCCCTCCACCATCGGATGGCTGGCGAGGATCTGCTCGACCAGCGTCGATCCCGAGCGAGGCATGCCGACGATGAAGATGGGGGTCGCGCGGTCGCAGCTCTGCTCGCGCCGCCAGTTGAAAGGTCGGGTGCCGAATGAAGCCCGCAGCCGCTCGAGGAGCCGGGGAAGCGCTGATCCGTCATAGGGGGCGATGGCGGCGCGCAGAGCATTTGCCCGCTGATAGTGCCGGAAGGATCGCTCGAACGCGCGCTCCTCCGCGAGCGCGCGGCCCAGCGTGAAATGGATCTGCGACTGGTCTGATGGATTGCTGGCTCGGAGCGCCCCCTGGTCGAGGAGCGCGATGTCGGCTGCCGTGAACCGTCCGACCCGAAGATTTGCCAGGCCCCACCATGCCGCTCCGTTGGTGGCGTCGAGACCGACCGATCGGCGATAGGCCATGGCCGCCTTCTCGATTTGGCCCACGGCCTGCAAAGCGTGGCCGTAGTTCATCCACAAGATATGCTGGCCGGGCGCGCGCGAGACAGCCTGCTCATGAAGCGAAAGCGTTTCACCGACACGCCTTTCCATGGTGAGAATTCCGGCCTTGAGTGACAATGGCCAGACGGCGGCGGGGTCCGCTGCGATTGCTTCGTCGAGCAGACTCAAAGCCTCTTCGGTGCGGTTTTCGCGGCAAAGCAGCGATGCGAGATCCGCGTGAGCAAGCGCGAAGCGGGGGGCGACCCGGATCGCCCTCCGCAACGATTGTTCCGCCCGCCCTGCGGCTCCCTCTTCCGCCGCCGCGGCGGCAAACAGCCGCAAAGCTTCTGCGTCATCCGGATGGGTCTGCAGGTGGGCGGCCAGCAACGCCTCCGCCTCGGCAAAGCGCTGCTGCCGCAATGCCCGTATCGCCCCGCCGACGCTCATCCTCGCACGGACGAACGCGGTGACGGCGGTTTCAATCGTCTCATCTCGGCATGCCTATCGGGGGCGGGGCGCCGCTTTCAAGCGTGTTCCAGCCCACGGCTCGGCGTGCTGATCCGCGTCCAGTCGCGGAACAGTAAAAATGGCGCAAACCCTCTTTCCTTTCGTCGCGACCCCCGCGGAATAAAATCCACTTTGGATACAATCCCTTACCGCACAAAATATTACAATTGAGGCCTTGAACAGATTGAGTGCTGATGTATCGTGCGGAGGTCGCGTACAGTAGTTTTGATTACTCATAACGGATCTGAGCCATGATGGCCTGCCTCGCTCGGCGCTTGAGCGGGCGCTGTCTTGGTGTTGTCTCCTCACCGGCGACAGCGCCGATCCGTTGAAAAGGGCAAACCGTCGGTGACGACGGGACGCAAAGCCTCCGGCCTCCAAAGCGAGGAAGCGGGGCTACCAACGGGGCGCGTGATGGGGAAACTGTGCCAAGGGTACAAATGTCCGACGGTCGCACGACCGCGCCCGTTTTTGATTTCTGAGAGCATTCAAATGCAGACGTGCTGGGTGTCACACGCCCGGTCGCCGTCCGCGTGGGGAATCGGTTAGATGAAAGCTGTGGAGCATCCGCACCCTCGCGCGGTCGGATCGCGTGGACGCGACCTTGGTGTCCTTCGGCGGGGCCGACGCCGTTCATCGGTTCTTTTGTGCGGCGCCTCGCTTGCCGCGGTGGCGCTGTTCGCGGCGCCATTCGCTGCGGTCGCACAGAATCAGACCGTCTATTGGGACGCCAACAGCTCATCGACGGGAAGCGGCGGAACGGGCAGTTGGAACACCACCACCGCGCTGTGGAGCCAGTCGAACAGCGACGTGCTCGGCCCTTACCAGGCTTGGGCGAACAATGCCGCCAATCCGAACAATGCGGTCTTCGGCCTCACCGCCGCCGGCACCTCCACAACCGTCGGCACGATCACGCTGGCCGAGCCGATCATCGCTCATAACCTGACCTTCCAGACGGTGAACGGCTGGATTCTCTCGAGCGGGACCCTGACGCTCGCCGGCACCACGCCTACGATCAATGCTGCCGGCACTACCACGATCAATTCCGTGATCGCGGGCACGGCCGGATTCACCAAAACGGGCGCCGGCAGCCTGACCCTGACGGGCACCAACAGCTTCAGCGGTGGCATCACCCTCAACGCGGGGACGCTGATCGCCAGCAGCGATGCCGCGTTGGGTGCCACCGGGGCGGGTAATGATATCACCACCGCCGCATCGACGACCGTCGGATTCCAGCTTCTCTCGGGAACAAGCGCACGCGCGCTCACCGTCGGAACCGGCGGGACGGTCAATCTGGTCAGCGGCGCGGCGGGCAGCGGTTCGCTGCGCATTCAGGGCGACGGCAAGGTCGACGTCGGCTTCGGCGTCGCCATGAGCAATGACGCGAGCAGCTATACGGGTACGACCACGTTTCACGGCTGCAATGGCGTCTGCACGAGCTCTTTTACGTCGATCGCGGATCTGGGCGCGGCAAGCTCGCTCGGTGCGCCGACCACCGTCGCGAACGGGACCATCACCTGGCAGCAGACCAGCCAATATTCGGACAATCTGATCTATCTGGGTGACGGCGACAGCTCGAACCGGAACTGGGTATTCAACGTCGGTACGGGTGGGAATCTCGCAAATCAGGGCACCGGGGCTCTGACCTTGACCGGTACCATGGACGTGAACGGGACGATCCAGTTCTCGGCCCAGAACGCCGACATCGCGGCAACCGGCCTCATCAGAAACGGGACCGGCGTCGGCGCTGTGACGCTCGTTGGTGGCGCAGGTTCGGTCTCGCTGGGCACGGCGAACAGCTATACCGGTGCGACCAATATCTCAGGGGGCGCCGCCAACCTGTCTGTGCTGGCAAACGGAGGGCTCGTCAGTTCGATCGGCAGCGGAACGCTGGTCAATCTGCTCAACAACGGCGTCCTGAATTATACGGGGAGCGGCGGAACCAGCGACCGGACATTCACGGTAAGCAGCGCGACGGGAATCAGCAACAGCGGTTCAGGCGCCCTGACTCTCACCGGGCCGCTATCCTTCGTTGCGGGCGGTCCGGCGGATACACTGACGTTCGGCGGTTCCTTTGCGGGGACGAACATCTTCTCGGGCGTGATCTCCGGATCCGGCACGGTGGCGAGCGGCGGGTCCACGACCTGGCAGCTGAGCGGTGCCAATACATTCACGGGCCCGATCCTGGTGAGCAGTGGAACGCTGCAGGCTGGCAGCGCCGGCGCCTTCGGGACGCCGACCGGCGTGACGGTGAACGGCGGCACGCTCGACCTCAACGGCTTCGCTCTCACCGCGCCGACTTTGAGCGGCTCCGGCGGCCAGGTGGCGTTGGGCAGCGCCACCCTCACGGTCAATGGCAGCACCAACGGCAGCTATGCGGGTGTCATCAGCGGTACCGGCGGTCTTACGCGAAACGGCACTGGCACGCTCACGCTCACCGGCACCAATACCTATAGCGGACCCACCACGATCGGCGGCGGCACGCTGGCGCTCACTTTCCCCGGCGCTGGCAGCAACATCATCTCGAGCGCGTCGTCGCTAAACATGGCCGGGGGCACGGTCACGATCACCGGCGCCTCGGGGCAGGCCAACAGCCAGACCTTCAACGGGCTGAACGTTACCGCCGGCAATAACAAGTTGAGCGCTGTCGGAACGGGCGGGGGCACCATGGTGGTGAACCTGGGCACGATCAGCCATAGCGGCGGCCTCATGGATTTCGCCATGTCGGGTGGCGGCAGCATCACGACCAGCAGCGCCGACGGGGCGCTCGGATGGGCAACCATCAATGGCAGCGACTATGCGCAGATTGCGGGCGGGCTCATCACCGCTTTCACGTCCTATGTGAACAAGGACGACGCCGGAACCTGGCTCAGCGGCGACATCGTGAGCGATGCGGGCGGTGCGGCCAATACCCCTTACACCGGTACGGTGTCGGGCAATGTCCAGCTTGGTGGCATGAAATATACCGCTGCCGCCAACTCCACGGTCACGATCGGGGCGGGTGCGACCTTGGGGGTCGACGGTACGATCATCGTATCGTCCTCCGTCGGAAGCGCGGGGCAGACGCTCACCGGCGGATCGCTGACCGGTACGTCGGGCGGTGGGACGCTGGGCATTCAGCAGAACGGAGCCGGCAACTTCACAGTCGCGTCGACCATCATCGACAATGGCGGGGCGGTCGGCTTCACCAAGGGCGGGAACGGCCTCGTCACGCTCACCAACACCAATAACAGCTATACCGGTGCCACCAGGGTCAGCGGTGGTGTCCTGTCGGTCGCCGGTATCGCCAATGGCGGCATTAGCAGCGGCATCGGTGCTTCCTCCGCTGCCTCCTCCAACCTGATCCTGGAAAGCGGCGCACTACAATATACCGGTGCCACAGCCACGACCGATCGCGGCTTCATGCTGGTCAACGGCGGGGCGAGTCGATCGATCGATGTGTCGAACGCCGGCACCAATTTGACCTTCACCGGCCTGGTGACCGCGGCCGATAATGCCAGCTTCCTCAAATCCGGCCCGGGCACATTGACGCTGGCGAACGGGGGCAACGATTATACCGGTGCGACGACGGTCAGCGGCGGCATTCTCTCGGTCGGCACCCTTTCTAACGGCGGCACCGCCAGCGGGATTGGCGCCGCGAGCGCAAGCGCTTCGAACCTGATCCTGCAGACCACCGGGACGCTCCAATATACCGGTGGCACCACCAGCATAGACCGAGGCTTCACGCTCGCCTCCGGGACGGGCAACGTCGATGTATCGCAGGCCACGACGACGCTGACCGTCAGCGGGATCGTTACCGGCGCGGGCACACTGGGCAAGAGCGGCGCCGGAACCTTGGTCCTGTCCGGCTCGAACATTTTCACTGGCGGCGTTTCGGTGAACGCGGGGACGCTGCGCGCCGGATCGACCCAGGCTTTTGGCACGGGGGGCGCGATCATTGCGGGCGGGGCGACGCTCGACCTGAACGGCTTCAACACCACGCTGAAGGGCCTTGGGGGCGCCGGTACCGTCAGCATCGGAACGGCCACGCTCACCCTCAACCCCAACGCCAATCCCAATTTCTCCGGGAATATAACCGGAACGGGCGGAGTGATCGTGAGCGGGGGCGCCCAGACGTTCTCGGGATGCAACAACACCTATTCCGGTCCTACCAGCCTGCAAGGCTCGACCGCCCTTTCGGTGGATTGCCTGGCGAATGGCGGGCAAGCGAGCGGGATCGGCGCCTCAAGCAACGCGTCGACCAACCTGCTCTTCAACAATGGCGCGCTCAATTATACCGGCGCGAGCGTAACCATTGACCGCGGTTTCCAGCTCACTGCGAGCGTTGGTGCGATCGGGGTCGCGGACCCCTCGGCGGTATTGACCATGACGGGTCAGGCGGTGGGCGCGGGACAACTGCGCAAGGATGGGCCGGGAACGCTCGTGCTGACCGGAAACAACACCTATTCCGGCAACACCAACATCACCGGCGGTACGCTACGGGCAGGATCCGCAAGCGCGTTTGGGAGCGGGGCCATCATCCTGCAGAACAACGCGGGCGCTACCCTGGACCTCAACGGATTCAATCTCACAACTCTCTATGTGAACGGCGGCGGAACCACGGGTGGGAACATTTCGCTCAGCGGCGGCGGAACGCTGACATTGACCAACCCCGGTGGGTCAACCAGCTTTGGGGGCGTCATTACCGGCAATGGCAATCTCACGCTCAACAGCGCGCTGACCGAAACGCTCACCAACTGCAACAGCAGCTATACCGGCGTGACCACGATCAACGCCGGCGTGATCGAGGCGGCGTGCCTGGCGAACGGCGGCAGCAACAGCTCGATCGGCGCGGCCGGCTCGGCAGCGGGCAATCTGGTGCTGAACGGCGGCACCTTGCGCTACATCGGCAGCGGGGGAACCACCGATCGGCAATTCACGCTGGGCTCGTCCACCACGAGCGCGCTGGATGCTTCCGGAACCGGACCGATCGTGTTCACCAATCCGGGCGCGATCAGTTTCAGCAACGCGAATAGCAGCCAGACGGTGACGCTGACGGGCACCAGCACGGCCGATAACAAGCTCGGCGCGCAGATCGTCGATAACGGGACCGGCAAGACCGCTTTCACCAAGACAGGACCGGGCACCTGGATTCTGACCAATGCGGCCAGCAGCTATACCGGCGTCACGACGATCAGCGGCGGCGTGCTCGGGGTCAACAAGCTGGCAAACGGAGGTTCGCTGAGCAGCATCGGTGCATCGGCCGGCACCGCGGCCAACCTTGTCATCGGAAGCGGGGGTACGCTGCGTTATACCGGCGCGGGCGACACCACCGATCGCCAATTCTCGCTTGGGATCGGGACCACCGCGATCGAGTCCTCGGGGACGGGCGCAGTCGTCTTCAGCAACACGACGGCTGTCTCCTACAATGGCACCGGCGCCCGCGTCGTCTCGCTGGGGGGTACCAATAGCGGCAACAATGTCATGGCTGCCACGATCGGCAACCAGAATGGCTCCAACCTCACCTCGCTCGCCAAGAACGGGACGGGCACCTGGGCCCTAACGGGCACCAACAGCTATACCGGAGTCACGAACGTCAATGCCGGTACGCTGATCGTCGGTAATGGCGGCACGTCGGGATCCATTGCCAGTACGCTGGTCAACAATTTCGGAACGCTCGGATTCAACCGATCGGACACCTACAGCTTCGGCGGCGTGATCTCGCAGAGCGGTTCTGTGCAGCAACTCGGCCTTGGCACGACGATCCTGACCGGAACCAACACCTATACCGGCGGGACGACGATCAGCGCCGGCACGCTCCAGCTCGGCAATGGCGGCACGACCGGCTCGATCGTCGGTAACGTGACCGACAATGGCACGCTGACCTTTAACCGCAGCGATAGCGTCACGTTCGCCGGCACGATTTCCGGCAGCGGTGCGGTCCAACAGACCGGCACCGGCACGACCACGCTCACCGCCGACAACACCTATGCCGGCCTGACTATGATCAGCGCGGGCACGCTGCAGCTGGGCAACGGCGGCACGACCGGATCGATCGTAGGCAACGTGATTGACAACGGTACGCTCAGCTTCAACCGCAGCGACAGCTATACGTTCGCCGCCACGATTTCCGGCAACGGCGCGGTCAAGCAGATCGGCACCGGCACGACCATCCTTACCGCCGACGACACTTATGCCGGCCTGACCACCATCAGCGCGGGCACGCTACAATTGGGCAATGGCGGCACCACCGGCTCGATCGTCGGCAACGTCCTCGACAACTCCATCTTGACGTTCAACCGCGCGGGCAGCCTGACTTATGGTGGGGCGATCACCGGCACGGGCGCGATCACCATGCAGGGCGGTGGGACGCTGACGCTGACGGGAGTCAGCAATGTGAGCGGAGCCGCGACCGTCGCAGGGGAGAACCTTCGGCTGGAAAGCGGCGGGAAGCTAACCTCCGGGACGCTCACGAGCACGGGCACTCAAACAATCACGGTAACCGGCGCGGGCTCCGAGCTGGATACCAGCACCGGCAATATGACTTTCGGCAGCGGCGCAAGTGCCACCAACACAACGCTTTTGGTGGAAAATGGCGGTGTCGTCCGGTCGGCCGGGACGTTCAACGCTTCCACTGGCAGTTTTGGCCCCCATGTCGCCAACGTCACCGTCACCGGGCCGGGCTCCCTGATCCAGGCAGCCAGCACCTTCGCGTTGGGCACCAACGTCGCCGGCAGTGGGTCGCTGACGGTCAGCGCGGGCGGTCACATCAGCAGTGCCGCCGGGACTATCGGCGCCACCTTCGTCGCGCAGGCCACGCCGCCATCGGTGACGATCACCGGGGCCGGCTCGCAATGGGCCGTGACCGGCGCGATGAACCAATATAGCGGCTCGATGTCGGTGCTGAATGGCGGTGCGGTCACGGTGGGGACCACGGGCCTTGTGGGCGGCGGGCCTACTCGCGTCGATCTTCTCGTGTCGGGCCCCGGATCCAGCTATGCCGCGGCGGGCAACTTGACCCTCGGCAGCAGCGCAGCGGGGGGCTTCGCCACGCTTGCAGACAGCGGCCTCCTGCACGTCGGCGGACTGCTGACCGTGGCGAGCGGCGCGGGCCACACCGGCGTTCTTAACATCGGCGGTGCGGAGGGACAGGCGGCCGTGGCGGCAGGCGTGCTGGATGCGCCGAACCTCACCTTCGGAGGGGGGGCTGGCCGCGTCAATTTCAACCATACCTCCACGAACTACGTGTTTGCCACGGCAATGTCGGGCGCGGGCACGATCAATCAGGTGGCCGGGATAACGAGCCTGACCGGTGACAGCTCGGCCTTCACGGGCACGACCAACGTCTCGGGCGGAAAGCTGCTGGTCAATGGTAAGCTCGGCGGCGCGACGGCGCTGACCGCCGTTGCTTCTGGCGCGACGCTCGGCGGCAATGGACAGATCGGCGGCGATGTCACCGTGGCGAGCGGCGGGAGCCTGGAGCCGGGCAGCAACGGGATCGGCACCCTTGCGATCAGCGGCAACCTCAGTCTTGGGGCGAGCTCTAGCCTCAATTTCGAACTCGGGCAGGCCAATACCGTCGGCGGTTCGCTCAACGATCTGGTCACGGTCGGCGGCAACCTGACCCTCGATGGCACACTCAACGTCGCCATCTCGCCGGGCGGCACCTTCGGTCCGGGCACCTATCGCCTGTTCAACTATGGCGGAACGTTGACCGACAATGGTCTGAGCCTGGGCCTCGTGCCCGGCAGCAGCACGCTCACCGTCCAGACATCGACTGCCGGACAGGTCAACCTGCTCAACAGCGGGGGGCTGACGCTCAACCTGTGGGACGGCACCGGCCCCAAATTCAACAATGCGGTGAACGGCGGCAGCGGCACCTGGCAGAACGGCACCGGCAACGACAATTGGACGACGCCGGCGGGTGACGTGAACGCGCCTTACGCCGATGGCGCCTTCGCGATCTTCTCAGCCCTCCCGGGAACGGTCACGGTGGACAACAGCCTCGGCCAGGTGACCGCGTCGGGCATGCAATTCGCCAGCAGCGGCTATGTCGTGACGGGCGGTTCTGTCGCCTTGACCGGCAGCAACGCGATCATCCGGGTCGGCGACGGCACGGCCGCCAGCGCATCCTATACCGCCACGATCAACTCGGTGCTGAGCGGCACCGGCGCGCTCGAGAAGACCGATTTCGGCACGCTCATCCTCGGCGGAGCGAACAGTTATGCGGGCGGCACGACCCTTACGGGCGGCACGCTCCAGATTTCGAGCGACACCAATCTCGGCGGTGCAGGCGGCCTGACTTTCAATGGCGGCACGCTGCACACCACAGCCGACATCGCCAGCGCACGTGCAATCTCGCTGATCGGTGTGGCCCCGATTCAGACCGATGCGGGCACCACGCTATCGCTCGGCGGGGTGATCACCGGACTTGGCAGTCTGTCCAAGACAGGTTCGGGCACGCTGACCCTGACGGCCGCGAACAGTTATTCGGGCGGCACCACCGTCAGCGCCGGCACGCTCCAGGTCGGGGCGGGCGGCACGAGCGGTTCGATCGCCGGCGATGTAACCAATAGCGGCGCACTGGCCTTCTACCGTTCCGACACGCTCGCTTATGCGGGCGTCATCTCCGGCAGCGGCACGCTCACGCAGATGGGCAGCGGTATGACTGTGCTGACCGGCGACAGCATTTATAGCGGCATCACCACGATCTCGGCGGGCACGCTCCAGCTCGGGTCGGGCGGCACTACCGGCAGCATCACGTCGGCCAGCGTCACCAACAACGGCACGCTCGCGATCGACCGCTCCGACAGCTTCACTTATTCCGGGACGATCACGGGAACGGGGGGCTTCAACCAGATCGGGTCGGGCACGACGATCCTGACCGGCGGCAACGCTTATGCCGGTGCCACGAACGTCAATGCCGGAACCTTGCTGATCAACGGCGACCAGTCCGCCGCGGGGGGGCTCACCAGCGTGGCTTCGGGCGCAACGGTCGGCGGTTCGGGGGTCATCGGCGGCAACCTGACCGTGGCCAACGGGGCGACACTGGCGCCGGGCAGCGGCAGCGCGGGCGCTCTCACCGTCAACGGCAACCTCAATCTCGGCGCATCGAGCACGCTCGCTTACGAATTCGGCCAGTCCAACGTCGTCGGCGGGCCGCTCAACGACCTGACGACCGTCCACGGCAATCTGACGCTCGACGGTTCGATCAACGTGACCGTGACACCGGGCGGCAGCTTCCAGCAGGGCCTCTACCGCATCATCAGCTATGACGGCACGCTGACCGACAATGGCTTGAGCCTGGGCACCTTGCCCGGCGGCACACTGGCTACGGTGCAGACCTCCGTCGCGCATCAGGTCAATCTCCTCAACGCGACCGGGACGACGCTCAACATCTGGGACGGCGCCGCTGGCCCCGCCAATGACGGCGTGATCAATGGCGGCAACGGCACCTGGCAGAACAGCGCCGGCAACCACAACTGGACCGACGGGACGGGAGCGATCAACGCCGGCTTTACGGACGGCGCGTTCGCGATCTTCACGGCGGCGCCCGGCACGGTTACCATCGACAATAGCCTTGGCGCGGTCAGCGCATCGGGCCTGCAGTTCGCTGTCGACGGCTACCGCCTCACCGGCAACCCGCTGACGCTGGCCGGCGCGCAGGCGCTGGTCCGCGTCGGCGACGGCACCGCCGCGGGCACGGGCTATACGGCCACGATCGACGCGGCCCTGACCGGCAGCAGCCAGCTCGCCAAGTCGGATCTCGGCACGCTCGTCCTGACTGGCGCCAACAGCTATACGGGCGGCACGCTGATCGAGGCGGGCACGCTGCGCGTGGGCTCCGATGCCAATCTGGGCGATACGGCGGGCGGCCTCGCTTTCGACGGCGGCACGCTCAACACGAGCGCGACCCTGACCAGTGCCCGGGCGGTGACGCTGGCTAGCGGCGGGACGATCCAGACCGATGGCGGCACCACGGCGACGTTCAACGGCATCGTTTCGGGAAGCGGCGGGCTTGCCAAGACGGATACGGGCACGCTGATCCTGACCGGCGCGAACAGCTATGGCGGTGCTACCCAGGTGTCAGGCGGCACCTTGCTGGTCAACGGCGATCAGTCGGCGGCGACCGGTCCGACCACCGTCCAGAGCGGGGCTACGCTCGGGGGCACCGGCCGGATCGGCGGCAATGTTTCGGTGCTCGACGGCGCGGCGCTCGCCCCTGGCGGGGCAGCGGCGGGCACGCTCGCGATCAACGGCAATCTAAACCTCGGCGCAAATGCCACGCTCAACTACCGTTTCGGCCAGGCGGGGACGGCTGGTGGCGCGCTCAACGATCTGGTGACCGTCGGCGGCAATCTGACGCTCGATGGCACGATCAACGTGACCGCGACCCCAGGCGGAAGCTTCGGCCCGGGCATCTATCGCGTGTTCGATTATGCGGGCGCGCTCACCGACAACGGCCTGGCACTGGGCAGCGTCCCGGGCGCAAGCGACGTGACGGTGCAGACCTCGGTTACGGGCCAGGTCAATCTCGTCTATGCCTCGCCGCCGCCTCCGGGTGGCGGCGCGACTTTCAGCTTCTGGGACGGTACAGCCGGGCCAAAGGCAGACGGGGTGATCCAGGGCGGCAACGGCACCTGGCAGCTTGGCGGTGCCGCCAACAACTGGACCGAGACGACGGGTGCCGCCAATGGCGCTTATTCCCAGGGAAGCTTCGCGATCTTCGCGGGCACCGGTGGCACGGTCACGATCGACAACGGCAATGGCGGCGTTCAGGCTTCGGGCCTGCAATTCGCGGCCGACGGCTATCGGATAAGCGGCGACACGCTGACGCTGACGGGCGCCAATGCCACGATCCGGGTCGGTGACGGCAGCAGTGCGGGCGCGGGCTATTCCGCCACGATCGATGCCCCGATCACGGGCGCGGCGGGTATCACCAAGACGGATGCCGGCACGCTGATCCTGACCGGCGCCAACGATTATGCCGGTGCTACCCAGGTGTCAGGCGGCACCCTGATCGTGAATGGTAACCAGTCCGCGGCGGCCGGGGCCGTCACGGTGCAGAGCGGCGCGACGCTTCGGGGCACCGGCACGATCGGCGGCGACGTCTCGATTCTCGATGGCGCGACGCTGGCGCCAGGCGCGGCGTCTGCCGGCACGCTCGCCATCAACGGCAATCTCGCCTTGGCCACGAACGCGACGCTCAACTACCGTTTCGGCCAGGCCGGGACTGTGGGTGGCGCGCTGAACGATCTGGTGACCGTGGGCGGCAATCTGACGCTTGACGGCACGATCAACGTGACCGCGACGCCGAGCGGGAGCTTTGGCCCGGGTATCTATCGCGTGTTCACCTATGCGGGCGCGCTTACCGACAACGGCCTGGCACTGGGCAGCGTCCCGGGCGCAAGCGACGTGACGGTGCAGACCTCGGTCGCGGGCCAGGTCAACCTGGTCTATGCCCCGCCCACCACGCCGCCCGGCGGCGGCCAGACCTACAGCTTCTGGGATGGCCAGGCCGGCCCCAAGGCTGACGGGGTGATCCAGGGCGGCAACGGCACCTGGCAGCTTGGCGGCAGCGCCAACAACTGGACCGATACGGCGGGTGCCACCAATGGCGGCTACGCCCAGGGGACGTTCGCGATCTTCACTGGCACCGGTGGCAACGTCGTGGTCGACAACGGCAATGGCGGCGTCCAGGCCTCGGGCATGCAATTCGCGGCCGACGGCTACCGGATCGGCGGCGATGCGCTCACTTTCACCGGAAGCAGTGCCACGATCCGGGTCGGCGACGGCAGCAGCGCGGGCGCGGGCTTCGCCGCCACGATCGCCGCTTCGATCGCGGGCAGCGCCGGTCTGACCAAGACGGATGCCGGCACGCTGATCCTGACCGGCGCCAACAATTATGGCGGTGCGACACTCGTATCGGGCGGCACCCTGATCGTGAATGGCGACCAGTCGGCGGCGACGGGCGCGGTCACGGTGCAGAGCGGCGCGACGCTGGGCGGTACGGGCAAGATCGGAGGCGGCGTGAGCATCGCCGACGGCGCGACCCTCTCGCCCGGTTATGGCGGTGCGGGCACGCTTACGATCGGCGGCGACCTGAGCCTCGGTACGGGCAGCACTCTCAAGTTCGAGCTGGGCAAGGCGAGCACGGTCGGCGGGTCGCTCAACGACCTCGTCGAAGTGGGCGGCAACCTGACGCTTGGCGGCACCCTGCAGGTGAGCCAGAGTGCCGGCGGCAGCTTCGATCCCGGCTTCTACCGTCTGTTTGATTTTGGCGGCGCGCTGACGGACCACGGGCTGACGCTCGGCGGGCTCGCCAACGATCCGAACGTGCTGCTCGACACCTCCACGGCGCATCAGGTCAACCTGATCAATACCGGGGGGCTGACGCTCAACTACTGGGATGCCGCGGCCGCCTACAACAATGCGGTCAACGGGGGCAACGGCACCTGGCAGGCCGGTGCGGACGTGCGCTGGACCAACGCTAGCGGCCAGGTGAATGCGCCTTATTCGAACGCCGCCTTTGCCGTGTTCGAGGGCACGGCGGGCACGGTCACGATCGACAATGGCCGCGCGCCTGTACGGGCCTCGGGCATGCAGTTCGGCGTCGACGGGTACACGATCACGGGTGGCACGCTCACCCTAGTCGGCAACCAGTCGACCATCCGCGTGGGCGACGGCACCTCGACGGGCGCGGCGTTCACGGCGACCATTTCGGCGCCGATCGCCGGCGACACGCAATTGGTGAAAGCGGATGCAGGCACGCTGATCCTGTCCGGAACCAATGCCTATACCGGCGGCACAATGGTCAAGGGCGGCACATTGCAGGTCGGATCGGACCCCAACCTCGGCGCGGCCGGCGGTAATGTCAGTCTGAACAGCAGCACGCTGCGCACCAGCGCCGACATGACCAGTGCCCGTAGCCTGGCGCTGGACGGCGACGGTACGATCAGCGTCAATGATGGCACCACGCTCAACTGGACCGGCGCGGTGGCGGGCAGCGGCGGCCTGAGCAAAACCGGAACGGGCACGCTCATCCTCACCGCCGACAATTCGGCTTATGCCGGAGCGACCAGCCTCCAGGCAGGTACGCTGCGCGTCGACGGCATCCTCGGCGGCAACGTGGCAATCGAAGACAAGGCCACGCTGCAGGGCAATGGCCGTGTGGGCACGGTGATCAATAAAGCGGGCGGCGTGGTCGCGCCGGGTAACAGCATCGGCCACCTGACGGTCGCGGGCGACTATGTCGGTGCGGGCGGCAGTCTCGAGATCGAGGCGCAGCTTGGCGGTGATGCTTCGCCCTCCGACCTGCTGACCGTGCAGGGGTCCACCTCGGGCACGACCGGCGTCAAGGTGATCAATCGCGGCGGGCTTGGCGCCCAGACGGTGAATGGCATCAAGATCATCGATGTGGCGGGGGCTTCCAACGGCATCTTCGCGCTCCAGGGGGATTATGTCTTCCAAGGCGACCAGGCGGTGATCGCGGGTGCCTATGGCTATCGCCTCTACAAGGGCGGCATCGCCACGCCCAACGACGGCGACTGGTATCTGCGCTCGGCTCTGCTCGACGCGACCAGCCCGCCGCAGACGCCAGATATCCCGCTCTACCAGCCGGGCGTTCCGATCTATGAGGTCTACCCCTCGACCCTGCTGCTCCTGAACGGCATCGACACGATGCAGCAGCGAGTGGGCGATCGCGGCTATTCGACGTCGGAAGACGGCCATCTCAATGGCATCTGGGGCCGCATGCAGGGGCAGCGCTTCCGCCCCAATGCCGCTTCCTCCACCAGCTTGGCGGACGCCGATTATAACAGCTGGAGCGGGGAGATCGGCGTGGACCGCGTGCTGCTCGACGCGAAGGGCGGAACGCTGACCGGCGGGGTCTCGGTGCGCTACGGCGAAGCCAAGGCCCAGGTCGCCTCGCTGTTCGGGAACGGCAATATCAGCACGCACGGGCTGGGCAGCCGGGCGACCCTGACCTGGCAGGACAAAGCGGGCTTCTATGCCGACGCCCAGGCGCAGTTCAGCTGGTATGACAGCGACCTGACCTCGGCCACGCTCGGCAAGCTCGCCCGCGGCAATGGCGGCACCGGCCAGACCTACGGCCTCGAACTCGGGCGAAAGGTCGCGCTGGGCGGGGGCATCGCCATCACCCCGCAGATCCAGACCGTCTATTCGAAGGTGCGCTTCGACCGCTTCACCGACCCCGCCGGCGCCGAGGTCTCGCTCGGCAAGGCGGACAGCCTGAAGACGCGCTGGGGCGTAGCCATCGAACATGTGAACGGCGCCTCGCGCCTCTATGCCGTCGGCAACCTGACCTATGACTGGCTCGGCGACACGGTCACCGACGTGTCGGGCACGCCGATCGCGCGCACCGATCATCGTCTGTGGGGCGAGCTCGGCCTCGGCGGAAACGTCGGCGTCAACGAACGCCTGACCCTCTACGGCGAAGCTACCGCCAACAGCGCGGTCAAGGATTTCGGCAAGAGCTACGGCATCAAGGGGATGGTAGGCGTGCGCATGAAATTCTGAATATCCGATATTTGGTACCGGGCGCGTCCATGGGCCTCCAGGCTGTGGCTGAAGACGGTCGCCGCCGCGATCCGCCAAGCCGGGCACCAGTCAGAAAGTTCGAACGTAGGTGGGAAAGAAGGTGAGACCCAGCGCCAATCCGTCCCGGCCCGTTAGAGCGTTCCATCCCGGTTCGCCGAGGTGAATTCCAGTGTCCTCCGCCGCCGCAACAGGGCAGATTCTGCCGCTGATCTTCGCAACAATTTCCCAAGTTGTTCGGATAACCTATTTTGTACCTCAATATGAGGGCAATTGTGATTGGAAAAGTTTGGTATTTGCCAAATATTGACGGAGCGGTTCGTTGTACAGATGCAAGAACGTAACAATCGTTTGCAATCTCGGTGTTGCATCGACCCACACGTAATGTATCGATATTCGGGTAGAATGTGAGCAGGGTTAGTATCAACAGGGTCTTTGCCGGCGAACGCCTGCCACAAGAATGGTGGGCCTGCTCGCGTCCAGGCATCTGATCCGTTGGAAAATGGCAAACCGCTGGCGACAGCGGGACGCAAAACCTCCGGCCTCGCCTCGCGAGGTAGCGGGGCCGTCAACGGGGTACAGGTGATGCGCAATCTCGGTTCGGAAGCCATTGTTTCGGGATGTGGGCAGATCGGGCGCGCAGAGCTTTGCACGCCGGAGGTGCCGGCATTGGCCTTGTTTGTCCTCTCTAGGACTGTTCTTGCTCTGAAGACCGCAGCGGCGCCGACCTCGGCGCGATACCGCCAGGATTATGCAGGGCAGTTGAAACCGGGCGGCAGGGGCCGGCTCGTGAGGCGCCCCACGCCATCACGGATCGGCCGATATGCCCATTCCGCCAGGAGGTGGTCCCCCCGACCCTCCTGACCCCGGGGGCGCCCCGCCTTAGCCCACGTTAGGGTGGGGCGCCTTTGAGGTTCGCTCGAGAAAAGGACCTGAGGCATGTCGTTTCACTCAGCACCACGACCGGGCTTCTTCCTGCGATCAAAAGTGCGCGCAGCAGGATCCGCGGGCGGCGGGCAGCCACGCCGTATCCTTGTTGTGGAGGACCAGGCCGTCATCCGGTGCGCGCTTGTCGACGAGCTTGTTCTTGACGGTTATGAGGTCGCCCAGGCGGAGAATGCGACCGACGCCATCATGATGATCGGCAATGGCGCAACCTATGAGCTGGTGCTGACCGACATCGACATGCCGGGACCATTTAATGGGATCCACCTTGCCGAATTCTCGAAATATGTGAGCCCCGACACGCGCGTTATCGTGATGTCTGGCGCCTCCCATGCGGTCGAACATCTTGCGTCGATCGATCTGTTCGTTCGGAAGCCGGCGCCGAGTTCCGAGCTACGACGCCAGGTGGCGAAGCTGTTAGGCAGTTAGGCCATCAGGCAAGATCGGTTGCTGAGCGATAGAGCGAACCAGCCTCAGGCCAATTTGCCGGCCGCTGACGGAGCGGGCCAGCCGGGCTGAGCAGATCGCGATGTCGGCCGGAGCATATTCGTAGATCTTTGTGAGTGTTCAGTATGGAAAGCCGCTTGTTCGCGGCGCGGTTCATCGCGGTCGTCGAGAATTGGTCACGGCGAAGGATGCGCGTCCTGCTCTGGCCATTCATCGGTGTGCCCTGGCTCCTCGACCGTGTGGATCCGACGCTCGATGCGGGCCTGGTTTGGGCCCTGCTGATTTGCGCCTGTGCTTGGAGCTTGAACCGATGGGAAGGCTACGCCTTTGCCACGTCGATCTGGCTGATCTCGCTTGCGTCGCAGATCGAGCGGGAATCCGCGTTCGCATTTCATGCCCCGGACGCGGCCTACCGCCTTGGTGCTTCGCTCCTGCTCGCCGGTGCGGTGATACGCTTTCGGCGCGCGTTCGAACGCGAACGCTTTCTGGCGCGACATGACCTCATGACCGGCGCGATGAACAGGGCCAGCTTCGATCAGCAGGTCAGCCGCATGGTCGCGGCTTCGGGGCGGGCGAACCGGACGCTGATGCTCGCCGTGATCGATCTCGACGATTTCAAGGCGGTCAATGACGAACATGGCCATGCTGCGGGCGACGCGGTGCTCCGCGCTTTCGCGGAGGGCGCCGCAACCGTGCTGCGGCGACGCGACATACTGGGTCGGCTCGGCGGCGACGAGTTCGCGGTGGTGATGACCATCGACTCGGTCGAGCGTGCTCGAGAGGTGGCTTCGGCGCTGCACCAGCGTCTGTCGGCCGTACTGGCCGTGCTGGCGCGGCCGGTTACGATCAGTACGGGCGTGCTTGTCATCCCGCCCGATGCCGGCCTGAGCCTGGATGTACTGCTGCATCAGGCCGACGGGCTCATGTATCGCGGCAAGCGCACGGAGAAGGGACGGCTGGTTGTTGGCGTTGCAACGCAGGACGATCGCGCACGCGTCCTCGCTGAACCCGACACGCCTGGCTGGCCCGATGCCCGGAGCCGCTCAGGCCGTGACATTGTAAAGCATCGTTGAGCAGGGCGAACGGGCCTCCACAAGCGCCGCCTCTGCTCATATGCGGCGACCAGCGCGTCAGCCGGTGCCCTGCGCGTATTCGAGCGCGGGTTGGTGGGAGAGGCTACCCAACAGATTCGGCGGCCGTGCGCCTTCGATAATATGCGCAAAATGTAAAATCATCCGGCGCGCGGCCCGAATTGTAACAAATTCGACCAAGAATTGCGCTGCAATGTAAAATCTTGCTGCGTTAACCACGAAAGCTGGCGTCAAACCTTGTGGAATCAGGGCGGTCGGTTAACAGCGGCAAACTCAATTTACCGTTTACCAAAGGGGGATCAATTCAGATGAAAATCATGCTTAACACCGTGGCGGTGGTTGCTGCCGCGGCGCTCGGTTCTGCGGCCGGCGCGACCAATCTTGTCACCAATGGCGATTTCGAATTGACGACGCTGGCGGGCTCCGCGGAATTCGGCGCGCGTTATCCGGGCAATCAGCTCACAGGCTGGACGACCAACGGCTATAACTTCGTCTTCGCCTCGGGCGCGGCGGATGATGGTACGGGCGCTGCCGGCGAATATAACAATATTCAACTTTGGGGACCGGGCAACGGCTCCAACAACGGCCTGCCCGCCGCCAGCCCAACCGGGGGCAATTATGTCGGGGCGGATGGCGCGTTTGGCGTCGGCGCGATTTCGCAGACCATCAACGGGCTGGTCGCCGGCCAGAAATATGATGTGAGCTTCTGGTGGGCAGGCGCCCAGCAATATGGCTTCGATGGCGCCAATACGGAGCAGTGGCAGGTCAGCCTCGGCAACGAGAGCCAGTCCACTGCCGTTCTCAGCAATGCCGATCATGGCTTCACCGGCTGGCGGCAGGAGACCTTCACCTTCACAGCGACGAGCTCGAGCGAGGTTCTGTCCTTTCTCGCGCACGGAACGCCCGAAGGTGTTCCGCCCTTCTCGCTGCTCGATGGCGTGAAGCTCGAAGCGCAAGGTGCCGTGCCCGAACCCGCGAGCTGGGCTCTCATGATCCTCGGTTTTGGCGCGAGCGGCGTTGCCATGCGCCGTCGGAAAGTCAGCTTCGGCCTCGCCGGGTAAAAGGGTTGGTCTCGCCGGTTCCGGTAAGAATCGGGGGAACGAGGAGGGCAGCCGCCGCAAGGCGGCTGCCCATCGCTCGTTTACGAAGATCCGGTAAGCAGGCGTGATGACGCACCTTATCCTCAACCTTGCCGTCGATACCGTGCGGCTGGCCATCTGGCTCGCTCTGCTCGCGGGGATTTTCGTGCCTCTGGAGCGCTTCTTCTCGCTCCGAGAGCGCGAACGGCGTTCTGGCCTTGTACAGGATCTGGGTCTTTATTTTCTGAACAGCCTGCTGCCTGGCCTGTTGCTTGGCGCGCCGATGGCGTTGATTGTCACCGTGACGCACAAATTGCTGCCGTCCGGATATTTCGCCTGGATCGCCGGGCTCCCGATCGCACTGCAGCTTCTCGCCGCCTTCCTGATCGGGGAGGCCGGCTTTTATTGGGGCCATCGGCTCACCCACGTCTGGCCGCCATTGTGGCGGTTCCATGCCGTGCATCACGCACCTGGCCGGTTGGACTGGCTGATCAACACACGCGCGCATCCGGTCGACATCATCTTCACGCGGTTATGCGGCCTGGTTCCGCTCTATGCGCTGGGGCTTGCAGGCCGACAGGCGGCGGAGGGAAATCTGGCCGCCATATTGCTGGTGATCTTCGGGACTTTGTGGGGCTTTTTCCTGCACGCAAACGTGCGTTTCTCGCTCGGCCCTTTGGAGAATGTGGTGGCGTCGCCTCGCTTCCACCATTGGCATCACACGCGTCTCGAACCGCTTGATAAAAATTTCGCCTCTATGCTGCCGCTGATGGACCGCCTTTTCGGCACGTTTCATCTGCCCAAGTCCGACTGGCCGCGTGAATATGGCTTGGCAGAAAGTCCAGACATTGCTCAAGGGCGCGGTTAACCGTTGATTTTACAGTCGTTTACTCGACTCTGATGCTGCGGCGCAGCAAGGCGCCGGAACAATATCCCACAAGGTTTTTGTTCCGTGAAATCAGCTTTGCTTACCCAGCTGGCGCTCTGCGCCTGTCCGCCTTTGGTCGCCGTGGCAACCGTGACGGCGGTACCCCCAGTACGTCACGCCCTCCATCGTGCGTCGGCGCCTGCACATCATCACCGGACTGCCTCTTCAAGCAAGCGGCAAGTGGACAATTGTGCTGGTAGGCAAGCCGAGGCCCGCTCCGTCGATCCTGCTTTTATCGGCGACCTGGCGAATGCCCCGGCGGAGCCCGAGGTGTTCGGGCAGGGGCTCAACGCGGTCATTCCGGAGCTCGCATCGGCGCCGAGAGCAAATGCATCGGACCGCGCCGAATGGTCTTCGCTCATCCTGCCCAGTCGCGCAGGTCCGGGGCCAATCGTGACGCCGCCGACGCTGCCTGGCTCGCCCGTCAATCCGGGCGGTCCCGGCGGGACGGACCCTGCCGCCGGCTCGGTTCCGGAGCCTGCGAGCTGGGCCTTTATGCTCGTCGGTTTCGGGTCCATCGGCGCGGCCATCCGGTCCGGCAGGCGGAACAAGGCGGTTGGCATGGCGGGAGCGGCCGCCGGTAGCTCAATCGGTCTGGTTGCGACAATCGAGACAGGGGCGGGCGCCGCGCTGGCGTCGTCCAAGCTCGCGACCTTGGGTACCCACGCGGTTCGGGCGGCAGTCCTGAAGAAGCTGGGCGTATGCGTTTGCTCGGCTGCGGCACTTACCGCGGCGGCGACAACCGTGCCGCCGCTGCGGCAGGCATTGTATGCTGCGACAATGCCCACGGCCGGGCTGGCGCACCTCGACACGGCTTGTATTCCGGCTGCGGCGCCAACGGCTTCCGCATCCCAGGGCGATTAGTGAACCGCGGACGCGTTAAGCATTTAAGATCGTTAGTTTATCTCAATGCTATATTTGGCATTCCGCCCGTTTTGCATAATACTACTTCATATGAGCTCAGTTCTACATAAAACGGAGCGATACGGCGGATCATTACCAATCCTGGTAAATCCCGGGTTGTGACAACATTATTTCACTTCTTGCCCGAGAGCCGGTGGGCCGTTCCGCAGCCATATTCAATTGTAAAATCACACAATTTCACAGTCCATTTAACAATCATTAACTTTTATCCCGTTGATATAGCGGATAAATAAACATCGATCAGTGCCGGCCGACGCCGGATCAAACAGGGGCATCCGATCTTGCGGAAAAATCGCGTTTGGGCGCAGGCGATTCTGCGACTTGTTGCGGCTGCGTGCCTATTTGCGGGCGTGCTGGCCGGCAATGCCGCTTACGCGACCGACCTGCAGGTCTCGCAATATGATTTCACGCCGGATCCCACCCCCAACGGCGGCAAGGCGAGCTTCAATATCCGCCTGACCAATACCGGGCCCGCCTCGATCAACGACGCGACGGTGACGGTAACGCTGCCGCAGAATTTCCAGATCATCACCGCCGGTGGTGGCGCTGACACAATTCCCGCCGGTTGTTCGGTCTCCGGCGCGGCGGGTTCCCAGACGCTGACCTGCACGCCGGTGTTGGTCCCGGTCGGTAACGAATTCCTGACCTATACCGCGCATGCGATGGCTGTCGGTTCGTTCAATACGACCGCGACGATCAGCAGCCCCACGGCCGCCGACACCAATCCGGCGAATGACAGCCTCACAATTACGCCCGACGTCATCGCCGGATCGGACCTGTCCACCACGCTGACCGACAATCTCCCGGGGCATACGATCGCCTCGGGCGGAACGCTCACCTATACGGCAGTCGTCAGCAATGCCGGGCCGGACACGACAAACGCGGTCCAGCTCGTCGATCAGCTGCCGCCAGCCTCCGATTTCACGTTCGTGTCAGCTAGCGGCACCAACTGGTCCTGTTCGCAGGCGAGCCAGGTTGTAACCTGCAATTATACCGGCAGCGCCCTGGCGGTGCCGGCTACCCTGCCGCCGGTCACCATAACCGGCACGGTGGTCAGGAGCACGACCGGTACACTCACGAACAACGCAACGTCCTCCGTGACGCTGCTGTCGGTTGGAGATCCCGATCTCACCAACAATGCCGCGCCGGCCGTGGTTACGACCGTCACCGCGGGGACGGACCTCAGGGCCACCAAGACGATCAACGGATCGAGCGGCTCTGCCGTCGTGCTGATGGGCAGTCCGTCCACGGTGCGGCTGAGGATCGACAATGTAGGGCCGCAAACGACCACGGGCGCCACGATCACGGACGTCATGCCATCCCAGTTGACGATCCAGTCGGCGCCCGCCGGCTGTTCGGTCGCGGGGCAAACCGTCACGTGCACCTCCAGCACTATCCCGAGCGGCAGCGAGCAACATTGGGACATCACGGTTCAGGGCACCACTCTCGGCACCGGCCTGACCAACAGCGCGACCGTCGCTCCGCCGGCAGGCATGACGGATCCTGTAGCCTCGAACGACACATCAAGCGTCAGCTTCAGCGTTCAAAATCCGGCTTCTGACCTCGCGATCACCAAGTCGAAGGGGACGACCCCGATCGCGCCGGATCAGGACATCCACAATGTCATCGCCGTCAAGAATCTTGGGCCGGCTGCCTTGTCCTATGCGCCGGGCAACGAGATTATCGTCACGGACACCCTGGGCGCGGACGAGACCTTCCTGGGTGGCGCGGGGACGGTATCCAGTGGATGGACCTGCGCACTCGCGGGCAACGTCGTCACCTGCAAGACCACCGGCACAAATACGCTGGGGGTCGGAAGTTCGCTGACGCTCAACCTGACCACGCATAGCAGCGCCACCGCAAACGGGATTTTGACGAATACCGCCTGCACCGGCTCGACGAGCGGGAGTCTGGCGACGCCCGCTGACAATAATACGTCGAATGACTGCGCCTCGGCCTCGCTTCCGGCCAGCACTACCCAGGCCGACCTTTCGATCGACAAGCAGGTCAGCATCGACAATGCGAGTTACACGCATGGCACGCTGAACGTGCCGGCGGAGACCGCACCCACCTTCACGTCGCTATATATCAAACTGGTGGCGGGCAATGCCGGCCCCAATTCGTCGACCAACGTCAGCGTGACGGACGCGCTCAGCGCATATGGCGTCACCTCTTCGACTGGCCGCAGCGTGGTCAGCGCGAGCGCGGGCTCGGCGGCTTTCGCGGCCAATGGCGATCTGACCTGGACAATCGGAACGATGGCATCTGGCGCCAGCGAGACGCTGGTCATCAAGCTCGATCGTCCCTTTGCTACGGCCTATAACGGCACCAGCGGTCCGCAGCCCTACACGAACGCGGCCACCATCGTCGGCGCCGACATTTACGACCCGACCCCCGCCAACAACAGCAGCACGGCCAGCTACCAGATCCAGCCGCAAGCGGACGTTGCGGTCACACAGAATGTGATCACGGCCAATCCGGCGCAGGTCGGCGTGGTTTCGACCTACACCTGGAGCGCCGCGAACAACCGAAACTTCGCGCTCGGCGTCCAGTTCACGGATGATATCGATCTCACCAGGTTCGAGCTTGTCGGCAGCCCCTCGACGACGGCGCCGGGCGGTAGCTGCTCGACGAACACGGTCGCCACCACTGCGACGATCACCTGCTCTCTCGGGACGCTCTCCGCGGGCAACACCTATCAGATCACCCAGCAGGTGCGTCCCATTTACGACAGCTCGGCCACCTATCCGCTGAGCGTGACCAATACGGCCAACGTCACCACCACCTCGGTCGAGCCGACCGCCGATCTCGCCAACAATCAGAAGTCGCTGACCTACGACATTCTCGCGCCGCAGCTTGACCTCGGCATCACCAACGTCGAGCCCGACGCGACTTATGATCCTCGCGCCTTCGGGGACGACCTGGTTTACGACCTGCACGTTTCGAATTTCGGGCCGGCCTCGCGCGCAACGAACGTGGTCGTTAGCGATACGTTCTCGCCGCCGAGCGGTTACACCTACACGTTCGACGGCTTCGAGATTAACCCGGCCGGCGCGACCGCGAGTGGCGGTACCAGCCTTGCACCGGCTCCCAACGGCGCCTGTGCGTTCGCGGCGGGAACCGTCACCTGCAAGATCGATGCGACGGCCTCGGCCACCAACTATCTCGACAAGCTGAAGCAGGTCATCTTCCGCGTGAAGTTCAAGCCGAGCGGCACGACGCCGACCGGATCGCTGACCTTCACCAACAATGCCCAGGTGGTCTCCAACGAACAGCCGACCACGACCAGCTCGGTCGCCGACAGCAATCTCGCGAACAACAAGGCATCGCAGAACACGACCGTGCTGCCCGCGACCGATCTCGAGGTCGTGTCGAAGACGCCGCTGATCAGTTCGGCCAGCGTCAACCAGCCTATCGGGTTCGACATCGTGATCCGCAACAATGGCGTGTCCGATACCACGCAGGTCCACCTCGCGGATCAACTGCCGACGGGCTTCGTGCGCGACGCGGGCTTCACGACAACGGCGACGCCGTCCGGAACCGCTAGCGTCAGCTCGATCAGTTGCACCGGCACGAACCTGATCCAGTGCACGATCAATGGCCTTATCCCGGCCGACGGCTCGCTCATCACGGTGCGCGTCCAGGCGCTCGCCCAATATCCCTATGCCGGTCCGTTCAACAGCAACGTGGCCGACACGGCGACGATCTCGCCCGGCAAGGACGGGGGCGGCAACCCGCTCAGCGTCGACAACAATCCGGCGAACGACAGCAAGAGCGCCAACGTGCAGATCGTGCCTTCGTCGATCGCCGGCACCGTGTTCGTCGATGCCAATCGCGACAACATCGTCGATGCGGGCGAAGGCAAGAGCGGCGTATCGATCAAGCTGACGGGCACCGATGCCTATGGGAACGCGATCGGGACCGCACCGACCGTGGTGCAGACCACCGACGGATCGGGCAATTTCCTCTTCTCGAACCTGCCGCCCGGCACCTACACGATCGTCGAGACCGATCCGGGCCTGATCGACGGTCTCGAGACCGCCGGCAGCGCAGGCGGCACCGTCGACAATGGCGCGTTCGATGCGACTGCTGCGCACAACACCATCTCGGCGATCGCCTTGCCGGCGAACACCGCCGCGACTGGCTACAAATTCCAGGAGATCGCCCCCGCGACCATCTCGGGCACGGTCTACCAGGACAACAACAACAACGGTCAAATGGACGGCGGCGAACCCGGCCTCCCGCCGGCGGACTTCACGCTCCCCCAGCCGATCCAGTTGACCGGCAACGATCTCTATGGCCGCCCCGTGACGCTGAGCACGGCGGTGAACGGCAGCGGGGCCTACAGCTTCGCCAATCTCGCGCCGTCCGATGCTGCCGGCTACACCATCACCGAGCTTGTCCAGCCGACCAATCTCGCGGACGGGAAGGACCAGAATGGCGCGGGCAATGTCATCCCCAATTCGGGCGGGCGCTCCGCACCGGAGACGATCCTGGTGGGTCAGGTGCTGCCGGGCGCGAACCTGACGCACCGCGATTTCGGCGAGTTGCAGAGTGCGACCTTGTCCGGATCGATCTTCCTCGACGCCAATAGCAATGCCGTGAAGGACGGTGGCGAGACCAGCGGCCTGGCTGGCGGCGTAATACGGCTGACCGGCACCGACCAGTTCGGCGGCGCAGTCGACTGCTCGATCACCACCAATGCGACCGGCACATTCAGTTTCCCCGACGCGTCCAACGCCGTACCCGCGTGCCGCGTGCTGCAGGGTGGCACCTATACGCTCACCGAAACGCCGCCGACCGGTTTCTCGCACGTCGGCGTCTATATCGGGTCGGCCGGCGGCACCGCCGGCAGCACCAGCGGCACCAACGTGGCGGCCGTGGGCGCGGGCAATCTGTCGGTAAGCAATATCGTGCTCGCAGCCGGCGGAAGCGCCACCAACTACAATTTCGCCGAGAACGGACAGGGCTTTGCGGGCTACGTCTATGTCGACCGCAACAATAACGGGACGCGTGATGCGGACGAGATCGGCATCCAGGGCGTAACCGTCACGCTGTCCGGCACGACCGCGACCAGTCAGGATGTGTGCACGCTCATCACCTGCACCGCCACCACCGACGCGGCGGGCAATTTCATCATCCCCAACGTGCCGGGTTCCAATGCCACGGGCTACACGCTGACTGAGCAGAGCCAGTCGAGCGCGCCGCTCAATGCCTATGCGGACGGCCAGGATGGCGCCGGCACCGTGGCGGGTGTCACCCGCGGCACTGCCGGCAACGACGTCATCAGCGGGATCGTGCTCGCCACGGGCGAACTCGGGAGCAACTATCGCTTCGGTGAACTGGCCTCGTCACTCAGCGGCTCGGTCTATGTCGATGTGAACAACGACGGGGTGAAGGGCGCTAGCGAGCCGGGTATCGGTAGCGTCGCCCTCACGCTTTCCGGCACTACCTTGGGCGGTGCGGACATCTGCACCCAGCGCGCGGCGCTCGCGCCGGCGCTGACCTGCACCACCGTTACGGCAGCGGACGGCAGCTACAGCTTCGCCGATTTGCCGGCGGGTACCTACTCGATCGTCGAGACCCAGCTATCGAACTACCTCGACGGTAAGGAGAGCACGGGCACACCGGCGGGGACCGTCGATAACAGCGCGTTCGATGCGGCCGCGGCGCACAACACGATCGGTTCGGTGACGCTCGGCGCGCATGTCGCTGGAACGGGTTATAACTTCGGCGAGCTGGGCGTGGTGCTCAACGGGCGGGTCTTCAAGGATCCGCAGCGCGACGGCGTCGACAGCGGCGGCGAACCCGGCATCGGCGGTGTCACCGTCACGCTAAGCTCAGGCGGCGCGGTTGTCGCGACGACGACCACGGCGGCCGATGGCAGCTACAGCTTCGTCGGCCTGGCGGCGGGCACCTATACGGTCACCGAGACGCAACCTTCGGGCTATGGTTCATCCTCGCCCGACGCCGTCACCGTGACGGTCAGCGCCGGCCAGACCCGTTCGATCGACTTCGCCGACACGGTCTCGACAATCGCCGGCACGGTCTTTGTCGACGGCAATAATGACGGCGTCTACCAGGCGGGCGAGCAGCCCATCTCAGGCGCCACCGTTACGCTCACCGGCACTGCGGCCAACGGCACGGCGGTCAATCTCACGACCACCACCAATGCCAGCGGCGTCTTCTCGTTCGGCGATCTGCTTGGCGGTACCTACACCCTCAAGGAAACCCAGCCCGCGGCTTATGCGGACGGCAAGGATAGTGCCGGCACCGCGGGCGGTACCGTCGCCAACGACGTGATCAGCAGCATCGCGCTGACGGGCGGCGTGGATGCCAAGAATTATGCCTTCGGCGAGATTGGCCAGGCGATCACCGGCGTCGTCTATGTCGATACCAACCTCAACGGAAAGCAGGATCCGGGCGAGCCGGGCGTGCCGGGCGTCACGGTTGCGCTCCAGCATGCCGACGGCACGCCGATCACCACCGCGGTCACCGGTTCCGACGGTGGCTACATCTTCCCGGTGCCGGGCGCGGGCGACTATCTGGTCGTCGAGACCCAGCCGGCCGGTTACGGCAATGCTGCAGAGCATGGTGACAATCGCGCCACGGTAACCGTTGGCACGTCCACGCCCCCGCAGGTCAATTTCGGCGAGCGGCTGGGAGCGCTCTCCGGCCTGGTCTACAATGACAGCAACCAGAATGGCCGGCGCGATCCGACCGAGCCCGCAATTCCGGGCGTGCTCGTCACGCTCAATGGAACGGACGCGACCGGGCAGCCTGTCTCGCGCACCGCGACCACGGGTAAGGACGGTGTCTTCAGCTTCCCGAACGTCGCAGGCGGAACCTACTCACTCGTCGAGACGCAGCCGGCCAATTACCAGGATGGGATCGATACGGCCGGCAGCGCCGGTGGTAGCGCCGCGCCCACACCCGGCGACACGATCTCCGGCATCACCATGACCGCCGCGCAGGATGCCACGGGCTATCTGTTCGGCGAGCATGGTCAGGGTGCCGAGCTGTCGGGCAGCGTCTGGTACGACGTCAATCACAACGGCGTTCGCGACCCGAACGAACAGGGCAAGGCCAACTGGACCGTGCAGCTGTTCCTGGACGGCGTGCTCGTCTCTACGACCACCACCGACGCGAGCGGCCAGTATAAGTTCACCGATCTCGCACCCGGCTCGGGCTATGCCTTGCTCTTCCGGGAGCCGACCAGCCAGGCCGCTTTCGGCAGCGCGCGCCCGAACGAAACGGGCATGCCCGCCAGCGACGGCGTGGTATCGACGGGCAATCCCGCGGGCGCGGCCTTCACCAACGGGCAGCTTCACGAGCTGACGCTGCTTCCCGGTGCCAACGTGCAGCAGCAATCGCTGCCGCTCGACCCTGCCGGCGTGGTCTATGACTCGGTTACCCGCCAGGTCGTGCCGGGTGCGATCGTCAGCATCAGCGGTCCTTCGGGTTTCGATCCCGCAACCCATCTGCTGGGCGGCGCGATCAACGCGGTGCAGACCGTCGGAACCGACGGCTTCTATCAGTTCCTGCTGCTGGCGGGCGCTCCCAACGGCACCTACACGATCAGCGTGAAACCGCCGGTGGGCGGGGGGTACAATCCGATCACCCCGTCGACGCGGATTCCGCCCTGTTCGGGTGCGCTGGCGGTCGGATCGACCCCCGATCCCCTGCTCATCTCCAGCTATGACGGCGCGCCGCCGGCGGACGCAGTCACCGGCTGCACGGTCGGTACCGGATCCACCGCTTATTATCTGAGCTTCGTGCTGACGGCGGGCATCTCGGCCAACGTCGTCAACAACAACCTGCCGATCGACCCGATCCTGAAGGGTGCACTCATCGTCACCAAGACAACGCCGATGCGCGACGTCACGCGTGGCGGGCTGGTGCCCTACACGATCACCGCCAAGAACATTCTCGGCGGCACGATCCCCAATATCTCGGTCGTCGATCAGGTGCCGGCCGGCTTCCGCTATCGCGCCGGCAGTGCGCGCCTTAACGGCGTGCCGGTGACACCGGTTGAGAATGGCCGCCAGCTCACCTTCCCACCGGTCACCTTCGCGACCGACGAGACCAAGACCTATGATCTCATCCTGACTGTCGGCGCGGGCGCGGGCGATGGCGAGCATGTCAACCAGGCGTGGGCGGCTAACAGCAGCGTCAATTCGGTCGTCTCGAACGTCGCCCAGGCGACTGTCCGGATCGAACCGGACGCCGACTTCGATTGCACCGACATCCTCGGCAAGGTGTTCGACGACAAGAATGGCAATGGCGTTCAGGACGAGGGCGAGCCCGGTTTGCCCGGCGTGCGCGTCGTCTCCGTCGCGGGCGAACTGATCACCACCGACGCGGAAGGCCGCTACCACATCACCTGTCCGATGATCGCCAATGCAGAGCGGGGCTCGAACTTCATCCTCAAGCTCGACACGCGCACCTTGCCGACCGGCTATCGCATGACCACGGAGAATCCGGAAACGGTTCGCCTCACCCGCGGCAAGTTCGTGAAGCTGAACTTCGGCGCGGCATTGCTGCGCGTCGTCCGGCTCGACGTGCAGGACGCAGTGTTCAAGGGTGAGGATCTCGCGCCGGATTACCTCGCCAAGGTGAATACGCTGATCGAGACGCTCGAAGGTCAGCCTTCGGTGCTGCGCATCAGCTACATCGCGCGCGGCGAGGACGGGAAGCTGGTCCGTGATCGTATCGCCGGTCTCAAGGCCCTTATCGAGCGCAAGTGGGGTGAGAAGACGCGCCGCTGCCGACTTATCATCGAGACGGAGGAAAGCCGGTGAGCCGCCGCGTCGCCCTACTCGCGCTGGGCCTGTCGCCCTTCGCGCTGGCCGCAGCCCAAGCTGCAAATCCGCCTGGGGACAAGGCTGATGCCTGCAGCGCCAAGGTCTGCCAGCGCAGGCCCGCCGACAGTGCGGTGGAATCCGGCAAGGTTGCTCCCAATCTTGAGCAGGGCGGTGCCTACGATCCCTTCCGGGTGACGGTCGACGGCCAGACGCCGGCCGGCACCTGGTCGGTCGAGGGCGACGCCGCGCGCGCGACGGACAAGAAGCTGGCCGCTGACGATATCCATGTCCAGGTGACGACGCTCCACGCCCAGCCCGTTCTGAGCGTGGTTCCGGAGGTGCCGGTAGTCGCGCCGGGCGAGGCGGTCGCCTTTCACATCCTGAGCAATTATGGCGCGTTCATCGCGCGCGCCGAGTTGCGGCTTTTCCAGGCCAACATGTCCACGGAAGGCGCGCCGTTCGCCACCATTCCGGTGACGCTGGGCAAGCCCGCTTTGTGGACCGCGGCAACCACGCCGCAGCCGGTGCGGGTGGTGTTGCGGGTCTATGACGCGGCCGGTCATTTCGACGAGACCGCGCCGCAGGATTTCGCGATCGTCGCGGCGCCGCCCGTCAGGGGCGACGTGCGGGACGGCCCGAGCTTCGACAATCAGCGCACCAAGGCCAATATCGACGTGCGCGGTGCTGAAGTGACGATCAGCGGCGATGCCGGGGTTGGATCGAAGGTCGAAGCGTTCGGTATCGTTGTG
>Ga0207705_10000183_pt1 | contig 65457 bp, 44 predicted proteins | sample KBSC13metaG_FD_184314 | JGI IMG/M metagenome (GOLD analysis project Ga0207705, IMG submission 184314) | Corn rhizosphere microbial communities from Kellogg Biological Station, Michigan, USA - KBS C1-3 metaG (SPAdes) (version 2) | ecosystem: Host-associated > Plants > Roots > Rhizosphere > Soil ... | reverse complement strand
GCGTGTTCGCTGGCAAGGAGCGGTGTGCAGCGCGTAGCGGCGCTACGCGCAAGGACCGCGACGCAGACCAGCGGGCGCGCCCGGGCAACCGCACAGCGGCGGGCGCCTTTTGGCGCATGGCAGCGTCTCTCGTCGGTCACGATGCATTCTGCATCGCTCCGCTCCTCGTTCCTCGCCCTACGTCAAAATCCGCTCCGTCACGGCGGGGCAAACTCACGCCATCATGCTCTAATCAGCCAGCGGGATCGCCATAAAGAATGCCCCGTCCGTCGGTCCCGATATAGACCCGGCCGCGGCGGCGGGGATCGCCCGAAATCACGCGGAAGCGGCCGCCCCAGCGATGACCGGCATCGTCGATCCGAACCCAGCGAGCGCCGCCATCCGGCGATTTCCAGATGCCGGTCTCTCCGGCTCGCCTGGCGACGGCATAGATAGCAGGATTTGCGGGAGAGCTGCCGAGCCCCAAGCCGAACAGGGCGATGTCGAGATCGGGCGCAAGTCGCTGGAAGGTCGAGCCGCCGTCACGGCTGCGGTAAAGCTCTGTGCCGCACAACAGGAACAGATCGCCCGGTGCAAAGGGCGAAGCGACCAAGGCGGGTTGGCTTTCGCGGTTGCGGGCACGCGCCAGCGACAAATCCGCGCACAGGCCCCGTGTCGCCATCGGCGCGAAATGCTCGCCGCCATCGGCACTGGCGAAGATCCGGCGTGTGTCGGGATCGATCGCCCAGGCGAGCCGGGCATCGACCTTGTCGGCAACGATCCGGAGATTGCCGGGCAGCCCGGCGATCGCGACCCAGTTCTTGCCGCGATCGCGCGTCAGCAGCGGACGTTCGGCGGCGACGAAGAAACGCTGGCCGTCGGCCGAGACGGTGATCGGCGCCCTGCCTTGCGCCTCCAGGCCATGCCCAGCGTTCCACAGCGGCGTCCGCAGCGGATGCCAGCTGGCGCCGCCATCGTCGCTCCAGCCGAGCCCAGCCTCGATCTCCTGCCCCTCATGGACATTGCCGCTGCGCACCAGCACGCGCCCGGCGCGGCCGGCATAATCGAGCGTGTTGGTATTGGTGTTGCGCGGCGACAGGAACATGCCTGGCGGCGAGCGCCCGAAATCGCGGTGCACGAAACCGCCGAGGTCGCCGAAGCCGGAGACCAGCGACGCGCCGGCGGTCGGACTGGTCAGCGTGATGATTGCGGTCTGCTCGACGCCTTTGGTCCAGGGTGTCCAGAGCAACGCAGGTTTGGCGGCGTCGCTGGTGACATAGACCGTGTCGCCGGTCGTATAGGCCAGCCGCCCGGGATCGAACGGGTCGAGCGCCAGCCCGGCTATCCAATGTCCGAGAGCTGCCTCGGGACGGCCCCAGTTGAGGAACGGCGTGGCGCGCGTGTCGCGGCGGCTGCGTGGACCGAGGTCGGTCCAGTGCCGGCCGCCATCGGCCGTGCGCCACAAGGTATCGCCCGGCTTCCAGCGGTTGAAGGTCGAGGCGTAGGCCACGCCGTCGCGTGCGGGATCGGCGGCGATGCCGATATAGCCTCCCGGCGGTGCGCCGGCACTGCGGTCGGGTGTGATGTCGTGGAATGCGCCGGAGCGCTCCAAAGCCCATATCGCGCCGCGCGTCACGCCGCTCGGGCCGATGCCGTCGGCCCAGGTGACGTAAAGCCGTCCGGTGCCGTCGAGCGCGGCCTTGACCGGCACCAGCCCATCGAGTCCGCCCGCCAGCCGCACCCAGTGTGCGCCGTCGTCATCCGACTGGAACAGCCCCGCACTACCCGCATCGGCAACCCCGGCGAATACGCGCCGCGCCTTGGGATCGAACAGAACGAACGCGATGCCGGGATGCGTGGACCAGGGCGCGGCGGGGCCGGCACCGGCATAGGGAAAGGCGGTGTCGCGCCGCCAGTGCGCGCCGGCATCCTCGCTCAGCCACAGTCCGTCATGGCGCGAGCCGAACAGCAGACGGCGTGGGTGACGCGGATCGACCGCCAGCCGCTCGCCGAGACCGCGCCCGGGTTCGTTGCCGCCCATGCGGAACGGCACCGGCACGATCGTCCAATGCGCGCCCCGATCGTCGGAGCGCAGGATTGCCGCTGGAGCGCGCGCCGACATGCCGGCCGCGGCATAGACGCGATCGGCGTTAACCGGGTCGGGGGCGATACTCTCGACGCCGAAAAAGCTGCCCTGCGCGAAACCGTCCATCAGCGGCACCCAGGTGCCGACGCGGTCCTCCCAGCGATAGGCGCCGCCCATGTCGGTGCGCAGATAGGCCAGCCCGCGTTCAGCGGGGCTGAACACGATTCCCGGCGCGAAGCCCCCTCCGCCGACCGTCACATTGGTCCAGCGATAGGGAAAAGCGGCGGGGCCCCGCGCCGCGGCGGGCGCCAGTGAGGCAAGCGCCAGCGCGGCGCCGAGAATGATCGATCGCAATGTCATGGTTCAGCTCGTGATACGCATCTTCAGCGCGAGGGTTTCGCCAGGGTCGAGCGTGTCGATCGCGAAGTCCTGGTTGAGCGCATCGGGCAGATGCGACACCGGCTCGACGCACAGGAAGGTTTCGCCTGGCGGCACGTAGAGATGGACGGTCCGCGCGCCGATCGCGGCGATCCGCGTGACTCCGTCCGCGCCGTCAATCGTGGCGTGACCCGTCCAGCCGTCAAAGCTGTTATCGATCAGCCGATCGGGAAAGCCCGCGCCCGCGCTCCAGTCGCCCAACGCATCGGCCGCGACCGGCCGGGTCGGAATCATCGTCTCGTCGCCTTCCCACATCCGCCGCGTACTCATCGTCAGCCGCGTCGATGCGTCGCGCGGGAAATAGGGATGAAAGCCGAGACCGGCGGGCATCGTCCGGTCGCCCTCGTTCATGAGCGACAAGCTGACCGTCAGGCCTTCATCGTCCAGCGCGAGGCGCTGCTCGGCGCGGAACGGCCATGGCCAACCGCCGCCGCCGGCATGGCGCAACGCCATCACTGCCTCGGCCTCCCCCGTCATGCTCGTCGTCCAAGGCGACTGCCAGCCGATACCGTGCAGGCTGTGCGGGTGATCGCCGAAATTGAGCGGCAGCCGATGCGCTTCGCCGGCGAAGGAGAAACGCCCATGCGCAATACGATTGGCATAAGGGACAAGCGGGAAGCAGCCGGTCGCGAGCGGATCATCAACCCCCTCAGGCGCACGCCGCAACACGTCGCGACCGTCGCGCGTCAGGTAAGCGATCGCACCGCCCAGGCTGGGGAGCAGCCCCGCTTCCCAGGGGCCCGCACGTAAAATCACGTTATCATGCTCTAATTCTTCGGCGCGGGCACACATTCCGATCATCTCCTTGTGGTCCGTCAATCCGCCAGCGGCGGCGCCGCGCAATGTCGGGCGATGAACTCTGCCTGGGTCGGCATGGCGGTGGCGGTCTTGCCGATCACCTCGCGCAGATGGGCGAGGAAATCGCGGGATTCATCGGCGGGCAAAGCATCGGCCAAGGGATCCTGGCCGCGCGGCACCTCGTTCTGAAGTCGGATAGCATCCGGTTTCCTCTCCACGCGCACCTCCCGGGGTGCTTTCTGCCGCCGTGGTCTGGTGCCTCGGCTGATTGTGTGAATATCACTCTGGTACCGCTACCTCATCATAAGTGGTTGCGCTACCAATTTTTTTGTTAGACCTTTGATGCTAGGCGTTTCTGGCGCCGACATCGGCGGAATCGGCATTTCCTTTTTAGCAATGCGATGGGGAGGAGTGGCAAATGGATGGCAACATCGGTCGGCGTCGCGGCGGGCGCAGCGCGTGACGGCCATTCGAGCGATCACGCTGGACCTCAACGACAGCGTCGCCCCTGAGCGGCTTGCCCGCCCGGTAGCGGCCGCCCACCCCATAATGCGCGGACAGGCACGCGATTGGCCGGTCGTGGCTGCTCGACCATCTCGTTTTCGCCGACGATGCCGGACAGGCGGCCCACTTGCCCGAGCGTGCACGCGGGATGTTGTGCGCCGTCTCGCCCGAGATGCGGCGTGATCTGCACCGCGTGATCGCCGCGGTGCTGCAATCGAAATAATCAGGAGAGGAAAGATGATGCAGTGGATGATCGTGGCATTCGGCATGTTGGCGGCAGCGCCGGCGGCGGCGCAGGTGACGTTCGACGCGCCGTTCACCGACCATGCGGTGCTGCAGCGTGATCGTGCGATCGCGGTGCATGGCCATGCCGCGCCCAAGGCGGAGATCGTGCTGAACTTCGCCGGCGCGACCGTCCGCACCGTGGCCGACGCCAAGGGCGCGTGGCGCGCGACCTTGCCGGCCAGGCCCGCCGGCGGCCCCTATTCGCTCGTCGCGTCGAGCGGCGGCGCGAGCGCGACGCTCGGCGATGTCATGGTCGGCGACGTCTGGCTGTGTTCCGGCCAGTCGAACATGGAATTCACGCTGCGCCACGCGACCAATACCGATGCCGAGGTGCAGCAATCGGCCCATCCGTTGCTGCGCCTGTTTAACGTGCCGCGCCAGTCGAGCGCGACGCCGCAAGCAGGCTTCGGCACCCCCGTCGGCTGGCAGGTCTCGGCGCCCGCCAGCGCGGCGGACTTCTCGGCGGCCTGCTATTTCATGGGTCGCGACCTCCAGCAGCGGCAAGGCATCGCGGTCGGGCTCATCGCCTCGTCCTGGGGCGGATCGGTGATCGAGGATTGGATCAGCCGCGAGGCGCTGGCGACGCTGCCGCGCTATCGACCAGCGCTCGACTTGCTGGACCTCTACGGGCGCGACCCCGCGGCGGCATCGCGGCAATGGCACGCGCGGCTCGAGAATTGGCTCGGCGCGCGCGCGTCAGCGCCGGCCAATGCCACCTGGCGTTCGGTACCCTCGATTACGGCCTGGGAGAATTGGGGCGACCCCGCGCTCGCGAACTTCGACGGCATCGGCTATTATCGCGCGCATGTGACGCTCACCGCGGCGCAGGCGGGCAAGGCCGAACTGGCGATCGGCGCGGTCGACGATATCGACGTCACGCGAGTCAACGGAACCGCGGTCGGCACGCTCGAGGGATGGCAAGCGCTGCGCCGCTATCCGGTCGCGCCCGGTCTGCTCCACGCCGGTGACAATGTGATCGACGTCGCTGCGATCGATACCGGCGGCGGCGGCGGTTTGTGGGGCACCGCGCCACGCACGCTGACCTTGGCCGATGGGACGGTCCTTCCGCTCAAGGACTGGCAGTTCGCGCGTGGCGACGCGCTCGCGGCGATCGGTATGCCGCCCGGCGTGCCGTGGGTCGGCGGGAACGGGCGGACCACACTCTACAACGGCATGATCGCACCGTTGGATGGTTATCCGGTCAAAGGGTTCGCCTGGTATCAGGGTGAAGCGAACGTTGCCGACGCCGCCGGTTATGCCGAACTGATGCCGCTGCTGATCGCCGACTGGCGCAAGCGCTTCGGCGCCGCGCCGTTCCTGATGGTCCAGCTTGCCGGATTCGGGCCGCTTACCTCACGGCCGGTCGATGACGTCTGGGCGCAATTGCGCGACGTCCAGCGCCGCGTCGCCGATGCCGACCCGAAGGTCGGGCTGGCCAGCGCGCTCGATATCGGTCAGGTCGCCGATATCCACCCGACCAACAAGCAGGACGTGGGCTATCGCCTCGCGCTCGGTGCGCGCGCCATCGCCTTGGGGGAAAAAGTCGAGGCGCGGGGCCCCGCACCGACCGCAGTCGTCCGGCGCGATGGCAAGATCGCGATCCGCTTCGCCCATGGCCCGCTGGTGACCGTCGGCGGCGGCCAGGTCATCGGGTTCGAAGTGTGCGACGCCAGCGGGAAGTGCGGTTATGCCAATGCGGTCGCGAGCGGCGATACGGTGCTGGTCCCGGACGACGGCAAGGCGAGCGAAGTCCGCTATCTGTGGCAGGCAAGCCCGATCGTGAACCTCTACAATCCGGACGGGCTGCCGGCGACCGGGTTCCGCTTACCGATCGGGGGATAGCAGCGAACCTAGGCCCCTAGATGTCCGTCCGACTCGCGCTCGACCAAGGTAAAGTCGAGTACCAGCCGGCGTGGCTCCGGCGTCTTGCCTTGCCGCCGTGCGTTGACCTCGGCGACCAGCATTTCGATCGCGGCGCGCGACATCGCCGCGATCGGCTGGCGCACGGTAGTGAGCTCTGGCCAGATCGCAGTGGCGAGCGCGGTGTCGTCGAACCCGCACACGCTGACGTCGCCCGGCACGTCCAGCCCGCGGCGATGCGCGACGGCGACCGCGGCAGCCGCCATGTCGTCGTTGCTGGCGAAGATGGCGGTTGGCGGCTGGGGCAGATCGAGCAGCGCCTCGCTCGCCTCGAGCCCGGAGCGATAGGTGAACAGCCCCTGCCTGATCAGCGCGTCGTCGATCGCGATCCCGGCCTCGGCCAGCGCCGCCTTATAGCCTTCGAGCCGCCGCGCGCTCGCGGTCTGGTCGGGATTGCCGATGATGAAGCCGACGCGCCGATGGCCCTGTGCGATGATGTGCCGCGTCATCGCCTCGGCCGCCGCGAAATCGTCGATCGACACGGTCGAGATGCCGTCCGCCAGCCGGGCAGTGGCGACAGCGACCGCGGTCACGTTCTCGGCCGCGAGCAGATCGATCAGCGGTTGCGAATCGCATAAGGGCGGAGGCAGCAGGATGCCGTCGACCCCGCTCCGGATCAGGTGGCGCGCGCTCGTCTCCTCGCCTTCTCCACGGTCGCACTTCTCGACCACCAGTTGGACGTCGGAGCGGCTCGCCTGATCGAGGCTGCCGACCAGGAACTCGCTGAGATAGGCGGCGCTGGGATTGCTGTAGAGCAGTCCAAGACGCACTTGACCGCCGCCGGCAAGGCTGCGCGCCGCACGGTTGGGAGCGTAGTTGAGCGCGGTGATCGCCTCGTTGACCGCGTCGCGCGCGGCTTGGCGGACATGGCTCGCGCCGTTGATCACGCGCGACACCGTCATCGGCGAGACGCCCGCCCGCTTGGCGACGTCCTCGATCCTCGGCGCATCGCCACCGCGACCCTTGCGCTTCTGTGGTGTTCCCCCGCTCATCCGCGTGCGTGTAGCGCAGCATTACGCGTCAAGCCCAGCCAAAATCCTTCGTCACATTCCGACACGATCCGATTGCTATTGACACAACTCTTATGGTAGCGCTCCCAATGACTCGGGAACAACCCGGCGTGGAGGGGAGATATGCGTGCCTGAAATTGCTCGCCGACGACGTTCCGGACCGATTGCGCGTGCCGTCCTGCTCGCGGCGATCACGGGGTTGTCGGCGACACCGGTCACCGCGGCACCGCCCCTGTTGCAGGCGGCGCCTGCCTCCCCTGCTGCCTCATATCGCAACTTCAAGGTCGCGATCTATGTCGTCGTCGGCAACGTACGCGCGCTGGCCGACCGCGCGACGTTCGACCGCGAATATGCCCGCGTCGCCGGCCAGCTCCATTTCGACAAGGTCTATGTCGAGGCCTATCGCGACCACCAATTCGCGACCGATGACGAACTGGCGAAGGTGTCGTCCTATTTCCGCGAGAAAGGCATTGAGGTCGCCGGCGGCATCACGCTCGCGGCGGGCGGCAGGAATGGCCAGTTCGGCACGTTCGATTACGAGGATCGTGACGACCGCGCTGAATGCGAGCGCGCCGTGCGACTCGCGGCGCGGCATTTCGATCAGGTCATCCTGGACGACTTCTTCTTCTTCACCTCCAAGAGCGACGCCAACATCGCCGCCAAGGGCAAGCGCAGCTGGTCGCAATACCGGCTCGACACGATGCGCGGCGTCGCGCGCGACCTCGTGCTGCGCCCGGCCAAGGCAGAGAATCCCAAGGTCCGGATGATCATCAAATATCCGAACTGGTACGAGCATTTTCAGGGGCTGGGCTACGACCTCGACCAGGAAGCCAAGGCGTTCGACGGCATCTATACCGGAACCGAGACGCGCGACCCGGTGATCACCGACCAATTGCTCCAGCAATATGAGAGCTATTCGGTCTATCGCTATTACGCGAACATCCGTCCGGGCGCGAACGGCGGCGGCTGGGTCGATACGTTCAGCACGCGCTACCTCGACCGCTATGCCGAGCAATTGTGGGGTACAATGCTGGCCAAGGCGCCGGAAATCACATTGTTCAACTGGAGCCCGATGGCGTCCGACATGGGCGCCGACGAGGGTGAGCGGCCCTGGGCCACGATGGGGACCAGTTTCGACTGGTCGGGAGCCATGCGCGCCTGGCGACAGTCGGGATCGCGCGCCCCGGCGGGCTGGGCACGCGCGGCGGGGCTGTCGCTCGACGCGGTCGATTCGGTGCTCGGATCACTCGGCAAGCCGATCGGCGTGGCGAGCTACAAGCCGTATCAATCGAGCGGCGACGACTTCCTGCACAATTATCTCGGCAATATCGGCATCCCGATCGAGCTGGCGCCGACTTATCCCGCCGACGCCAGGACGATCCTGCTGACCGAGGCTGCCGCGGCCGATCCGGGAATCGTCGCGAAAGTGCAAGCGAGCCTGAAGGGCGGCGCGACGGTGATCGTCACGTCGGGCTTTGTCTCGGCGCTCGGCCCACGCTTCGCCGACCTCGCGGAATGGACGCCGACCGGGCGGACCGTCGCGGTCGACCATTTCATCGAGGGATATGGCGCGGGCAATGGCCGCCTGCTCGACGATCCGGGCGGTTCGGCACGGCCGATATTGTTCCCGGATATGCGCTTCTACACCAATGACAGTTGGGCGGTCGTGCGCGGTGTGTCGGGGCAGAAGGGATTCCCGATCCTGCTGATGAACCGATATTCGCAAGGCACGCTGATGATGCTCGCGACGCCGGAAAATCCCAGCGACCTCTACAATCTGCCGAGTGCGGCGCTCGATCATATCCGCGCGATGACCATGCAGGATTTTCCCGCCCATCTCGCCGCGCCCGCCAATGTCGCGCTCTTCGCCTATGACAACGGATCCTATGTCGTGGAGAATTTCCGCGACCAGCCCGTCGCGGCAACGCTGACGGTCAAGGGCGAAGGAATAAAGGCAGTCGAGCTGTCCGGAAACACGCCGATCGCTGCCGCCGCTCCGGTGCCGGGCGGCAAGGATGCCCAGCCGGGCTGGACGCGCTTCGTGCTCGACCTCCCGCCGCATTCGTTCCGGGCGATCGCCACCAGCAAATGATTTCAGGGAAAGAACAGTCGGTGAAGAGGGTTACGATGAGGGCAAAAACGGGGTTAATGGCATTGTTATCCGCGACGATGATCGGCGCGACTGCGGTCGCCGGCGCGCCGGACGCGCCGACCGTTGCCAATCCGGCATTATGGCCGGCCGCGAAGAGTCGCGGCCTGGTGCGTCCCGCCACCGAGGCGAAGATCACCGCGCTGATGGCGAAGATGTCGCTCGAGGAGAAGATTGGGCAGATGATCCAGGCCGATATCGGCTCGATCAAGCCCGAGGATCTCCGGAAATATCCGCTCGGCAGCATCCTCGCCGGCGGTAGTTCACCGCCCCTGGGCAGCCCCGACCGCTCGCCACAGGGACCCTGGGTTGCAACTTCCCGGGCGTTTGCGGCGGTCGCGAACGAAGCGCGACCGGACCATGTCGCGATCCCGCTGATGTTCGGCATCGACGCGGTTCACGGCAATTCGAACGTGGTCGGCGCGACGCTGTTTCCGCACAATATCGGTCTCGGCGCCGCCAACGATCCCGCGCTGATGACCCGGATCGGACGCGCGACCGCCGAGGAAACCGCCGCGACGGGCATCGACTGGGCATTCGGGCCGACGCTGGCGGTGCCGCAGGACGACCGTTGGGGCCGCACTTATGAAGGCTATTCGGAAAACCCATCGATCACCGCGCGCTACGCCGGCGCGATGATCCGCGGACTGCAAGGCAACCCAGGTAAGGGTCGCATCCAGTTGGGCAATGTTGCGGCGAGCGCCAAGCACTTCCTGGGTGACGGCGGAACCAAAGACGGGATCGATCAGGGCGACGATCAGATCGACGAGGCGACGCTGATCCGGATCCACGCGCAAGGCTATCCGTCGGCGATCAACGCCGGAACGATGACCGTGATGGCGTCCTATTCCAGCTGGAATGGGCAGAAGATGCACGGCAACAAATCGCTGCTGACCGATGTCCTGAAAGGACGGATGGGCTTTGCCGGCTTCGTCGTCGGCGACTGGAACGGCCATGGACAGGTCCCAGGCTGCAGCAACACCGACTGCGCGGTCGCGTTCAACGCCGGGCTCGACATGGCGATGGCGCCGGACAGCTGGCGCGACTTGTTCGACAACACGCTGAAGGAAGCGAAATCGGGCGTGATCCCGATGACCCGGATCGACGATGCGGTGCGCCGCATCCTGCGCGTCAAATTCGCGCTCGGCCTGTTCGACGACGCGCGGCCCTGGGAAGGGCGCGCCAATGTGCTCGGCTCGCCGGCGCATCGCGCGCTTGCCCGCGAAGCCGTGGCCAAAACGCTGGTGCTGCTCAAGAATGACGGCGTGCTGCCGCTCAAGGCGAGCGCCAATGTGCTCGTCACTGGTCCGGGTGCGGATTCGATCTCGATGCAGTCGGGCGGTTGGACCCTGAGCTGGCAAGGCGACGGCAACAGCAACGCCGATTTCCCCAATGCGCAGTCGATCTATTCGGGCATCGCCGCGGCGATGAAGGCGGGCGGCGGCTCGGCGACGCTGTCGGCGGACGGCAGCTTCGCCAACAAGCCCGATGCCGCGATCGTCGTGTTCGGCGAGACGCCCTATGCCGAAATGCGCGGCGACGTCAGGACGCTCGAGTTCCAGCCCGGCGACAAGGAGGCGCTGGCCTTGCTCAAGAAACTCCGCGCGGCCGGTATCCCGACCGTGTCGGTGTTCCTGTCAGGCCGGCCGCTATGGGTGAATCCCGAACTCAACCAGTCGGACGCGTTCGTCGCCGCCTGGCTGCCGGGAAGCGAAGGCGGCGGTATCGCCGACGTGCTGATCGGCACGCGCGATGGTAAGCCGCGCAAGGATTTCACCGGCCGGCTGTCCTACAGTTGGCCGAAGACCGCGGGCCAGTTCACCCTCAACACGGGACAACCGGGCTACGACCCGCTGTTCCCATTCGGTTACGGACTGAGCTACGCCAAACCCGGCAAGGTCGGCGTGCTCGGCGAAGTGGCCGGTATCGATCCCGGGCTGGCCAATACCAGCCAATTCTTCGCCAAGGGCAAGGTTCCGGCACCGTTCTCCTGGACATCCGATTCGCGCGTCGCGCGCGAACCGATCGATGGTCCGCATACCCAGGAAGGCGCGGCGCGCCTGACCTGGCCCGCCGGGGGCTCGGCGACGCTCGCCATCAACAGTGCGCCCCTCAACCTTACGCGCGAGACCAATGCCGAGCTGGTGCTCGAAATGACCTATCGCGTCGACACGGCGGCGACCGGGCCGGTAACACTCGGCTTCGGCAACGCAAAGCTCGACGCGACCGCGCTGTTCGCCGCCGGGCCGCAATGGCGGACAGTACGCATTGGCCTCAAGTGCCTGCGCGACCGCGGGGCCGACATGCAGAACGTGACCGTGCCGTGGGCACTGACCGCGAGCGGGCCGTTCGCGATATCGGTCGCCGACCTCCATTTGGCCAGCGACCCGAGTGGCGCAATCTGCCCAGGAGCATTGAAATGAGGCTGATCCGATTATTGCCGCTCGCATTGGCCGCCGTGACCGTGTCCGCGCAAGCGGCACCCGAATTGCCGCGCGTGGTGACCAAAGATGGCCGCTCGGCCTTGTTCGTAGATGGCGCGCCGTTCCTGATGCTCGGCGCGCAGGCGAACAATTCGAGCAATTATCCCGCCGCCCTGCCCAAGGTCTGGCCGGTGCTCGACAAGCTCAACGCCAACACGCTCGAAATCCCGGTCGCCTGGCAGCAGATCGAACCGGTCGAGGGCAAGTTCGACTTTTCGTACCTCGATGCCTTGCTGAAAGGCGCCCGCGAGCACAATCTGCGGCTCGTCCTGTTATGGTTCGGGACGTGGAAGAACACCTCGTCGAGCTATGCGCCGGACTGGGTGAAGACCGACAATAGCCGCTTCCCGCGGATGCGGACGCGCGACGGCAAGGCGCATTACGTGCTGAGCCCGCACGCCCGCACCACGCTCGATGCCGACAAGCGCGCCTTCGTCGCCCTGATGCAGCGGCTGAAGGCGATCGACCCGCAGAACACCGTGATCATGGTGCAGGTCGAGAACGAGACCGGCAGTTACGGCTCGACGCGCGATTTCTCGGCCGAGGCCAACGCCCTGTTCGCCCAGCCGATCCCGAAAGCGCTCGCCGCCAAGACGGGTAAGTCGGGCACCTGGACGCAGGCGTTCGGCAAGCTCGCCGATACCGCCTTCAATGCCTGGTACGTCTCGCGCTACGTCGATGAGGTCGCAGCGGCCGGCCAGGCGGTCAAGAACCTGCCTATGTATGCCAATGCAGCGCTTGGCGGCCCGTTCGGGCCGGCGGAATCGGGCGGGGCGAGCGGTGGACCCGACTGGCCGGTGATCGATGTGTGGCGCGCCGGCGCACCGCACCTCGCGTTGGTCGCGCCCGACATCTACAGCCGCGACCCCAAAGCCTATGCCAAATATCTCGATCTCTATGCGCGGCCCGACAATCCCCTGTTGGTGCCCGAAACCGGCAATTCGGCCGACTATGCGCGTTTCCTGTGGCCGGTGTTGGGCAAGGGCGGGATCGGCTTCTCGCCATTCGGCTTCGACGATACGGGTTATGCCAATTATCCCCTCGGCGCGAAGGACGTCGACGCCGCGACGATAGAGGCCTTCGCCTCCAAATACCGTGTGCTCGCGCCGATGGCAGGTACCTGGGCGAAGATCGCGTTCGAGCATCCCGTGTGGGGCGCCGCCAAGATGGACGATGCCGCCGACCAGACGACGACCCTAGGACGGTGGAAGATCACCGCGAAATACGATCTCTGGCGGTTCGGCGCCGGCGACATCAGCTGGCTCAAACCCGACCCCTCCCCCACCAAGGGGCAGCCGGTCGGCGGCGCGTTGGTCGCGCAGCTCGGTCCCGACCAATTCCTGCTCACCGGGACCGACGTCCGGCTGAATATCGACGATACGAGCGGCGGCAACGGCATGATCCTGAGGGTCGAGGAAGGGCATTTCGACGCGCAGGGCAATTGGGTGTTCGAGCGCGTGTGGAACGGCGATCAGACCGATTACGGACTCAATTTCACCGGAACGCCGGTGTGGCTCAAAGTAACGATGGGGGCGTGGAAATGATGGCGATGCGCTGGTTGATGATGGGCTCCGCGGCGATCGCGCTGGCGGGGGCCGGAAGCGTAGCGGCGTTGGCGGCCGACGCGGCCGCGGCAGCACCGGCGGCGGACGGATCGGTGGCGAAAGTCGATCACGGCGTCGTGGTCGCTCCGCTGGCCGGTCCGGCGAAGCGCGTCCGGGTGCTCGCTTATGGCGACGCGAATTTCCGCGTTACGGCGGTGCCCGGGACCAATTTCGATGACGTGCCCGAGAGCCTGATGGTGATCGCCCAGCCCGATGGCGATCCGATCGTCAGCACGGCCGGCGGCTATGTCACGCTCAAGCTGCCCAAGGCGAGCGCGCGCATCCGCCTGGCCGACGGCGCGGTCAGCTTCCTCGACGCCGCCGGCAAGCCGCTGCTCGCGGAGGCGCCGCGCGGGGCGTTCCGGCCGGTATCGGTCGAGGGCAAGCCGTATTTTTCGGTCAGCCAGCAATTCAATCGCGGTACCGACGAAGGGTTTTACGGCCTGGGCCAGCACCAGAACCGCCAGATGAACTACAATGGCGAGGACGTCGAACTCGCCCAGCACAATATGGACATCGCGATCCCGTTCCTGGTCTCGACCCGCGGCTACGGCTTGTTGTGGGACAATGACGGGATCACGCGGTTCGGCAATCCGCGGTCCTATACCCTGGTCGGTAATGACGAGCTCAAGGTAACGAGCGGCGGCAAGCCCGGCTGGAAGGCTGATTATTTTCTCGGCGGCAAGCTCGCGGTCAGCCGCCAGGAAGAGACGATCAACTATCAATATATCCGCGATCAGAAGACATGGCCGGCCGAGGCGAAGGCGGCGACCAAGGCATCGGGCGAGAGCGGGCAGAACACCGCGGGCGTCAACACCCAGGAACAGCGCGTCGTCTGGACCGGCAATGTGACGGCCGACAAGAGTGGCGTGCACAAGTTCCGGCTCTACGCGTCGAGCTACATGAAAGTCTATGCCGACGGAAAGCTGGTGATGTCGCACTGGCGGCAGAACTGGAATCCCTGGTACCACAATTTCGACCTGCCGATGACCGCGGGCAAGCCGGTCGCGATCCGCGTCGAATGGGATCCGAATGCCGGCTATATCGGGCTCGTCCATAACGATCCCCTGCCCGCCGCCGATCGCCATTCGCTGTGGATGACGTCGGACGTCGGCAAGGATCTGGATTATTATTTCGTCGGCGGCAGCGGCAGCATCGACGGCGCGATCGCCGGCTATCATGCGCTCACCGGCAAGGCGACCCTGCTGCCCAAATGGGCCTATGGTTTCTGGCAGAGCCGCCAGCGCTACGAGACGCAGGACCAATTGGTCGGCGTGGTGCGTGAATATCGCAAGCGCGGTATTCCGCTCGACAATATCGTGCTCGACTGGCGCTATTGGGTCGACGACCAATGGGGCAGCCACGATTTCGACACGAGCCGCTTCCCCGATGCCAAGAAGATGGTCGATGACGTCCACGCAATGGACGCGCACATCATGATCTCGGTGTGGGGGAAATTCTATCCGAACACCGCGAATGGCAAGGCGCTCGATGCCAAGGGCTATCTCTACCGCCGTCCGCTCGAAGCCGGGCAGAAGGACTGGGTCGGCCCGGGCTATGCCAACACCTTCTACAATCCCTACACAAAAGGCGCGCGCGACCTGTTCTTCGATCAGGTCAACGACAAGCTCGTGTCGAAGGGGTTCGATGGCTGGTGGCTCGATTCGGACGAGCCCGACTGGCATTCGAACCTCTCGATCGCGGAACGCGCGTTCCAGATGGGCCCGACCGTGCGCGGGCCTGGGGCGGTTGAGTTCAACACCTATCCGCTCGTCCACGTCCAGGGCGTCGCCGACAATCTGCGCCGCGTCGAACCCGGCCGGCGGCCCTTCATCCTGACGCGATCGGCGTTCGGCGGTATCCAGCGGTCGAACGCGGCGGTCTGGTCGGGCGATGTCGCGGCGCGCTGGGACAATCTGCGCGACCAGATCTCGGCCGGGGTCAATCTGTCGATGTCGGGACTGCCCAATTGGAGCCAGGATATCGGCGGCTTCGCGGTAGAGGATCGCTACACCCAGCAGCGCCCCGCCGATCAGCCCGAATGGCGCGAGCTCAATTTGCGCTGGTTCCAGTTCGGCGCCTTCTCGCCTTTGTTCCGCAGCCATGGCGAATTTCCGTATCGCGAAATCTACGAGATCTCGGCCAACGATCCGGCGATGCAGGCGTCGATGATCTGGTACGACAAGCTCCGCTACCGCCTGATGCCGTATATCTACACCAGCGCGGCCGACACCTGGTTCGCCGACGGCAGCATCATGCGCGGACTGGTGATGGATTTCGGCGGCGATCGGCGCACCTGGGGGATCAACGACGAATATATGTTCGGTCCGTCGTTCCTCGTCGCGCCGGTTTCCGAATTCAAAGCGCGCAGCCGGCAGGTCTACCTGCCCGCCGGGACCGGCTGGTACGACTTCAACCGCGGGACTTATTATACCGGCGGCCAGTCGATCGTCGCGGCGGCGCCGTACGAGCGCATGCCGCTGTTCGTCCGGGCGGGCGCGATCGTGCCGACCGGCCCCGACGTGCAGACGACCAGCGAACAGCCCGGCGGGCCGATCGTGCTCCAGGTCTTTACCGGCGCCGACGGACGCTACTCGCTCTATGAGGATGACGGCCTGAGCGACGGCTATGCCAAGGGCAAATATGCGCGCATCCCGATCCGCTGGGACGACAAGAGCGGCACGCTGACGATCGGCGCGCGGACCGGCGGCTATGACGGGATGGCGGCGAAGCGGTCGATCTCGGTGCGTTTCTATGGTCCGCGCTCGGCCGCAACGCCCGACTTTAGCGCCAACCCGGCGCGCAGCGTGACCTATGACGGCCGCCCGGTAACGATCCGCCGCTGATCTCTCGTTGAAACGAAAAGGGCGTGGGAAACTGCCGCTTCCCACGCCCTTTTCTTGACAATTGCCGCATTACGGGCGCTTCGCCCAATCGTCATGCCGGCCTTGTGCCGGGATGACGAGCTTGCGGCTCAGCCTGGCCCATCCTCAGCCGGTCATTTCCTCGAGTTCCTTACCCTTGGTCTCGTGGATGAACTTCTGGACCAGGAAGAAGCTGATCACCGCGCACACCGCGTAGAAGGTGTAACTGGTTGCGAGCCCCAGCTTGGCGGCCATGACCGGGAAGCTCTGCGCGACGAGATAGTTCGCGAACCATTGCGCGAAGCCGCACACCGCCAGCGCCGAACCGCGAATCTGGTTGGGGAACATTTCGCCCAGCATCACCCACATGACCGGGCCCCAGCTCAGGTTGAAGAAGATCACATAGAGATTCGCCGCGATCACCGCGATGGTGCCCAGTTGCGGCGACAGCTGGAGCTTGCCCGCGGCGTCGAGCGAGCCCTGGCTGAACGCATAGACGAGCGCGAACAACGTCACCGCCATTCCGGCCGAGCCGATCAGCAACAGCGGCTTGCGTCCGATCCGGTCGACCAATGCGACGGTGACCAGGCACGCGCCGATCGACACCACGCCCGACACGATATTGATCAGCAGCGAGTCGTTCTCGGTGAAGCCGGCGAGTTGCCACAAGGTCGAGCCGTAATAGAAGATCACGTTGATCCCGACGAGTTGCTGGAACACCGCCAGCAGCAATCCGGCCCAGACCACTGGACGGATGCCGCCCTTCACCGGATCCAGGATGTCGCGCAGCTGCGGCCGGTGATCGGCATTGAAGCTGCCGCGGATCTCGGCGAGCTTGGTCGCGGCGGTATCGGCGCCGAACAGGCGGGTAAGGACGACTTCCGCCTCGCCTTCGCGGCCCTTCGACACGAGAAAGCGCGGGCTCTCCGGGATCAGGAACAAGGCGAGCAGAAAGACCGCCGCCGGGATCGCCTGCATCAAGTACATCCAGCGCCACGCCTCGAGCCCGCCGAGCTTTTCGGTCGAGGCGCCGGCGGCGGCGGCGAGATAGTAATTGACCACGAACGCGGCGGTCAGACCCGAGATGATCATGATCTGCTGCACCGTCGTCATCCGCCCGCGGATATTGGCCGGCGCGACTTCGGAAATGTAGGCGGGCGACAAGACGCTCGCCGCCCCCACCGCCATACCGCCGATGATCCGCGCGGTCACGAAGATCGGCTGGAGGTGCGCGAAACCCTGGACCAGCGCACCGCCCAGGAACAGCAATGCCGCGACGCGCATCACATTGCGGCGGCCCATCCGGTCCGCGAGCGTGCCGGCGAAGAACGCGCCAATGAAGCAGCCGATCAGCAGCGACCCGACAGTGAAGCCAAGCCCGCTCTCGCTCAGGTCGAATGCCGCCTTCAGCCCCGGCTGGGTGCCGTTCACCGCGCCACTGTCATAGCCGAACAACAATCCGCCGATCGTCGCTACTGCGACGATCATGGCGATGAGGCCACTATTGGCTCGTGTCGCTCCCCCGTTCATTCTGCTCTCCATTTATCGTTCTCGTCATGATGATATGGCGTTGACCGGCACGCCGGCGACTCCGGCGTCGAACGCGAAGAGGTGCCCGGCAAGCGGCTGCGCGTCGAGCGCGGCGGCATCGAGCGCGAGCTTCGCGGTGGTCGCATAAGCGGTTCGCAAACCGGCCCCGCCAAAGGCGATCTTGGTAATGTTGGCGACCGGAAAGCGCACGCTCGCGATCAGCGCGCCCGCGGGGTCGTAGCGCCGCGCGCTCCAGCCGCCGAACAGGCCGGTCCACACGCACCCGTCCGCATCGACGGTCGGGCCGTCGGGATAGCCGTGGCTCTTGTCGATGGTGACGAACGGACGCAGCGAGCCCAACGAACCGTCGTCGTTGATATCCGCCTGACCGATCGTTCCCGCGAATGTGTCGGTGACGTAGAGCGTGCGGCCGTCGGGCGAAATAGCTGGGCCATTGGTCACGATCGCGGCCGGCAGCCCGGTGTCCGAGACGCGTCCGCCCGCAAAACGGTAGAAGCGGCCCGACGCTTGCGCCTCTTCATCGTCCATCGACCCGAACCATAAAGAACCGTCGGGACCAACCACCGCGTCGTTGAGCCGATTGTTCGGCAAGCCAGGCTCGACCTCGATCCGTGCCGAGAAGCTGCCATCATTCGGGTCGAAGCGGTGCAGGCCGGTCTTGAGTCCCGCCATCAGTCCACCGCCGGCGACCGGCATCACCCACCCCACCGGCGCCGGCGCGGCCCAGCGCGTCACCTCGCCATCGCCGCCGAGGCGGTAGAGGCATGGCGCCTTGATATCGACGAACCAGAGCGCGTCCCCGATCCACACCGGCCCCTCACCCAGCATTGCCCCGACCGGGGCGATAACCTCGGGCGTGGCGGTCACCGCCAGCCCGCGTCGACGAAATATTCGTGGCCCGTGCACATCCGGGCGTCGTCGGAGGCGAGGAACAGTACCAGCGCCGCGACATCGGCCGGCTGGATGCGTCCGTCGAGGCATTGCGCGGCGACCAGTTCGGCCTCTGCCTCGGGCGTATACCAGCGTTCCTGCCGCGGGGTCTGCACATTGCCCGGAATGACCGCGTTGACGCGGATGCCGTCCCGGCCAAGGTCACGCGCCATCGATCGCGTCAGCCCTTCGATCGCCGCCTTGGCGGTCTGGTAGAGAAGCAGATCGGGCAAAGCGAGATGCCAGCTGATCGAACCGAAATTGACGATCGCCCCGCCGCCCGCGCGGCGCATCGCCGGGATGACCGCCTGGCTGGCGAAGAATTGGTGGCGCAGGTTCACCGCCATCCGTTCGTCCCAATAGACCGGGGTGATCTCGTCGATCTTGTGACGGTCGTCATTGGCGGCGTTGTTGACCAGGACGTCTACCCCACCGAGTTGTTCCTCGATCGCCGCGAAACGCGCCTTGATACCGTCGAGATCGGTGAGGTCGCAGCGGCTGTAGAGTACCGCGTCGGGTCCGCCGAGCCGGTCGACCAGCGCGTGCGCCGCATCGTCCTGTACGTCGACAAAGGCCACCCGCGACCCTTGCGCCGCGAACGCCTCGACCAGTCCCTCGCCGATCCCCGTCGCGCCGCCGGTGATCAGCACGCGCTTGTCGGCGAGACTGGGATAGTTCGCCCGGGCGCTATCGATGGCGGCCTGCAGCATCAATTGGCGGCCTCGGCGAGCACCGGTTGCGGGGCCAATAGGCCGCGCGCGGCGAGGTTGCGCATCAGATCGCCGATCCCGAACGACCATGCCGGCGCCGCCTTGGCGCTGGTGACCTTGTTGACCAACGTCCCCAGTCTCTCACTCGAAATCGTGACGATGTCGCCCTCCTTGTGGGTGAAGCCGCGGCCCGGCGCATCGCGATCCTGGGTCGGCGCGAACATCGTGCCCAGAAACAGGGCGAAACCGTCGGGATAATGGTGCTCGCTCATCGCCTGACGCACCAGATCGGCGGGGTCGCGGCTGATCTGCGCCATGCTGCTCGAGCCCGTAAGGCGATAGCCGTCCATGCCCTCGATCATCAGGTCGACGACCGCCGCGCGCACGTCGTCGAACGTGAAGTCACCGTCGAACAGACGGATCAGCGGGCCGATCGCGCACGCGGCATTATTGTCCTTGGCCTTGCCGAGCAGCAGCGCCGAGCGGCCTTCGAAATCGCGCAGATTGACGTCGTTGCCCAATGTCGCGCCGACTACCTCGCCACCGGCATCGGCCACCAGCACGATTTCGGGCTCGGGGTTGTTCCAGGTCGAGTCGGAGCGCACGCCGATCACTGCGCCGAACCCGACCGCCGATAGCACCGGCGCCTTGGTGAAGATTTCCGCATCGGGGCCGATCGCGACCTCGAGATATTGCGACCACATGCCGTCGGCGATCAGCTTGTCCTTGAGCGCGGCCGCTTCGGGCGATCCCGGTACCACCGCGCGCAGATCGCCGCCGACATGCGCGGCAAGACGGTCGCGGATCGCCGCCGCTGCCCCGGCATCGCCACGGGCACGCTCCTCGATCACGCGCTCGAGCGTCGACACCGCGAAGGTTACGCCCGCCGCCTTGACGCATTGCAGATCGATCGGGCTCAGCCAGTCGAGCGCCTCGATCGCGCCGAGCCGCTCGCCGCCCGCAGGCTCGAACACGCGGCGCGCCAGAAGGTCGGAGACGGTCGGCGCCACGTGTGCCATGTCATGCACCATGCCGTCGACGACGAGCACCGGACTCGGCCCCTCGGCACGCGCCACGCGGCCGACAAAACGACCTTGCCGCCAGTCGGCAGGCAGAAAATCGGCGGAAAAAGTTTCCCAGCCGGCCATGTCCAGCCATCCCCTCGTTACTTTGGTAACGCTACCTTTACCGGGAAGGCCGGCATGTCAAGCCTACCCATCGCCATTTGGGGCATTATGGCGATCTTACACGCGCCCTTGTCGGCGTCGCAATGCCTCCGCCGAAGTTCCAGGATCGAGCAGCCCGCTGATCGCCGATCACAGCTATGGCGCACAAGCTCCAACCCTGTGGAGATGCCGCCCGGTTTGTTGCTAGGGCGCTCGCATGCTCATGAAATCGCCGCGCAAGGTCACTATCGCTGTAGGTCTGATCGTCCTCGCGGCGGTGGGGAGCGTGGCTTGGCTGCTGATGACGCTCGGCTGGTTCACGCCGCCGCCGACGCAGTTCGGTTGGCCGGTCGCCATGACCAATGTCGCAGGCGACGGCGTGCGGGGACAGACCGACGGCGGAGCGGCAAAGGCGCGTTTCGACGATCCCTTCGCGGTCGTCCTGGATGCACGCGGCACCTTATTCGTAGCGGACGCCGGCGACACCGGCCGCGTCCGCAAGATCGATTCGGACGGCAAGGTGACCACCCTGCCGGGATCGTTCGACACGCCGTCCGGCCTGGCGCTCGATGCGGCCGGCAACCTCTTCGTCGCCGACACCGGCGCCAATACGATCCGCAAGATCAGTCCCGACGGCCTGGTGACGACAGTCGCCGGAGACGGAATTGCGGGGTTCCGCGACGGCACCGCCGCGACAGCGCGCTTCAACGGGCCGATCGGCGTGGCGGCGGACGACAAAGGCAACGTCTATGTCACGGACAGCTATAATGATCGCATCCGCATCATCACGCCGCAGGGCCAGGTGCGGACGCTCGCGGGCCAGGACGCGCCGGGCTTTGCCGATGGACCGGGCGCGGCCGCGGCGTTCGACACGCCGACCGGGATCGCGCTCGATCGCCACGGCACGCTGCTCGTGGCGGATTCGGGCAACACTGCCGTTCGCAAGATCGACAAGCATGCCCGCGTTTCGACGCTCGCCCGTACCGACCCCAATGACGGCGCCGGCTTGTTGCAAGGAATCATCGGACTGGCGCCCACCTGGGACGGGTTCGTCTATATCGCCTCCTATCGCCGTGGGCGCATAATCGAAATGTCGCCGGCGGGGTCGCTGCGTGTGCTCGCCGGGCCGGGATCGGCGATCGACGGCAATGCTGCACTGCCGCTGACAGGCCCCGCCGGGCTTGCGGTCGATCGGTCAGGAAGCCTCTATGTCGCCGACGCTTCGGCTTATGCCGTTCGCAAGCTCAACCCGCGGCCCGCCAACGCCGCCCCGATCCCTGTCGCCATTGCGGAGCCCCCTCCCCCGGCACTGATCAGCAAGCCGGCCTTTCCCTGGCCGGTCGCTCCTCAGTTCGGCTGGCATGAAGTGGTCGGCGACATGGGCGAAGTGCGCGGCAATTATGATGGCGAAAGCCGCGACCATCTCCATGCCGGCCTGGATATCAGCGCGCCGGTGGGAGGAACGGTGCTCGCCTCCGCGGACGAAACGGTGCGCGATCCGCTACCCAATTGGGACGTCGAGGGCCTGAGCGAAGGCCTGCGCGTCGACCAGATGACCTATATCCATATGCGCGTCGGCCGCACCGCGACCGGTGAGCCGCTCGATGCGAGCCGGTTCCAGATCATCCGCGACGGCGAAGGCCATGTCGTCCGGGTTCGCGTGAAGCGCGGCACCCGCTTCCGGGTCGGCGATCCGCTCGGCACGATCAACCGCATGGCGCATGTCCATCTCGAACTCGGCGCCCCGCGCGCCAAGGTCAATGCGCTGCTGCTGCACTTTCCCAATTTTGGCGATCACATCGCGCCGCATATCGACGACATCTATGTGCTCGATGCCAATGGCCAGCGCCTCAGCGAAAAGCAGAATGGCCGGCTGGTCATCCCAGCCGGCGCCGGCGCCGTCGCCATCGTCGCCGAGGCCTGGGATCAGGTCGACGACAATGCCGCGCGCCGCCGCCTCGGCCTCTATGCGGCAGGCTTCCAGATCCTGAAGCAAGACGGCACGCCAGTGGCCGGGTTCGAACGGCCGCGCGTCACGATCGAGTTCGATCGCATGCCTATCACGCCTTTTGCGGCGAAAGTCGCTTACGCACCCGACAGTGGCGATACGGTCCATAGCGACCAGCGGACGCGCTTTCTTTACGTCGTCACCAATGTCGTTCGGCATGGCCGGGTAAGTCCGGGCCGCTGGAACCCAGCGGACCTTGCGCCCGGCAATTACACGATCCGCGTTTTCGCCGCCGATAGATCAGGGAATGTCGCATCGATCGGACGAGATCTGCCGATCACGATCCGTTGAGACTGGGCGCAGGATGCGATGTCCCGGCAGCGCCCTTGGCGAGGGCACGGCTCCGAAAGCTACGGCGGGCATCGGTAAGCGGGCGAGGTTTGTTTCGACCAATCAGATGCAGTCCGACTCCCGCAAAAAGCGAGCCGCAGTAAGGCCAGCGATGGTTCCTGTCAGAGAGGCAGGAAGGTTTACGGAGTCTGGAAAATCCGTTCAATGGACGGAGAAGATGGGCCTCGTTGCCACGATTGGGAATAATGCGCAAGCATAGTCAACGATTACGCGACCACTTTGATTTACCTCGCAATTGTGTTATCTACCAATCTTGTCTTCTCATCCTGAGAAGGCAGGCCATTGAGGCGGGGCGGATTGCATCGTAAACAGTTCAACGGGGTCTCTGGTTGCAACCCCGCTCAGGTGGCATTTCTAAAACAATTCGTTGAAAATCAAAATTCGGGTCTGCGCAACGAAATCTGCAATGGAGCATGGAATGCATAAGATCTGGATGAGATTAGCAGCGGCTTTGGCCGTCCTGTTCGCCGTGGCAGCGACGCCTGCCATGGCCCAAGCGACGCGTACCTGGGTCTCCGGCGTGGGCGACGATGCCAATCCCTGTTCGCGCACCGCGCCCTGCAAGACTTTCCCCGGCGCCATTTCCAAGACCGCGGCAGGCGGTGAGATCAACTGCCTCGATCCCGGCGGCTTCGGGACCGTGACGATCACCAAGGCTATCACAATCAATTGTAAGGGGCCAAGCAACGGAGGCATACTTGCTTCCGGCGTAAATGGCGTCGTTATCAATGCGGGGCCGACTGATGGCGTCACTTTAATCGGCCTTGAAATAGAGGGCGGCCCGCCGACTGGGCCTGGCATTAACGGCGTCAGAATTCTCGCCGCGGGCGATGTGCTCATCCAGGATTGTAATATTCATGGATTTACGAATGCGTCGAGCGGCGCTGGCGTATCGATCGAAACAAGTGTGACTACGCGTGTTACGATCGACCGCACGAACCTTCATTCCAATCTCTATGGCCTAAAGATCACATCGACGGGGTCAACAGGCCATGCCAAAGTGCTGAATTCACTCATTCTAGACAACCCAACTGCCGCCCTGAGCGTCAATGGAGCAGGCAACGACATCTATATCCGCGACAATAACGTGTTCGGACCAGTCGGCTTGCAAATGCTGAATGGCGGGATTGTCCGTTCTTATGGCGGCAACCTGCTGACCACGGCACCAGCGCCAAGCCAGACGATGCCGTTGCAATAGTAGCAATAGTATAGGTCCAACCTGACCGTCGCCTCTTCCAAAGGAGGGAGCGACGGTCGTGTTCTATATCCGCGATGGGCGTTGGGCCGTCGCAAAACCCGACGGAAGGCTGATAGATAAACCGTGCCTGCCGACCAACCGGAACGCGTGTCGGTGTTCGTCTGCGGAGTGCAGAAGGGCGGTACCACCAGCCTTTTTGCTCATTTCAGGGAACATCCTCAGCTAGCCGATCCCATACGGAAGGAGCTTCATTTCTTCGATGAAGAGCGGGACTGGAGGGCACCGGACTACACCCCGCTTCACGCATGCTTCGAATCCGAAGCCGGATCGCGGCTGCGCTACGATGTCACGCCGATCTACTGTTTCTGGCCGCCATCCCTCGAACGGATCGCCCGGTACAATTCCGATGCAAGATTAATCTTCCTGTTTCGGGACCCGTTTGAGCGCGCTTGGTCACACTGGTGTATGGAATGGGCACGCGGGAGCGAGGATCTGCCTTTCTCATCCGCGATCCGGGAAGGCCGGCGACGCCTTGACGGGCTGGACGAGACGGCACCGGAACGCCGTGTGTTCAGCTACGTCGAGCGTGGTTTTTATGCCGCTCAGATAGAGCGCGCATTGGGACTATTCCCGACCGAGCAACTCCTGTTCCTCCGGTCCGACGATCTTCGCGATGACCATGTCCGTACGCTCGACCGAATTGCCGATTTTCTGGATATCGCCCCTTTTCCCGACACCGGCCAAAAGCTGGAGCATCCCAGGCCCGATATTTCGTATCCATCGATGCCCACCGACGCTGATAGGCAGTTAGTCGCGGACTTGGTGCGCGAAGACCTCACCCGTTTCGCGGCGCTGACCGGTATCAACATCGACGATTGGGCTAGTATGAACATTGCGAAGCCAAAGTCCGCCAGCTTGATCGCGGGAGGCAAGGCCCCGGATCGCCCCAACGTGCTAATGATCGTCGCGGACGACCTCAACAGCTGGATCGGCGCGCTCGGCTGCCAGCCAGAGGTGCGGACCCCGGCGATTGACGCGCTCGCGAGACGCGGCACACTTTTCGCCCGTGCCTATTGCGCCGCGCCTTATTGCAACGCCAGCCGCATGAGTACTTTCACGGGGTGCCTGCCGTCCACCACGGGCATCTACCAAAACGAACAATTCTGGGAGTCGCCTTCACGATCCTCCACCTATCTCGAGGCATTCCGTGAGGCTGGTTATTACACTTTTGGCGCAGGCAAGGTGTTTCACGGCGTTTACGATTACGCAACCGCAGGGAAAAATGGAGCTCGACAGGCGGAGTGGATACCGATCGAAGACCGGCCACAGCTATGGGATCGGTTCGAAACCAGCGTGTCCGAACCCTTGCCTGCCGTCCGCCCGTCGAACGGATTGTTCGATTTTTCGGATTTCTCTGCCGTTCCCTCCCCCTACCATCATTTCGACTGGGGCGCACTAACTCCCGAAGCAGAAGCGGCAATGCCCGACGAGCAGATGTGTCGATCTATCGTCGACTTTCTGCGAGATCCACCGCAACAGCCTTTCTTCTGCGCGGCCGGCATCTACAAACCGCATTTGCCTTGGCATGTCCCACAGCGATTCTTCGACCTATACGATCGGGATCGTCTGACTCTTCCAATCGTCCGCGACGATGACCTTGACGACGTGCCGCAGATCGCGCGGGAATGGGCATTGTCGCCTCCGGACCATGAATTGGTCACCACACGCGGTGTTTGGCGTGATGCAGTTCAGGCCTATCTTGCGGCGATCTCCTATTGCGACTGGATCGTGGGTCGGCTCGTAGAAGCGCTGGATCAATCTGGGACGACCCAGAACACGGTGATCGCGCTGTGGGGCGACAATGGCTTCCACCTGGGCGAGAAACTGCACTGGCGCAAGTTCGTCCTGTGGGAGGAAGCCACGCGCGTTCCCCTGATTATCGTGCCGCCGCACGGGCGCCCGTCCGTTCCGATTTTCGATTCACCAGTGGGACTGGTCGATCTTTTCCCCACCCTTGCAGAATATTGCGCGGTGCCGATATCCGGCTATCGCGACGGGCGCAGCCTGCTGCGAGGCATGGTCGATGGCATCAGCCGAAATCTACCCCCCGTCAGCACCTGGGGCAGGGGCAATCATTCCGTCCGTAAAGATGCGTGGCGCTATACCCGTTATGTCGACGGGAGCGAGGAGCTCTACAATCGCGCATCGGATCCGAATGAATGGCATAATCTTGCGGGCGATTGCCGATTCAAGGAAATGATCGAGCGACTCAAGCGCTTCCTGCCCAAGGATTCTTGAGCACCAGGGCTTCGGGCCCCTGTTTTGCGGGTCGCTGCGCGCAGCGGCTCCCAACGACGTTTATGCCGCCGATCAAGACGAACGGTTCCTCATTGCAAAAAGGCATTCCGCCTGACATTTCAGAAGCAATGTCTTTGAGGTTGGGGTGAGGATGGTTCATACGCGCCCCGGCGATGTGCGGCGCTCGCGTTTCCGTTTGCTGTCAAGTAGGGCAGTCTCTACCGGACCGAGTTAGCGCGCGCGGTATTATAGTGGCGCGCGATGGAGCCTACGCTGGCAGGTTGCGCGAAAGGCGCGGCCACGCGGGCAGGCGCACAAAACACTTCGTTGGCGATGGTTTAGGTGAGGGTTGCTCTGAACACGACACATCTCGAACCTGGGAAGGCGATTTCGGAAGGGGCAGTCACGCTGTCGCTGGATGGCACAGAGCCGCTGGCGGCGACGTTGCTGACACCTCCAACCATGCATGAACTCTCTGCCTCATCGTGGATCGACGGCGGGCCATGCACCCGAGCCAGCAGCATGGCCGATGGTTTCTGACATGGCGAGCGTCGCCAGCCCCTTTCTCTTTTCAGTGACAGCAGCATGAACCAACCCGATTCTCCCGTCCGTCGAATGAAGAAAGCGCCGAGCGGCTTGCGGAAAGGCATTCTTGTTCTCGGAATGCATCGGTCGGGAACGAGTGCGTTGACGCGCATGCTGCACTTGCTCGGCTGTCAATTGCCCAAGCAGGTGATGAGTGAAGGCGTTGGAAATGAATTCGGGCATTGGGAATCGGCACCGATCGCTTCATTCAACGACGAGGTTTTAGCGTCCGCAGGAAGCAGTTGGGATGATTGGCTTCCGTTCAATTCGGACTGGTACCAATCACCAGTTGTTTATGATTTTGTTAATCGCGGGCGAGCTTGGCTAACAGAGGAATTCGGATCTTCTCCACTATTCGTCCTTAAGGATCCGCGGATCTGCCGCATAGCGAACTTCTGGCTCGAGATATTTGCTGCCGAACGCATAGAACCAGTCGTCGTAGTGCCCGTGCGGAATCCATTGGAAGTAGGAAACTCGCTGAACGACCGGGACATGATGGAGCCCGGATATGCGCACTTACTCTGGTTGCGGCATATGCTGGATGCTGAGGTTGCCAGCCGTGGATTGAAGCGCGTCTTTTGCACGTATGACCAGTTGCTGGAAGACTGGCCAGCCCTGGCTGATCGCATGAAGACGGCTCTGGGAATCACCTGGCCGCGGATTTCCGCTTCGACGGCGGTGGAAATCTCATCGTTCCTGACGACGAAGCAGCGTCACTACTCCAATTCACGGAAGCTGACCGGATTCCCGATTTCGGAATGGATATCCAAAACATATGCGGTCGCCCTTCGCTGGAGCGATACCGGTGAAACAGAAGCCGATTTCCGTATCCTGGATTCCATCAGGACGGAACTGGACGCCGCCTCTCCCGCTTTCGCGCAGCTCCTTCTGCCTCGCTCCCGATCCGGCATGGCTGGAGATGGCAGCCGCCGACGCGCAGAATTAGAGGCGCAACTGAGCGATACCGAGGCTCGTCTGAATGCGGCCGAGGCAGAGTTGCAAAGCGCTCGGCAGGGCTACGAAAACGAATCTGTGCAAGAACTCAATCAGTTGCGCGAAACGCTCGCCGATTCCCAGCGCGAAATCGAGCGTCTTGCCGACAATGAGCGAATACTTGGCGAACGGCTTGCGCAAAACGAGGCATTGCTGGACGAAAAGACGGTGCAGCTCGAGGCCGCTGCCTCCAACTTGGACGAGTTCGCGGTCGAACGCGACACGTTGGGTTACCGGCTCGCGGATGTCGAAAGCACACTCCGCCAGCGTGAAGAAGAAGTCGCGCAAAGCGAGGCATTGCTGGGCGAAAAGACCGCGCAGCTTGAGGCCGCCGCCTCCCGCCTGGACGAGCTCGCGGTCGAACGCGACACGTTGGGTTACCGGCTCGCGGATGTCGAAAGCACACTCCGCCAGCGTGAAGAAGAAGTCGCTCAAGTCTGGGCCGAACTCTCTATGGAGCGGGAGGCGAAGGCGGCATTACTGGGCGAGCTCAGTGCGCTGGAGCTCGAGCGCAGCGAACAGCTTCGGGCCCTCTCTCGCGACAAGGAACTGGTAGAGCAGAAGCTTGCCGAAACAAATTCGGAAAACGAAGCCGCGACCAAAGCTTGGGAAAAGAGGCTGGCCGAGGAACAAGCGAGTCGCGAAACCGAAAAGGCGCGGGCTGAAAACACGTGCACCGCCCTTGAGGGCGAGCGAAGCAACCACGTGGCGACTGCACGAAATCTCGCACTGGCGCAAAACGACCTAGCCGCGGCGGAGGGCCAGAGCCATGCCATGATCGGCCGAATCGGCCAGCTCGCACGTGGAGCGCGGTCCAAAAATTGGTTGCAGAAATTGTTGAATATACCGCCGATCGGCAAGTACAATAGAAGACTCCAGCAAAATGTTGATCAGATTCTAGCGTTCCTCGCGCAGTTCACGGATGCCGAACTTGGCATGGTGTCAACGGGCCGCGAAGATAGAGTTCTCGCGTATATGCTTGGCATGACCTCATCCGTCGCCGATATGCCGCTACTCGATCGCAACGTATACCTCACGCTCCATCCCGACGTCGCCAATTCGAAGATCGATCCCTTCATTCACTATCTGGAGTTCGGACAGCACGAAGGTCGCTCGCCTCATCTGCTGCTCGACTACGATTATTACACGCAGCGCTACCCGGAGACTGCGCGCTACGAACATTCGGTGCTGGAGCATTATCTGCGATTTGGCACCGCCGAGGGATATGATCCGTGTGAGTTGTTCAGCACCTCAGACTATCTTGCGCGATATCCTGACGTCCAACATACAAAATACAACCCGCTGCTTCACTATTTGCGTCACCCGGATTGCCAGCCGCATTCGAGCTTTGATTCGAATTTCTATCGTACGCAATATCAGGATGTTGTGCGGGCTGGAGTGAATCCGCTGGCGCACTTTCTGCTTTGGGGACGCGCGGAGGGTCGCCAGCCGACACCGAACCGTACTGCCGACAGTGGCCACGAGGTGCAGACCGGCGGTTAGGCTGGCAATGACCACCGCCGTCTCAACCGGTCCGATCGTGACGAAGCTCAACAGGACGCTCGGGGCAACTGCATCGAGCGAAGTGTGGTAAAGAGATCGTGATCTTGTCGCGGATGGCCTCGATCGCTGACTGGTCATCAATGAAAGGAAGTAGGGAGGGGACCGAAGGCCACTCTCGCGATTTCAGATCGTCGGCGTCGCGTCGTGCGGCCGGGCCGCCGCCATTGCTCGCGGCTTCCATGCGCTCACCCCGCCCAATCACGTCTTTGCAGCCGGATTCCTGCCGCGCGTTCCAGACGGACTTCCTAGTTGCGAGGCGGAGTCGGGACTCATAATGAGGCGGCGAACCGTCTCATCACCCATCGGACCAACGGAGTTTGGAACGTGCAGTATTTCCCGCGCTGTCGGCGCTATGCTTAATCTCGGATCGGTCGGTGAAATGCAGTGCTTCTCGTGCGCAATAGCGCGACCCCCCGCGTCAATCCCCTCAAAACCGGATCATTCAACACGTTTAATAGCCACTGCCCGGCACATGATCGGCAAAACCACCGCAACGCCCACCCCCACAAGAGCGGGCTGATGCAGGCATTGATCCTGGCAGGCGGCAAGGGCACACGCTTAGCGGAGCGACTCGGGGGCAAGCCAAAGCCACTGATCGACGTATGCGGCGTGCCCTTGCTCGAGCGGCAAATTCGCACGCTCCAAGAACATGGCGTCGAGGAGATCCTTGTTCTCGTCAATCACGCGGCGGATCAAATCCGCGATTTCTTCAACGCCCGTGATTTCAATGCCAAGATCACAATCATCGATGACGGCGCGCCGCGTGGCACCGCGGGTGCGGTTCTGGCGTGCCTAGATCTGATCCAGCCACGCACCTTAATCGTCTACGGCGACACGCTCTTCGATATCGATATCGCGCATATGCTTGCTGCACACGATTCAGCCACGGCAGACGCGACGCTACTTCTTCATCCCAACGACCACCCAATCGACTCCGATCTCGTCGCACTAAACGCAGATGGATATCTGACCGCCTTTCACGCGCACCCGCATCCACTAGGCGCGAATCTTCGCAATCTCGTCAACGCCGCCTTTTACGTGGTGGAAAAGGAGGCGTTGGCGCGCTGGCGTGATATTCCGGTGCCGAGCGACTTCGGACACGACCTATTCCCGGCGATGTTGGCAGCGGGCCAACGATTGTTTGGTTACGTCAGCGCCGAGTATATCAAGGATCTCGGGACGCCGACGCGGCTCGATAAGGTCGAACGGCACTTGACTAGCGGCCTGGTCTCACTGGCAAGTCGGCGCGTGCTGCAACGAGCCGTCTTTATTGACCGCGACGGCACGCTCAACCGCCTCGCCGGCCATATCGCCACGCCTGAAGCGATCGAGATGGTGCCAGACGCCGGCGCAGGCGTCCGCCGCCTCAATGACGCCGGAATACGGACCGTATTGGTTACCAATCAGCCTGTCATCGCGCGCGGCGAGTGCGATCTGCCCACGCTCGAAAGAATTCATGGCCGACTGGAGATGCTGCTATCGGAACAGGGCGGCTATTTGGACCGCATCTACTTCTGCCCCCATCATCCGCACAAAGGTTATCCCGGCGAAGTGCCGGAGTTGAAGGTCGTATGTGCTTGCCGCAAGCCCGAACCCGGAATGATCGAGAGCGCCATTAACGATCTGAATATCGACCGCAACCGGAGTTGGATGGTTGGCGATAGCAGCGCGGACATGCTGGCTGCGAACCGGGCCGGACTGCTCGCGATGCGCGTGCGCACGGGCGAGAGCGACAGCAAGCACGATGGCGTCGCAGACATGATCGTCAGCGACTTTGCCGCAGCCGCGAAGTTCATTGCCGAAGGATATCCAATGCTGGCCCAGACGGCGGCCACAGCAATTGCGGCACTCGACACGGGCAGTCTGGTGCTTGTCGATGATCAGTGCTTCGCCGCCATCGTGCGCAATGAACTGCGCGCCGCCGGCCATACGGTAGCCGCCAACACAGCCGAGAATGACGAAACGGTGCCGGCATGGTTGTCGAGTGCAACCGAGGCCGTGCTCGTTATGGCTTGGCCGGCAGCAAGAGCCGCACCCGAGACCGCCCGTACCATTTGCCGGATTGCTGCGCCCTATCCCATCGAAAGCCGTGCCTTGTGATTATCAGCCAAACACCTTTACGGATGAGCTTCGTCGGTGGGGGAAGCGATTTGCCGGCTTACTATCGGCGCCACGGCGGCGCAGTGTTGAGCACGGCCATCGACAAATATGTGTACGTGAGTGTCAATAAGAAGTTCGACGGCGGCATTCGGCTTGCCTATTCCAAGGTGGAGGAAGTCGATCGGCTCGATCAGATCGAGCATCGTCTCGTACGCGCCACCTTCGAAATGCTGGGGTTGGCAGGCGGCGTTGAAGTGACGACGGTTGCCGACATCCCTTCGCGCGGAACCGGACTCGGTTCGTCGAGTTCGTTCACCGTCGGCTTGCTTCAGGCGATCTCGGCCTATCTCGGCCGGCACATCTCGGCCGAAGACCTGGGCAAGCGCAGCTGTGAGATCGAGATCGACCGATGTGGCGAGCCCATCGGCAAGCAAGACCAGTTTGCAGCGGCCTTTGGCGGGCTGAACCTGATCGAATTCAACCCCGATGACAGCGTGAACCTAACGCCCGTCATCATGAATGCCGCCGATCGCGACGCGATGGAGCGCAGCATCATCGTTTTCTATACCGGCATTACGCGTAGCGCCTCGGATATCCTGCGCAAGCAGGGGCAAGAGGCCGAGGACGATGCGCAAAAGCAGGCCGTGCTCGGGCGCATGGTCGAACTCACCTATCATCTGCGCGACGAACTGTCACGCGGCGCCATAAGCTCGTTCGGCGAGATCCTTCACGAAAACTGGATGCTCAAGAAATCGCTGACCGCCGGGATCAGCAGCGGCCAGATCGACGATTGGTACGACAAGGCCATCGCGGCGGGCGCGCAAGGCGGCAAGCTACTCGGCGCGGGAGCCGGCGGCTTTCTGATGTTTTACGCGCTCCCCGATCGGCATGATGCGATTACCAAAGCAATCGGCCTGCGGAGGATTGATATGGGGTTCGAACGGCTCGGCAGCAGAATCCTGTTCTATAATCCGCGGTAGTCGGGCAGCCAAGTCGCGGTGATCGGAACACGCTGCAAAGATATCGCGCAAGGCGACGGTTGACCCCGAATCAGGCCGGTTTTGTCATCGCCGCCAGCGCCTGCCAGAATGGTGGATGATGCGTATCGTCCGTGCCATCCGTGAAGGAAACATCCTCGAAACCGATCCGGTGCGCCCAATAGGATATCCAGTCGCGATGTAGGAAGACATCCAGGGTGTTCGACCAGCCGAATTTACGGAAACTGCCAATCCGGCTGTCGAATACCCCGTGATGCTTGGCATCTTCGAGCTCAAGGAACGAGAAAACCAGACGCCCGCCGGGCTTCAAGGCGCGGAACGTATCCTCCATGTAAAGAAAGCATTCTTCCGGATAAAGATGCGTGAACACCGACCAATGAAAAATCATGTCGAATGAATCGTCGGATGCCGCAATCGTCAACTGACGATGCACGACTGCATCATAACCAGGGCATTTTGACTTCAAATAATTGACCAACGGCTTGACGATGTCGGCGCCCTTGTAATCCCCTTGCCACCCTGATCGTTGCAGCGCCATCGCGGTGCGTCCTGAGCCGCAGCCAAGGTCATAGATCGACATTCCGTCCTGCAGCCCGTGGTGCCGCAGCACCGCGACATGACCATCGCCCTGCCGGTCGAATTCGGATCGCGACAGGGCACCGATTGAGGCGATCATCGCCATGTCGTAATCGCCGCGATGCTGCCGCCGCAAACGTGCGACCAGCGCGTTATACGATCGTACCGAGTGCGCACGATTCGCCCGCATAAGAAGATGTTGAACCAGATTGGCCACGCGCGTCTCCGTATCTAATACACCAATTGCCATGCCTGACCGGCGGTCACAGGGTGAAGTAGCCAGACCGGACTCATTTCCCCAATCCGTCGCGGCGATCCGCGTTCAGATGGCAGTCGCTCGATCCTAAAACTTGCGCTGGCCGAGAAGGTTTAGATCCGTGATGCAGGCCTGGCGCAGAAACTGCGCGAAGATGTGCATCAAACTCTGATGGACGTCCTCCACGATCCCATAATTCTTTGCCTTCACCCAAAGTGCGACATCGGCCAATACCGCCGCCTCTCCGCCGTCGAAGCCGACCAGCGCCAGCGTGGACATGCCGCAGGTGCGCGCCGTGCGCAACGCCTTCAGGATATTGGGAGAAGAGCCCGAAGAACTGATCGCAATAAGCAAATCGCCCGCGCTCCCGGTGGATTCGAGCTGATAGGAGAACACCTCCTCGTAACCGAGATCGTTACCTATGGCGGTGATCAATTCGACAGTAGTACTCAAGCTGAAGACACGTGGTCGAATGTCGGTGTCAGCGCGCGTGCCCTTGAGGCAGTCGCAGACGAGATGATTGGCGATTGCCGCCGATCCGCCGTTTCCACAGGAGAAGATACTGCCGCCGGCGCCGACGACGCGAGCAATCATCTCGCCCGCGCGAGTCAGCGAGGACGGGTCGAGCGTCGCGACAGCATCGTTCAGCCTGGCAAAATAATCAAGCGCATAGCCAGCCTGATCCGAATAAGATTGGTCGGGGAAATAGGTCATCATATTTTCCGTTAAGCCGGGATGCCGGCCGTTATTTGACGTAGATCGGGATGCCGTCGCCTTTGCGGCCCGCGAATTCAAAACCAGCGGCGACAACCTCTTTGGCCGGTTGAGAGAGCCGGTTGACATCCGCCCAGAAGGCGGCGTCGCGTTTCGCCGGATCTCGGAATGCGTCGATGAGGTCGCCCACGCGACTCTCTCGAAACTGCTCGGCCGACGATGTCCCGAGTTCACCGCGTAGGGCCGTCTCCACTTCGGATGCCACCCAACCCAGCGTGAAGTTCGGCGTCAGTGCGTCGGTGACCTCGAGCCGCTCAGCCTCGAACGCTCGGAACCACTCCTCCAACCCGTAGCGAGTACAATTATAAAAGTGCCGCGGCCTTTCATGCAGCGGCTGCATGAAGGCAGTAACGATCAGCAGCTTCCCACCTGGCTTGAGTACGCGATGAAGTTCGGCCGCAGCCCGTTGCGGATCGCGATAATGCTCGAACGCGCTCAGAACAATCGCGGCCTCGAACACATTGTCGTCAAACGGCAGTGCACGCGAGTCTGCGACGACGTCGGTGTGCCGGAAGACTGCGTATTCGGCCTCCACCACATTATCGAAACGTTCGGCCGCACCGCCTGCGTTGAGATTGAGCACCCACCCCTTCGCCTCACGGATGAGATTCAGCGCAACCTCGGGCAAGAAATTGCTCTGATGCTCCGTCGGATGAACGACAATCTCGTCCGCGTTGGGGGTAAATATCGGGCGGCCTTCCTTGATCGGCCAAATCCGCAGTCCGTCGAAGCTGTGCAGCGTCGAACGGTCCTGATCGAAACCGAGCTTCTGATGCGTGACCGGGCACCGCAAGAGCGGCAGTAACCTATCCAGACGGGTCTGCTTGCCCGACGGGACCAGCGTATCGCGCGGCGAGGGCGGACGACGCGACTGCTCCTGGTCATTGAGCGAAACCCAGGGATGGCGAGATTTGAAGTCTTCCAGCAGGCAGCGATAATTCTCGGGCACCTGGGTCTGAACCATCTGCATCGACATCGGATGCACCCGATAATGGGCCAATGGACGATCCAACCATTCTCCGCGAAGACCCAGTTCGGCAATTCGGCACCAGAAATCGTAGTCTTCCCAGCCGTGGGGAACATGTTCCACGCCCCCGACCATCGCCCAAGCCTCCTTGGATACCAGCGCCATGGCATCGATATAATTTCCCGCAACGAAGCGTTGCGGCTCGAATGGCACGTTGCCGATCAACGCGTCCGACGCGCCGAAATGCTGGATCGTCGGATAGACGAACGCCGCGCCCGTGCGCTTCGCATGATCGGCAAGCTCGCTGCATGCTTCGGGCACCAGCTTGTTGTCGGCATCGAGCAAAACGACGTATGGCGTCTCCGCCGCATCTATCCCGCTGTTGCGGCAAAAGGCTAAGCCATAATTCGCCGAATTCTGCAGCACGACAATACGGTTGAAGCGATCGGCGTTGCGCTCGGCCCATCGCTGCGCGACGGCGAGCGAGCTATCGGTCGAATGCCCGTCTACGATGACAAGGTCGAGTATCTCCGCAGTTTGAGCGGACACCGAATTAAGCGTTTCTTCGACCAGATCTTCGTAATTGTAGAGCGGCACTACAACGGTGACATCCGCCGATTTCAGCGCGTCGCGTTCGAATATGATTCCCGATGGATAAATACTTGGCACAGCCGGGCGGCGGTTGACGAGACGGGCATCGAGCGCAAAACCCCGCGCAGCGGCGACGCCGCCGCGCAATTGCTCGATCACGTTGCCGAAGCGCAAAGCCTTGGTTGCTGGCCCGAACCGACCGAGCGCTGCATGATAGGCGGCGCTTCCCATTGCAGACCGAAGCGCCGCGTCATCGACAAGACGCCGCAAGCAGACGAGCCAGTCGTCCGCGCTCGCGGCGAGAAACCCGGTCTTACCATGCTCGATCGCCCGCCGGAACGGCCCGGTCGGTGACGCGATCGTGGGCACGTCGACCAGCGCCGCTTCGAAGAACTTCAATTCACTCTTGGCTTCGCAGTAGGGATTGCCGAACTCGAGCGGCGCGATATTGATGTCGAACCGAGCCATCTCGCGCGGCAATTCCGCCAATGGGACAGCGTCGCGCCATTCAATCTGGCTTTGCATGTGCGCAAGCTGGGGAAACTCGACCGGATCGACCAGCGGGCCGTTCGCGGTTCGGAAGAGGACCAGCCTGCAGCGCGGCTCTTCACGCAGAATTTGCGCTAGGCCCTCGACGCAAATCGCGAAATCACGCTGATGAGTCTTCGATCCCCCTGCATAGCCGATGCGGATCAAATCGTCGGCAACGCCCTCGCGTCGAATGCGGACCGACAGACGGGAAAGGTCATGCGTTTCGCGCGTGAACCCGTTGGTAACAACATAAGTCGTCTTACCCGCCCTACGCAGGTAGAATGCGAGTTCCTCGGTCGTCGTGATGCAGGCGTCTGCCTCGAGCATCGTCTGCCGCACGCGCGCATAGTGGCTACGGACCATCTCCTCCGTCAAAGACTGGGTACGAATGCCATCGATAAGGCTGAATTGCGCTAGGTTGGGCTCCGTCATCAAATCATCGACGTCGAACACAATCTTGCACCCGGAGCGGCGCAAAACGGCCATTGCAGCGCCCACCTCCTCGGTCCAGGCGACACGCCAGAACACCGCAATATCGTATTGCGCCAGTGCGTCGTGTCGAGCGGCGAGATCATCCGCCCGGACCCAAGTCGCGGCGACATTGTTCGCCGATGCAGCCTCGATAAAGTCCATCACGCGGTAGCGATGTCCTGCCGATTCCGGCTCCCCGGTTACAAAGAGGCAGGAAAGTAGATCTCTGGTCACCGGCTCCGGTCGCTCGCGTAGCAGCGCAATGATCGGCGCTACCCGGGCCGACCGCCCCTCCCGTTCGCCGTGGTACACAAAATGGAGCAAGGCATTCGCGCCAGCCGCCGCGACGTCGGGATTGTTGCGAAGATACTGCCTGGTGGAGAACCAAGGCCCGGGATCGCGATTTTCAGAGGCGCCATGCAACAGATAATGTAGCGCGGGTCTCATCCCACTGGCCGCGACATCGGGATAGCTCTCAAGATACCACGCTTTGTCGAAATAGATCGAGTTTTCCAGAAAGAACAGGTCGGCGGATTCATTCGCTGTCTGCTTCCTGCCTATTATCCGAGCGATCAGCCTGCGAATTTGCACGGCCGGATCGCGACGCCGCGCAACCCGCAATTGTTCGAGGACTGCGGAGTATCGCGCCGCCAGAACCGGCATGATCGCGCGCAGGGCTGTGGTTTCTAAACCTATTGCATCCAGCGCCCGCCGCAGCTCATCGACCCGTAGCACAGTCTCCTGACGCATCCGCTCGGCAGCGTTTCGCGCCCCCCTGGCCTGCGTGAGCGCGAGATCGGCCTCGGCGAGCCGAGCCGATAGTTGCGCGATCTCTGCTGCATTTGCAGCCGCATCCTTCGCTTTGGAGGAAGCTTCAGGCGCAAGTGGCTCTGCATTCACCGTAATTCATCCCACTCTTGCAATCGGCGCGATTCTACGAGGCGCGGCGTCCCGTCCCATGTCAGCAGCGTATTGGGGTTCTGATGTGGGTCGTCCAGAAAAACCTCACGCCACCGCCCGAGGATACGCCCAATCTCGGCATGTTCGCGCGCGCGCTTGGGGGCATCCTCCTGTGCGCTGCGACTGATGCTTTCAAGATGAAACAGGGTGGCGAAGGGCGAGCAGACGGATCGGTAGCCGTGATCCCTTGCCCTGAGGCACATGTCCACGTCATTGTAACCGACCTGGAACGCTACCTCATCCAAGCCGCCGATTTCCGCAAACACCTCTGCCCGTATCGCAAGGCAGGCCCCAGTCACGGCCGAATGCGTCCGCGTGACCGCCAACAAACCCATATCGCCCGACTCGGTATGGCGACACAGCCGCCCGACATGGGCGCATCCGGTACGCGCCGCCATATTGATACCGGCGTGCTGGATGCGATGATCGGAATAAAGCAATTTGGCGCCCACACAGCCGATCTCGGGCCGCACGGCCAGTGAAACCATCTCACGCAACCAATCGACACCGATCATTTCCACGTCGTTGTTGAGAAGAACTAGGATTTCACCCCGAGCGACGGCTGCAGCGTCGTTATTGAGCTTGGCGTAGTTGAACGGCCCCGGCATCGGCAGAACCCGGACCCGCGGATCACGCGCCAATCGGTCGAAAAGCGCAGTCGTTTCCGGTTCCACGCTGCCATTGTCCAGGATCAGCAGTTCGATCGCAGGATAGTCCGTCTTCTCGAGCACGCCGAGCGCCGACGTCTCCAGCAATTCCGGCCGATCGCGCGTGGGAAGGAGGATGCTGACGAGCGGAGCCGGGTCCGGCAGCGGCCATTCGATCCGGTTGAACCACGTTGCAAGCGGAGCGGCACGGACAACGACATTCACCCCCTCCCACCGTCGCGCCGCCTCCTGCGCGACGGCACGCGCGGATGCCGTATAGGCGCCAGCCAACTCCGCAGACGTCACCCGCTGCCGCGCCGCGTGCCGCAGGATCGAAGGGATGTGCACAATCCGCGACGGACCAGCCATCTCGGCAAGGCGGCAATGCAGGGCATAATGCGCCGCCAACCCCGCCTGACGCGGCAAGCCGCCAGCCGCCAACGCCGCCGTCCGCAGCATCGGACTGAAACGTCCCATCAGGTCAAAACCTAGCTGCGCATCAAAATCCCAGCCGTGCTTGAAGCGAGGACGGCTGCGCAATCCGTGCGCATCGATCCAGTCCTCATCGGTGAAGATCACAACCGTCTCCGGCAGGCGCGAAAGCGCCAGAACGATTTCCGCGGTCGCTTGCACGGGCACGATGTCGGCGGGAGCCAGAAATGCGATATAATCGCCTCGCGCTGCTTCAAGTAGAGCCCGGTCAAACGCCAGCACCTCTCCCGCTGGGGCATCGATGGGCACTAAACGGATCGATGGCTGCGTGATCGCCAGTGCGTCGATCAAGCGCTGGAGATCGAGCAGGTCGCAGGGCGCGCAACCGATGGAGATAGTGAAGTTCGGCCAAACTTGCCGTGACAGCGAATCCAATGTCGCGAGCAGGCCGGTGATGTCCGCGCCGCTCGCCAACAGCACCTCCAACTGCGGCGGATCGACAAGCCGCTCGAGCGCGCGCGAGAGACCGCTCATCTCGCGCGAGTCCGGCGCATTAGCGGCGATCCATTCCCGATACTCGGCCTGGGGAAACCCCGGCAGGCTATCGAATATGGTCTGCAACGCGGTGTTCAGCAGATCGCCCAAGGAATCGTCCGTGTTTGGCTCGTGATGTGAAACAGGAATTTAGAAAGCATTCGCCAAAAATCCTGGTGGGTCCGAAAGCTCGGACCGGAAAGGATCGCGCAATCGGATTGGCACCCCTCCAAGGCTCGCTTGCTCGCTGTTTGTTGCCCCGTTTCAATGTCATTGGCAACCCTGCCAGTCCTCTGCCCGCAAGCTTTTTGCGACAACAATCTACCAGACTACCTACGCCCGTCCGACGTGCTTGCCTTGGCAGTGCATTTCGTTATCGGGAGTTTTGACAACGCAATCGGGCGGATCGAATTCATGAACGTGCACATTGTAACCGGCGGTGCTGGATTCATCGCCGTGACGCTGATCGGCCGCCTGCTCGACAGAGGGGACCGGGTGCTTGCCGTCGACGATCTGTCGCGCGGCCGGCGTGAACATCTCGCCGCTTACGAGGGACGCAACGGGTTCGGCTTTGCCCAGGTGGATTGTACCGATTGCGACGCGCTTGTCTCAGCGACCCGCGCGTTCGGCGCCGCCGATCATGTCTGGCACCTAGCCGCGAACTCGGATATTCCGGCAGGCGTTGCCGATGCGAAGGTCGATCTGCAGCAGACCTTCATGACGACCTTCGCGACCCTCGAGGCGATGCGCATCCTTGCCATTCCGGTAATGCACTTCGCGTCCAGTTCGGCGATCTACGGCGACCTGGGAGATCGGCGGATCGCCGAAGACAGCGGTCCGATTTCCCCAATTTCGAATTACGGCGCAATGAAGCTGGCGTCCGAGGCGCAAATCAGCGCCGCGGTAGAGGCTTGGCTCGAGCGCGCCGACATCTTCCGATTTCCCAATGTCGTCGGCGTTCCGGCAACGCACGGTGTCATCCTCGATTTCGTCCGTAAACTCAAAGCAACGCCGACTGTGCTGCCCGTGTTGGGCGACGGCACGCAACGCAAGCCCTATTTGCACGTCAGTGAACTTGTCGATGCGATGCTCTATATCGCGCAAACCGCACAAGGCCGCCGCAACCTCTTCAACATCGGTCCCGACGATATAGGTGTGACGGTGCGTTCGATCGCCGAAATGGTGCGCGATCGGGTTTCGCCTACCGCCGAACTCGAATTCGGCCAAGGCAATCGCGGTTGGGTGGGCGACGTGCCGCGCTTTTCGTACTCGATCGACCAGCTTGCGCAACTGGGCTGGCGGCCCGCCCTCGACTCGGCCGGAGCAATTAGTCGTGCGACTGACGAGATTGCCCATCAAGAAGCATAGTGCCGGTACAAGCTGGCGGCTTCTTCATGTCCTTCGCACCACCCGAAAGAAATGACGCGATCAGGCGCGCGCCCGGCGGGTTACGCCACGTCCACTTCCGACCTACGGCGGAGGACGGCGAAATCATCTTTCGGGACTGACCCGTCAGGTCGTGAGGCGCAGACGACGAATCCTGGCTTGTAGATTTCACTATCGCGGTTCAGCACCGGATGGTGCGTCGGGTCACAATAGGTTTCGGTTCCCCATCGCGCCTGTAGTGTAGCAAGTTCCCCGCGATACCGCTCGAAATGCTCGGGCGCCATGTCGAGCCCGCGCGACTTGCTCTCGTGATGGATCAGGACTGCGCTTGGTACGTAATAATTCGCGAAGCCGGCCCGATGCAGCTTCAGGCACAGATCGACATCATTATAAGCGATGCGAAGCGCCTCCTCGTCGAACCCACCGACCGCCTCGAACCGATCGCGGCGCACGACGAGGCAAGCGGCCGTGACGGCGATCGCACGGTGCGCAATAACAGCGTGCGCAAAATGCCCTACAGCGTGTTCAGGAAGACCACGATGCGCATGACCTGCCGCGTTGCCCATCCCCACGGTCACGCCAGCGTGCTGGATAGTGCGATCGGGGTAGAGCAACCGGGCGCCAATCGCCCCTGCTGCGTCCCGGACCGCATACCGCATGAGTTCGCGGAGCCAGCCCTCGTCGACGATCTCGATGTCATTGTTGAGCAAGCAGAGATACGCGCCGCGCGCAGCTTTGACGGCGAAGTTATTGATCGCCGAATAGTTGAACGGATGCGGCCAAGTCACCACCCGCACCCGCGAATCGGCCGAGATTCCGGCCAGAAAGGCCAGGGCCGCCGGCTCGCGGCTGTCATTGTCCGCGATTATAATTTCGAGATTGGGATAGCGTGTTCGATTCAGCACCCCCTGGATACAGGTCTGCAGCAACGCAACCTGATCGCGTGTCGGCACGATGATGCTAACTAGCGGCATCGATACAGGCAGCGGCCAGCGGATCGACGCCGTCCCAAAGGGGCCTGCGATGACCTCGGTTCCGGGCACCGCAGCCAACACGCCGCGCAGCAGCGCGAGCCGCGCAGCAGCGGGTCGACGCCAATGATCGCGCGGAGTCGATGCGGTTATCCGGTGGAGATGCTGCACCTCCTGACCTGGCTGCAGTGTCGCGCCGAGCAGCATCCCGTAAATGGCAGTCTCATCGCTTTCACCGACCCGAAGGTCTCGCGCAACAGTAACGGGAACGGCCACCGCCGCTGAAAGATAATCCTGGGCGAGAAACATCTCCGGATCCCACGCCGGTTTGAACCAGGGATTGCTCCTCCAGCCGAACCGGTCGATCTCATCCTGATCGCCATAGAGAATCGGGAAGCTGCCGGCGGGCACCGAGCGTAGATGAACGGCGTATGTCGCCAGTGCCATGCGCGGCAGGCGACACTCCGGCCGCAACGGTACCAAATACTGCGTCGCCGTTGCGGACAGTGCAGCCTTGAGACCCGTCCCATAGTTGTGAAACGCGCCGTCGAGCACCGAAATGCGCGGGTCGTCCGGCAATCCGGGCGCCGTTCCGTCCTGGCTTGTGACGAGCAACCGCCAGTGCGGCCATGCCTGCCGCGTTACCGATCGCACGGCACGGGTGAAGTCCCTCCGCAAAACCGACGGGGCAAAATGCAGGTGCACGGCGATCTCGCCCGCATCGGTGAAGTCTGACGCCAGCACAGCGCGATCGACCCGCGCACACCGCCGCCGCCATTGCGCATAAGCAAAGGGCAGCGCAGCAGCAGCCTCCCTGAATTGCAGGCGCGCCCGTACGCGCCGGCCGGTGATCCGCCAATACGCGACCGTCAGCGCTTTCCAGGGACGCAGCAACAGGAGCAGCAGCAATTCTTCGAGCGTCTGGATCATTATCGCCACCGCGCCCTTCCTCGTCCGGCGCGTGCTGCCGAGGGGCGTATCAAGAACACTCGGCGATCATTTGCCGCTGCGCCGGCTCGCGAGCTTGCGAAGCAGCCGACTCATGCCCGAGCGCTTGCGCGGCGCTGGCAGCGGCACACCAAGATAAGAGTTCGGACGCAGCTTCCCGTCGTCGATCCCGACGATGTCGCGCAGATGTAACTGACCAAGCGTCTCGTCCGAGAAGGCCGGGGTGTAATATATACAATCTTCAAAATAATAATGTGTGACCTGCGACCAGCGGGTTAGGCGTGGATTGGACTGCGGCGCGCCACCGTGAAGCAGATTTGCGCACCAGATCAGGGCCTGGCCCTTGCGCGCCAGAAAGGCTTCGGTGGGTGTGCCGTTGGCCGCGATCATCGCGTTCCAGGCATCCGAATAGGGGTCCTGCGCAGATGCCAACTGGCTAGCATAGCCTCGACGTCCGATCATGGCGTTGCTGACGATCGGCCAGCGATGCGATCCCGGTGCGTAGAATAGCGGCCCTGCCTCAGCGGGTACATCTTCCATCGCGACCCAAACGCCACACATGAATCGCTCTGGCAGACTCGAAAAATGGGCCGCGTCGGCGTGTATCTCCTGCTGCGTGCCGACCGGAAAGTTGAGCGTCTGGAAAGGAAACGCTCGACGGCCATAGAGACGCGAAAGCAGATTCAGGATGGTGGGATTGACGGCGATCGCCCGGACGTCTTCGTCAAATTTCCAGGCGTCCTGAATACGTCGGTCGCCGATAGTCTTGACGCTTTCGGGATCGCTCAGATCGGCACCCATCCGAGGGGTTAGCGATGCGCGAATGCGATTCACCCGGCTGTCGAATTCGACATCATCGAAATCTATGACCGCGAAGCCATCGCGATGCAGCTTCGTGGCGATCGCCTGCTCGGCCCTGCTCAGGCCGAAATGAGGGAGTTCTGCGTGAAAAGCCGGTGACTCTATTCTGGGGACGCCGGGCAATGCCGACTTGAAAATCGTATCGTTCATGCCTGCCGTCTAATCTGAAGCTGCCAAGAAGTTCTGCCAACACTCGCACACCAAGCTTGCACCAATATTGCCCGGCACGCCGGCGGGCCGTGGGACGGTCACTATCTTGAGATGCCTTGCATTTCTGCACTTCTCTAGGAGGAAGCGCCGCAGCTAGCAACCGGGCAACGCGCCAGGTGGTAGCGGTGCCCGGTGTCGCCTTCACCGGGCCACCGCTAGCATGTTAGAGCATTGCCTTTGATTCGGCCCACCCGGCTCTGCCAAAATCGGTTGCACATGAGGCGCGCCCGCCACCGCGACACGCTTGCCACTATAGCAGGCCATTGGATAAGGGCATCGCGGGGGTGCGATCCGAATCTTGATTTCGAGTGAATGGCTTCCACGGCCGCGCACCAGTTTGGGAAATGGCAGACTAAAGTATGAATCGCATCGCGCTGTTACGAAGCTTGCCTTTTCTGCATCGCCGTTCGCAAACCGAACGCGATCAACGCGGGCTGGCGGATTTGATCCGCCACTCGCCCTATTTCGATGCGGATTGGTATGCTCGTCACATTGGCGACGCACCCGATATCGATCGAGACGCAGCGCTTCATTATGTAATCCATGGCCGTCGCTACGACCTGGAACCGGGGCCGCATTTTTCCGCGCGCAAGTATCTTGAACGCTACCCTGACGTGGCGGCACACAACATAGCCCCGTTGGTACACTATTTGCTTCACGGCCAATATGAAAATCGCGAGATCGAGGGCGAACCCTTGCCGGCGGGCGCTGCTCAGAAGCCAAAGCCTGCTTTGCAGCTCAGCCGCAAAGAACGACGTACCATTCGCAAACAGGCAAGGATGATTGAGGGTTCGGGCTATTTTGACACCGACTGGTATCTTAAAAACTATTTTGGCAGCGGGCGAAAGCCGCGCGATCCGGTCTTTCACTATCTGACCGAAGGCGCGCGGTCCGGGTTCGATCCCGCCCCCCGGTTTTCCGGACAACAATATCTGGTGACCTACCCTGACGTCGCAGCTGAGGGGGCGAACCCATTGCTGCATTTCATCCTCCACGGCCGCGAGGAGGGGCGGCGGCCTTTTGCCGTTTTCTCCTCGCCGAAACTGGAAGCGGAACCGACAGAAGAGGTGGCCACCGTTACCGTGTCGCCGACTCGCCCAGCCAGCATGCCGTCGATCCTGTTCGTGTCGGGAGAACCCGATACGCCAGGCAATTATTATCGTGTGCTCAACTACATGGAAGCGGCACGGGAAAACGGCTGGCGCACGGGCTGCATCCGCACTGATGAACTGGCCGATCGCATGGGCGAAGTTGCCGGCTTCGACCATATGGTGATCTGGCGCGCGCCCTGGGAGCCGACCATCGCCGAAGCGGTCGGCATCATGCGCGATCTGGGCAAAACCGTCATTTTCGATTGCGATGACCTGTTGACCGAGCCGCGGCTGGCGACCGCGCAGTTCGTCGACGTTATCCGGTCGGAGTCCATACCCGAGGATATGATCAGAGATCGTTTCGGGCGGCTCAGGGAGACTATGCTGGCCGCCGACCTATGCTTCACGACCACCGATCAACTCGCCTTCCATATGCGTTGGAGCGGGAAGACGACATTCGTCAATTCTAACGGCTTCAATCAAGCCACCCATGACTTGTCACGCATTTCCGCGCGTGATTGGGAGAAGAAGCGCGATGGGCTGGTCCGTATCGGATATGCGGGCGGTTCGCGCACGCACCAGAAGGATCTTGGCCAGGCAATGGGCGCAATTGTGCGAATCCTAAGCGAATACCCCCATTGCCGGCTCGTGCTGTTCCGAACGCCCGATGGCAAGACGCCGCTGATCGATATTGAGGAATATCCGCAACTCAACGACCTTCACGGCCAGATCGAATGGCGCCCGTTGCAGCCCCTTCCTAATCTGCCGACCGAAATAGCGCGGTTCGACATCAACCTCGCGCCGCTCGAAGTCGGAAATCCGTTCTGCGAGGCCAAGAGCGAACTCAAGTTCTTCGAAGCTGCATTGGTCAATTGTACGACGGTCGCCTCCCCCACCGGTCCGTACCGGAAGGCAATCCGGCACGGCGAAACCGGTTTCCTGGCGGCAGCCGGGGACGATTGGTATGCCTGCCTCAAAACGCTCGTGCTCGATTCGGACATGCGGCAACGGATCGGGCGCAACGCCTATCAGTCGGCGCTGGCCCATTTCGGCCCGCAGCGACGTGCGTTAGCGTTCGGTTGCGTGCTCGATCAGCTATTGGGCGGCAGGGCTGCCGCCCGCGGTTTCGCGGTCAGTGCCAGCCTTGCCGAAAAGCCTGCGCAGCCGCCCCGCGTCTTTCCGTCGGCGACGGTGTTCGAGAACAACAAGGGCAGACAGGCCGAAGTGACGGTCATCATCCCGCTCTACAACTATGCCTCAGTGGTAGTTGAAGCACTTGATTCAGTTCGTAACCAGACGCTGAGGACGATCGACCTAATCATCGTCGACGGCTTTTCGACGGACAATTCGCTTGAGGTAGCAGTCGATTGGGCACGTCGGAACGCCGATCGGTTCAACCGGATCGCGGTTCTGAAGAATTTGGCGAACTACGGACTTGGTTATTGCCGCAACTCCGGTTTCGACACGGCCGATACGCCTTACGTTCTGCCGCTCGATGCGGACAATCGCTTGCGGCCGGATTGCGCCGCTAAATTGCTGGCCGCAATCAAGCAGAGCGGCGCTGCCTATGTTTATCCCACTATTCAGCACTTCGGATCATCGACGGCGCTGATTTCCGATGCGCCCTACAGCGCGCAACGCTTCGTGGCGGGCAACTATATCGATGCAATGGCGCTGGTATCGAAAGAGGCCTGGGCGATGATTGGTGGCTATGATCACGTGCGCTACGGCTGGGAGGACTACGATTTCTGGGCGCGCATGGCCGAAATGGGGCTTGCTGGCGAATCGCACCCAGGCATTCTCGCCGAATACCGTGTGCACGAAACGTCGATGTTGAAGACACAGACCATAGTCGACATCAATTATCGCAAGCTCAACCTGGATTTCGCGCGCCGTCACCCTTGGGTCGCGCTGGTCGACACCGAGACGCGCCGTCGTCAGCTCTTGGACGATCCGCGCATGACCGATCCGCGCGCCAGAAAGCGGCTCGACGATCTGCTTCCGATGCTGCGTTGCCCTACCACGGGCCAGAAGTTGGCGTATGACACAGATCGCCAATCCCTGATCAGCTATGACGGAATGGTGCAATGGCCGTTGGCAGCGGGCCGACCTTGCCTGGCGCCTGACCTGGCGACTCCCCAGATCATGCCGGCCGACCATATCAGCAATGAATTGCCGGAAGAGGCGCTGGAGATCATCCGCGAAACAAAGGGTTGGGTGCTCAATCTCAGCGCCGGCGGATCGCGTGAGAAATTCCCGCACGTCGTCGAGATGGAATTCGCCGTCTTCAGGCATACCGACATCGTCGGCGATGCCCACCATCTGCCGTTCGACGACCATAGCTTCGACGCGGTCGTGGTGATGAATGCCTTCGAGCATTATCACGATCCGGTCCGCGTGGCGGCGGAATTACACCGCGTGCTGAAGCCAGGTGGAAGGCTGCACGTCCGCACCGCGTTCCTGCAGCCGCTGCATGAAAAGCCGTATCACTTCTACAATTGCACGCGCTACGGGATGGAGCGCTGGTTCGAAGCGTTCGAGGCCGAGCTGCTGCACGTCTCGACCAACTTCTGCCCTAATCACACGCTCGCCTGGCTCGCTTCCGAAGCGGAGGCGGCGCTGCGTCATGACCTGTCGGCGAACGCGGCCGACGCGTTTCTATCCGCTCCGATCGGCCAGCTCGTCAAAATCTGGCGTGACCCGAGCAAGCGCGACGCGCCTTTGTGGACCGACTTCGAACGGCTGTCTCAAGACAATCAGGAAGTATTCGCCGCCGGGTTTGAGCTGTTCGGAAGACGACGGGACGATCTACCCAAGATCTGATCGATATGTCATCTGGACCCAAGCTCCGGTCAAATGAGATTGTCTTGCAGTACTTCTGTGCACGGCGCGTCACGTTGGTAAAGAAACCCAAAAATCCCGTTTTTTAATCTATCCTGAGCGATGGAAGTCGCCGGAGTTCAGGAACGTTTACGCCTATTTGGCCAAATCGCAGCGAGCGGTCCTAATTTCTTGAATGCAAATACGACCGCATATTGAGTTTCCGTCCTGTGCGTGATTTCCAGATCGGCATTTAGTATGGTCGTGAGGAATGCCAAATCTGTTTCCGAAGTAAAATTATGAAAAATATGCTGCATCGCATAGAAATACGCCGCGCCACCGGTTTTAATGATTTGATGTTCGCGAAACCTTTTGCTAATAGCAGGCAATATAGAGGCGCTGTCCGCGCATTCAGAAGGGTCCAATTCGATAATATACTGAAGGTCAACTCTACCACAAAAGGGTGGCAGCACGTCTACGCCGTTCCAATGTCGACGAAGTCGCTCTGGCAATGAGGCCATCAGCTCGGTCCCCCAGGCAACGAGCTCTGGTGAATGTTGATTGTAAGTAGCGCCGACATAATCGTCGATCGCAAATAAGCCGCCATTCCTAAGCCTGTCCCAACTCCATTGGACTGCGGCCTTTGCGTCCATCATATGATGGAGCGAGTTGTTCCAATATACGAGATCGAAGTCCGTCGCAGTGCACGCCGAAAAGGCATCTGCATGATGAATAGTGAACCGGTTGCCCAAGCCGCGCTCTTTCGCAATCGACCGGCTTATTTCCACCGTAGCGCCGCTCGTTTCATAACACTCGAAGGTGTCTATCTCGCCGCCGAGCATCAGATCCATTTCTTTGGTGCCGACGCCGCAGCCAACCGACACCGCTTTTCGCGGCCGCGGCATGTCGGCGACAAGCTGATTAATACGGCGGTGGAAGCCTGCGTGAATGCCGTCGATCGGCTCGCCGCAGACGATTTTGTTGATATGCCGGATGAGATGAGGCGTGTTCCACCAAGCGCTACCTGGAGGCATTTCCCCAGCGATTTCGACTTGTTTGTCCCAAAAGGCCTCAACGATATCTGCGCTTGCTGTTGCCTCGGTCATCCAATTTCCTCTTTAGTGCCGATCCGGAATCCGATGGCTGTAGTAGGCATAGACTTACAAGGATGCGGCCACAATCGCATCAAGGCTAGGGTGCTATCGATCATTTGAAGACTGGGGCGCCGCCACCGCTGTCGTTGAGCGCTTCGAGCACCAACTCCCACAAACCGGATAGCGTCCACCGCCGGAACTAGCGATAAACCGATGACCATTTGCCGAAATGCTCATGCAGATCTCGCCACGCGACACCCGTTTGCGCAACCCAGAATATGCCATCCAGAACGAGGCGATCGCCCCTCGGGCGCCGACCACTCCGCGCACCTCGTTCGATCACGAACGGCTCAAGGCAGCTCCATTCTTCGTCGCTAATCGAACCTCGGATCAACGCAGCCTCCCAAAAGCCACCCTGAATCAGATACTGCCGCTATTGGGAATCCCTTTTGTCAACACCGCCTAGCGATCTCGCCAAGGCGAGAATTATACAAATAGCGTTCCTTGGATTTCGCCTTGCACCTCCCCGGCAGAGGGCCCCGCCGGTCGGGCACGCTCATCTGGGAGCCAGCGCAGTGCTGCGTTTAAGGGCCAAGACGACCTACAACGTCTCGTAGATCGCCAGAGCCTCCTCGATGTCATCGTAAACCTCCGCGTGACCGTGACGCAGGATCACCGCAAGGTTGCAGTATTCGCGAATATAGTTCGCTCCATGCGTGGCAAGAAACAAAGCACGATCATGCCGTTTCTCGAAAATCTCGGTGTGGCATTTCAGCTGGAAATTACGGTCGCCAACCATGATCACCTCATCGATGAGGTAACAATCGAATTCGATCGCCAATGAAAGACCGAAGGCCAGCCGCGCGCGCATGCCCGAAGAATAGGTTTTGACCGGCATTCGCAATTGCTGGCCGAGTTCTGTAAATTCCTCTACGAACCCTCGCAGATCCTTGTAATCCCGGTCATATATACGCGCAATAAAGCGGGCATTATCGTATCCGGTGAGGCTGCCCTGAAAACCGCCGCTAAACCCGAGCGGCCAGGAACAACTCATCTCGCGCACGACCCGGCCCGATGTCGGCATTATCACGCCGCCGATTATCTTGAGCAGCGTTGTCTTGCCTGCGCCGTTGCGGCCCAGCAGGCCGACCCGATCGCCGCGCTTGAAGGACAGATTCACATTGTCGAGCACGCGCTTGCTGCCGTGTCCTGCGCGGTACGTTTTGCCCAGCGATTCGCAGGTAATCATTCGACCACCAGGTCGCGCCGCACCCGCCGGCATAGAACCAGGCCGATCATCATGAACACCGCCGAGACGAGAATCGGATTCCAGACGTTATAATAGGGCTCCACATAGTCCCCGAACAAACCGTAGCGGATCATTTCCATCGTGTTTACCATTGGCGACATCAACAGATAGTCGCGTGCGCTGGGGGGAGCCCAGGAAGCCATCGTGAACGTGCCGGAAATCGGGATAGCAATATAGACCGACACCGGCATGATCTTCTCGATTATCTCTGACATTTCGGAGAGTGGCGCGAGCACGAAGCAGACCGACAAAACGACCAGCCCGTAGAGCAGCCAGCCGGCAACCATCATACCAGGATATGCCGGTACCGGTATATATCCCAAGATTCCGAGCGCAAACGCGATGAAGAGCCACGCCATCGTCCCTCCGATGAACTCGATCAGCACGCGCACGAGAATGAAGTCCGTCACCTTGACCTGGCGATGATAGAGTAGACTGCCGTTCACCACGAAGATGCTGGTGCTCCGGCTAAAGGACTGGCGCAGGAAGGTCAACGGAATATAGCCGCTCGCAACGAAAGCAATGATGCCGACGCCGTGTTCCTCGGGGCCCTTGAGGTAGGTCCACATGATACCCACCAGCACGGCGAACAGCAGCGGCTCGGCCATGATCCACAGGAAGCCGATATTCTCACGTCCGAACCGGGTCGTCAGCTCCCGCAGCATTAGGGCCTTGACGACTCTGACCTGGGCGCCCCAACCTTCACTAAGCGCTGACATCAGCTTTCAGGCCTGTGTTCGAGGATTCCGACGACGAGCATCCAGCCGACCAAATAAAGGCACAGAAGGACGCCGGCCACGGTCAGTATCTCGCTGAGCCGATTCGGAAGCAGCGCCATGTCGGGTGTGTTCGGTTCGACGACGCGCTCGAGATAGAATTGCTGTTGTAGCGCTTCGGCCCGAGCTTGCTCGAGCGAGGCGTTTGCGGTGTTGAGCATCTGCGTGGAGAATTCCTGCTCGACCAACAGGTTTTCATATTGCGTCAGTTTGGACGCCAGACCCGTGTTGGTGCCGGTCGCGCGTCCTGCTTGGCCAGCGATCTGTGCGTCGATCGCTGCTATCCGGCTTCGCAGGGCCGGAATGGCCGGGTTCCTCGGGGCGCCGGCCAACGTCGCTTGCAATTGCGCTTGTAGCGCGGCGCGTTGTCCGGTGAGCTCGGTAGAAAGCTGAAGGACGCCGGTTGCTTCCTTGCCCGGATCGAGCAAGCGTTCGGTATTGCGGTACCCGCGCATGGCCAGGCGGGCGTTACGGACTCGCGCCTCAGCTTCATGCACACGCCCCTCAGCCTCCGCGATCTGCTTGGCCTGCGCTCGAATGTTCAACCGATTGACTAGCGTCTCGCTGATATCCAGCAACGCGGCGTCGATGGCATGAGCATCCTGAGGAGTGAAAGCTTTTACCGTAACGACAGCCAGGCCGGTATCGTGGTCGAGGTGCGCGTTGACCATCCGTCCGTAATATTTGTAGAGATTCTCGAAACTGTCTCGGCGCACAAACGGATAGCGGCTGATCCAGTCGGCCTCGGGCCGCATATATGTCGCACGCACGTTGACGCGTTTCGACAGGTCCGTCAGCGCGTTGCGCGAGCGAATGTAATCAAGCACCTCGTTAGTCTGCTCCTGGCCGGCCGAGAGCCCGGTGGTTTGGATCAGGTTCGCAAGAGTCGATGTCGACGATTTCTTCTGGTCGGGCGCCTTGATAACGAAGCGAGCTTCGGAGACATATACATCGGAGGCGATCAGACCATAATAGATCGCGCTGACCAGCACCGGGAGAACGACGAGCAGCATGAACCACAAGTGTTTGCGAATCCAGCCGATCGCCCGCCGGCCGAATCCCATCTTTGGTTCCGCCGATACGCTGGCGCTCAACCCTTCCATTAACATCTCTAACGATACCTCGGCAGAACAGACACTGCGAACAAGGCACGTGTCGATTGTTCGCTCCTCTAGAGGCAAGCAACGGGGCGGGCAACCGGCATTGCCCTACGGGAGCAGCCGACGCGATGGGCGAGCCGACGTCATTGCGCCCCTTCAAAAGTAAGTGCTAGGGGGTGCGCCGCAATCGGATGCCCCAAAGCGACTGCCGGAGACGATGAAGTTTTATCTAGATTCTCGAATGGCTTGTGGTTTGAGTAAGATCATTCCGGCGATTCTGGCTGCAATCAGCCTCTCGGCTTGCGCGACATTGCCGTCGAGCGGGCCGACCGGTCGCGAGGTGCAGCGCTCGATTGCTACGTCGCAGTCGGATATCCAGCTGGTCGAACTGCAGGACATCGCCTCTTTGCCTGCACCGCCGGCGCGCGTGCCGCTTTCGCTGGTCAACCTTGCGCCGCCGCCGACCGACCTGATCGGTCCTGGCGACGTGATCGACATTACCGTGTACGAATCGGGTATCACCTTGTTCGGTAACAGCGCGACCAAGCTGTCGCCCGACGGCGCATCGTTTGATACCGCCGCGAAGGGCGAACGGCTCCTGGGCAATCGGGTCGACGATGCCGGCGATATTCAAGTACCCTATGCGGGTCGTCTGCATGTCGCAGGGCACACGGTAGGTGAGGTGGAACGCCAGATTCGCGCGGCGCTCCGTGGATATTCGCAGAACCCGCAGGTGCTCGTTTCGGTCCGCGAGATGATTACCAACAGCGTGATCGTCGGCGGAGAAGTCAGTAAGCCGGGACGGCTGGTTCTGCCGACCAACCGGGAAACCGTTGCCGATGCCATCGCGCTGGCAGGCGGCTATCGTGGCGATGCCAAGGATCTTGCCGTACGTCTGCAGCGCCAGGGTGTTACCGACCAGTTCCGGCTGAGCGATGCTCTTAGCGGGGATGAGAACGAGCTTCGCGTTTACCCCGGCGACCGACTATCCGTTCTGCGGGCGCCTCAATCCTTCTCGGTCATGGGCGCACCCGGCCAGGTCCAACTTTTCCCGTTCGGAAAACCAGACATCTCGCTCGCCGAGGCGGTAGCGCAAGCCGGAGGTTCGAATCCCTCCTTTGGCGACCCGGCGGCGATCTTCGTCTTTCGTTACGTCGCCGACAAAAACAATGTTGCACAGCCAGTGGTCTACCACATCAATATGATGAAGGCAGGAAACTACTTCCTGGCGCAACGCTTCGCCATGCAGGACAAGGACGTCGTCTATGTCGGCAACGCAAGGGCGAACCAACCGAGCAAGCTCATCCAGATCATCAGTCAGCTATTTGCGCCGATCGTTACGGTCACGAGCGCGGTTCAGGTGTTGAAGCAGTGATCCGGCCCGAACTCATTTGGCATCACGCCGGACGCCCGATCAACCAGATCGGTAGCTGGCTTAGTACGAACCAACGCTGGACCAGGGCGCATCGACAGCATGCAATTCCAGAAATTTGATCTTTCCGGTCCTATCAGGATCGAGCCGCGCCGACACGGCGATGCCCGCGGCTATTTTGCCGAAACGTTTCGCGCAGACTTGTTCGCCGAGGCCGCGGGCCAAGTCGACTTCGTCCAGGAAAATGAATCGCTGAGCGCCAAAGTCGGCACGATCCGCGGTCTTCATTTTCAAGCTGAGCCGTTCGCGCAGGGGAAGCTCGTTCGGTGCGTGGCCGGCGCGCTGCTCGACGTCGCCGTGGATATCCGCACCGGCTCGCCGAGTTATGGCCGTTGGATCGCGGCCGAATTGTCGGCGGATAACGGTTGCCAATTGTGGGTGCCTCCGGGGTTCGCCCACGGCTTCTGTACCCTGGAGCCGGACACGGTGCTCACCTACAAGGTGACCAACTATTACAGCCAGGAGCATGACGAGGGCTTGGCATGGGACGATCCCGCCATCGGCATCGCATGGCCGGCGCTGGCGGACCCCGAAACGCTTTCTGCCAAGGACCGCGTTCAACCGAAACTGGTCGAACTTCCCGCCTATTTCGCTTACAAGGGCTGATCGCAGATGCGAATTATCGTCACCGGCGGCGCCGGCTTCATTGGCTCGGCGCTGGTGCGCCATTTAGTCGCAAGCGGTCACGACGTACTGACCATCGACGCCCTGACATATGCGGGTAATCGAGCGTCGTTGCGCGATGTCGACGCCGACTCGCGCCATCGATTCCTTCACGCCAATATCTGCGACCGCGACGGGATGGCGTCAGCCTTTACCGCCTTTCGACCCGAGCGCGTCATGCATCTTGCGGCAGAGAGCCATGTCGATCGCTCGATCACCGGAGCGGCGGACTTCGTGCAGACCAATATCGTCGGCACCTTCAACCTGCTCGAAGTTGCGCGCGCCTATTGGCAGGGATTGGACGCCGATACGAAGGCGGCGTTTCGTTTCCTCCACGTCTCCACTGACGAAGTTTATGGATCGCTCGGCGATGAAGGTCTGTTTCAAGAAACCACGCCTTATGATCCGAGCTCGCCATATTCGGCATCGAAGGCGGCGTCCGACCATCTCGCCAAGGCGTGGTATCGCACCTACGGATTGCCGGTGGTGGTTTCCAATTGTTCGAACAATTACGGTCCCTACCACTTCCCCGAGAAGCTGATCCCCCTCACCATCCTCAACGCGCTCGCTGGCCGCCCCCTGCCGATCTATGGCGCAGGGGAGAATGTGCGCGACTGGCTGTATGTCGAAGACCATGCGCGCGCGCTCGACCTCATCGCCGCCAAGGGGCAGCCGGGCGAGACCTACAATGTCGGCGGGCGCAACGAGCGGCGCAATATCGACGTCGTGCGGAGAATCTGCGCCGTGCTTGACGAGCTCGTGCCCGCCGGCGCACCGCGAGAGCGCCTGATCTCCTTCGTCACCGACCGTCCGGGGCATGACGCGCGTTACGCGATCGACGCCAGCCGGCTGGAGAGCGAACTGGGCTGGCAGGCGCAGGAGACATTCGACACCGGCATCGCGAAGACCGTGCGCTGGTATCTCGACAACGATTGGTGGTGGCGCCCGCTCCGCGAACGCTATGATGGCGAGCGCCTTGGATTGATGCGAGAGGACGTCAAAGCATGAGGATTGCCGTGACCGGTGGCGCCGGACAGTTGGTAAACTCGATGGCGGAGCGCGGACCGCTCGCAGGTCACGACGTGATCGCGGTAGGCCCGCCCGCGCTCGACCTCGCCTTGCCCGGCGACGACGCCGTGCATGCGGCACTCGACGCCGCACACGCCGATGTCATCGTCAACGCCGCCGCGCATACTGCCGTCGACAAGGCGGAGAGCGAGCCGGATCTCGCGTTCGCGATCAATGCCGACGGCGCCGGTGCGGTAGCACGCGCCGCAGCGCGGATCGGCGTGCCGCTCGTGCACATATCAACCGATTATGTGTTTTCCGGCGACAAGGTGGCGCCTTATGTCGAAAGCGACGCGACCGGCCCCACCGGCGTTTACGGTGCATCGAAATTGGCTGGTGAGGAGGCCGTATTGGCGAGCGGGGCGGACGTCGCGATCCTGCGAACGGCCTGGGTCTACAGCCCGTTCGGCGCCAATTTCGTCAAGACGATGTTGCGACTCGCCGAGTCCCGAGACGAGGTCGGCGTGGTCGGCGACCAGCATGGCAACCCGACCAATGCGCTCGATCTCGCCGATGCGGTAATCGCTGTTGCAGGCCATCTGGCTGAAGGGGCTGATACGCGCCATCGCGGAATCTTTCACGCGACCGGTGACGGTCACGGAACCTGGGCCGATCTTGCCGAAGCGGTCTTCGCCGCCTCCGCGGCGAACGGAGGTCCGAGCGCGCGAGTCAAGCACATCACGACCGCCGACTATCCGACTCTGGCTCGACGTCCGCGCAATTCGCGGCTCGACTGCACGGCGCTGTTCGAGCGGCATGGCGTTCGCCTTCCCGACTGGCGTATCAGCGTGGCCGCGGTGACCGCTCGGCTCGTGCATGAAAAGGCGATCGCGGCATGAAGGGCATCATTCTCGCCGGCGGCAGCGGGACGCGCCTCTATCCGATGACATTGGCAGCATCGAAGCAGCTGATGCCGGTCTATGACAAGCCGATGATCTATTACCCGCTGGCGACGTTGATGCTCGCAGGTATTCGCGAAATATTGGTGATCACCACCCCGCACGACGCGCCGGCGTTCAGGACGTTGCTGGGTGATGGATCGCAATGGGGCATGGCGATCGAATACGCCGTCCAGCCGGAACCGAAAGGCCTCGCCCAAGCTTATACGATCGGCGCGGACTTCGTGCGCGGCGGCCCGTCGGCCCTGATCCTCGGCGACAATATCTATTACGGCCACGCCATGGACGAGCTGTTCCAGAGCGCCATGGCGAAGCCGTCGGGAGCGACGGTATTCGCCTATCATGTCGCCGATCCGGAACGTTACGGCGTCGTCGAATTCGACGACACGATGCGCGCGATGTCGATCGAGGAAAAACCGGCGCGGCCACGGTCGAACTGGGCCGTGACCGGCCTGTATTTCTACGACGAGCATGTCGTCGATATCGCCGCCAATATCGCTCCTTCGGCGCGCGGCGAATTCGAGATCACCGACGTCAATCGTGTCTATCTGGAGCGCGGCGCGCTATCCGTCGAAATCATGGGCCGAGGCTACGCCTGGTTGGATACCGGAACGCCGGACAGCTTGCTCGCTGCGGCGGAATTCGTGTCGACGCTCGAGAAACGGCAGGGCTTCAAGATTGCCTGCCCCGAGGAAATCGCGTTCCACATGGGCTTTATCGACAGGACCGCATTGGAACGCGCCACCGCGCGGCTCGGCAAGAGCGAATATGCCGCCTATATCCGGCGTGTCGTGATGGGCGAGCGCGCTTAGATCATGCCAACTTCGCCGGCCGGCACGGTGCCGCGAGCCTGGCTCACCATATTGCGCTTAGCCCTTGCCAGGAAACCGGCCCTGGCGTTGAGTGGCCTGACGACTCTCTTGCGCAGGAAAAGGCTGCGCGGCTGGAATCGGCTGTGTCTCGCCGCCGCTCAGCACCCAGAATATTATGCCAATTGGATCAGAATGGCGGAGCCTGGTCTATTGCCGCCGCCCGCCAGAACGGCCGAGCCCGGCTTTGTCGGTGCGATTATCCTTGGCGGCGACAGCGCGGCGACGCGGGCGAGTCTCGCCGCGGCCTTTGGTCCCGATCTGGCCGTTTTCGACTCGTCGGCTGCCATATCCGCATCGAACCGCCCAACTTGGTTGCTTCCGATCCGCGCCGGAGATGAGGTATCACCGGCGCTCGGAGCGGCACTGGCCGACCGATTGGACGATTGCCCAGCACAGCTCGTCTATTGGGACGAAGATCAACAGGTCCAGGGGCGTCGGAGCAAGCCGTGGATAAAACCAGATTGGGATCCATTGCTGTTCGCAGCTCATGATGGGCTTGTCGGCAGCTGCGTGCTGCGTGCCAATGTCATAGGGGACGAAGTCGTCGCGGACTGGGCCGCATTGTCCCGGACAGTCGCGGAAAGGGGCTCGCCCCCCCTGCACTTACCCCTTATTCTCACGCATCGAAGCGTGGCCCGCGCTAAAGCCGCTCAGCCAACGGTGGTCCCCGCGCCGACGGCCGCGATCAGCGTGATCATTCCGACGCGAGATAGGGCCGAACTGCTCGAATCTTGCCTAAGCGGTCTCTCGAGTACGCGCTTCCCCGGGGAGCGCGAGATCATAGTGGTCGACAATGACAGCCGCGAGCCGCGGACAAAGGCCCTTTTCGAGCGCCTGGAAGCGGAGAAAGGCGTGCGAGTGATTGCACGGCCGGGTCCATTCAACTTCGCGTCCTTGATCAATTGCGGCGTCGCATCGGCGCGCGGCGATTTGATATGTCTGCTCAACAATGACGTCGAGATTACCTCTCCCGATTGGCTGGAGCAGATGGCGGTGTTGGCGGTGCGCGACGACATTGGAGCGGTCGGCGCGCGATTGCTCTATCCCGACGGGGCGATTCAGCACGCCGGCGTAGCATTGGGCATCGGCGACGCCGCCGGACATGTGGATAAGGGTGTCAAACCTGTGCCGGGTGAATTCGCGCCATGGCATGGTGAAACCCGCACGGTATCCGCGGTCACCGCAGCATGCTTGCTTGTCGATCGAGCGAAGTTCGACGAAGTCGGTGGAATGGACGAAGAAACATTCGCCGTCGATTTCAACGATGTCGACTTGTGCCTCAGGCTCGCAGCGCGCTCCTGGCGAACGGTCTATTGCGCGCAGGCGACGCTCGTTCATCACGAATCGCGCTCACGCGGAATAAGGCATCATGGTGCGGACCTTGCGCGATTCGAGCGGGAGCTGTCCGCATTGCGCGCTCGCTGGGAGACCGGCACTATTGTCGATCCGCATCACAGCCCCCTGTTTCGTCGGCAATCTGAACGATGTCTGCTGGCATTCTGAACCGCGACGGCGCAGAGGACGCGGCCACCCTCCGCCTGCCGGACGTGACCTTATTGGCGGTAACCGACGTTGCCCTGTCTGCTACGGCACGCGCGCTGAACTTGTCTCAACGCCGACTGCGCTTCGGCGAAACACTTTTCCTGAGTAATCGCCCGCCACCGCCGAACGTGACGGCGGAATGGCGACGAATCCCGCCGATCGGATCACGGTCGGAATATTCCCGCTTCATGTTGAGAAACCTCGCAGCCCATGTCGCGACGCAACATGTCCTCTGCGTTCAATGGGACGGATACGTTCTTGACCCCGATCAGTGGGATTCGGCCTTTCTCGATTATGATTATATCGGTGCGCCGTGGCCGCACTTCGTGGACGGCATGCGCGTCGGGAATGGCGGCTTTTCGCTGCGATCTCATCGGCTGGTCGAAGCCTGCGCGGAACTTCCGATCGGCAATGAGCCTGAAGACGTCGCGATCTGCCGCACTCATCGGCCGATGCTTGAGCAGCGCTTTGGGCTCCGCTTCGCGCCGGAAGAAGTAGCCCAGCGCTTCGCGTACGAGCGCATGACCCCGACGGGAAAGGAGTTTGGCTTCCACGGCGCGCTGAACATGGTCGGTCTCGTCCCGTCGCGGGAGCTTAGTGCTCTGCTTGCGGAGCTCGAACCCAATCTGTTGAATCGGCGCGAACATCGCGAGCTTTTTTATAGTGCGCTGCGCCGGCGCGATTTGCGTTTGGCGAGAGTCATCTGGCGGCGACTTCGCCACGCGCAGTTGCGAGAGCGCTGAATCGGAGTGCTGCGCTTTCGACGTGCGTTATCATCCTCAACCGCGTCATCGGAGCGGACTGGAAGTGTCCAATCTGTCGCTAAATGCTCCTCCCCTATCATTTGAGGGGGCCTGACCGGAGCGCGCCGCAATCTTCAACGGACTTGCAGCCTCAAGCCGGGCAATCACTCCCGGAATCAGCTTCGCAAGGGCCTGTTCGGAAAAGAACCCGCCCGCCACGAGGCAGCGATCGATCAGCACGCGCCGGAATGCGGCGAAGGTCTCCGCGTCGGGCTTTCCCGGGTCGCACCAGAAATCGTCGAGCGATCCCTGAAAGGTTATGTCCTCGATGTCATACACCGCCTCGCCGAGCGCGATCACCGGCACATCGAGCGCCAGCGCCAGCGTGCCGCTCGTGCTGTTGATTGTCACCATGCCCCTGGAGCGCTGCGCCACCGCAACGATATCGCCGCCCTCGAGATAATCGACGCGGTCGCTCAACCCATATAGCTCGGCGAGCGCCGCGGTTTCGTGCCGCCAATCGCGCACGCCATTGTCGAGCGGATGCTCCTTCACCACCAGACGCATCTCGGGCGGCGCGTTGGCGGCGAACGACGCGATTACCAGCCGCAACGCATCGGCGATCCCGGCGAAGGAGGAATGCAACCGAATCTGGGCGTCGGAATCGAGCTGCAGCGGAAAGATCACATAAGGATCGCCACTTGCCTCCAGCGCGGCAAGCACCTCTTGCGTCCGCGCCGCCGCAACCTTGCGCCGCATCAATCGGCGCGTCCAGCCCATGCCCTCGACCAGCGGGTGCCAGGGCCGGTGATTCTCCCAATGGGGATAACGCCAACGGGTCAATACGTCGGCGGCATTGTAGATCACGCCCTCTGTGGCACGACGGCGGAACGATGACGGCACGGGGTGGTGCTCGGGCGCGGGTGGCAATGCGGCCGCCTGGTCGCGATACCAGGCCGGGTCCCGCGGCAAAGTCGAATGCCCGTTGACGCCACCGAGCTCAAGCGTGACCCAGTCGGGCCGAATATACCCTTCCTCGAACACATGGACGGGAAGATGGAGATCGCGACAGACACTGGTCGCCGCGATATGCATCGGACGGCAATCGCCGAAAAGGACGACGTCGGTGATCTGACGATCCGCGATCAGCGACGCAAGCGCCGCCGGCCATTCGGCCGGCGATCCCCGATAGTCGATGCCGTTGGGCAACCTCCAGAACAGCCGGTCGCCGCCATTGAAGTTGACCTTGTGCACGCCATAGCCATCGCGCCGCAACGCCTGTCCGAGGCGGCGGAACAGCGGTCCCATCAGGCCCTGCAGCAGCAGGACGTTCCGTCTGGCAAGCGGCCGCGCCTCGCCGGGCGCCGCGACCTGCGGCATCACTTCGGGGCCGTTGGTAAATATTTCTGGCATTGGTGCTTTTCTCATTTCAATCCGGCAGCGACCCCTCACGTGCCAATCCGGCGGATATAGATCGCGGCGCCTATTTCCAAGCCGCCTCTCGCGTGACCGGGCCGTGACAGCCGCCCGGCTGCCCGCTATGGACAAATCACCCTTCTGTAACCGCGGCCGGACGGCTGGCTCAATCGAGACTGACGGCGCGACCACCCTGTGACGAACGGTTTGATTTCATTTCTGACGATGTTGGCTGCATCGTTGTTGCTGGACGCGACCGTACGCCCGCGCCCTGCCCGCCTGCGACATTGGCAGGGACTATTGCTTCACCTGCTGACCATGACGGGCGTGTTCGCACTGTGGCTAGCCGCCTTCGGCAACGCGACAGCCGCGGCGGGCCTGGCAATCGCGGTGATGGCGCTCTTCACGGTGGCCTCCAACGCGAAGTACAAGATGCTGGGCGAGCCCCTCGTCTTTTCCGATCTGGCGTTGATCGTCGGCATTTTCCGCCACCCGCGCTTTTATTTCACTGCGATCCCGGCGCGTCAGCGCTGGATAGCTGCCATCGGTGCGTCCGTGGCGGTGATCGCGCTCTTGCCACTCATCTCGAGCCGCCCGCAGGCCCATTTGATGGGAGCCGGGTTGGTGCTGTTGGCGAGCGGCGCCTTGTGGTTGTTGCTGCGGGCCGGACGGTTCGCTTCAACGGTGTCGACACCCGACCTCGCGGGCGACGTCGCCCGGTTCGGCTTGATCGCGACGTTGCTGCTCTATTGGCGACGCTGGCGGTGCACGCCCGATCCCCAGCCCTGCCCGACGCTTGCGCCGGTCGGCGGCCTGACGGGTCCCTTAGCTCCCGAGCTCATCGTCATCGTCCAGTGCGAATCATTCGCCGATGCCGTGGAGGTCACGGGCGAAGCATCGCCGGCGCTGCCCGGGCTGGACCGCGCCAGGGCCATCGCCTGGCAGCAGGGCGATCTTCATGTCAGCGGATTCGGTGCATACACCATGCGCACCGAATATGGCGTGCTGTTCGGGCGCAGCGAAACCGCGCTCGGCTTCCGACGCTACGATCCGTTCCTGACCGCGCAAAGCGAGGCGACCTACGCACTGCCGGCGCGGTTGGTGGGCGCCGGCTACCGGAGTTCTTTCGTGCATCCACACGACATGCGTTTCTACAGTCGCGATCGGTTGATGCCCTCAATCGGCTTCGACGAGGTGATCGGTGAATCGGCCTTTGCGCCGATCCCTGTGGGCGGCAGCCGCTATGTCGACGACCGGACGCTGGGCGCAAAGATCGCCGAGCTGGCGAGCGGATCCATGGGCCGCAAGCTCATCTACGCCGTGACGATGGAGAATCATGGTCCGTGGGACAGCGACAATGCGGGGGACGCGACCGGACGATTGGATGCCTATCTGGGTCGTCTGCGGAACAGCGACGCGATGTTGGGCGACCTCATCCAATATCTGTCGACCGACGGCCGACCGGCGCTGCTCGTCTTCTTCGGCGATCACCGGCCGAGCATTCCGGGCGTGACCGCGCCGGGCGGGGCGCGCCATACGCCCTATGTGGTCGTGCGTTTCGGCGCCGACGGACGGGTCCTGAAAGGCGAATCGGCGGCAGTCGACCTGACGCCAGCGGCTTTGCATCATCTCGTTCTACGGTGCGTCCAACCCGATGCCGCGGCAGTCGATACGGCGCTCAATCACTCGGAGGAGTGAGCGCGACCAACAAGCGGTCACGCAATACCCTGGGCAGCAAGCGATCGACCCATCGCATCACGATGAACGGCCAGGGAAAGATTGCGTGCGCCTGTCCATGCGCCGCCGCCTTCGCGATACGCGCCGCCGCGTCCGAGGACTGCAGCGCGAAAGGCCGGGGCCCGGACGCCTCTCGCCCGCTTTGCGTATCGATGAAACCGGGCGAGACGAGCGTTACCCCGACGCCATGTTGCTTCAGGCCCAGCCCCAGAGCCCGGGCAAAATGCGCGATCCCGGCCTTCGATCCGGCATAAGCGGCGGCAAAGGGCAAGGCATGAAACCCGGCTGCCGACCCGACCAGCACGATCCGCCCTTCGCCACGTCGCGCCATGCGACTCCCTATCGCAGCCGCGAGCGCGGCAGCAGCGACGAAGTTCACCAATCCCAGGCGAGCCACTTGCTCGGCATCCTCGACCAGGTCGCCAGGCGCTCGTGTGTCGCCCAGGCCGGCAACGAACAGCGCCAGGTCGATCGCCTCCGCGTCGTCGTCTTGCTCGATCGCGTCGATCGCTGCCGCGCTGTCGGACAGGTCAAGCGAACGAGCCGCAACGCGCGCGCCCGCTCCCCGGCAACTCTCCGCAACAGCATCGAGACGGTGGCGATCGCGGCCCCACAGCATCAGCGTGCGGCCCGGCGCGGCATAATGTCGCGCGAGCGCGGCGCCCAGCCCGCTCGAGGCCCCGGTGATCAGGATTCGATTCGGTAACTGCGCCCTCATGGTGGGCCTATGACGGTTTCAGCATGGACGTTCCAGGCGATCTGCCTGTGTTTCGACCATAACGGCGGCTTTTTGCTGCATTGCAACTTGACGGGTGTTGGCGCGATGGTCATGCCGGGAAGGTCGATGGGAAAAAACGACTGTTCGATATGAAGTATGGGTCCGCTTCGCCGCGTATCAGGTTGTTTCGCAACGATTTGATGGAGCGGCTCACGCTGGTTTCGCCGCCTGTGTTCGCGCTGACATGGACGGCGTTCCTCGCTATTGCCGTATACGCCAGCTGGGGAGCCGCAAGCTTTCCGGTTTCGATCGCACTCGTTCTGCTCGGAATGCTGACCTGGACGCTGTTCGAATATGCGATGCACCGCTTCCTCTTTCATTTGAAGCCGCGATCGGCATTTGGCCGCGCGTTCATTTTCCTCGCGCACGGCAACCATCACGCGGCGCCCGGCGATCGCTATCGCAACATCATGCCGCCGCTGGTGAGCGTGGCCATATCGGCGACGATCTGGGCGGCACTATGGCTGGTGTTCGGGCCGATGGGGTCGGTCATCTTTCTCGGCTTCGGGATCGGCTATGTCGTGTACGACGCCATTCATTACGCCTGCCATCAATTGCCGATGCGCGGCCCGGTGTTGCGGCATCTGCGGCGGCACCACATCCGGCACCACCATGCCAAGCAGGAAGGTAATTACGCGATTACCGCCACCTTCTGGGACCGGCTGTTCCGAACCGAAATTGCCGCCAAGCGGCGATAGAGTTTGTTTCAGCGAAACTGAAACGACTTAGCAGCCAGGCGGCGGCGCGATCATAGCCGCAACTCGTCGATCGCCTCACAGACGATCGCGATATGGTCTTGCCAGGATGGCGGCCGCCACTGCTCAAAACGCCGATTTTGTGCCGCGTGAAGCGGCCCGCCGCGGAAATGATCGAGGATGTGCGCGGCCCAGCCGGGGCCATCGAGCGGATCGAGAAAGTCGGGAACATCGCCTCCGGCCTCACGCAGCGCGGGAAGGTCGCTGCAGATCACCGGAGTCCCCGCCGCCAGCGCCTCGGCAACCGGCATGCCGTACCCTTCCGCGAACGATGGCAGGAGCAGCGCGCGCGCACCACGCAGAAGGCTTTCCATGCGCCGATCCGAGCAGCCGTTGAGTTCCTCGACATGCCCGCGCAGCGCCGTGCAGCGCTCGAGCATGTCGATCACCTGCTCGTTCTCCCACCCACGCCGCCCGACGATGATCAAGCGGGGGATGGCGTCGCCGGGAAGCTTGTCCGCCATTGCCCGCCATAGGTTGAGCAGCAGCAGGTGGTTCTTGCGCGGCTCGATCGTGCCGATGCAGATGAAATAGGGCTCGACCGGTGCGGCTTCCGCCAGGGCTAGCGCAGAACCCTTATGGGTGCCGAGCAGCGCGACGCGCACCGCTACGTTGCGGCCCGCCCGATCCAGCCAAGGTCTTAGCGAATCGCCGGTCGCGCTCGAATTGACGATGATACTGTCGGCCAGGGAAGCGATCGTTTCGATCCGCCGCTTGTGCAGATCGGCGCCATTGGGGCGCGCATATTCCGGGTATTCGATCGGAATCAGATCATGAACCAGGCACAGGAATCGCGCCCGTTCGCGCGCAAGAATGCGTCGGACGAGCGCGGGCCGCGTGAGATGATGCGGCGACGCCTGGACATAGACGCTGCCCGCGGAGGCTCGTGGCCGTTCCGGCAATAGCCCGAGCAACGACGGCAGAATCTCGAACAGCGATCGCTGTTCGGCACTCCCCTCCTCGGCGTCCCAGCGCCGTTCCAGCTCGTCGAGAAAGCGCAAGGCCTTCTCATTCGAGAGCCGGCCGTAAAGGCCGAACGGGTGCACAGCGGCGAACCGTAGGCGATCGCCGAACCGCGCGTGCAGCCCGCGCGCATAGGCCATCTCCACCCGGTCGACACCCGAGGGGGTGTGATGCCGGGCGCGCGATACCAGCCGCGACAGGTCGAGAATGACGTCGCCGGCCATCAGGTCCACCGCCTCGACAGCCGCCCCTGGGCTTGACGGAGCTTCGTTACCCAGCCCAGCCGATTATGCGCGGCGCCATCGCCAAATCGCCGGATCAGGATTTCCGGTGTGCACGGCAGCCCCGTTACGGGGTCGAGGTAACGCGGATAGACGATCAATACCCCGGCGATCAGCTCCTCGAGCGTCAAGCGCCGCCCGCGGCGGTCGGGCACCGTGGCGAGATCGCGGGTCAATCCCCAGCCGGCATAAAAGGGTACGCCATGGCAGGTCACGTCGCGCCGCCGCAGCAGCGCTTCGAAGCCGGTGAGCGACGTGAGTATATGGACCGCGTCAACCTGATCGAGAAGCGACGCCATGCCGCCACCCCGGACGATGCGGTCGGCATAGTCGAGCGCGTCGCTGTCGCGCACCGCGCCCTTGCGATGGCCGGCATCGATGTCCGGATGCGGTCGGAACCATATCTCCGCATCCGGTTCGATCGCACGCACG
>Ga0207705_10000181_pt1 | contig 66244 bp, 63 predicted proteins | sample KBSC13metaG_FD_184314 | JGI IMG/M metagenome (GOLD analysis project Ga0207705, IMG submission 184314) | Corn rhizosphere microbial communities from Kellogg Biological Station, Michigan, USA - KBS C1-3 metaG (SPAdes) (version 2) | ecosystem: Host-associated > Plants > Roots > Rhizosphere > Soil ... | reverse complement strand
CGAAGAGATTGTCGAGGTCTTCCCCGACGCCATGTTCATTCATTGTCATCGCGACACGGCCAAGATCTATCCGTCGATCGCCAACATGGCGACCGTGCTGCACAGCAAGTTCGCCGCCGCCGCGCCGGGCGAAAAGAGCATCGTCGGCGATTATGACGACACCTGGGAAAAAGCGCTGGAGTTCCGGCACCGGCCCGGCATGGCGGAGCGGTTCGTCGACGTGCGCTTCCTCGATTTCCGGGCCGATCCGATCGGCACCGTGCGATCCATCTATTCGCAGCTTGGCCTCGAGTTCAGCGACGCCCGCGCGGCCGCGATGGAAGCCTGGCTCGCCAGCGACACGACCGAGCGATCCGGGCGCAAGCATCATCAATATTCCTTGGCGGACATCGGCATGACCGAGGCCGACATCGACCGGCTCACCGGCGATTATCTGAAGGCGTTCGACGTTACGCTGGAACGCTAACAGCCCGTCTTTTGGAATCTGGTCCGGAGCAGCCGGGTCATTCAGTTTAGCGTGAGAGAGGGTTTGAAATGGCAAAGCTGAAGGACGGCGTCGCGCTCGTCACCGGTGGGGGGCAGGGCATGGGCCACGGCATCGCGCTCCGCTTCGCGCGCGAAGGCGCCAAGGTCGTGGTGGTCGGCCGCACGCAGAACAAGATCGACCGCACCGTGGCAGAGATTCGGGATTCCGGGGGGACGGCGCTCGCCTGCCTCGCCGATGTCTCGATCGAGGAGGACACGCGCCGGATGGTCGAAATGGCGGTCTCCGCCTACGGTCGGCTCGATTTCGCCGCCAATGTGGCTGGCGTCGCACACGTGCCCAATTACATGCACAAGCTGACGCTGCAGGAATATGAGGACGATTTCGCGGTAAACGCCCGCGGCGTGTTCCTGTCGATGAAGTATCAGATCCAGGCGATGCTGGAGAATGGCGGCGGCTCGATCGTCAACGTGACGTCGGGATCGGCGATCAACGGCTTCGCGTTCTTCAGTGCCTATTCGGCGGCCAAGCACGCGGCGGTCGGCCTGACGCGGGCGGCGGCGCTGGAATATGCCGACAAGGGCATTCGCGTGAACAGCGTGGCCCCCGGCGCGATTGCCACGCCGATGCTGACCAACAACGACGAATCGGTGCTGAGCCCGATGCGCGAAGCAATCGCCATGAAGCGTTTCGGCAGGGAGGAGGAGATCGCGGCCGCCACCGTCTGGCTGTGCTCCGAGGAATCGAGCTACGTCACCGGGTCGGTCCTCCCCGTCGAGGGCGGCTTTACCGCATCGTGCATCAGCATCGTCTCGGCCGTGTCCTACCCGTCTGTGGGCTGAGCCGGCCAAAGGTCTACATGGGAGAGGACGGATGAACAGGTTCGACGGACAGGTCGTGCTGGTCACGGGCGCAAGCTCCGGCATCGGCAAGGCGGCGGCGATCATGCTCGGCGACCGGGGGGCGCACGTCCTCGTCGCCGCGCGCCGGGCGGCGCAGTCCAAAGACACCGTGGAGCATATCCGCCGCGCGGGCGGTGAGGCGACGTTCGTCCAGATGGATGTCGCCGACGCCGCCAGCGTCGCCGCCGGCTTCGACCGTATCCAGTCGTCGTTCGGAAGGCTGGATGCGGCCTTCAACAACGCCGGCATCACCAACGACTTCAAGGCGTTGAGCGACACGACCGATGCGGAGGTCCGCTCGCTGATCGAGACCAACCTCTATGGCACGGTCGAATGCATGCGGCACGAGCTGCGCCTCATGCGGCCGGCCCGCAAGGGCGTAATCTTGAACACCGGCTCCACCGCCAGCATCGCGGGGTCGGGCTATCTCGCGGTCTATGCGGCGACCAAGCATGCGATCGTCGGTCTCACCAAGTCGGCGGCGCTCGAATATGCGGGGGAGGGCATCCGGATAAACTGCCTGTGCCCCGGCGGCGTGAAGACCGAGATCGCCGCCGTCGCCATCGAGCGCGATCCCTCACTGGAATCCTTCATCGCCGAGAAGGTGCCGTTGCAGCGGATGGCGGACCCGAGCGAAATCGCGGAGGTCGCCTGCTTCATGCTGTCGAATGCGGCCAGCTTCATGACCGGTTCGGTCGTGATCGCGGACGGCGGGCAGACAGTGGGGTTCAGCGTCGCACCCGAAGAATGACGAGAGGACGATGGAGGGAAGTTGATGAGCAGCGCAGCAAGGTTCGTGGACAAGGTGGCGATCGTCACCGGCGCCGCCACCGGCATCGGACGGGCGACGCTCGCCCGGCTGGCGAGCGAGGGCGCGACCCTCCTCGCGGTGGACGTCAACGTGGACGCGCTGGCCGAATCAGCCGATCAGGCGCGCAGCGCGGCGGGTCGGGCAGGCCGGGTGGAGACCGTAGTGGCGTCGATCACCGACGAGGCGGCGATCAAAAGCGCTTTTGCCGGGTTCGCGGAACGCCAGGGCAAGCTCGACGTGCTGATCAATGTCGCCGGCGTGCTGCGCGCGGTGCACAGCGTGGAGGAGACGTTAGAGGACTTCGTCCGCATCCTCCAGATCAATCTGGTCGGCACCTTTCTGTGCTGCCGCGAGGCGCTGCCCTATCTCCTCGAATCGAAGGGCAACATCGTAAATACCGCTTCCACCTCGGCTTACTTCGGCCATCCCTATATGGCGGCCTATGCCGCCAGCAAGGGCGGGGTGGCCGCGCTGACTCACACGTTGGGCTGGGAGTATATCAAGCGCGGCGTGCGCGTAAACGCGGTCGCGCCCGGCGGGATCGCCACCCCGATGACCGACGCCATGGGGGCCGGCGGGTTTCCGGAGGGCGCGGATATGTCGCTCTTCGCGCATCTGTCGCGGCCGGATGGGATCTATGGTGCGCCGGAGAACATCGCCAGCATCATCGCGATGATCGCGTCCGAGGACGGCGCGTATATGAACGCGGAGGTCGTGCGCGTTGACGGAGGCTATCATGGCTGACGACGGATCGCCGCGGGAATGGCTTTCACTTGCGAGTACGGCGGATGCCTGAAATCCTCATCATCGGAGCATCGGGTCTGGCCGGTTCGGCGGCGCTCAAGCATTTTGCCGCAAAGCCCGACTGGAAGATCAAGGCCGTTTCGCGGCGGCGGCCGCTGTTCTGTCCCGACCATGTCGAGCATATCCCGCTCGACCTGCTGGATGGTGAGACGTGCGCCGAGATCTTCGCCGCGATGCCGGGCGTGACCCATATCGCCTATTGTGCCGTCAACGAGCAGCAAGGGAACATGATCGCCGGATGGCGCGACCCCGAGCAGTACGCCAAGAACATGGCGATGCTGCGCAACGTGGTCGATCCGATCGTGTCCACCGCGCACGGCTTTCGTCACATCGGGCTCGTCCATGGCTTCAAGGCCTATGGCTCGCATCTCATCGAGCGCACGCCGCCCATGCCCTACAAGGAATCACTCCCGCGCATAGACCAAGAAAATTTCTATCACCAACATGAAGACTATATCCGGGCGAAGCAGCAGGGCGCGTCCTGGGCGTGGACGATTATCCGGCCGGGCATGATCGTCGGCGAGGCGGTGAGCGCGAACATGAACACCTTCCTAGTGCTCGCCCTGTTCGCGGCGCTCCGCAAGGAGGCGGGGCTGCCCCTCCTCGTGCCGGACGGGGCCAGCATGATAACCGATATCGCCGACGCCGACCTTCTCGCGCAGGGGCTCGACTGGGCGGCCGGGGCGGAGAATGCGCGCAACGAGGCGTTCAACCTCGTCAACGGCGACGTCTTTTCGCTGCACGACGCATTTCCCATCGTGGCGGAGGAACTGGCCATGGAGTTGGCCACACCCGGGCCGTTCGACATTGCGGAGGAGGTTCGCACTCTGGCGCATCTCTGGCCCGGCATGGTGCGCAAATACGGGTTGAAAGCGCCTGAGGATCTGGACGCGTTGCTGGGCGAATCGCTTGCGGTGGGGGGTGGCTGGACCTATCCGCTCGATCCCGCCCATGTGGTCCGTTACGGCCTCTCCAGCACTATCAAGATCCGTCAGGCGGGCTTTCACGACTGCATGGATACGGCGGAGATGTTCCGGAAATATACGCGCCGGTTCCAGCAGCTCAAGATCATCCCAGCCGTCGCCAGGGCTCCGAAGTCAGGTTAACGGCTCTACGGATTGAGAGAATGCTGAATCTATGCGCGCGTGGACGAGTGGGAGGCGGGATTTGGAGAGAAGTCGCGGCTGAAGGCGCTGCTGGATCATTTTTCGGAGATCGAGGATCCGCGCCCCTCGCATAAGGTGGCCTATCCGCTATCGGAGGTGCTGCTGCTGGCGGTGTGCGGAACGATAGCGGATTGCGACAGCTTTGAGGCGATCGGGCTATGGGGCGATCGGCATCTCGATTTTCTGCGGCGATTTTTGCCGTACCATCATCGCCTTCCGACGGGGCGATGGCTTACGCTGCTAATAACCAGATCGATCCGGCGCTGTTTTCAGCCTGCTTTACGGACTGGGTGCGCACCTGCTGGCCGGATCGGCCCGAGCTTGGAGGGCCAATCCTAACTGCCACGGTTGGGGTCGAGGGTTCGAATCCCTTCGCCCGCTCCAGTTCGCTGCCGCTGATTAGCGGCAGCTAATCAGTGAAATGGCAGCGAACCGGCCGGCATCGCGCAGCCGTGTCCGACGACGCGGCTTTGCCGCGTCGGAACCCTCGAATCTTATGTTGGCGCTCCGCCCTGCCGGGCTACGCGCGTGGTTCGAATCCCTTCGCCCGCTCCAGTTCGCTGCCGCTGATTAGCGGCAGCTAATCAGTGAAATGGCAGCGAACCGGCCGGCATCGCGCAGCCATGACCGACGACGCGGCTTTGCCGCGTCGCAGCCCTGGAATCCTTGTTGCCGCCGATCACAACGCCAGTCGCACTCACGAAAAAAGCCGCCGAAATGCATCCGGCGGCCATTTTCGTAGCGCTGCTTCGTCGGCCTCAGGCGGAGACGAACTCGACCTTGCCGTTGCCGCGAAGGTGGCGGCCGAACGCGTCGCGCAGGGTCTTGATGTCGGCGACGTGCGCCTCGCGACCCGCGAGCGCGGCGATGCCGGCATAAGTGGCCGGCATGTCAGGCACGATCGCCAGCTTGCCGGCGCGGGCATGGTCATGCGCCAGCGCGCGCGCTCCGGCATCGAAACCGCTCTCGCCATGCAGCACCACTACCACGTCGAGGTTGGAGGCGTTGCGCGGTGCAACGAAATAACCGTCGATGATGCGGCCACCGCGCAGCGCGTACCGGCCCTTGAACGCCTTCAGCCCGTCATCCGACCCGACGGCACGCGCCACCGGGGTCAAGGCCGGTGCCACCATCCCCGCGGCAGCGGCGACAGCCATCCGGCTCATGATGCCGCGGCGGCTGACCGAATTGGAGTGCGAAACGCCCATGTCGAAACCCCCTAAAGCCCTATTTACCGACACGATAATCCGCCGTCGCCGCCAATACAACCAATATGAATGCTTAGGGCATAGTGGCTTTGCTCAGTCGTCGGGCGTTGGACGGCAGTAAGTGTGTCGTCCCAAGACAATCCTGCTATCCGCCTGTCGCCCGCCAAATCTTCATTACCGGCGACCGGAGCGCTTCCGCTTCACCAACATATTGATTGTCTTGGAGAAGACCCCGATACGGCGCCTCACAATGATCGGCTTGCTGCTGCCATGGTCGCACTAGGTGTGACCATCATAAATGGATGGCTGAAGAGCCAATCATTCTGAAAGAGACGGGAAGGTGACCGCCTCAATCTTGTTGCCATCGGGATCGATGATGAATGCGCCGAAATAGGTGGTCAGCGCGGCATCCCTAGGGCCGGGCATTCCGGCATCGGTCGCGCCATTCGCCATAGCCAAGGAATGGAATTCACGCACCGATTGCTCGCTGGCGGCCCGCAAGGCGACATGTGCGCCAGGATTGGCATCGTGGTGGCGGGGGCTTCGCTTGTTGAGCCAGAATTCAGGGTATCGCTTGCCAAAACCTGCCGTCTCGTCGCGCGTTACGAGACGTGAAAGCCCGAGAGGCGCCAGAACTCGCTCGTAGAAGGCGATTGCGGCGACGAGGTCGCCGACCGGAACGGACACGTGGTCGATCATGCCGTCACCCTAAAGGCTTGGGTCTTGGACGCAATGTCCTCAGGACGCCTGCGGCCGAGCGGGTCTTTCCCGGCCGAGATCGCTCGAGCGCAAATGGCCAGGCTCGACAATCTCGATGTCGCCGGTGCCCTTTCTACCGCGCCAGCACGACCTCGGCGACGTGGCGGCGACCGCCGGTCCGTGCCAGCTGGACGAAGACGTCGACCGTGCTGCGAACATAATGATGCACGTCCTCGCGACCCAAACGGGTGCCGGTCTGCAGCACCAGCAAGGCGATCTGCTCGATCGCCCGTTCGGCGCTGTCGGCATGGACAGTGGTCATCGATCCGGGATGGCCGGTATTGACCGCGCGCAGGAAAGTGTAGGCCTCGGGCCCGCGCAACTCGCCGACGATGATCCGGTCGGGGCGCATGCGCAGCGACGCCGCGAGCAAGCTGTCGGCGGTAACCTGCGCCTCGCCCAGCGCGCTTCGCGCCGCGAGCAGCCCCACCGCATTGGCATGGCCGAGATGCAGTTCGGGCGTGTCCTCGATCAGAATCAACCGTTCGTGCGGCGGAATCTCGCGGATCAGCGCGTTGAGGAAGGTCGTCTTACCGGTCGAGGTGCCGCCCGACACCAGGATGTTCTTACGCGCCTTGACCGCGGTGGCGAGCATCCCCGCCACGTCGCCGGCATCGAGCATCCGCGCCAATTCCACGTCGATCGGCGCTCGCCCGCCGACATCGCCGCGCTTGGTCTCGGCGAACGATCCCGCCGCAACATAATCCGACAGGCTGAGGTCGGGCGAGACGTGCTTGCGGATCGCCAGCGCCAGGTCGCCGCGCGTCGCCGGTGGTGCGACGACCTGGACGCGCGCACCATCGGGCAAGGTCGCCGACAGCAGGGGATGCTCGCGGCTGATCCCCTGGTGCGACAGCGCCGCGATCTGCCGCGACAGCCGATCGAGCGTCGCGCGATCGAGCGCCGGCGCATCGTGCCGCTCGGTCGCGCCGCCCAAGGTCTCGACCCAGATCTCGCCCGGCCGGTTGACATAGATGTCGGTGACGTCGTCGCGCGCCAGCATCCCGCCCAACGGGGCAAGATAGCTCTTCAGATAGATGGGATCGCTGGCGGCTATCGCTTCGTCTCCACCGCGGTGAAATCCAGATCCTTGGCGACGAACACGCTGACCGACACGCCTTGCTTCACGCGCAAGGTGCGCTGGAATTGCTGGCTGTCGTTCAACGAGGAACCGGTCGAGCCAGCCGCCGAATTGGGTAGGGCCAGCAGCACGCTCGAATTGTTGCCGGCAATCCGCGACGTCGCGACCCCGACGCCGAGGTTGAGCGTCGATTGCAGCAGCGCGCTGCCGAACCGCTCCAGGAAATGGCTGTTGACCTTGCCCTTGATCCCAACCCGCCCGAGAGGATCGGCCGAGGGAGAGGCCAGTTCTATCGTCGCGCCATCGGGGCGCACCAGCCGCTGCCAGATTACCAAGGCGCGATTCTGCCCCGGTTGCAAGTCGGCCTTATAGTCGCCGATCAGCCGGCTGCCGCGTGGGATCAGCACTTTGCTGCCGTCGAAGCCGCGGACATCGCGCGTCACCAGCGCCCGCGTCGGGCCAGGCCGTGTCGAATCGAGCGCGGTTTCCAGCACCGCCGGGATCAGCGTCCCTTGCGGTACCGTGGTCGCGCGATTGCGCAGCACCGATGCGCGCGACCGCCCGCCAAGCGTGGCACCACCGCTGCCGGGGTTGGTCGTCGCGACGGCACCCGCGCCGCCTTCTCCGGCTGGTCCGGACGGGGCGATTGCTTCTCCGCTCGTCGTATCGAGCACCAGCACCGGGTCGGCCGAGTTGCGCGGCGGCGCCTGTGGCGGAGCCACCGGCTGCGGCGGCGGCGGTGCCGGGACATAGACGACGCGCGGCTGCGGCGGTGGAGGGGGAGGTGGCGGCGGTGGGGGTGGCGGTGGGATCACCGCCGGCGCCGGCTCGGGCACCGGCGGGACGTAGAGCGGGGGCGGTTCGGCGCCGTTGCGCAAATCGGCGGTGCGTACGCGTGTGGCCGGCGCCGACAATTGCCGACGGCGCGCGTCCAAAATGAGAAACAGGATCAGACCCGCGACAACGATACCGGCCGCGATCACCCAATTGGGCAGCCCGGCGCCAGGCCGCGCGACGACCGGGCGCGCGCTCGGCTCGACATCGGCCGGCGGCGGCAGCGTGGCGCGCGGATCGCTTCCCGCCACGGCCATCAACGCGCCACCTGGGGCACGCGCGTCGCGTTCGCCACCTTCTTGTCGAGCCGAAACACGAGCTTGTTGTTGACACTGTCGAGCACGTAACGCCCCTCGCGCATCGCGCCGTCGGCCAGGGTCTCCTTGCCGTCGCGGTCGATGATGAAGACCGCCGGCAGGGTCTGATTGTCGCGCCACAGGATGAAGGTCTTGGACCCGTCATCGGAAATCGCGTCCGGCCGAACATCGTTCGATCCGGCGAGCTTGTAGCGGCCGGGTTCGACCGGCGCGGGTCCGCTATTGGCGGGCGCGGGCGGCGGCGGGTAGCGGAAGCGGACGATGAACGGCGCGCTGCCGGCGCTGCCCGGCGACAATTCGAACGCATAACTCCGCGCGTCGGTCACCACGGTCATGTTGGTGGTGATGCCTTGCAGCGGCTTGATGAACAGGCGGTCGCCGCGCTTGTTGGGGGTGACCTGCCATGCGCCGCTGTCGCCAACCGCGACATTCTCGATCCGCTCGTCGGGAGCGAATTCGACCGTCAGCTCATACCCGCCCGGCACCTGGAGCGAGACGACCTGGTCGGCGTCGTACATCACCGTCTGGATGCGCGGATCGCCGTTGCCGGGTTGCGGTCGCACTTGCCCCATCGCCGGTATGGCGATGGCGGCGGCGATGGCCGCAAGCAGGGTGAAGGCGAGTTTCAAAGCTGTACTTCGGGAGTTGCATTCGGCGCCGGGCGCGAGGCTGGTGCAACCGTCGGCGCGCCCGGCGCCAGCACCTGCGGCTGGCTCGATCCCGACAACGGCGGTGCCGCCGAGACGGCCGGCTGGGGCGCGAGGTTTTCCTGGCTGCGATTATAGCCGAATACCTGGAAGCCGAGCGGATTGATGAAGCGGTCCTCGGCGCGCATCGGCCCGGTCGAGAAGCGGTATTTGATCACCGCGACCCAGGATTCAGCCGGCTGCGCCTGCCCACCTGGATCGCGACGCACGGTGTCGAACCGCACCAACGCTTCGTTGCCGCCCATCGAGGTGATGCTCTTGACCCGCGTGTCGACGACCGACCTTGGATAACGGCTGAGCGGGCTGGCCGGATTGGCCGCCTGCATGCCGTTGACGTAATCGGCCTTGGCGACGTCGGCCGACCAGGTCTGCACCTTGCGATAATTGGCCTGGACTGTGCCCGCATCGTAGCTTTCGCGCGCGATGACATATTGCACCAGGAACGACTGAGTCAGCGCAGTGTCGGGCGCGATCTTCTCGGCGTCGAGCGGCTTCAGTTCCTGGACATAGCCGGTCTGCTTGTCGACCAGCAACGTATAGGGAACGACGGTCTTCAGCGGCATGAGCACGATCAGCGCGATCGCCTCGAACAAGGCGACCGCCACCGCGACGCCGGCGACGATCCACGCCGTCCGGCGCGACGCGCGCAGCATGTCCTGGCGATCGTCGGCCCAGCTGTCCGCCTCGCGATAATAAGCGTCGAGCGATTCGCGCGCGGCCTGTTTCATCTGTTGCTATCCCGCCGTGTTGCTCCAGCCGACACGCGCCCCCGCGTCCGCCTCCTGAAACTCTGGCCGAGCGGCACGGCAGCCGCAACGGCGATTTCTCGCGTGTTGGTGGGCGTGATCCCTGGCCGGCCGAGCGAGGCGGCTGGCGGCTGGCTGGCGTGGCTCTCGCGCCGCTGGGTCGCGGTCACCGCATCGGCGATCGCGATCGCGCGTGAGCGTTGGTCGGTGATCGTGCCTTCATTGCCGCGCGCGCCGGCCAGTACCGGCACGCGGTCGGCGAAATTGCTGGCAACCCGCTCGCCGGCCTGTTTCCAGCCCGAGGGTATGCGGAATCCCTGCGCCACGCGCGCGACCGCGACCAAAACCGCGATCAAGGTCACCGCGAAGATCAGCGACAGCGCGAGCAATTCGACCGGCACTGCCGGTGTCGCGATCTCCTGATGCCGCAACTCCATCACCGCGGCCATCCAGGGTTCGAGCAAGGCGAGTTCGACCCCCAGCACGATCGCGGTGCCAAGCGCGCCGAGTGCCGCGCCGGCCAGCCCGCGCACCCAGCCCTCGAACAGCCCGCGCGTGCCCTCGAACAACAAGAAGATCGCGAAGAGCGGCCCGAGTGCGAGCAACAGCCCGGCGATCAGCCGGACGCTGGCAAAGGCAGCGATCGTCCCCGCCAGGAACAAGGTCCGCGCGCTCCCCAGCAGCGACAGGTCGCGTGCCGGATCCCACCGCGCATGGCTGGCGAGATCCTGCAGGCGGCGGCGTTCCTGCGCCTGTTGCTCGGGAGTCACCGGCTGCACGGACGGGCCCGCGACAAGATCGGTATTGGGTGGCCGCCCGGTGCCGATGACGTTCAGTTCGGCGATCTCGTCGTCGACCGCTTGCAACCGCGCGACCAGTCCGCCGCCGGCACCCGGCAGCCCTGATGCGCCGCCGATCGCGCCGGCGAGTTCGGCCGGTCCCTTGAGCGCGACATCATAGGCGAGCGTGCGGAACGCCGGCCAGCTCGTCGCCAACAGCAGCACGACGCCGAGCTTGATCACGGTAAGGACGGCGCTGCGCGCGTCGGGCGTGTCGCCCAGGATCAGGCGATAACCGAACAGGGCGATGAACACCGTCAGCACGCCGCCCAGGATCAGCGACGACGCCGACCCGCCCGCCGCCATCGCCTGATATCCGGCGGCGCCGAGCGTCTGCGCCTGGCAATCGATATGACCGAGCACGCTCGACAGGAATTGCGAATCGCTGATCGCCGGGCACGCCACCTGCATCACGCGCGCTCCAGCAACGGCGGGATCCAGTCGGCGGGGTCGTCGCCTTTTTCGGCGCGAATCTCGTCGAGCAGGCGCACGGTACGTTCGCGGCCCGACAGGATCGTCAGGATATCGCGCTCGCCGGTCAGGTTGAGACGCACCACGACGCTCTCGGTGCCGTGTTTGATCAGGAAGCAATGCGCGTCGTCGGGCAAGGTGCGGACGATCTCGTATTCGTGCGGAGTCAGCCCGAAGCCGTCGATATAATCGGCCGCCCGCGCCTTGGGGTTGGTCATGAAGATCTGCGTCGCGGCCTGTTCGATGATCGCCGAGGCGATACGGCTTTCGAGCGCATCCTGCGCGCTCTGCGTTGCGAAGCCGACGATGCCGTTCCTTTTGCGGATCGTCTTTTCCCAATCCTTGATGCGGCGGACGAACACCTCGTCGTCGAGCGCCTTCCACCCCTCGTCGACGACGATGATCGCCGCCGATCCATCGAGCCGTTCCTCGACGCGGTGGAACAGATACATCATCGCCGGCGTCCGCACCGCCGGATCGTCGAGGATCTGGGTCATGTCGAACCCGACCGAATCGGCCGACAAATCGGTCAAATCGCGCTCATTGTCGAACAGCCAGGCGCGCTCGCCGTCGCCCCACCAGGGCCTGAGGCGCGAATAGAGATCGGCGGCGGTCGGCCGCGATCCGCCGCGGAATAATTCGGCCAGGTGACGCAGCCGGCGATGCTCGACCGGCTGGTCGAAATTGGCGTCGATCGCGTCCTTGATCCGCGCGGTCTCGTCGATATCGGCGCCGCCCGCGAGCTGCGCGACCCAGTCGATCAGGAATTGGCGGTTCGCCGGCGAATCGTCGAGCTGGAGCGGGTTGAGCCCCGCCGCCATATCGGGGCGCAGCACGTCATAGCGTCCGCCGATCGCGCGGATGAACAATTCCGCGCCGCGATCCTTGTCGAAGAAGATGATCCGCGGATGGAATTTGCGCGCCTGGGCGAGCAGGAAATTGAGCACCACCGTCTTGCCCGACCCGGATGGGCCGATGACGGTGAAATTGCCCAGATCGCCTTGATGGAAATTGAAATAATAGGGGCCGGCGGCGGTCGTCTCGAGCAGGCTGACCGCCTGGCCCCAGTGATTGGCTTCCGGCTTGCCGAGCGCGAAATTATGGCTCGACGCGAAACCGGCGAAATTACCGGTCGAGATCAGCCCGCGCCGCGCGATATATTTGAAATTTCCCGGGAACTGCGCCCAGAAAGCAGGCTCGAGCGCAATCTCCTCGCGCACCGCGATGATGCCCAGGTCGGACATCGACGCCTGTACCTCGGCAACCCCGGCATTGACCTCGTCGATCGTTGCGCCGTGCACCGCGACGGTCATGTGATGCTCGCCGAACCCGGCGCGGCCGGCGGCGACATCGTCCTTGGCGTTGGATAGCTCGCCGCGCAGGCTGACGGCTTCATCCTCGGCCGATCGCATTCGACGCAGCGCCAGGTTCATCTTGCCGAGCGCGGCCTGGCGGTCGACGAAGCCGAACGATTGCGACACGGTGATCTCGAACGGCAGGCGCAGCAATTCGTCGAGCATGCCCGGCGCGGTCTGCGCCGGATAATCCTTGATCGACACCATGCCGACAAAGCTGCGCTCGGTATTGCCCGCCGGCGCCAACTCCACCGTCTCCTCACCGAAACTGATCCGGCGATAGGGCAGATAGGCGCCGGCATCCTGCATCGGCATCAGCACCGGGCGCATCTCGGCATTGTACAGCGCGGACAGGAATTCCAGCGGTTCGGAGCAAAAGCCCGCCTTGGTCTCGTAAACCGACAGCAAGCGCGGATCGTAGCTGCCAAGCTGCGCCAGCAGCGCGTCGCGCGCGGTATCGAGCTGATGCACTTCGTGGCCGCGGGTGATGTCGGGATCGACGCCGGTGCTACCGAACCAGCCGCGGATGCGGTCGGCGACTCCGACCCGGCCCTGCATCGGGCGCCGCACCAAGGTCAGGAAGATGTCGTTGACATAGAGCCGCCGCGCCGACAGCCGCGCGCGCCACGCCGCATCGAGCCGGGTCGAGAAATCGTCGGGAAACTTGTCCGACATCTCGGCATCGGCCTCGCGCCGAATGACGTGATGATAGATCGCGAAACGCGACGATCCGATCGCCTGGAGCATCGCATCACGCAACGACTTGCGGTAATTGATCTCGTCGCTGTCGGCGGTTTCGAACAGCAAGCCGCGCAGCTGGATGACCTGCATCAACAGGCCGTCGCGCGTCTCGATCGTGTGATCGTCGACGTGCCGCGCATAGGGAAGATGCGCCCCGGCCGCTTTCTCGCGCGCGACTGCTCGCCGGTCGTTGGTCAGGGGCGGTAGGAGTTGCATCGCCAGATCGAATAATTGCGCACGCGCGGACAGCGGCTGACCTTGGCCAGCCACAGGTCGAAAAAGCGCGGCTCGCGCACGCACAGGATCATGCCGACGACGTGGATCAGGGCGGCGGCTGCCAGCACCCAGATCGAATGGAAGATCAGGAACAATTCGGTCGCGACCACGCCGTTGACGACGAAATAGCTATAGGTCACGCCCGCGAACATCTGCGGCCGCGTCAACGCGACGAACAAGGGATCGCGGTCGAGCCCCTCGGCCATGGCTCAATTGCCCAGGGTGGCGGTGGACTGGATTCCCGCGACGATCGAGGCGGCACCGAACAGGATGAAGCAGCCGACGATGACGGTCGCGCCATAGCGCCAGTTGATCCGCCCGGTCAGCATCATGAACCCGACCGCGGCGACCGCGATGATCGCGACCACGGTAGCGACGGTGCCGAGCAACGTGCCCTGCAGCCAGCGCACCGCGGAAACCAGCACTCCCGACCCGGCAGGATCGCCCACACTATCCTGTGCATAGGCGACACTGGCATTGATCATGCCGCCGAGTGCGGCCAGCGATTGTGCAATCCGGGACTTCATCAAACGCAACACGCCTCACCCCTCAACTGGCGGGTCGGTGGCGCGTGCAGCCGCGGATGTGCGGCGACAGGCGCCCCCCGCACCCGAGTCGGGGGTGTGCACCAGCGCGCAGTGCGTTTCAAGCGGGGTCCCCCGTCCCAGGAGGAAACGCAAACTCCAGCCAGTGCGTTGAAAAGCGATGCCGTCCAGCGTGATACGCTCCTTCGACTATGATGCCGCAGCACACCGGCTCGATATCCGCTTCGTCAGCGGGCGGCTTTATTCGTATCTCGACGTCCCCGAACGCGTCGTCGAGGCGATGCGCCGCGCGACCTCCAAAGGCGGATTCTTCAACCGCCGCATCCGCGACCGCTATCGCTTCGTGCGGCGCTGACCGTTATCGTTACGTCCATGGCGACGATACGAATCGGAATTGGCGGCTGGACCTACGAGCCGTGGCGCGGAACTTTCTTTCCGGACAAATGGCCGCAAAAGCGCGAGCTTGAATATGCCTCGCGCCGGCTCAGCGCGATCGAGATCAACGGCACCTATTATTCGGGATTCAAGCCGGCGACCTTCGCCGGCTGGGCGGAAGTCGTGCCAGACGACTTCGTCTTCACGGTCAAGGCGTCGCGCTTCTGCACCAACCGCAAGGTGCTGGCCGAGGGTGGCGAATCGATCGCGAAATTCGTCGGCCAGGGGATCGTCGAACTGGGTCCCAAGCTCGGCCCGATCCTGTGGCAGTTCATGGCGACCAAGAAGTTCGATGCGGACGATTTCGGCGCATTCCTGAAGCTGCTCCCCGCCGCGCACGAAGGCGTCGCGCTGCGTCACGCGGTTCAGGTCCGGCACGACAGCTTCCACGTCCCCGAATTCGTCGATCTCTGCCGCAAGGCTGGGGTCGCGATCGTCTATGCCGAATCGGCGGATTACCCGGCGATCGCCGATGTGACCGCCGACTTCGTCTATGCCCGGCTCGAAAACGCGGTCGAGGAAGAGCCGCAGGGCTATTCCTCCGACGCGCTCGACCATTGGGCGGCAGTGGCGAAGGACTGGGCCGCGGGCGGATCGCCCACGGGGCTGCCCTATGTCGCCGATCCGGCGCCGAAGAAGCCGCGCGATACCTTCATCTTCATGATCAACGGCGCCAAGGTCCGCGCGCCGGCCGCGGCGCGGGCGCTGATCGAGCGGGTTTAATATTCCGCCCCTTTCCGTCGCCCCGGCGTAGGCCGGGGCCGCTATGTTGTGATGCGGCCAACGGCCCCGGCCTCCGCCGGGGCGACGGTTTGGCATCCCAGCTCCAGCACTACGGTTGCGATGGTTGAAAGTGTCCGAGAGGGGGCCCCGCTTACGCGGAGATGAGGAGGAGGTAGGCCCTACCTTCTGACCGGCGCCGGCGCGGTGGCATTCCCTTGCAGCGCCGCGGCCTCCAGCGTGTCGAGCGCCTGGCGCGTCGCGATGTAGCGCTGCGCACCATCGAGCCAGGCCTTGGATTGCGCGGCGCCGGGCAGGCGCTTCACTTCCTCGACCGCGGCCTCGACCTGGCCAAGCGCGAGGAAGCGGCGAATCCGCGCGAGCCGTTCGCCCGGCACCGGCGACGGCGCATTGCGTGGGTGGATCACCACCAGGCTGCCGAGCATGCGGACGAACGACCCGCCCCAGCCGTCACCCGCCGGCCCCAATGCAAGCTGCGATCCGATCTGGTCGAGCCCGAGCCGCAGATCCTCGACCGTGATCGGGTGTCGCCCGGCATCGATGATCGCGGCGACTTCGTTGGGACGCGTCGTGCCGAACCGGTCCCGCAATTGCTGTTCGATATAGCCCAATGGCGACCCGCGATCGATCGCGCGGCGCGCGGCAAACGCGATCATCATCCCTTCGGCGCGGGTCGCATTGCCATAGGAATTGGCGGCTTCCCCGGTCACCGCTGCGGTGCGCTGTTCGAGCGCGGCAAGCTCCGCGGCGAGCATCTGCTGACGCGCCGAAATCGAGGCGGGGTCGGTCGCCACCGGCGGGGCGACGATGACCTTGGTGGCGGGCTCCGCGGCCTGCGGCTCTGGTGCGGGTTGCGCGGGGGTCATTCGCCAGAAGATCGCGCCGGCGATCAGCAGTCCGATGACGAAGGTCACCAGCGCGATCCCGGCAGTCGCGGTCAGGGTCAGTTGCCGGGCGGGTTGCGACGGGCTCGGCGCGATGTCGGTCATAGGGTCCTTATCCGCCGCGGCGCGGGGGCGGTCAATCGGCCAGCGCGCGCGCGAGCGCAGTCAGCGCGGCATCGTCGGGCGTCGCGGCCGCCGCGATCCGGTCCCAATCATCGCCGGCGGCTTGGGCAGCCGCCGCGCTGATCGCCGCCAGCCGCACCGTCCGGCGGTCGATTCCGGCGCGGTCGATCAGGTCGGCGACGCGACGCGCGGCGCGTGGTGAATGGACCATCACAACCGAGCCGGTCAGCCGATCGAGCGCCTCGACCGGTACGGCCATCGGGTCGCTGGCATAGATCGCAATCGCCTCGGCGATGATCGGATCGCTCGCCAAGGCACGGTCACGGCCGCCGAGCAGCAAGCCGCGTCGCACACCACTTGCCGCGGCGGCTGCGACCAATGCCGCGCCATCGCGATCGCCGACCGCGACGACCTCCAGTCCGGCATCGCGCGCGGCCGCGGCGGTGGCGTCGCCGACCGCGTGAACTGGCAGGCTGCGGAGGCCGGCGAGCCCCGGCCCGGCATGGCGCGGCGCGTTGGCGCTGGTCAGCAGCAGCGCGTCGAAGCGCGATGCATCGGGCGCGACCCAGTCGATCGCGTGGACCTCGAACAAGGGCAGCCGGATCGCGGTCAGCCCCAGCGCCTCGATCGCGGCGGCGGTCGCGGTGTTGCCCGGCTCGGGGCGCAGCACCGCGATGGCGCGGCTCATCCCGCGAACCCCGCGCGAATCGCTGGCGTCGCGCGCGCGAACAGCGCACCCGCCAGGTCGCGCGCCAATGCCTCGCCATCCGGTCCCGAGGCATCGCCCGCGACGTGCTCGCCGCCATCCTCGGACAGCAATTCGGCGCGCAAGGTCACGACATCCTCCGCGATCGTCGCCAGCGCGGCGATCGGCGAGTGGCAGGTCGCATCGAGCGCCGCGAGGAACGCGCGCTCCGCGCGGACCGCACTGCTGGTCGCGCGATGGTCGATCGCCGCGAGCAGGCCCGCCGTCATGGCGTCATCGGCGCGGCATTCTATCCCGACCGCGCCTTGCGCCGGGGCGGGCAGCATCTCCTCGACCGCCAGGGCCACGCCGATATCGTCGCGTCCCAACCGGGCAAGCCCCGCCGCCGCGAGCAAGGTGGCATCGGCTTCCCCCGCCGCCAGCTTGGCCAGGCGCGTATCGACATTGCCGCGGAACAGCACCACCGAGACATCGGGGCGCGCGCGCAGCACCTGGGCGCGCCGTCGCGGGCTGCTCGTACCGACCACGCCATATTCGCGGATCGCCGCGAGGCTGTCGGCGCCGACCAGCCGGTCGCGAACATCGGCGCGCTCCAGCATCGCGGCGATGACGATGCTGTCGGGCCGGATCGTCTCGACATCCTTCATCGAATGGACGGCAAGGTCGATCTCGCCGCCGAGCAATGCGCGGTCGAGCTCCTTGGTCCACAAGGCCTTGCCGCCGATCTCGGCCAGCGCGCGATCCTGGACGCGGTCGCCGGTGGTGCGAATGATGTGGATCTCGCAGGCGATATCGTGCGCCGCCGACAGCGCATCCTTCACCATATTGGCCTGGACCAGCGCGAGCGGCGACCCTCGCGTGCCGAGTTTGAGGACGGTCATCGCGTCCCCTCTAGAGCATCGCGCGGAAAAGTGGGTACCGGTTTTCCGCGCAAGCGATGCGACCACAAATAGCCAGAGTCGCTTCGGGCTAATCGACCAACTTCGTCTCCACCGTCGGGCAGCTTTCCAGCGTCCGATGCACCGGGCATTTGTTGGCGATCACCAGCAGGCGGTCGCGCTGTTGCTGGGTGAGGTTGCCCTCCAGCCGGATGTCGCGGTGGAGGATCTCCAACCGCGGCCGCCCGCCCGCCGCCGCAGCGCTGTCGTCGGCATGGCGGCGTTCGTGGCGGAGCAGCACCTCGACTCCCTCGACCGGGATGCCCTCGGCATGCGCCACCAGTTCGATCGTCATCGCGGTACAGGTGCCGAGCGCCGCGAGCAGCAGGTCGTACGGCGTGGGACCGAGGTCGCTGCCGCCCGATCGCAGCGGTTCGTCGGCCAGGAATGTGTGTCCCGACGCATCGACCAGTTGGACGAACGCCCCCTCCCCCGAGCCGACGCGCACGCAGCCTTCGGGCAGCATGTCGGGCGATTTGGCGGGCAGCAGAAAGGGCTCGACCCAGGCGGCGATGATCGACGCGGCATAGGATGCGCGCTCGGCATCGGTCAGCAGATGATCGGCGCCGTCGAGCGCGACGAAGCTCTTCGGGTGTTTGGCGGCGTCGTAGATCGCCTTGGCATTCTCTATCCCGACAACCTGGTCGGTCGGCGCGTGGAGCACGAGCAGCGCTTTTTTGAGGTGCGCCAGCCGCGTGGCCTGATCCTGTCCCTTGACCGCGTCGAGAAAGTCGCGGCCGACGCGGAACGGGCGTCCGCCGATCGCCACCGTGCCCACGCCTTCGGCTTCGATCCGCGCGGCGTCCTCCGCGCTGATATGATGCAGCGCATGCGCCGGGTCGAACGGCGCGCCGATCGTGACAACGGCGCGCGACGACGGGATATGCGCCGCCGCGGCGATCACCGCCGCACCACCGAGCGAATGGCCGATCAGAATGGAGGGCGCACCGATCGTCGCCTCGAGATGCGCGGCCGCGGCGACGAGGTCGCCGATATTGGCCCCGAAATGGCTGTCGGCGAACTCGCCTTCGCTCTTGCCGAGACCGGTGAAGTCGAATCGCAGGGTCGCGATGCCTTGCGCCGCGAGCGCCGTGCTGACGCGCCGCGCGCCATGGCTGGCCTGGGTGCAGGTGAAGCAATGCGCGAACAGGGCGATGGCGCGGACTCGCCCCGGCGGCAGTTCGAGCGATCCCGCGAGCGCCACGCCAGCCGCATTCTCGAACCGAACCTCTCGCGCCATCCTCGCCTCCATTATCACTGGAGCGCGGGCCTATAGCATGCGCGTTACCGTTCGAAGGCCTGACAGGGGGGAAAGGCAGAGTATTGATTTGTTCATGGGCCATAAGGCGGCCTGTCGGCAAGCGCCCCATTCTCGGCCATGCGGTGCGCCGTCGGCCCGCACCGAGAGCAGACATTTCTGTGCTGACGGTGCGGGTCGTTGTCGGGCAAAAGTCGGCGTCCGGCAGTGAGCTGACGCGACTTAGCTTGGCCTCTTTGTCGGTTCTGTCGTGTTCGAGCCGCTTATGTGGAAATTGATCCCCATCGTAAGTGTGCTTTTGTCCCGCTGGAACTGGGGACGGACATCGACAGCTGCCTGGCTGAGCCGGCCGGCTGTCTCGCTGAGCGAACCTACCGCGTCCTCTACCAACTTGGCGTTGTACCAATCGCCTTTCTTGAGCGCCAAAGGTACGGCCAGCTTCTTGTCGTCGACGTCGCGGATCGTGCTGTCGATGGAGACGTCTCCGAATTTGTAGCGCGGACCTTCCTCGACCGCATAAGTAATGATGAGGCCTTTCTTGTCCGGGGTCCGCTCGACGGCAGATGCGGTTACGTTGAATTCGACATAGCCCTGGGTCATGTAAAATCGGCGCAGCATCTGCTGATAGTGGATCAGGCGATCCTGCTCGTAGCTGATTTTTGGATCCGGCGCGGGAGCCGGAAATGTTTCCTCGGCCGCTATTTCGTTGCGGAGCCTTTCTTCGGAAAATACGTGGTTGCCAGTGATATTGAACTGGGGAACCTCAGAAATCTGCTGCTGCTCGGCAGAGAGAGGAAGCGCCGCCTCCGTCATGTCGGCAGTGAGCGCTGAAAACGGGCTGTCCGATCGCGCTTCAGCGTTACTGGTCAACAGCCCCGCCGCCAGCGGCGTCAGCAACGTAGCGGACGCCAGCGTCGCCAAGGTGGATATTTTGGCGCGGCTCAGTCGGTCGGCGGTCGGATTCCGGAGGATCATTTCGACGCGATCCTTCAGATTGGCGCCGGACACGCCCGCCGCGCAGGCTATCGGCGACTTCATATAGAAGCGGCACACAGCGACTATGCTATCGGCATACGCCCAAGGGTCGCCGCCCGTCGCCAGGACATGTTCGTCGCAAGCCCGCTCGCGTTCGGCAACAAGCTGCCTCCCGATCCACCAGACGAGAGGGTGGAACCAGAATAATGCTTCCACCACCATGTGTATTGCTGCGGTCAGGTTATCGCGGCGGCGCCAGTGCGAGAGTTCATGTGCCAGGACAAGGTCGAGTTGTTTTGGGGTGAGATGATCGACGATGCCGTTCGGCAGCATGAGGGTCGGTTGGAAAAAGCCCAATAGGCCGGGCTCGAATAGCGCAGGGCTCGACCGCACCTTGATCGGCGCCTCGATCTGTATCGCCGACGAAGCCTTGAGCGCGGCGCGTAACTTGAGCCCCTGCAGCGTCCAGCGAAGTAGCACCACCGCCACGCCGCAGGCCCATGCTAACCAGAGGATGGTCTCGAAGTGCCAGCCCGGCCCGGGCGTCCTGACAGCATGTGTTGGCGCGATGAAGTCGTCCAGCATAGCCGGCCATGAGGTCTTTGCTGGGTGAGCGGGAGCACTAATCCAGTGCAGGATTTTACCTGCCTCGACGATCAGCGAGAACGGCACCAGGAATTTCAGGGACGCGGTGAGCCAAAGGAAGAATCGGATATGGGCACCGTTGGTACGGAAGGCCAGTGTCAACAGGCCGATCAACCCGGTGAACAATGTCGACTGCCAAAGATGGTCGATTACAAGCTGAGTCATTTGTTCTCATCCTTCTCCGCGAGTGCGCGCAAAGCCTCTTCGGCGTCGTCGATGTCTTTCTGGGTCAGCCGTCCGCTCTCGATCATGTGCGCCATGAGAAGGTTGGGCCGGCCGCCGAATATACTGAGGACTTCATCGATAAATCGCCCCTGTACCGCCGCGCGGGAAACCGTGGCCTCGAAGATATGGGCGTTGCTGATCTTCTTGGCCCGGCGCAGGGTTTTCTTTGCCTCAAGTCGATAAACCGTGGTTTGCACGGTCGTATAGGCGGGTCGATTCGCTTCCGGAAACGCCTCCTGAATCTCGCGCACCGAGCAGGGTCCGAGCTTCCACACCGCTTCCATGATCCGGAGTTCGAGCGAAGTCAGTTTCGGCGCTGCCACGTCAACATATCCTACTATCAATGTAGTAGAGTCTACTATCTTGATATCATATGCGCAAGAGCCCAATTTTCCCAAGAGATCGATAAACCTGTGAGCACGCAGAAGCCGGGCGCGGCGCGCAGCTCGACGCGGACCGTCACTGGCCCGTCTCGGCGGATTCGGGTACGAAGCCGTTGAGTTGATACGTGTACCGCTTTGCCCAAGGCTAGGACACGTACGGCGCGCGTCACTGCCACGCAGCCCGTTGGTACCAGTCAGCCGCGGATGCCCGAAGTGTTTCCAAACGCTACTCCGCGTCCGCTATCGCAATATAAGGAACGAGAGCTGTGGGGCTGAAAACCACCCATAGCGGCCGTTCAGGGCCGGACTTCCAAGCTGTCGTATGGCCTCACGATCTGGCGGCGCCCGCGGCTCGTCCGCAGCACGATGGATGCCGGGCCGAGCCTGGCATGAGCGCCTTGCTCAGACCTCAGCCCCGGCCAGCATCGCCTTGGCGCGGTCTTCGGATTCCCGATGCAGCGCCCAGAAATCCGGGACGCCGCGTCCTTCGAGCCGCGCTTCGAGCACCGCCAGATGCGATGCCCAGCCGCCGCCGAAATTGGCCGCCTGATCGCGGCTCTTGATGCCGCTATGGACCAGGGTCAGCAATGTCTTGCCGTCGCCGGCGTCCTTCAGTTCGAAGGTGGCGATGCTATCGGCGTCACTGCCGAACGTATAAGCGAGGGCGTGCGGCGGCTCATACCGCACCACCTTCTCGCTCCAGCGGCGGCCGACATTGCCGGCGAAACGCTCGGGCATCGGTACGTCGTCGTCCGACAATTGGTCGTGATCGAACACGAATTCGATCTCGCCGCCCACACGGCCATCGATCGAGCCGGCCATGAACCAGCGTTGGCGAAGCTCGGACTCGGTCAGATATTTCCACACCGTTTCGACCGGCGCGGGCAAGAGGCGCTCGAAGCGGAGCTCAGTTGCGGTGAGAATATCGGTCATCCTTTGTCTCCAATCGTATCGGACAGCGTGGCGAGGATCGTCGTCCAGCCGTGGCGCGTCTGGTCCTCGTACGCGGCCCAGGCTGGATCCATTTCGTGGGTAAGCGTCAGTCGCGCGCCGGGCGTGCTCGCCGCGATCTCGGTCGTCACGCGAGTCCATTGCCCTTCCTCCGCCGGATCGGCGGCGAACAGGAAGACCAGGCGTCGCGGACGGTCGATCTCCTCGAACAGCAAGCGATGGCGCGCATCGCCGGAGGCCCGCCGCTCGACGATCAAGCCGCGTCCGCCGACCCGCGCATCGATCTCGCAGGTCAGCATCTCGCCATCGGGCGTCGCGAACAGGAAACGCCGCGCGATCGCGGGATCGAGCCAGGCATCGAACACTTGTTCAGGCGACGCCGCGATATCGCGGCTGACGGTCAGGATGACGGGATCGGTCATGGCAGATTCACTTGCCAGGAGACGCCGAACCGGTCGTTCACCCAGGCGAACTTGCGGCTGAACCCGTAATTCCCCGGCGGCATCAACACGCCGCCGCCCTCGGCCAATGCGGCGGCAAGGTGCTCGACCTCGTCCTCATCCTGGCAGGTCAGCATGAACGAGATTGACGGCGTGAAGGTGAAGGCGTGGTGGACGAAGCTGTCGCTGGCCAGGATCGGCAGCCCGGCGACTACCGCCCGCGCCAGCCGGACCGACCCTTCCGGCCCGGGCTCGCCGGCGCCGTAGCGATCGATCTGCTCGATCCGGCTTTCCGGAATCGTCGCGGCGTAGAAGTCGAGCGCTTCCTCGGCGCGTCCCTCAAACATCAGGAAGGGCGTGGCGTCGGTCATTTCAGCTTCTCCTGATCCTCGACGATGATCGCCTCCAGCCGATCGAGCGTGGAGGTCCAGAAGCGTTCCCATTGCCGCAGCCATTGGTCGGCCTCGCGCAGCCGTTCAGCCTTCAGCCGGCAGAGCTGCTGACGCCCGGCCTTGCGGCGCTCGACCAGCCCGGCGCGTTCGAGCACGCCGACATGCTTGGCGGCTCCGGCAAAGCTCATCGCATGCGGCGCGGCGAGTTCGCCGACCGATCGCTCGCCCAGGGCCAGGCTGGCAAGCATCGCGCGACGGGTGGGATCGGCCAGCGCCGCGAAGGTGAGATCGAGTCGTTCAACCATATGGTTTTATATTGCGGAGTCGCGATAAATGTCAACCGGGTGGTTTAATATACCCTACTCTTGCCCTCTCCCGCTTGCGGGTGCGCCGGGTCGGTCATGCCCCCAACATGACCTGAACAGCGCGGGGCGCTGTTCACCCGGTGCAGGTTGGGTGAGGGTCTTCTTTCTTCTTCCAGGCGTGCGCTGAGACAGAAGAGGAAAGAAGACCCTCACCTTCCCACCGCTTCGCGGCGGGCCCCTCCCTCTCCCGCACGCGGGAGAGGGTCTCCGCGCCCAGCCCATTAGACGTTGGCCAACCTGCCCAGTTAATAAAAAACTTGCCAAGAACGCCCCATTTGTCCGAAGCTCGTGAACCAATATGGTTGGCTGGAGGGCGACATGATCACCGCGATCCGCGAAGTACGCCGTGCCAAGGGAATGACACTCGACGATGTCGCGCAACGCTGCGTGCCACCGACCACCGCGCAGACGATCGGTCGGCTGGAAACGGGCATGCGCACGGTGTCGGTCAAATGGCTCAATCGCATCGCGGCGGCGCTCGGCGTCGAAGCAGCGGACCTTGTGCGCTTGCCCGACCAGGCGGATTTGCCCGTCGCCGCCGTGCTGGGCGCCGAGGGTGTGTTCGCGCCCGCCCGGGAAAGCCTGATCCCGCCGCCGCGTCCCGAAGCCGGCGCGGTGGCGGTATCGGTCAGCGCGGGGATCGGCGATTACCGCGCGGGCGACACGATCTGGTGTGCGCGGCTGGAGCCCGAAGCGTTCGGCCGCGCGCTCAACCGCGACGTGCTGGTGCCGCGCCCCGGCGGACGCTTCCTGTTCGGCAGGCTGATCGGGCGCGAAGGCGACCGGCTGCAGCTTCTCCCGCTCGGGCCGGGCCAACGCCAGCAAGTGATCAGCGACCCCGCCTGGATCGCGGAAGCGCGCACGCTGGTCCGCGCCTTGTGATTACGAGATGCGTTAAGTCAGTCCCCTGCCCCTGATCCGTAACGCCGGCGCGAAGGCGCCATCCTGCGGCGCCGGCAGCGTCAGCCGCAGCGCATCGGCATCGCGGCGAAACCGCAATTCGGGCCCGCCGATAAGGTCGACGCGCTCGATCACGGCATCGCGAAGCGCGGTCTTGCCGAGCGACGCGATCGCACTTTCGCGTTCGGGCCAGTCGAGGAAGATGACGTAAAGCGTCTCGCCCTTCTTGGTGAAGCGGATATCCTCGCCGGTGAACGGCTTCTGCTTGTCTTCGCCGAACGCCCCGGCGGGCGGCGGCTTGGTCGGCCCTTCGCCATATTTGCGCCAGGGACGCGTGGCGAAGATCGCCTCTCCATTGCGCCGCGTCCAACCGGTGAACTGGTCGACGATCGCCTCTTCCTTTTCGTCGATCGTGCCGTCGCCGCGCACCGGCACGTTGAACAGCAGGGTGCCGTTCTTCGACACGACATCGGCCAGGATCTGCACGACCTGCTTCGCGCTCTTATAGCCGTTATTCTCATAAGTGGGCCGCGAATAATGCCACGATCCGATGCACGTGCAGGTCTGCCACGGTGTTTCGAGGATATCATTGAGCACGCCGCGCTCGACATTCCAGGTGATCGCCCGCTGCGCGAACGCGTCGAGCAAACCACCAGTCATGATCACGTCGGGCGATCCGTGCCACTCGACCGCCTTGTTGTAATAATGGGCGACCGCCTCCAGACCATATTTGCCGAACGGCACGCCGGCATGGTCCATGAACATCAGGTCGGGTTTGTAATCCTCGACGATCTGCTTCTGGCGCCTCAGCCATTTTTCGACGAAGCGGATGTTGCCCGTCGGCACGCCCTCCAGCCATTGGCCGTCGCGCTTGTCATGCCATTCCGACATTTCCTTCGCGGATTGGATGCCGTCGGGCGCCACGTAATAAGGCCCGGTATAGAGCTCCTGGGGGTCGAGGCCTTCCCAATATTTGCCCGCGCCATGCTGCTTGCGGAGCCAATAGGCGTCGTAGCGCCGGCCCCGCATCGGCCCGTCCGCGTCATAGCCATAAGCCGGCTGATACCAATGCCAGGCATGGCCCGAATGGTTGGAGACCCCGAACCGCAGGCCGGCATCGCGCGCCGCCTTCTCCCAGGTCGCGACGATGTCCCTTTTCGGCCCGACGCGCACGCTGTTCCATTCTTGGTGCTTGCTCGCGAACAGGTCGAGATTGTCGTGATGGCACCCCATGCCGACGAAATACCGCGCCCCCGCGGCCGCGTATTTCCGGACGAGATAGTCCGGCTGCCAATTCTGAGCCTTCCACTGGCCGATGATGTCGATGAAGCCGGTCTGGCTCGGATGGCCGTAGCGCTGAAGATGATCTTCATAGGCCGTTTTGCCCGTTTCCCAGGGCTGACGTCCCTGCATATAGAGCAGCCGCGCATACCAGTCGCCGAACTCGGCCTGGCATTGCGGTCCCCAATGCGCCCAGATGCCAAGCTTGGCATCGCGAAACCATTCGGGGTGGCGATATCCGGCCGCAAGCGATTGCCAGTCGGCAGTAAACGGGCCCGAGGTTGCCGCGTGGGTCGCGCCGGCTCCGCCGGCCAGGGCGGCCGCCGCGCCGGTCAGCAGGGCGTCTCGTCTCGTCAGCATGACTCGATTCCAAAGGAGGCCACGTTTCTCTCCAAATTATCACATATAAAATATCATTGCATATGTGATAATGGGCGTCCAGAGCGTCGTAAAATCGGTTTTGCGGAAAACGGGATTTTTCTCCACGCGATACTTAACCGGTTTGCAGCGCGCCGCCGACCTGTAGTTCCGAAAGGCCTGGGATCGCGCCTGGCGGTGCGCGCAGTCGGATGCGCACCTTTCGCCCTGCTATTTTCTCGGTGTCCACGGAACGGGTTCGGCTATCCCCCTGCCGTTCGGCCTGCTCGGCGAGCGTTCGCCAATTGCCCTGCCGATCCTGCACTTCGGCGATGAAACCATAAGCCGCCGCCTGCGGGAACGTGAGCGTCAGCCGATGAATTTCGACAACCCGCTCGAGGTCGATGGTCAGCGCCGCAGTCGCATCGCCGGCGGCGGCGGCCCAATAGGTCGCCGGATCGCCGTCATTGGCCAGCCGCGAGCTGTGATCGGGTGCGCTCGAACTCGCACCGGTCGGGTTGTTTAGGCCGAACACGCCATCGACGGCAGCCGGCGCGGCACTGGCCGTGAAGGGAACATAGCGTCGTTCCGGGGCCAAAGGCGTTTTCCCTGGCACGAACGACGGGCCGCTCAAGGTCCTGACCTCGGCCTCCGCCGCCTTCAGCCCGGGCGATGTGGCACGCAGCCGGGTGATCCCGCGCTGCCAGCTGCGCATCGCGATCGCCGCTTCGCCGTCGCGGATGACGATGTCGCTATCGGGCGCGAAGTCGATCGCGCGGCCGGTCGGCAGTTCGCCCGGACCGGCAACGATCTCGAGGCGCACCGGCGGGCTGTTGCTGAGCCGTTTTCCGGCCGCGTCGACGACGCTGACCGTCACCTGTACGTCGTCGGTGCCGTCCGCCCGTGCGATGGTCGGCGAACTGGTCGTGATCCTGAGCGCGGCTGGCGTGCCCGCCTGCGGCCAGGCGGGCGGCGGCACATGCAGATAGGCATTGCGATACCAGTAATATTGCCGCTTCGGCAGGCGGAAATAGTCGATCATGCCCATACCGCCGAAACGCTTGCCGGCGATCGAACCGTGATCGAATGCCGCCCAGATCACCTCTCCCGAGCGCCATGGCAGGCGCCACGACCCTTCCTTTGCCGGGTCCGCGCCGGGCGTGTTGGGCAGCTCGTCCCATCCAGGCGCATAGTCGCCGGGCCGGTCCGCCATGGTCGATCCGTATTCGGCGACGAGATTCGGGATGCCCGGATTGGGAAAGAGCCTCGCGCCGTCGCCATTATAGCCGGCAACGTCCCCCAGCTTGTCGATATCGCCCCGCTGCGCGCCGTCGATCGCTGCCGGTCGCGTCGGATCGAGCCGGTGCGTGAGCGCGACCTGTTCTCGCAACAGGCGCCGCACTTCGGGCATCGTCTCCTGGGCAGAGAAGAACACCTCATTGTCCATACCCCAGGCGACAATCGAGGGATGGTTACGATTGATGCGGATCAATTCGGTCAGCTGCTGCAGGACGCTCGCGTCGAACGCGGCGCGCTGCGTCGGATCGGTCGGATAGGCGGAAGCGCCCCAGGGGTTCTTGAACCCGGCCGTTCCCCAGAAAGGCGCTTCCGGCAGGAACAACATGCCCAAGCGATCGGTCGCCTCGCCGAAATGCGGGTCGTGCGGATAATGCGATCCGCGGATGAAATCGAATCCTGCGTCCTTGATCATCCGCACGTCGCGGTCGATCGCACCGTTGGTGACCGCGTCGCCCCAGCCCGCCTGGTCCTGATGCGCGTTGGCGCCACGAAAATAATAATGTTTGCCGTTGAGGAAGAAGCCCCGGTCGGCGGTCCATGTGAACCAGCGAAACCCGAACGTGGTGTCGAACCGATCGCGCGTGCGACCGTCGACCGTGACGGTGGTGACGGCCCGGTAGAGCGTCGGCGCTTGCGGACTCCATAGGTGCGGACGGGCGATCGCGCCGGATTGCTGATTGGCGACCGCGGTGGTGGCGGGCGAGATGAGCAAGCGCGCGTCCGGCAAGATCGCGACAAGACCTCCCCGCGCATCGACTATCCTGGTGCGAACGACGGCGTTGACCGGTTTGGTGGTATCGTTGCGAACCTCGGTCTCGGCCGCAACCTTGCCACTTGCCTCGGAAAGGCCGGGCGTCGTGATCCGGGTGCCCGTCCAGGGGACGTGGACCGCGTCTGTCTCCACCAACCAGACGTCGCGATACAGCCCGCCGCTGAAGACATGCTCGCCGGCCCGGGGTGCCAGGGTGGGATCCCACTCATTGTTGACCCACACCGCGACGATGTTCCGGCCGGGGCGAACAGCCGCCGTGATGTCGACGGGAAAGCCGGTATATCCGCCACGATGGTGCGCGACCTCGGCACCGTTCACGAATATCCGCGCGTCCTGGAACACGCCTTCGAATTCCAGCGACAGGCGGCGATCGGACCTTAGCGCGGGCAGCGTGAACGTCTTCCGGTACCAGCCGTCGCCAGTGTAGAAATCGGGCGCGCGAAAATAGGGAATGCTGAAACTGTGCGGTAGCCCGACCCGTTGCCAGGCCGCGTCATCGTATGTCGGAGCCTCAGCGTCGACCGCCTTGCCCAGTTGGAATCGCCAATCGGCGTTGAAGTTGACACGGCTGCGCACCGATTCCGCGGCAAGCGGCGCGCGCGGGGACTGACCATATGCGGTTGGAGCGCAAGCGAGTGCCGCCATCAAACCCGCCGCGCCGACGATGCTTCTCCACAGCCGTCCCAACATCGACCACATCGCCCCGCCCAATTCGTATATGAAAGCTATTTTTATATATAACTCGGACAATTGCCAGCAGAATTGAACTGGGTGCCAGTTCGTAGGCGGCGGTCCGATTCCAGCCGGCGATCGCCGCTTCCCTGATCACTCAAGCTGGATTCCAGCTGCGCTGAATGGGCCGCTGCGATGGATGCGCCAGGTTATCAGCGCTCATCACTGTGTGGGGAATGGTGGGCGGTGACGGTCTCGAACCGCCGACCCTCTCGGTGTAAACGAGATGCTCTACCAACTGAGCTAACCGCCCGTGCGCTTGTCCTCTGACGCGATGCGCCCGCCAGCGCAAGGGGTCAGGCGATCGTCAGACCGTTCTGCGCGAGTGTCGCGAAATAGCGGTTCATGCGATCGAGCGCCGTTTCGCTCAGCGCCATGAAGGCGCGGCGGCGGTCGAACGGGTCGGGCTCGCGGACGAACAGCCCGTCTTCGGTCATCTTCGAAATCCAGCGCAATGCGGTGCTCGGCGGCACGGCCGAGGCGATGCACAGGCTCGACACCGAGACCTGGCCGCGTTCGAGATGCGCGGCATAAAGGTCGAGCAGCATGTCCCAGGCGGGATCTTCGAACAGCACGTCCGGGAACGGTCGGCTGCGTAGCCGCCGCGCGCGGATCGCCTTGCGGACATCGGCCGCCGCGACCTGCACCGGCTCGGCGGGCAGACCGTACTCGCTGCGTTGATCGGCGACCGTGGTGGGAAGCGCGCGCGCCGTCGGTCCAGCCGGCGCGACCAGGGCCTGCGCGATCGCCGCGGCGAGATCGGCCGGCTGGGGATCGCACAGCAAGGTGATACGCCGGGCAAGCAATGGCGCGGCGACCGCGTCGATCTGGCTTTCGGTCAGTGTGACGATCAGGCCGAATTCGGTTTCGGGCACATGGCCGAGCCGGTCGACCGCATCGTGCAGCGCGTCGGCCACGAGGTCGTCGAGCGCGGCGATGACGAGCTGCGCGCCGGTCGCGCCGGGTAACGTGGCGTCCGACCAATCGGCCTCGGCGACGATTTCGCCGCCGGCCCGGACGGCCGCGGCGGCGAGGTGAACGCGCGCACCGGCCTGACCCAGCACGAGTACCCCGGGCCGCTGGATCGGCATCGCGTCCGCCATGCTCAGCCCAGCGCCTTCACGATCTCCTCGACCATCTTCTTGGCGTCGGCGAGGAGCATCATCGTATTGTCCTGGTAGAAGACGTCGTTATCGACCCCGGCATAGCCGACGCCGCCCATCGAGCGCTTGATGAACAGCACCGTCTTGGCCTTGTTCACGTCGAACACCGGCATGCCGTAGATCGGCGAGGATTTGTCGGTCTTGGCCGCCGGATTGACCACGTCGTTGGCGCCGATGATGAAGGCGACGTCGGTCTGGGCGAACTCGCTATTGATGTCCTCGAGCTCGAACACTTCGTCATAGGGGACGTTGGCCTCGGCGAGCAGCACGTTCATATGCCCGGGCATGCGCCCCGCCACCGGGTGGATCGCATATTTGACGCGGACGCCCTCTTCCTTGAGCTTGTCGGCCATCTCGCGCAGCACGTGCTGCGCCTGCGCCACCGCCATGCCGTAGCCCGGCACAATGATGACCTGTTCGGCCTGGCTCATCAGGAACGCCGCATCCTCGGCCGATCCGCGCTTCCACGGCCGGTCGGTCGCGGCCGCCGCTGCGCCGCCGCCGCTGTCGCCGCCGAACCCGCCCGCGATCACGCTGATGAAGCTGCGGTTCATCGCCCGGCACATGATGTAGGACAGGATCGCGCCCGACGATCCGACCAGCGCGCCGGTGATGATCATCGCGGTATTGTGCAGCGTGAACCCCATCGCCGCCGCTGCCCAGCCCGAATAGCTGTTGAGCATCGACACGACGACCGGCATGTCCGCGCCGCCGATCGGGATGATCAGCAGGAAGCCGATCGCGAAGCTGAGCCCCGTGATCGTCCAGAACACCCAGGGCGACTGATCCTGGGTGAAATAGGCGACTAGCCCGATTATGCCCGCGAGCACTGCCAGATTGATGATATGCCGCCCCGGCAACATGATCGGCTTGCCGCCCATATTGCCGTTGAGTTTGAGGAACGCGATCACCGAGCCCGAGAAGGTGATCGCACCGATCGCGACGCCCAGGCCCATCTCGATGCGGCTCTGGGTGAAGATCACGCCAGCGTCCGCGATGCCGAACGCACCGGGATTGAGGAAAGCAGCGGCCGCCACCAACACCGCGGCGAGGCCGACCAGCGAGTGGAAGGCGGCGACTAGCTGGGGCATCGCGGTCATCGCGATGCGGCGGGCGGTGACGATACCAATCGCGGCGCCGATCGCGATCGCGCCGAGGATCAGCGCGATTGTTGAAAAGTCGGGGGCAAAAGCCGGCGCATGGCTGATGGTTTGGCAATTGGTGCCACCGTCGACGAGATGATTGCAAACATCCCCTTTCGCGGCGCCGAGCAAACCTCCCGGAACGTGCGTCACCAACGTCGTCACCACGGCAATCGTCATGCCGATCATGCCGAAGCGGTTGCCGCGCTGGCTCGAGGTCGGGCTGGACAGGCCGCGCAACGCCAGGATGAAGCATACCCCCGCGACCAGATAGGCCAGCGACGCCCAGGGATTTACCGCGATCGCTTCTTCCATTCTTTCCTACCCCGTCATGCCAGCGAAAGCTGGCATCTCCCTGTTGCTCGCACAGCCAAGCCGCACGAGACCCCAGCTATCGGGTTCCCATCAAAGTAATACTTTGATGGGGCCCTCACTGGGGTGACGATTATTTGTGACCGGCGGCCGGCCGGTCCTTCTTCTTGTACATCGCAAGCATTCGCGCCGTGACGGCAAAGCCGCCGAAGATGTTGATGCTGGCGAGCACCACCGCGAGCAGCCCGAGCCATTTCGAGGTCGCTCCGGTACCGCCGATCCCGATCGCCGCACTCGCAATGAGAGCGCCGACGATGATCACCGACGAGATCGCATTGGTCACCGCCATCAACGGCGTGTGCAGCGCCGGGGTCACCGACCAGACGACGTAATAGCCGACGAACACCGCCATCACGAAGATCGAGAGGATCGAAATGAAGTCCATTAGCTTATTCTCCGGGCGCGGGCGCTGCCGCCAGCGTGGAATCGACGAACTTGCGATAGTCGGCGAGATTCGTTTGGTAGACCATCATCACGACGCGGCAGTCGCCCGGGCCTGATGGCGGGTGACGCGGCGGCGAGAAACCTTGTTCACCGTAGCGAGCGATCAGGCGCTTGCGGATTTCAACGAACGCATCGTCGGCTGCCTTCCGTTCGGGGCCACCACATTTCAGGTCATCTGCGCGCTCGTGGAACGCCACGATCCGGTAAAAGCCGAACAGCACGTCAATGGGCGCTTTGGGCGCGACAGTCGCCTGTGCGAGGGCAAGGGCGATGAGCGCGACGCTCAACCTAGCAGCCTCTGGCTGACGACCTTGCCATCCTTCGTCAGCCGAACCGCGTCGCCGATCTCCTCGTCGAGCACCGGCTTGCCCGCTTCCTTGTCCCAGAAGGTCGAGAGGAAATTGTACAGGTTGCGCGCGAACAGCGCCGAGCTGTCGGTGGCGAGGCGCGAGGCGACGTTCTTGTGCCCGACGATCCGCACCCCATGCTTCTCGACCACTTCGCCGGCGACCGAGCCTTCGACATTGCCGCCGCTCTCGACCGCGAGATCGACGATCACGCTGCCAGGCCGCATCGTCGCGATCTGTGCGTCGCTGATCAGCCGCGGCGCGGGGCGTCCGGGGATGAGCGCGGTGGTGATGACGATGTCCTGCTTGGCGATGTGCCCTGAGACCAATTCGGCCTGCGCCTTCTGGTATTCCTCGCTCATCTCGGTGGCGTAACCGCCCGAGCCTTCGCCCTCGATCCCGGCGACATTCTCGACGAAGATCGGCTTGGCGCCGAGCGACTGGATCTGCTCCTTGGTCGCCGAGCGCACGTCGGTCGCCGAGACCTGCGCGCCCAGCCGGCGCGCGGTGGCAATCGCCTGAAGCCCGGCGACGCCGACACCCATGACGAAGCATTTCGCGGCCGACACCGTGCCCGCCGCGGTCATCATCATCGGGAAAGCGCGGCCATATTCGGCCGCGGCGTCGAGCACCGCCTTGTAGCCGGCGAGGTTGGCCTGGCTCGACAAGATATCCATCGACTGCGCGCGGGTGATGCGCGGCATGAATTCCATCGCCAGCGCCTCGATGCCCGCGGCGGCATAAGCGTCGACCCGCGCTCGCTCGCCGAACGGGTTCAAGCCGGCGACCAGCCAGACGCCCTTGGTGGCGTCTTTCAGGTCGGCGGGATCCGGCCCTTGGATGCCGAGCACGATATCGGCGCCCTTGAGCGTCGCCGCCCGCGTGCCGATCGTCGCACCCGCGCCTTCATAGCCGGCATCGTCATAGCTGGCCGCGACGCCCGCGCCGGCCTCGACCGCGACCTGGGCACCCAGCGCGACGAACTTCTTGACCGTTTCCGGAGTCGCCGCGACGCGGCGCTCGCCCGACGCGGTTTCCCGCAGGACGGCGATCTTCACCCGCGGCTTACTTGTGACCGGAGGAGATGAGCCAGATCACGATCGCCGCGATCAGGAAGCACCCCACCGCGCCGTATTTGAGCATCCCGAGCACCGAGTGATACGTCGACTCATGTGCCCTCATGTCGGTTTGGTCGGCCATGCCGCTACTCTCTCCACCCTGATTGTGAGCGCGGTCTTAGCCAGCACGGCTCCGCGCCTCAACCCTACAAACAGTTAGTTCGGTATGACGGCGGCCAAGTTGATGTTTGTCGCAGCGGCCGCGCTTAAGCTGGCCTTTACTCCCTCGCCTTATGGTTACCGTGTGAATTGGCACGATAAGAGGGCGGGATGACGCGCAACGGACAGCGCCTCCTAATGTTGATCGACGACGAGCCCGCGCAGCGCCGCCTGGTTTCGGCGATCGCCGCGCGGCGCGACTGGCGTTCGGTGTTCGCGCCCGACGGCGAGACCGCGATCGCGATGCTCGGCACCCAGGACGGGATGCAGCTCGACGCGATCCTGCTCGACAGTTTCGGCCCCGAAAGCGAGGCCGAGGACCTGATTCGCGAACTGCGCGTCCGCCGTCCGCAACTCCCCATTCTGATGCTCACCGCCAACGGCTCGGTCGCGCAGGCGGTCGCCGCGATGCGCGCGGGTGCGACCGATTATCTGGTCAAGCCGTTCGCGTCCGAGCGCTTGTTGTCGGCGCTCGAAGCCGTTGTCGCCGGCACCGACGCCGGCGAATTGCGCCCGCTGACCGAAAAGATTCCCGCCTTGCTCGGATTCGACGAGATCGTCGGCGCCTCGCCCGATTTCCGCGCCGCGCTGGCGATCGCGGCCAAAGCGGCACGCGCCCGCGTGCCGGTGCTGATCGAGGGCGAAAGCGGCGTCGGCAAGGAAGTCGTCGCCGAGGCGATCCACGCCGCAAGCCCGCGCGGCAAGAAACCGATGATCGCGATCAATTGCGGCGCGATCCCCGCCAATCTGGTCGAAAGCGAGCTGTTCGGGCACGAAAAGGGCGCGTTCACCGGCGCGTTCGAGCGCAAGATCGGCAAGTTCGCCGATGCCGATGGCGGCACCTTGTTCCTCGACGAGATCGGCGAGATGCCGCTCGACGCGCAGGTCAAATTGCTCCGCGTGCTGCAATCGGGCGAAGTCCAGCCGATCGGCGCGCGTCATGTCCGCGAAGTCGACGTCCGCGTCATCGCCGCGACCAACAAGCGCCTGATCGAAGAGGTCGAGGCGGGCCGGTTCCGCGAGGACCTCTATTACCGGCTCAACGTCGTCCAGGTGACGATCCCGCCCTTGCGCGAACGCACCGCCGACATCCCGGCGCTCGCTCGCCATCTGCTCGCGCGGATCGCCGATCAGCCCGGCCTGCGTCCGCTCGGCATCACCGACGACGCGCTGGCGCTGCTCGGCCGCTACGACTGGCCGGGCAATGTCCGCCAGCTGCAGAACGCGCTCTTCCGCGCCGCGGTCTTGTGCGAGGGCGACGCGCTGACCCGCGCCGACTTCCCGCAGATCGCCGCGCTCGGCACCGCGCGCGTGCCGACACCCGGCGGCCAGATGGCGACATCGGGCGGCGTCACGCTGTTCCGCGCCGATGGCAATATGCGTCCGCTCGAAGAGATCGAAGCCGACGTCATCCGCCTCGCCATCGGCCATTATCGCGGCCGCATGACCGAAGTCGCGCGGCGATTGGGGATCGGGCGGTCGACTCTCTATCGCAAGCTCGGCGAACTCGGCATCGACAACGCGGCGTAAGACTTGTGCCCTCTCCCGCTTGCGGGAGAGGGCTTGAAGTACCCCCTTCCACCATTGCCGCCCCTTCTGACTCACCTTAGTGCCACCCCTCATGCGCATCACCGATACCGACATCGCCCTCGCCATGGCCCTGGCCGACGCCGCCGGCGCGGCGATCCGCCCGCATTTCCGCGCGCCGTTCCAGGTCGAGATCAAGGACGACGCGTCCCCCGTCACGATCGCCGATCGCGCCGCGGAACAGGCGATGCGCGCGCTGCTCGCCGCCGAAGCGCCGCGCGACGGCATTTCGGGCGAGGAATTCGGCACGACCGAAGGATCGACCGGGCGGCAATGGGTGCTCGATCCGATCGACGGGACGCGGGCGTTCATTGCCGGGCGGCCATTGTTCGGCACCTTGATCGCCCTGGTGGTCGACGGCTGGCCGGCGATCGGCATCATCGACCAGCCGATCCTGAAGGAGCGCTGGGTCGGCGCGATCGGACGCCCCACCTTGTTCAACGGCAGGCCGGCCAGGACGCGCGCCTGCCGCGAATTGAGCCATGCGCTTCTAGCGACGACATCGCCCGCCTTGTTCGACGATTCGCAGCTCCATGCCTTCGAGCATCTCGACGGGGCGGTGCGATCGGTCGTGCTGGGGGGCGACTGCTATAATTACGCCACCTTGGCCTCGGGGTGGCTCGACCTGGTGGTCGAGGCCGGCCTCAAGCTGCACGACTTCGCCGCACTCGTCCCCGTGATCGAAGGCGCGGGCGGGCAGATGTGCGACTGGTCGGGCGACCCGCTGACCGCAGCCAGCAACGGCGAAGTGGTCGCCGCGGGCGATCCGGCGCGGGTGGAGGAAGTGCTGGAAGCGCTCGCCTGCCGGGGGCACTGATTTCTTTCGCGCAGAGGCGCAGAGAGCGCGGAGAGTAGGTACGAGCGGCACTGCCGCTCCTTCCTCACAACCCTTTTTAGCGCCTTCAGCGAGTATCCCTACAACGACCTCTGCGCCCTCTGCGCCTCTGCGCGAACCCTAGAACCGCAAGCCGCGGTTGCATTTCCCAAGACTCGCGGCTATGCGCGCCAGCTTCCCGAGCGATGCGTGGAAAGAACGGCCCGGCCATCAGGGCTGCCGCGGCTGTTCCAGTATCGCTCAAACCGAAAGGACCAAAATGCCCAAGCTCAAGACCAAGAGCGGCGTCAAGAAGCGCTTCAAGCTCACCGCCACCGGTAAGCTGAAGCACGGCGTCGCCGGCAAGCGCCATCGGCTCATCAGCCACAACGGCAAGTACATCCGCCAGAACCGCGGCACCACGGTGCTGTCGGACGCCGACACCAAGACGGTGAAGGCCTGGGCCCCGTACGGCCTGAACTGAGGAGCTAGACAGATATGGCACGCGTCAAACGTGGTGTGACCACCCGCGCCAAGCACAAGAACATTCTTGAGCAGGCCAAGGGCTATTCGGGTCGCCGCAAGAACACCATCCGCATCGCTCGTCAGGCCGTCGAAAAGGCCGGGCAATATGCGTATCGCGACCGCAAGGTCAAAAAGCGGACCTTCCGCGGTCTGTGGATCCAGCGCATCAACGCCGGCGTCCGCGCCGAGGGTCTCACCTATTCGCAATTCATGCACGGCCTGAAGCTCGCCGGTATCGATCTCGACCGGAAGGTCCTGGCCGATATCGCGATGCACGAGTCGGAAGCGTTTACCGCCATCATCGCGCAGGCGAAGGCGGCACTGCCCCAGGCCGCCTGAGCGACCTGTAGCGAGTGAAGATATGGGGCGTCGGTGGCAACACCGGCGCCCTTTTCTTTTCGGAGTCGAAGGGGCGGCACCTAGTGATGAACGCGATCAGGTTTGGCCGTCATGCCGGGCTTGTCCCGGCATCCACCGTGCAGGTTAGCGCAGAAACAAGAGCTTCTTTTCCCGGACTTGCCGCCCGGTGGACCCCGGCACAAGGCCGGGGTGACGATTCAGCTTGGTCGCAGCAACTCTAACTTCTTTGAGAGAACGACGTGGTCGAACTACGAGCAATGGAAGACAGCGATTTCGCGTGGTTGCTGGGCGAAGGTCCGGCGGCGGCGAACCCGCCGGCGATCTGCGAAGGCGGCGTCGCACCGGTCGCGGTGATCGACCTGATCCGCGGCGTCGCAGCGAAGAATCGCGCGGCACTGGGTGGCGACGTCGCCTGGCTGGTCGTCGCGGACGGCGAAGCGGTCGGCATGATCAGCTTCACGCGCCCGCACGATGGCAAGCGCCCGGAGATCGGCTATGGCATCGCCGACAGCCGCCAGGGACGCGGCCATGCCACCCAGGCGGTCACCGCATTGCTGCCGATCCTGCGGGCGCGCGGCTTTGACGGCTTGACCGCGGAGACCGGGGTGGGCAACCGGCCCTCACAGATGGTGCTTGAGCGCAACGGCTTCACCCGCACCGGCGAGCGCACCGACCCCGAAGACGGCGACCTCTATCTATGGACGATCGGATTGAACGATGAGTGATCTCGACCAGCTCAAGAGCGACCTGCTCGCGGCGATCGGTACCGCCGATCTGGCTGGGCTGGAGGACATCCGCGTCTCGGCGCTCGGCAAGTCGGGCAGCGTGACCGGGTTGCTCAAGACCCTGGGCGGCATGTCGCCGGAGGAGCGCCAGACGACGGGGCCGCGCATCCATGCGCTGCGCGAGGCGGTGAGCGAGGCGCTGAGCGGGCGCAGGGCGGGGCTCGAACGCGAAGCGCTCGACGCGCGGCTGGCGGGCGAAACGCTCGATATGACCTTGCCGGTGGATGTCCCGTCGGCCGGGACGGTCCATCCGGTCAGCCAGGTGATGGACGAGTTGGCTGAGATTTTCGCCGATTTGGGCTTCGCGGTCGCGACCGGGCCCGAGATCGAGGACGACTGGCACAATTTCACCGCGCTCAACATTCCGGAGTCGCACCCGGCGCGGGCGATGCACGATACCTTCTACTTCCCCGACCAGCCGGACGGGGAGCGCAAGATGCTGCTCCGCACGCACACCAGTCCGGTGCAGATCCGCACGATGGTCAACCAGAAGCCGCCGATCCGTATCATCGCGCCGGGGCGGACCTATCGGTCGGACTCCGATGCGACGCACACGCCGATGTTCCACCAGGTCGAGGGGCTGGTGATCGACAAGGGGATCACGCTCGGCCACCTCAAATGGACGCTCGAGACCTTCCTGAAAGCCTATTTCGAGCGCGACGACATCGTGCTGCGCCTCCGCCCGAGCTATTTCCCCTTCACCGAGCCGTCGGCGGAGGTCGATGTCGGCTATACGATCCAGAACGGCAAGCGCGTGATCGGCGGATCGGACCATTGGATGGAAGTGCTGGGCAGCGGCATGGTCCATCCCAAGGTAATCGCGGCGTGCGGGCTCGACCCGGACGAATGGCAGGGTTTCGCCTTCGGCTGCGGCATCGACCGTCTGGCGATGCTGAAATACGGCATGGACGATCTCCGCGCTTTCTTCGACGGCGATATCCGCTGGCTGAAGCATTACGGCTTCGCGGCGCTGGATGTCCCGACGCTCAGCGGAGGTGTCGGGGCATGACTCGCTACCGTCATCCCAGCGAAAGCTGGGATCTCCTCGTGGAGCGTCCAGCGCTCAATCTCATCAAGACCCCAGCTTACGCTGGGGTGACGGATATTTCGGCATGAAGTTCACCCTGAACTGGCTCAAGGAGCATCTCGACACCCAGGCCTCGCTCGACGACATCGTCGAGGCGCTGACCCGCGTCGGCCTGGAGGTCGAGGGCGTCGACAATCCCGGCGAGAAATTGGCGGCGTTCAAGGTGGCGCGCGTGCTGACCGCCGAGCGTCATCCCCAGGCCGACAAATTGCAGGTGCTGACGGTTGATACCGGCGATGGCACGCCGCTCCAGGTGGTGTGCGGTGCGCCCAATGCTCGCGCGGGCCTGGTCGGCGTTCTCGGCCTGCCGGGCGCGATCGTGCCGGCCAATGGCATGGAGCTCAAAGTCTCGGCGATCCGCGGGGTCGAATCGAACGGCATGATGTGCTCGACGCGCGAGCTCGAACTGGGCGACGATCATGACGGGATCATCGAGCTGCCGGCCGACGCGCCCGTCGGCACGACTTTCCCCGATTATGCCGGGCTCAACGATCCGGTGATCGACGTCTCGATCACGCCGAACCGCCAGGATTGCATGGGCGTGCGCGGCATCGCGCGCGATCTCGCGGCTGCGGGACTGGGGACGCTCAAGCCGCTCGCCCAGGTCTACCGCGCCGAGGCAATCGCGCCGGTCGCGGGCGAGGGTCCGGGGCCCGATGTGCGCACCGACGATCCCGCCGGCTGCCCGGCCTTCTATGGCCAGGAAGTGCGTGGCGTGACCAACGGCGCCGCGCCCGAATGGATGCGGCGGTTCCTGACCGCAATCGGGCAGAAGCCGATCTCGGTGCTGGTCGACATCACCAATTTCGTGTCGGTCGATCTCGGCCGGCCGTTGCACGTCTATGACAAGGCCAAGCTGAGCGGCGGGCTGGTCGCGCGGCGCGCCAAGGCGGGCGAGCAGGTGCTGGCGCTCAACGGCAAGACCTACACGCTCGACGAGACGATGACGGTGATCGCCGACGCCATCGCGGTGCACGATATCGGCGGCATCATGGGCGGCGAGCATTCGGGCGTGTCGGACGCGACCACCGACGTGGTGATCGAATGCGCCTATTTCGATCCCGACCATATCGCGCGGACCGGGCAGAAGCTCGGGCTGACCAGCGATGCGCGCCAGCGGTTCGAGCGCGGGGTCGACCCGTCCTTCCTCGACGATGGCCTGGCGATCGCGACCAAGCTCGTGCTCGACCATTGCGGTGGGACGGCGAGCGGGATCACCCGTTCAGGCGAGCCGCCGGTGGCGCCGCGCGCGATCGGCTACGATCCCAAGCAGGCGGAAACGCTCGGCGGCCTCGCCGTCGCCCCCGAGCGGCAGCGGGATATCCTCGAACGCCTCGGCTTCGTTGTCGACGGCGACTGGCAAGTGACCGTTCCCACCTGGCGTCGCGACGTCGACGGATCGGCCGATCTGGTCGAGGAAGTCATCCGGATCGAAGGGATCGACAAGGTCCAGCCGGTGCCGCTCGACCGCGCGCCGGGCGTGGCGCGTCCGACCGCGACGCCCGAGCAGAAGCTCGAACGCAAGGTCCGCCGCGTGGCGGCCGCGCGCGGGCTCGACGAAGCGGTGACCTGGAGCTTCCTGAGCCATGCCGAAGCCGATGCGTTCGGCGGCGGGGCGTGGAGCCTGGCCAATCCGATCAGCGAGGACCTCAAGGTGATGCGCCCGTCGCTGCTGCCCGGCCTGTTGTCGGCGGCGGCACGCAATCTCAATCGCGGCGTCGGCAGCGTGCGGCTGTTCGAACTCGGCCGGCGCTATCTGGCGGACGCCGAACGCCCAACTTTGGGCGTGGTGCTGGCGGGCGACCGCCGGCCGCGCGGCTGGCAGACGGGCAAGGCGCAGGGCTTCGACGCGTTCGACGCCAAGGCCGAGGCGCTGGCGTTGCTCGCCGCCGCCGGGGCGCCGGTCGACAATCTCCAGGTGATGGGCGAGGCCGGCGAGACCTGGCATCCTGGCCAGTCGGGCACGTTGCGGCTCGGCCCCAAGACCGTGCTCGCGTCGTTCGGCATGCTCCATCCGTCGACCGCCAAGGCGTTCGACCTCGACGGCCCCGTCGCCGCGGTCGAACTCTATATCGACGCCATTCCGGGCAAAAGGTCGTCGGGCTTCATGCGTCCCGCCTATGCGCCACCCGCGCTCCAGGCGGTCAAGCGCGACTTCGCCTTCACCGTCCCCGCCAGCCTGACCGCCGACGCGCTGACTCGCGCGGTGCGCGGATCGGACAAAGCGGCGATCACCGGCGCGCGCGTGTTCGACCTGTTCGAACGCGATGGCGTGCGGTCGATGGCGATCGAGGTCACGCTGCAGCCGAACGACAAGAGCTTCACCGATGCCGATTTGAAGGCGATCGCCGACAAGGTAGTCGCGGCGGCGGAGAAGCTCGGGGCGACATTGCGAGGATAAAACAGACCCTCACCCTTCCGGCGCTTCGCGCCTCCTTCCCTCTCCCGCATGCGGGAGAGGGAAGGGGCCCGCCGCCGAAGGCGGTGGGAAGGGTGAGGATCTGTTGGAACTGGAAAGGAAGACACATGCGCACAGCCCTGATCACCGGTGGAACCTCGGGCATCGGCGAGGCAGCGGTGCGCGCGTTCGTCGCTGCCGGCTGGCGCGTCATCGCCACCGGGCGGCGCAAGGAGCGGCTCGATACTTTGGTCGCCGAGCTGGGCGCCGACAAGGTGCATCCCGCGGTGTTCGACGTGCGTGATGAAGCCGCGCGCGATGCCGCGCTCAACGCGCTGCCGGAGAACTTCCGCGCGATCGATCTGCTGATCAACAATTCCGGGCTCGCGCTCGGCACCGCGCCGGCGCAGTCCGCCTCGCTCGATCAATGGAAGACGATGATCGACACCAATGTCACTGCTCTGGTGTCGCTGACGCGCAAGCTGTTGCCTGCCTTGGTCGAGCGCAAGGGCGCGATCATCAACATCTCGTCGGTTGCGGCGACCTATCCCTATACCGGCGGCAATGTGTACGGCGGGACCAAGGCATTCGTCCACCAGTTCAGCCTGGGGCTGCGTTCGGACCTGGCGGGCACAGGCGTCCGTGTCACCTCGATCGAACCGGGCATGGTCGAGACCGAATTCACGCTGGTCCGCACCGAAGGCAACCAGGAAGCGTCGGACAAGCTCTATGGCGGCGCCAATCCGATGACCGGCGAGGATATCGCGAACACGCTGCTCTGGGTCGCCCAGCTGCCGCCCCACCTCAACATCAACACGATCGAGCTGATGCCGGTCAGCCAGTCCTTCGCCGGATTCCAGGTCGCGCGCGGCTGAAGGTTTCGCGCGCAGGTTTCGGGTTGCGCCGGATCGCCAGCGCAACGACACCGGCGGGATGACCGACTCCGACTTCACCGCGATGATGCACGCCGCCCAGGCGGCAATCGACTATCGCCGCCGCATCGCCACGGCGGAGACCACGCCCGCCGCGACCTATGCCGAGATCCTGCCCGCGTTCGACGCGCCGGTGCCGGAGCAGGGCGGCGATGCCGACGCGATCATCGCCGAGCTGATCGAGCGAGCGACGCCGGGAATCCGCGCCTCGACCGGGCCGCGCTTCTATGGCTGGGTGATCGGCAGTTCGCACCCGACCGGGGTCGCCGCCGACTGGGGACAGAATGCCGGCAATATCCTGGCCGCACCCGCCGCGACCGCGGTCGAGGCAGTCGCGGCGCGCTGGCTGCTCGAGCTGCTCGGCCTCCCCGGCGAGGCATCGGTCGGCTTCGTCACCGGCGCGACCGTCGCCAATTTCGTGTGCCTCGCCGCGGCACGGAGCGAAGTATTGCGCCGCACCGGTTGGGACGTCGAGGGCGACGGCATGTTCGGTGCGCCGCCGATCACCGTGCTGATCGGCGCCGATGCGCACGCCACGGTGTTTTCAGGGCTCAAATATCTCGGCCTTGGCGCAAAGCGAGTGACGTCGGTTGCGACCGACGACGCGGGGCGCATGCTGCCGAGCGCGTTCGAGACGGCGTTGAAGGCGGCGCCGGGGCCGATCATCGCGATCGCCCAGGCCGGGCAGATCAATAGTGGGGCGAGCGATCCGTTCGCCGCAATCGCGCCGATGGCCCGCGAGGCGGGCGCGTGGCTGCATGTCGACGGCGCGTTCGGATTGTGGGCACAGGCCAGCCCGCGCTACTCGCACCTGACCCAGGGCGTCGAGCTCGCCGACAGTTGGGCGACGGACGGACATAAATGGCTGCAGACGCCGTACGATTCGGGGTTCGCCATCGTCCGCGATGCCGAGGCGCATCGCCGCGCCATGGCGATCTCCGCCAGCTATCTTCCGCCCGCCGAGGGCGCCGAGCGCGACCCCTCGGCCTATGTCCCCGAACTGTCGCGCCGTGCACGCGGGTTCGCCGCCTGGGCGATGATCCGCCAATTGGGCCGCGCAGGGATAGCCGAGATGGTCGAGCGCTGTTGCCGCGTCGCGACCCGGATCGCCGAGCGCGTCGCCGGCGAGCCGGGAATCGCGTTGGTGATGACGCCCGAGCTCAATCAGGTGATGTTCCGCTTCGGCGATGACGACGCGGCAACGCTCGCCACGGTGCAGCGCGTGCAGGACGATGCGATCGCCTGGATCGGCGGCGCTCTATGGCACGGCAAATGGGTGATGCGCGTGTCGGTCAGCTCGTCGGCGACGACCGAGGCGGATGCGGACCTGACCGCGGAGGCGATCGTTTCCGCCTGGCGGGCGGTGCGCGACGCGGGAGAGGCATGATGAGCGACGGCCTGATCGAGATCGGCAACGACCGGCTGTCGGCGGCGATCAACCCGCTCGGCGCCGAACTCACGCATCTGCGCGACGCCGATGGCCGCGAGCTGATGACCGATGCCGATCCGGCCTTTTGGACCGGGCACGCCCCGATCCTGTTCCCGATCGTCGGGCGGCTGAACGGCGACACGTTGCGGCTCGATGGCCGCGACTATGCGATGAAGCAGCATGGCTTCGCGCGGCGCCAGACGTTCGATCTGGCCGCACGCACCGCCACCAGCGCGACGTTTCGACTGACTGCCAATGACGAGACACGCACCTGCTATCCGTTCGAGTTCGCGTTGGAGGTGGTTTTCACGATCGACGCGGTGACGCTGGCCATCGACGTGCGCGTGTCCAATCCCGGCGCGGCGCCATTGCCCGCGAGCCTGGGCTTTCACCCCGCCTTCGCCTGGCCGCTTCCTTATGGGCGGTCGCGCGATGAGCATCGCATCATCTTCGCCGCCGACGAACCCGGGACAATCGTCGAGCTTGCCGACGGGCTGTTCGCGGCTAAGCGCCCATCGCCGCTCGCCGGCCACATCCTCCACCTCGCCGACGACCTGTTCGCCGACGACGCGCTGATCTGGGATCCGGTGACATCGCAAAGCGTGACCTATGGCGCAGCCGACGGCCCGCAGCTCAAGGTCGATTTTCCCGACACGCCCTATCTCGGCATCTGGACCAAGCCTGGTGCCGCCTTCGTTTGTATCGAGCCCTGGCACGGCCATGCCGATCCGGCCGGCTTTACCGGCGAGGTCCGGACCAAGCCCGGCGTGTTCGAGGTCGCGCCGGGCGGCGACTGGACATGTTCGATGGCGATAACGCTCGAAGCCTGACTCCTTGCCGATGGCGCGGCGCTCGCCATATCGCGCGGGACACGGAGGGGGATTGGGGATGCTGATCGCGCTGATATCTTTATGGGCCGCGCTGCTGATGGCGCAGGGAACACCGATCGGGAATCGCCTGCATCGCTTATTGGTCGAAGCGCCCGCGCGACGCCTGTCTCGGATCGGCCGCGGCCAAATCCTGTTCGGGCTGCTCACTCTCTCCATCATCGTCAGCGTGGTCTGGCTGCTCGAGAATGACGGGCGGATGCTGGTCACGATGGGACTGCCCGAATTCCTCGGCTTCGCGACGGCGGTCGACCTGTCGGCGCTGCTCGACCTCGCCGCGGTGGCGGTGCTCGGGGCGGCAACGGTCCGGGTCCGCACAGTCGTGACATGGCTAAGCCACAAGGTCGCACCGCGGCGGCCACGCGCTCGCCGGACGCGCGTGCAAAGGCTGCGCCCGCCCGCCAATGACGACGAGGACCGACGAGCGCTCGCCGCTTAGGGTCTGTACTCGACCTAGGCCTACCCTGCGGCTAGGAGCCGCGGACCATGAGTATTTCCGACCGCCGCACCTTCGCGATCATTTCGCACCCTGACGCCGGCAAGACCACCTTGACCGAGAAGCTGCTGTACTTCGGCGGCGCCATCCACCTGGCCGGCGAGGTCAAGGCGCGCGGGCAGACCCGGCGCGCGCGGTCCGACTGGATGAAGATCGAGCAGCAGCGCGGCATTTCGGTGACCAGCTCGGTGATGACGTTCGAGAAGGACGGCATCACCTTCAACCTGCTCGACACGCCGGGCCACGAGGACTTTTCCGAGGACACGTATCGCACGCTGACCGCGGTCGATTCCGCGGTGATGGTGATCGACGCGGCGCGCGGCATCGAGGCGCAGACGCGCAAATTGTTCGAGGTCTGCCGGCTGCGGTCGGTGCCGATCATCACCTTCGTCAACAAGGTCGACCGCGAAGGGCGCCCACCGTTCGAATTGCTCGACGAGATCGCCGACATACTCGCGCTCGACGTCGCGCCGATGAGCTGGCCAGTCGGGATGGGCGGGCAATTCCAGGGCGTGCTCGATCTCGTCAACAACAAGGTCAGCCGGCCCGAGGGAGACAGCCGCGAATTCCTCGGCAAGGTCGACGACGCGCCCGAGCTTCCGATCGAGATTGCCGAGGAAGTCGAGCTGGCGCAGGCCGGCTATGCCGCGTTCGACGCCGACGCCTATCGCCACGGCGATCTGACCCCGGTCTATTTCGGCTCCGCGCTCAAGGATTTCGGCGTCGCCGAACTGATCGCCGCGCTCGCCGATTACGCGCCGCCGCCGCGCCCGCAGCCGGCCGAGCCGGCGCCGGTCTCGCCCGATTTCGACGAAGTCACCGGCTTCGTGTTCAAGGTCCAGGCCAATATGGACCCGCAACATCGCGACCGTATCGCGTTCATGCGGCTATGCTCGGGCGTGTTCAAACGCGGCATGAAGCTGACCCCGACCGGCCACGGCAAGCCGATCGCGGTGCATTCGCCGATCCTGTTCTTCGCGCAGAATCGCGAAGTCGCCGACGAGGCCTATCCCGGCGACATTATCGGCATCCCCAATCACGGCACGTTGCGGGTCGGCGATACCTTGTCCGAGCGGGCCGATGTCCGCTTCACCGGCCTGCCCAATTTCGCGCCCGAAATCCTGCGGCGTGTCGTGCTGAAGGATCCGACCAAGACCAAGCAGTTGCGCAAGGCGCTCGACGACATGGCCGAGGAAGGGGTGACCCAGGTCTTCTATCCCGAGATCGGGTCGAACTGGGTGATCGGCGTAGTCGGGCAGCTCCAGCTCGAAGTGCTGATCAGCCGGCTCGACGCCGAATACAAGGTCGCGGCGGGGCTGGAGATGGCGCCGTACGAGACCGCGCGGTGGATTTCGTCGGACGATCCGGCGGCGCTCAAGGAATTCCTCGACCTCAATCGCGGATCCCTGGCCAAGGATCGCGACGGCAATCCGGTCTATATGGCGAAGTCGGCCTGGGACGTCGGCTATGTCGCCGACCGCTATCCCAAGGTGAAGTTCGCCGCGACGCGCGAGCGGTAGCGGCAGCGTCTGCGGGCGGACGCCGACACAGCGAAGCTATAAAGCCGCCAAACTTTTGGTGCGGTTGCGAAGGCCGGGCGCATCGCTATAGCCGCGGGCGACCATCAGGAGCCCATCATGCAGCCTTCCGCCGCGCTCGCCCGCATCAAGCCCTCCCCGACGCTGGCGATCACCAGCCGCGTCCTGGAATTGAAGCGCCAAGGCGTCGACGTGATCGGACTGGGCGCCGGCGAACCCGATTTCGACACGCCCGACTTCATCAAGGAAGCCGGGATCAAGGCGATCCGCGACGGCAAGACCAAATATACCAATGTCGACGGCACGCCCGAACTCAAGGAAGCGGTGCGGCTGAAGTTCAAGCGCGACAATGCGCTGGATTACGACATCAGCCAGATCACCATCAACGCCGGCGGCAAGCACACCTTGTTCAACGCGATGGTCGCGACGATCGATCCGGGCGACGAGGTGGTCATCCCCGCGCCTTATTGGGTGAGCTATCCCGACGTCGTGCTGTTCGCCGGCGGCACGCCGGTGTTCGCCGCGGCCGGCGCAGCGCAGAATTACAAGCTCAAGCCCGAGCAGCTCGAGGCGGCGATCACTGCCAAGACCAAATGGGTGATCCTCAACTCGCCGTCCAACCCGACCGGCGCTGCCTATAGCGAGGCCGAGTTGAAGGCGCTGGGCGAGGTGCTCGAGCGCCACCCGCACGTCTGGATCTTCGCCGACGACATGTACGAACACATCGTGTTCGACGATTTCGAGTTCACCTCGATCGCGCAGGTCTGCCCGTCGCTCTACGACCGCACGCTGACCGCCAATGGCTGTTCCAAGGCCTATGCGATGACCGGCTGGCGGATCGGTTTTGCCGCCGGCGCGCCTTGGCTGATCAAGGCGATGTCGAAGCTACAGTCGCAATCGACCAGCAACCCTTGCTCGATCGCCCAGGCAGCCAGCGTCGCGGCGCTGACCGGCGACCAGGCGTTCCTTAAGGACAATGCCAAATTGTTCGAGCATCGCCGCGATCTCGTCGTATCGATGCTCAACCAGGCGACCGGCATCACCTGTCCGCGGCCCGAGGGCGCTTTCTACGTCTATCCCGAATTCTCCGCGCTGATCGGCAAGACCACGCCGGGCGGCCGGACGATCGCGACCGACGAGGATTTCGTCACCTATCTGCTCGACGACGCCAAGGTCGCGGCGGTGCAGGGCGAGGCGTTCGGCCTCTCGCCGGCGATGCGGATCAGCTACGCCACGTCGGACGAGCTGCTACGTGAGGCCTGCGAACGCATTCAGACGGCCTGCGCCGCGCTGCGCTGAGAATGCTCAGTGTTCCTGCGAAAGCAGGAACCCAGGACCACGAGCGACACGGCCTGTAACCCTGGGCTCCTGCTTTCGCAGGAGCACGGCGTTGGGACGCCCCAAACCCAAACCCCGGATGAACGGACCGGCCAGAGAAAGTTCAGGCCCGGAAACCTATCGTTTCGATCATCAGGGTTGAAGCGAAAGGCCCGAACGCCGATTTCGCACCCGCAACAAAAGGACAAGAGCCATGAAGGCCATTCTCACTTCTTCGTTTTTCTGGCGGTTCGCCGGCGGCTTCGCTTTGGGCGGGTTCGGCGTGATGACGCTGCATCCGGCAGGCGCGCAGACCGCGCCGCAGACGCCGGCGTCCGTCGCGCATCTGGCGGATTGAAACCATGGGGCGCCGCGTTCCGTACTTATATGATCGGAACAACGGAGCCCCCCGTATGATCAAATATGTCTTGCCGCTTGCCGCCACCGGTGCGCTGGCCGCGGCGATTTTCACCAGCCCCCTCGCCCATGCCGAACGCGCGGTGCCGATCCCGGTGCCGGCGCACGATGTTCAGGCGACCGTGAAGCCCAATGTCGCGGTGCTCGCCGGCGGGTGTTTCTGGGGCATGGAAGCGGTGTTCGAGCGCGTCAAAGGCGTGACCAACGTCACCGCGGGCTATGCCGGCGGCACCGCCGCGACCGCGACCTATGACCAGGTGTCGACCGAGGGAACCGGCCATGCCGAGGCGATCCGCGTGGCGTACGATCCGCGCGTGGTGAGCTACGGCACCTTGCTGCGCATCTATTTCTCGGTGGCGCACGACCCGACGACGCTCAACCGTCAGGGACCCGACCAAGGTACCAGCTATCGCTCGGCGATCTTCCCGCAAAATGCGGCGCAACGCGCAGTGGCAGCGGCGTACATCGCCCAGCTTGGCCAGGCGAAAGCCTATCCGCGGCCAATCGTGACCAAGATCGAGACCGGCGGCTTCTATCCGGCCGAGGCCTATCACCAGCATTTCTTCGACAAGAATCCCAACCACCCGTACATCGTGGCCTGGGACAAGCCGAAAGTGGCGGCGTTCAAGGCGGCGTTTCCTGCGCTGGCGAAATAGACGTTCCCCTCTCCCGCTTGTGGGAGAGGGAGGGGCCCGCCGCGCAGCGGTGGGAGGGTGAGGGTCTTCTTTCTTCTTCCAAGCGGAAGAGGCTGAAAAAGAAGAAAGAAGACCCTCACCCAACCCTCTCCCGCAAGCGGGAGAGGGCTCGGATCTCACGCCGCGAGCGGAAATCGCAGCAGCCGATCGGCTACCGGCACCAGCGCCTCGCCGCGCCGACCGATCGCGCGGACGATCTCCGGATGATGGACGTCGAGCCCGCCGGTGAGCGAACCGAACGCGGGCAACACCAGCTTGGTCCCTGTCGCCACGAAGCAGCGCCGCGACACCAACCGCCCGCGCACACGCACGCGCAATTTGGGATGGAAATGCCCCGACAGTTCGGGCCGCGGGTCGCGTGGATCGGCTTCGTGCCGCAGCACCAGCCCGTCGATCTCGGCGTCGTCGACGATCTCGCCGCCGCACGGATCGGCCATTTCATGGTCGTGGTTGCCGACGACCCAGACGAAGCGGTGCGCGGCGGTCAGCGCGCGCAACCGGTCCTGTTCGGCGGCGGGCAAGCGCTCGCAGCCGCGCGAATCGTGGAAACTGTCGCCGAGACACCAGATCTCGGCAGGGTCGGTCGCCGCAACGGCGTTCTCCAGCGCCGCCAAGGTCGCCGCGCTGTCATAAGGCGGCAGCATCTGACCGAAGCTCGCGAACCAGCTCGCCTTCTCGAAATGCAGGTCGGCGACGATCAGCGCACGCCGCGCAGGCCAAAACAACGCGCCGTCGGACAGCGCGGCAAGTTGGTGACCAGCGAACGAAAAGGGAACCATTTCCCATCCATGCCGTAATAGCAGGGCGGGATCAATGGCTTGCGGCAGTGCAACAAATGCCACTTGATCGGCGCGCCAACAGGCGTAAAGCGCGCCGTCCTTCCCGGCAGGCCCATCCGACTCCATGTCAGCAGCCATTTCACCCCAAAAAACGATGTCGAAAAAGGCGCTTGCCGCGCTGACCATCGGCGCGATCGGCGTGGTGTTCGGCGATATCGGCACCAGTCCGCTCTACGCATTTCGCGAGGCACTCGGCCAGGCGGCGGCCGACGGGCTGACCGCCGACGAGATCCTCGGCGTGCTCAGCCTGGCTCTGTGGTCGCTGATTCTGGTGGTCTCGATCAAATATGTCACCTTCCTGATGCGCGCCGACAATCAGGGCGAGGGCGGCGTGCTCGCGCTGGCGGCGCTGGCGCGGCGCGCGCTGGGCTGGCGATCGCGCATCGCTTTGGTGCTGGGCGCGGCGGGGGCATCGCTGTTCTACGGCGATGCGATCATCACCCCGTCGCTGTCGGTGCTGTCGGCGGTGGAAGGTCTGCGCACGATTCCCGGCGGTGCCGATGCGATCGGTGAGCACACCATCATGGCGGTCACCATCGTGATCCTGATCGGGCTGTTCCTGATCCAGTCGCACGGCACCGCGCGCGTATCGGGGCTGTTCGGCCCGGTCTGCGTCTTGTGGTTCCTGGTGATCGGCGGGCTCGGCCTCTATCATATCGCCGACGAGCCCGGCATCCTGTGGGCGTTCAACCCTTATTATGCCGCCGATTTCCTGGCGACGCACGGCGTGCTGGGGCTGTTCGTGCTGGGCGCGGTGTTCCTGACGGTGACCGGGGCAGAGGCGCTGACCGCCGATATGGGCCATTTCGGGGCGAAGCCGATCCGGCTCGGCTGGTTCCTGCTCGCCTTTCCCGCTTTGTGCCTCAATTATCTCGGACAGGGCGCCTACACGCTCAACAAGCTCGAAGCGGTGCAGGCGGCTGGCGGCAAGTTCGAGAATGCCGACTGGTTCTTCCTGATGGCGCCCGAGCAGGTTCGTCCATTGCTCGTCATCCTGGCGACGCTGGCGACGATCATCGCCAGCCAGGCGGTGATTACCGGCGCCTATTCGCTGACCCAGCAGGCGGTCCAGCTCGGTTTCCTGCCGCGGCTCAGGGTGCGCAACACCTCGGCCGATTATGCCGGGCAAATCTATCTGCCGTCGATCAACTGGCTGCTGCTGGTCGGCGTGCTGGTGCTGGTGGTCCAGTTCCGCACCTCGTCGGCGATGGCCGCGGCCTATGGCATCGCGGTGACGGGCACGATGGTGATTACTACCCTGCTCGCTTATGTCGTGGTGCGGCACAGCTGGCATTGGCCGCGCCATTGGGCATTGGCGCTGATCCTGCCGTTCCTGACACTCGACCTGATCTTTTTCGGCGCCAATATCCTGCGCGTGATCGAAGGCGGCTGGGTGCCGCTGGTGATCGCCGCGTTGATCGGATTGGTTATCTTCACCTGGGTGCGCGGCAAGGCGATCGTGAAGACGTTCGAACAACGCCAGAGCGTCCCGCTCGCCGACCTTGCCGCCGCGCTCGCACGCCGCGCGCCCGAACGGGTCGAGGGCACCGCGATCTTCCTGACCGGCAATCCCGACAGCGCCCCCGGCGCGTTGCTCCACAACCTCAAGCACAACAAGGTGCTGCACCAGGTCAATCTGGTCGCATCGGTGCGCACCACCGACCGGCCGCAAGTGCCGCCCGAGGAAAGGTGCGAGGTCAAACGGATCGACGACAATTTCAGCGTCGTCATCCTGCGCTATGGCTTCATGGAAACGCCCGACGTGCCCCGCGCGCTGGCCGAGGCGACCAAGGCCGGGCTGATCGACCTGCACCCGATGAAAGCGAGCTATTTCATCGGCCGCAACACGCTCAAGCCCGATGCCGAGGTCGGCATGCCGTTATGGCAGGACCGCATCTTCATGTTCCTGCAACGCAATGCCAGCGACCCGACCGATTTCCTCCATATCCCGCCGGGCAAGGTGCTCGAACTCGGCGAGCAAGTGACGGTTTAGAGTATCGCGCGGAAAAGTGGGTACCGGTTTTCTGCAAAAAGCGATGCGACAACAAATAACTAGAGAGGAGTGCGTGATTCAGAAATCACGCACTCCTCTCTAGCCAGCCCGCTCCCGCCTCCAGGCGCATTGGGTGGATTTTGTCAGACAATTGACTTACTGCCCCCCACCGTGCGCCGGGACGCGCGTCGAGGGAGGAGAGAATTGAGGAAGCAATCCGGCTGGCGGTATCGAGCAAGGGAATGGCAGCGTGAGCGGCCCGGCGATCGACCGCCGCGCGCTGCTGCTGGGGACCGGCGCGGCCGCCGCGGCACCCGCCATCGCACGTGCCGGCCGCGCCCGCCGGAGCCCCCCGCTCGCGCCCACGCCGCCAATGGGGTGGAATAGCTGGAACAGCTTCGCCACCACGATCAACGAAGCCCAGGCGCTCGAGACCGCGACGATCATGGCGGCCAAGCTGAAGCCGGCCGGCTATGACATCTTCACCATCGACATCCAGTGGTACGAGCCCGGCGCGTCGAGCTACACTTATGCCGCCAAGCCGATGCCGACGATGGACGGCTATGGTCGTCTGCTTCCTGCCCCCAATCGTTTTCCATCCAGCGTCGGCGGACACGGCTTCGCGCCGATCGCGACGAAGGTTCACCGACTCGGGCTCAAATTCGGCATCCACCTGATGCGCGGCATCCCGCGGCTCGCGGTCGAGCGAAACTTGCCGGTGCTCGGCACGCGCTACACCGCGCGCGATATCGCCGACACCACCAGCATTTGCCCGTGGAACCCGGACATGTACGGAGTCGATATGACCCGGCCGGGCGCGCAGGCCTATTATGACAGCGTCTTCCGGCTTTATGCGTCGTGGGGCGTCGATTTCGTCAAGATGGACGATATGAGCCGCCCCTATGACGCCCATGTGCCCGAGATCGAGGCCGCGCATCGCGCCATCCTGGCGACCGGGCGTCCGATCGTCCTCAGCCTCTCGCCTGGCGAAACGCCGGTGGTCCGCGCCGATCATGTCCGCCGTTATGCGCAGATGTGGCGCATTTCGGACGATTTCTGGGACGAATGGCCGCTGCTGGAGGCGCAATTTACGCGGCTCGAAAATTGGAACCCGCACCGCTCGCCCGGCTGCTGGCCCGACGGTGACATGCTGCCGCTCGGTCGCCTCGCGCTCGGTCAACGCGACACCAAGTTCACGCCCGACGAGCAACGCACGCTGATCATGGGCGGTGACCTGCGCCATCTCGACCAGGCGACGCTCGACCTGCTGACCAATCCCGAGGTGATCGCCGTCAACCAGCGGTCGCGCGACAATCGTCCGCACTTCATTGCCGACGATACGCGGATATGGTCGGCACGTCATCCCGACGGCGATGCCTATCTCGCTTTATTCAACACCGCTGGGAAATCGCGCGACGTGTCGATCGCGCTCAGCCAGCTCGATCTGCGCGGCACGGTGCGCGTGCGCGACTGCTGGGCGCGCGCCGATGCCGGGACGGCGACGGGTCGGATCGTGCGGACCGTGCCTTCGCATGGCGCGGCGCTGCTCCGGTTGAGCGGCGACAACCGGCGATGAGTTATAGTTGAGCACGACCAGGTTTGGCCGTCATGCCGGGCTTGTCCCGGCATCCACTGTGCAGGTTAGCGCGCAGCAGGAGCTTCTTTTCCCGGGCTCGCCGCCCAGTGGACCCCGGCACAAGGCCGGGGTGACGACTCGACTCGGTCGCATTCGACCCTAAGCTGCAGGTGAGGCCTATAACCGTTCGGAGCATGACCGACCTGTTGCGCCCAACGGGGAGTAGGAATTGGGCTACCCCGCATATGCCTTCACCAGGTCGTACAGATAGTCGCGGCCGATATAGAGCGACTCGGCGCGGATGCGTTCGTTCAACCCGTGGATGCCGCTGAAGTCGGATTCGATGAACACGCCCGGCGCGCCATAGGTCGGGATACCGATCGCTTCGAGGAAGATGCCGTCGGTGGCACCGGTCGACATGCTGGGCAGCATCGGCACGCCGGGGAAATATTTGTCGGCCAGCGTCTTCATCGGGCCGATGATCTTGGGATCGAGCGTCGGTGGAATGCCAATCGGGCGAATTGGCTGGTTGGCGGTGACCGTCACCTTCGGGCCTGCCAGCTCCTTCAATTTGGCCAACGTGCCCTCGACGCTTTCGCCCGGGAAGATACGGCAATTGACGTTCGCGGTCGCCTTTTGCGGCAGCGCGTTCTCGGCATGGCCAGCATTGAGCAAGGTCGCGACGCAGGTCGTGCGAAGCGTCGAATGCATCGCCTTGTCGAGTGAGACGATCTTGTCCGCCTCGGCATCACCGGGATTGGCGAGCAGGCGTTTGACCGCCGCGGCCATCGGTGCCGGGGTCTGCGGCGCGCCAGCGACCGCGGTGAAGAAAGCGCGCGTCGTATCGGTGAACTTGACCGGGAATTCATAGGCCCGCACCGCCTGCAGCGCGTCGGCGAGCTGGTAGATCGCGTTGTCGGGCACCGGCTGCGAGCTGTGCCCGCCCGGATTGGTGGTGGTGAAGGTGAAGTTCTGCGCCGCTTTCTCGCCGACCTGGATCGCCAGGATTTCTCGCTCGCCCTTGGCGTCGTAGCGTCCGCCGCCGCCTTCGTTGAGCGCGAATTCGGCGGAAATCAGGTCGGGCTTGTTCTTGGCCAGCCATTCGGCGCCGTTGAAGGCGTAAGTGGTCTCCTCGCCGCACGTCAGCGCCATCTTGATCGTACGCTTGGGCTTGTACCCGCTCGCCTTGAAGCGGATCATCGCATCGGCCCAGATCGCCGCCATCGCCTTGTCGTCGACGGTGCCGCGTCCGTAATAGAATCCGTTCTCCTCGATCAGCTTGAACGGATCGCGCACCCAATCCTCGCGCTTGGCGGCGACGACGTCGATATGCGCGAGCAGCAACATCGGCTTGGCCTTGGGATCACTGCCCTTCAGCACCGCGACCAGCCCGCCATCCTTGGGATGGTCGGGCACCGAGAACGGCGTCAGCTCACTGTCGCTATAGCCCGCCGCCTTCATCCGCGCGGCGATCTGCGCGGTCGCCTGGGTGCAGCTGCCGATATCGACCACCGTATTGGTTTCGACCAGCTCCTTGTAGAGGCCAAAGAACGCCTGCTGGTCCGGACGGAGATCGGCCGCGGCCCCAACCATCGGTTGCGCGACGAGGCCCGCCGCGATTATCCATCCCAAAGCGCGCATGCCGACCCCCGATTGTTGTAACGAATGAACGGATTAGAGCGCGAAACCGGGCGGCACGCAACCGCCGGCGTCAGGGACGCATGCGAGCCGAGGTCGCCATCACATTGCGCGGCAAGGTCAGGCGGATTTCGCGATTGGCGAAATCGATCTGGACGCGGCGGAACAGCCGCAGCGAATCCATCCCCAGCATCAGTGCCGGCGTATTGCTCAACCCGAACCGGTCGAACGGAACGGCGTTTGCGAACGCGATCGGCAATTGGTGAAAGCCGACCCCGGCGATATCGAGCGAGTCGATCACGCGATAATCGGCATTGAGATATTGACCGGTCACCGTGAGCAAGGCGACATTGCCCAAGGATTTTTCGGTCTTCACGAGCTTCAGCAACGGAAGGTTGCCGACAGTAAGCGGCGATCCGGTGTCGATTACTACCGAGATGCGTTTGCCGCGATAGCGCGCGTCGGTGACGATCAACTGGCCGTAGAGGTTCTTGGCGCGGATCACGATGTCGTCGGGACTGCCGCCCATGCCGCGCCTCTTCGACGCGCGAACCTCCATCACGTTCTTGTCGAAATCGATCGACACCGAATGGCCCTTGAGCGCGTCGATTCCCAGCATGCCGGGCGCGCCCAGATTGGTGGCGTCGACCGCCGGCGCCTCGAGCGTATCGGGAGCGATCATGTTCACGCGGAGATCGGACAGCTTATAGGTGCCGAGCTCGCTCTGCCCCGCCATCGTCGTCACGCGGACGCGGCGTCCGGTGGCGAGCTTGAGGACGTCGGCCAGTTCGCGCGACACCACGGTCCGTTCCGACCCCGTATCGATGATGAAGGAATAGGGACCGCTCGGGCCGATCGACACGGGAACCGTCATGCGTTGGTCGGCATTGGTAAAGCCGAGCAGTTCGGACGCCGTCGCTGGGGTGGTCGCACCGGCCGCCGGAACCACCGGCGGATCCTGGGGAACGCCGCCATCGGCCGACGACGGGGCACCCGTCGCGCCAAGGGCCAATATCAGCAAGGGGATAAACCCGCGCATGCCCGAATGCTACGCCTGTTCCGGTCCTGTACCAAGCGAATTCGTGGGCGTCAGCGCGACGCCGGATCCCCCTCCGGCACAGGTTCCAGCGCCCGTGCGACCGGTCGCGCGATCGCCAGCATCAGCAACCCGCCGGCGAGCCCGATCGTCCCGTCGAGCGCCCAGAAAGCGGCGGGGCTCATCGTGTCGTAGAAGCTGCCGACCCAGCCCATGATCACGCTGCCCAGGAAGAAGGACAAATACACCCCGCCCATCATCGTCGCGGTAACCTGTTTGGGCGCGGCCTGGCTGATCAGCGCCAGCAGCACCGGCCAGTAATAGAGAAACGCGACGCCCATGCCGAAGAACCCGGCGAGCGCCCACCACACGGCTGTCTTGCCATCGGCACCGGGCAACAACGCGCCGGCGACGAGCACGAAGGCGGACAGGCCGGTCAACAGCGAGCCGATGCCGACCTTGGCGACGTCCGACGGCTCGCGGCTGCGCTTGGCCTGCCACGCCCACAGCGCGACCAAAGGCGGCACCGCGACAACCGAGGCGAAGGGGTCGATCGAGTTGAACCAGGAGGGCGGCACATCGCCCCATGGCGTCGCCAGGCTGACATGCTGATCGACCCACAGCACCCCGATGCTCCAGATCATCGGAAAGGCGACATTGGGAAACACGGTCATCGCCGCGACCAGGATCAGCAGCCACATCCGCTTGCGCTCGCCCGCAGTCATCGGCGGCAGCTCGACACGGTCGGCGCGCGGGCGGCGCCCGGCGAGATGGCGCTGGCCGGCGAGATAAATGATCAAAGCAAGCAGCATCAGCGCCGCCGCCGCGCCGAACCCAGCATGCCAGCCATAGACCGCGGCGAGCGCGCCACAGGCGAGAGGCCCCAGGATGGCGCCGACATTGATGCCCGCCGAAAAGATCGTGTAGCCCTGCGTCCGCCGCGATTCCGCCTCGGCAGGATAGAGCTCGCCGACCTGCGCCGCGATATTGCCCTTGAGACAGCCCGAGCCGAGGATCAGCAGCGACAATGCGAGCAGGAACGACGCATCGAACGCCATCGCCAGATGCCCGACACACATCAGCAAGGCGCCGATCACCACGGTGGCCTTGGCGCCCAGCCAGCGATCGGCGATCCAGCCGCCAAGGATCGGCGTGAAGTAGACCAGCCCGCTATACCAGCCATAGATCAGCGAGGCGAAGGCGACATCGCTGAGCGCGCCGTGCCAGCTGAACATCTGCCGCAACGCCGCCAGCCCCAGCACGTGCTCGGCATGACCCGGCAGGAACAATTGCTGGACCATGTAGAGCGTCAGCAGCGACGTCATGCCGTAATAGCTGAACCGCTCCCAGCATTCGGTGAAGGCGAGATAGGCGACCCCGCGCGGATGGCCGAAAAAAACGGTGTCGGCGCGAGCGGCTTCAGTCATGCGCGCGGTGGTGCCGCAGACTTTGGTCGGGAGCAAGCGGCGCGATTTCGCGCGAGATGTTCGACAGTCTGTTCGAGGCACTGATTTTTTCACGCGGAGGCGCGGAGGCGCGAAGAAGGTTCGCGCAGAGCCGCAGAGGGCGTTGAGATGAAGGAGGGGCCTCGCCATGCGAGGCCCTTGATCAGGTCAACGCATTTGCCCCGCCATCTCAGTGCGCGAAAACATCTCTGCGTCCTCTGCGCCTCTGCGCGAAAAAAGCTCCGCGCCTCCGCGTGGAATTCTATAAGACCATCCGCCGAGCTGATCCCAAGCCCTTCCCATTGCTCCGATCGCGCCATCGCCCTAGCCTCGTCCTTTCGAGTGGGAGCGGGTGCGTGACGATCGAAGAGCCGGATGCCGGGCCGCGGCCCGTGGATGTGCCACATCGCCGCGAGTTCCTGGGACATCCGGTCGGCCTGCCGGTCATCGCCTTTACCGAGGCGTTCGAGCGTTTTTCCTATTACGGCATGCAGACCTTGCTGGTGCTGTACATGGTCAAGGCGCTGCTGCTGGCGCCGCATGTCGAACATATCGTCGGGTTCGGCTGGTTCAGCAATGTGCTGGCGGGGATCTATGGCGCGCCGCCCAATACCCAGGCGCTCGCCTCGCACATTTTCGGTACCTACACGATGCTGGTCTATGTCACCCCGATCCTGGGCGGGCTGCTCGCCGATCGCTGGCTGGGCAAGACGCTGACGGTGACGATCGGTGCACTGCTGATGGCCGCGGGCCATTTCCTGATGGCGTTCGACGTGTCGTTCCTGCTCGCGCTGCTGTTGCTCGTACTCGGCGTCGGCTGCCTCAAGGGCAATCTGGCGAGCCAGGTCGGCGCGCTCTACGCACCGGGCGATGGTCGTGCGACCGATGCGTTCCAGATCTATTATATTGGCATCAGCTTCGGCGCCTTCTTCGCGCCATTGGTGTGCGGCGCGCTGGGCGAGGAAGTCGGTTGGCATTGGGGGTTCGGCGCGGCCGGCGTCGGCATGGTCATCGGGCTGGTCATCTATCTGGCGGGTCGCCGCCATCTGCCGCCCGATCCGCTGACCGAGCGGCGCGCGGCGCGCGCATCGGCCGCCCCACGCGCGGCAATGACGCGGCGCGATGTGGTGGTGCTGGTCCTGCTCTTGTTTATGGTGCCGGTGCTGGCGGTGAGCGCGATCGGCAACCAGCAGATGTTCAACGCCTATCTGGTCTGGGCCGACCGATCCTACGAATTCATGCTGTTCGGCCACCGCATGCCGACCTCGTTCCTGGTCTCGTTCGACGCCTTCACCGGCTTCGTGACATTGGCCGGCGCGGTGGCGTTCTGGCGCTGGTATGCGCGGCATTGGCGCGAACCGGACGAGATGAGCAAATTGATCATCGGCTGCCTGATCTCGTCCTCCGCCTTCCTGCTGGTGATGATCGTCGCCAGCCGTCACGAGGCGACCGGCGTCAAGCCCGCTCTATGGGTCGCGCTCGCGGTCAACACGCTCAACAATCTGGGGTTCGCCAACGTCTTTCCGGTCAGCCTCGCCCTCTATTCGCGCGCCGCGCCGCGGGCGATCTCGGGGACCGTGGTCGGCATCTATTATCTGTTCCTGGCGCTGGCCAATTATCTGGTCGGCGTGGTCGGCGGCTGGCTCGAGATCATGCCGGCCGGGCGCTTCTGGGGACTCCATGTCGGCGCCATCCTGGGCGCGGCGGCGGTGTTCGTGGCGATCAAGCTGGTGTTCGGGAAGCTGTTGTTGCCGGAGCGGGTTGAGGGCTGAGGGCTATTAGCCCCTCCCCTTCAGGGGAGGGGTTGGGGTGGGGCCTATCCACAGGCAACTGGCTTGAGGCACTGCCCCACCCCCAACCCCTCCCCTGAAGGGGAGGGGCTTTGACTATTCCGCCGCCAACAAACTCTCCGCGCCGCCCAGGTCGACCGACACCAGCCGGCTCACCCCGCGTTCGACCATCGTCACGCCGAACAGGCGGTGCATGCGGCTCATCGTCACCGCATTGTGGGTGACGATCAGATAGCGCGTCGCGGTCTCCTGGGTCATGCGGTCGAGCAAGTCGCAGAAGCGTTCGATATTGGCGTCGTCGAGCGGCGCGTCGACCTCGTCGAGCACGCAGATCGGCGCGGGATTGGTCAGGAACAGGCCGAAGATCAACGCGACCGCGGTCAGTGCCTGCTCGCCGCCCGATAGCAGGGTGAGCGATTGCAGTTTCTTGCCCGGCGGCTGCGCCATGATCTCCAGCCCGGCCTCGAGCGGATCGTCCGAATCGACCAGTTCGAGCCGCGCCGCGCCGCCGTTGAAGAGGGTCGTGAACAGCCGCTGGAAATGGCCGTTGACCGCCTCGAACGCGGCGAGCAGGCGTTGCCGCCCTTCGCGGTTGAGCGTGCCGATCGAGCCGCGCAACTGGGCGACCGCCTGACCGAGTTCGTCGCGTTCGGCGGCGGCATCGGTGCGCTGCGAATCGAGCTCGGCGAGTTCGCTTTCGGCGACCAGATTGACCGGTCCGAGCCGCTCGCGATCGATCAGCAATTTGTCGTGCTTGACCGATTCGTCCTGCGGATCGCCGACTTGGTCGAGATCGAACCCGACGCGCTCGCCAAGCAGGGGCGGCGGGCAGGCGAAGCGCTCGCCGGACAGCCGAGCCATCTCGATCCGGCGCAGATCCTGGTTCTCCGCCCGCGCGGTCGCCCCGGCGCGCGCCTCTCGCGCCAGCGACAGCGCTTCGGCGGCGATGCGGCCGGCCTCATCGGTGGCGCGAACGCGCGCTTCCGCCTCGCGCTCGGTCACGGCCGCGGTATCGGCGGTAGCGCGCAGCTCGGCATGACGCGCTTCCTGATCCGCGATCTGCGCGGCCAGTTGCGCCGGGCGCGCTTCCACCGCCTCGGCCTCGACGGCGAGTTGCGCCTCGCGCTTGTCCATGTCGGCGATGCGCTTGGCGGCTTCGCCGGCGCGCGCCTTCCAGCCTTTTTGCTCGGCCTCGGCCGCCGCCAGCCGCTCGCGGTCGGCGGCGATCGCGCGGTCGAGCTGGGCGCGATCGGTGCGCGCGTTGGAGGCATAAGCGCGGCGCGCCTCGGCCTCGCTTTGAAGCTGCGCCACCGCAGCGCGTGTGTCGGCGCCGTCGGGCAAAGCGGCCCGCGCCGCCTCGGCGCGCGCCAGTTCGGTTTCGGCTTCGCCGACTTCGGCCGCCACCCGTCGCCCGCGCGTATCGAGATCGGCACGCTGCGCCTCGATCCGTTCGAGCTGCGCGGTGGCGCGATCCTCGGCGCGAGTCGCTTCGCGCGCGGCATTCTCGGCGCGCTCGAGTGACGCGCGCGCTGCCTGGGCGTCGGCGCGCGCAGAAGCGATGCGGCGTTCGGCCTCGTCGAGCTGGCCATTGGCCTTCTCCACCGCGCCTTGCGCCCTGGGGCGTGCCTTGTTGAGCGCCGCCAAACGGTTGATCCGCTCGAGCCGTTCGGCCGCCGCCGCGCCGCCCGATTTGGCGACATAGCCGTCCCAGCGCCTCAGCGTTCCGCCCAGCGTCACCAGCCGCTGCCCGACCGCGAGTGGGCGGCCTTCGTCCTTCTCGGCGACCAGCACCTGCGCCAGGCGCCGTGCCAGTGCCGCGGGCGCCTCGACATGGTCCGCGAGTCGGGCCATGCCGTCTGCTGCCGGATCGCCCTGTTGCGGCTGGGCGCCTGCCCAATAACGATCCGCCGCCGCGTCGAGCCCGGTTTCGAGATCGTCGCCGAGCGCCGCCGCCAGCGCGCGTTCGTAGCCGGGCGCGGCGCGGACGTGATCGAGCAGCCGGTCGCGCCCCGACGGCCGCGTCGCCTTTTCGAGCGCCAGCACTTCGCTCTCGATTGTGGCGAGCTCGGCACGCGCCGCGGCACGTGCCTGTTCGGCGGCATCGCGCGCTTCCTGCGCGGTGCGTTCATCGGCATCGGCGCGGGCACGCGTGCCGCGCGCGGTCTCGGCCGATTCGAGCGCGTCGGCGCGCGCCTTGATCGCGCGGTCGCGCTCTGCGCGGAGCGGCGTGGTTTCCCCCAATGCCTTCAACTCGGCCGCCAGGCTCGTTTGGTCGCGCAGCGCGCGGTCGTGACGCGCTTTGGCCGCCGCCGCCGCCGCGTCGGCGACGCGCGCATCGGCGAGTTCGGCCGCCTGCCTGCTCATCGCTTGGGCAAGCGCGACATCGGCGTCGCGCGCCGCGCGTTCGGCCTCGGCCAAATTGGCGTCGAGTGCAGGGAGCCGCGCGGCGGCCTCGTCGGCGCGTTTCGCCAGCATCCTGGCTTCGGCATCGAGCCGCGCCAATGCCTCGGCGGCATCGACCGCCAGTGCGCCTTCGCGCTCGCGATCCTCGCCGATCCGGCTGCGTTGTCCGGCCAGCTCGACGATCCGCCGCTCGGCCGCACCGTGTTCGGCGCGCAGCCCAGCGAGCGCATGCGCCGCTTCGCTCGCCGCTTCGCGCGCCGCGGTCGCCGCCGCGCGGGCGTCGCCCAGCGCTTCGGTCGCGGCATGCTGGTGCGCGGTCGCCGCGCGCTGCGCCTCGGCCGCCGCCGCCACTTTCTCCTCGCATTGCGCGGCTTCGGCCTTGGCGGTATCGGCCGCCGTCGCCGCGTCGCGCCAGCGCGCGAAGATCATCCGCCCTTCCGCGACGCGGATCTGGTCGGACAGCAAGCGATAGCGTTCGGCCTGGCGCGCCTGACGCCGCAATGCCGAGGCACGCTCTTCCTGGTCGGCCATGATCTCGTCGAGCCGCAGCAGATTGGCTTCGGTCGCGCGCAATTTCTGCTCGGCATCCTTGCGGCGGACATGGAGGCCGGCGATCCCGGCAGCCTCTTCGAGCATCGCGCGGCGCTCGGTCGGCCGCGCCGAGATCACCGCGCTGATCCGCCCCTGGCTGACCAGAGCCGGCGAGTGTGCGCCGGTCGCGGCATCGGCGAACAGCAAGGCGACGTCCTTGGCGCGGACGTCGCGCCCGTCGATGCGATAGGCCGATCCCGCGCCTCGCTCGATCCGGCGCACCACCTCGGTCTCGCTGCCGTCGATCTCGGCCAGGATCGACACTTCGGCGAAATCGCGCGCGGTGCGCTTGTCGGTGCCGGCGAAGATGACGTCGTCCATCCCGGCGCCGCGCATCGACTTCGGGCTGTTCTCGCCCATCGTCCAGCGCAGCGCTTCGAGCAGATTGGACTTGCCGCAACCATTGGGGCCGACCACGCCGGTCAGCCCCGGTTCGATGCGGAGATCGGCCGCGTCGACGAAGCTCTTGAACCCCGACAGCCTCAGCCGTTTGATCTGCATCCTGTGATCAGCCCCCCCGGCGCTCTCAGCTCAGGCGCCCCGCGCCTTGAGCACGGGTTCGAGCGTCGCCCAGTCGCCGACATCGTTGAGCTTCTCGCCATTGATGATGAAGGTCGGCGTGCCGCTGATCTGAAACTTGTCGTTGGCGAACTTGGTGCGTTCGACGATCTTGTCGATCGCCGCCTTGTCGTTGAGGCACGCGCGCGCCTTGTCCTCGGGCAGGCCGCGCTGTTTCATGAAATCGAGATAGCCCAGCCCCTCGGCATACATGGTCGCGACTTGATTGGGGGTCGCGCCTTGCGCCGCCTGGACCTTGGCCGATACCGCCTGTTCGTTGGTCAGCAAGGTCTGCTGGTTGGCGAACATCTGATCGAGGATCGGGAAGAAGGTCGCGGTGTCGCCCGAACATTGGCCGAGCAGGATCGGGCCGAGGTCGAGCGGACCATGGACCGGATATTCGCGGAATTCGTAGCTAACCTTGCCGGCGGAAATGTACTTGGCCTTGAGCGCCGGGAACCCTTCCTGATCGAACTTGCCGCAATAGGGGCAGGCGCGCGATCCATATTCGACGATCTTGAGCGGCGCGTCGGGATTGCCCATCCGCATGCCGCCTTCGGACGTCTTGCTGACCGTGTCGACCCAGGAGGTGCCGGCGGGCGCCGGCTTGGCGGCGACCGGCGCGGCGGGAGTCGCGCTGTTGGCGTCACCACCGGATCCACCGCAAGCGGCAAGCGCCAACAGCGGCAGAGCGGCGAAAAGGGGCAAGATCTTCATGTACTACTCCCTTGGGAAAATTCAGACGCCGGCGGCGGCGAGCAACGGCTGCAATGCCGCCCAGTCATAGACGTTATCGGCCTTGGTGCCATTGATCACGAAAGTCGGCGTGCCGCTGACCGCATATTGCTTCTCGGCAGCGTCGGTCACCGCGACGATCCGATCGACCCCCGCGCGAGCGGCGAGACAAGCCTGGGCGCGCGCGGGCGCCATGCCCCGGCGCTTGACGAAATCCATATAGCCGAGCTCGGTCGCGAAGCTGGTCGCGATCTGGTTGGGCGTCGGATTGGTCAGCGCCTGCACCTTGGCTTCGGCGGCCTGGGCCTTCGCGGTCAGCGCCTGCTGGTTGGCGAACATCGCGTCGAGCAACGGAAAGAATTGCGCCGGCGAGACGCAATGGCCGAGCAGGATCGGCCCGAGATCGAACGCGCCATGGACCGGATAATCACGGAATTCGTAACTGAGCTTGCCCGCGGCGATCGGCCCGGCCTTGAGCACCGGAAGCGCTTCCTTGTCGAACAGCGCGCAATGCGGGCACGTGCGCGAGCCATATTCGATCAGCTTCACCTTGGCATTGGGATTGCCCATTCGCATCCCGCCCTCCGGCGTCGCGGCGACGACAGTCACCCAATTGACCTTGGCCGGCACGCGCTTGGCCGTAGCGCCTTTCTTCACCGGCGCCTTGGTCGCGGCACCGGCGGCCAGCGGGAGCCCGGCGATCAGCGCCAGCACGATCAACGAACGGATCATTTCTCGGTCTTTCCGATGACGGGCACTTTGACGGGCCCAAGGACAGGGATGGAGCGATTGCCCGCGACGCCGGCGGCAAGTGCCGCGAGCACCGCCTGCAATTCGGGATCGGCGATAGCGCGCAGCCCCGGGCCGAGTTCGGCGGGCGGCGTCGGCGCCGGGCGCAGGCTGGGCGGCGCGGCGCGCGACGGGCGCTCGGCGATCCTGCCTTGTTTGAGGTTGAGCCGGGCGACCGCGGCATAGCCGAAGAATCGGTTGACCCGCTCGACGATCTCCGGCGCGATATGCTGCATCATCGCCGCATGCGCGCCCTTCACCGTGACGGTGAGCACACCCTCGGCCTTTTTGCCCGGCGGGAAGCGGATCGATTCGGGTGACGACACGCCGGCATATTTGGGGCCGACGATTTCCGCCCAGCGCGTGACGATTCCCGACTGGACGAAGCCGAAGCGGCGGAACGCCGCGCCGCCGACCTGGGGCAGCAAGTCGCCGACCGCGCGCGCCGGCCCACCCCGACGCGGTTCCGGCGCGGGTTTAGTCGGGCCTTTGGGAGTGGCGCGCTTGCTCATTCGGCCATCCATGCCATAGCCGCGGGGTGGCCGCCAAGCTTCCTTCCGCACCATCCTTGTCCGGTTTCGTCGCGCCGACGTTGCTGCGCTGGTACGATGCGCATCGCCGTACTCTGCCGTGGCGCGCCGGACCGGGCGAACGTGCCGATCCCTATCGTGTCTGGCTGTCCGAAGTAATGCTGCAACAGACCACCGTCGCGACGGTCGGGCCGCGCTTCGCCGCCTGGGTCGCGCGCTGGCCCGATTTCGCCAGTCTGGCCCGGGCGGACGAGGCCGACGTCATGGCGGCATGGGCGGGGCTCGGCTATTACGCCCGGGCGCGCAATCTGGTCGCCTGCGCTCGCGCTGTCGTCGACGAGCATGACGGTGCGTTCCCGCGCACCGAAGCCGGGCTGCGCGCGCTGCCCGGGATCGGCGACTATACCGCCGCCGCGATCGCGGCGATCGCGTTCGACGAGCCGGCAACCGTGGTCGACGCCAATGTCGAGCGCGTCGTCGCGCGATTGTTAAGGCTGGCGGACAAGGCCGCCATCCGCCCCGCCGCGGCGACGCTAACCCCGACCGAGCGCGCCGGCGATTTCGCCCAGGCGATGATGGACCTGGGCGCGACCATCTGTACCCCGCGCGCGCCCAAATGCCTGTTGTGTCCGCTGCGCGACGGATGCGCGGCCTATGCGGCGGGTGATCAGGAGCGCTATCCGGTCAAGCCGGCCAAGGTCGCCAAGCCGACGCGGCACGGCACGATCTTCTGGGCGCGCAATGGCGGCGACGTGCTGCTGGTACGCCGGCCGCCCAGGGGATTGCTCGGCGGCATGCGCGCGCTGCCGACCGGGCCGTGGAGCGCGGAGCCTCCGGGGCTGGTCGATCCTCCTGCCGCCGCTGAGTGGCGGTTGGGCAACGCACGGATAGAGCACATCTTTACCCATTTCAGATTGCAACTCGTGCTTGCGACCGCGACGATCGCCCGCCATGCAGCGCCGGAGGGCGCCCTATGGTGGCCGATCGAGTCGCTGGGGAAAGCGGGGCTACCAACCGTTTTCGCCAAGGCGGCCAGCGCGACGGGAGAGCTTTGATGATCCGCCTGACTCCTCTTCTCACCGCCACCGCGACGATCGCGTTGCTGACCGGCGCGGCCATCGCGCAGACCGCAAGCGTGCCGCTGCCCGCACCGGCTGCGGCACCCGCCGTCGCCAGCTCGTTGCCCGCCACCCAGGCGCTGTATGATTCGTACGTCGCCACCAACAAGATGCCGGGCATCGTCGGCGCGTTCGGCGCAGGCGACTTTCCGACCGCGTTCGTCTCGGCAGGCAAGATCGCGACCGACGCCAACGCTGCGCCGGCCGGTCCCGACAGCCTGTGGCGAGTCTATTCGATGACCAAGCCGATCACCGCGATGGCGGCGATGATCCTGATCGAGGAGGGCAAGATGAAGCTCGACGAGCCGGTCAGCGACTTCCTGCCCGCGTTCGAGACCATGCG
>Ga0207705_10000180_pt1 | contig 66404 bp, 75 predicted proteins | sample KBSC13metaG_FD_184314 | JGI IMG/M metagenome (GOLD analysis project Ga0207705, IMG submission 184314) | Corn rhizosphere microbial communities from Kellogg Biological Station, Michigan, USA - KBS C1-3 metaG (SPAdes) (version 2) | ecosystem: Host-associated > Plants > Roots > Rhizosphere > Soil ... | reverse complement strand
AACCGGCGCGACCTTTCCGAACACGAACGGCACGCCATAGTCGGGCAGGGTGTCTTCCTGCTGGTGCAGATATTTCAGCGAGAAGGTTGTGTCCGTGCCGATGCCGAATGCGACGGCCGGCGCAAACCCCCAGCGTTCGTTGCGCACGAACGGGCGGCCTTCGACTTTGTTGATCTGCCCCATCAGATTGATGCGCAGGGCGCTGGTGTCGCCGAGCACATAGTTGATGTCGGCAGTGCCGCGGCCTTCGTCATTGGTTCCGGCGGTGATCTGGAAGTTGGCGATCGGATAAAGCTGCGGGTTTTTCAGAACCTGATTGATGACACCGCCGGTCGAGCCGCGGCCGAACAGCGTGGACGCGGGGCCTTTGTAGACTTCGACCGATTCGTAATCGAAGGCGTCGCGGTCATAGAGGCCGGTGTCGCGCAGGCCGTCCATGAAATAGTCGTCGCCGGCGGAGAAGCCACGCAGATTGACGAGATCGCCATGCGTGCCGCCTTCGCCCGCGTTTAGTGTGATGCCAGGCACGTTCTTCAGCGCGTCCTGCAGCGTGGCGACGCCCTGCTGCTGCATCACTTCGAGCGGAACGATGTTGATGGACTGGGGCGTGTCCTTGATTTTCGCGGTTAGCACATCGAGCGAGCTACGCTGCGCGGTGACATTCACGGTCTCGATGCCATTGTTCGCAGCCGCTGCGTTCGCCGTAAGCGTTTGCGCCTGCGCGCCGCCGATGGTGGCGGATGCGATACCCACGCCGGCCAAGCCCAAAGCAATGCCGCGCGGTCCGAATTCGATAGCCATGATGCCCCTTGTTGATTTTGATAATCGTTCGCAACTCGGAGCGGGATAGACATCTACGGTTCCTAAGTCAATGAGACTTATTCGCAAGAAGGTGGTTTCCGCCGTTTTCTCGCGCCGGCCGCAGAAGGGACTCAGGCTAGACTGCAGCACACTGAAACAGGGGGAGAACCATGCCTGACAATCTTCTGACAACCGTCCTGGCGCTGATCGCCTGGACGCTCATCATCTGGATCTGGATGTATGCGACGCGCATCCCGGCCATGAACCGGGCCAAACTGGACCCGCAAGCCGCGCGATTCCCCGGATCGCTGGATGTTCTGCCCGATTCGGTCCGGCAGGTGGCCGACAACTACAATCACCTCTTCGAGCAGCCGACCATCTTCTATGCGCTCGTCTTCTATATCTATCTGGCGGGACGGGTGGATCAGACCGCGGTTTGGTTGGCCTGGGCCTATGTCGTCCTGCGGGTCATCCACTCTCTGATCCAGTGCACCATCAACCGGGTGCCCCTGCGCTTCCTGGTTTTTGCGCTGGGAACACTGGTTCTTATGATCATGACGGTCCGGGAAATCATCCCGTTCTTCGGCTAGGATTAGGCCCCCGCGCTGGCCGGATGGCCGGCGCGGGTTGCCCCCGGGAAAGCCAAGGCTTCAGCGGATTTTCTCCGCCTGCGAAACATCCTTTCGCGGGGCTTGACCCCCAAAAGTTACCCTTCTATATAGCCGCACCTTCCAGGGCAGGCTGTCTCGCGGAATTTCGCGAAAAACGCTGTTGGGAAGCCAGTTTAACAGTGTGAGAGAGCGCGACTCAGGCAAGTGCCTAAGTCCTCCGCGATCGAACGGGGCAGACCATGATGGTCCGCGCCCCGAATGTCATTTTTCGCCGCGCAAGCGGCATGGAACGGGAAGACGTATGCCGACGATCAATCAGTTGATCCGTAAGCCGCGCGGCGAAAAGCCGAAGCGCAACAAGGTTCCGGCTCTTAAGGAATGCCCGCAGAAGCGTGGCGTTTGCACGCGCGTCTATACGACGACGCCGAAGAAGCCGAACTCCGCGCTCCGCAAGGTCGCGAAGGTTCGCCTGACAAACGGCTATGAAGTCGTGAGCTACATTCCCGGCGAAGGCCACAACCTTCAGGAGCACAGCGTTGTGCTCATCCGCGGCGGCCGCGTGAAGGATCTTCCGGGCGTTCGCTATCACATCATTCGCGGCGTTCTCGACACGCAGGGCGTGAAAGACCGCAAGCAACGCCGTTCGCTCTACGGCGCCAAGAAGCCGAAATAAGGAACGCACGCCATGTCACGCCGCCACCGCGCAGAACGCCGTGAAATTGTCCCGGACGCCAAGTTTGGCGATCTGGTCCTCGCGAAGTTCATGAACAGCCTGATGTACGACGGCAAGAAGTCCGCCGCCGAAGGCATCATCTACGGCGCGTTCGATAACATTCAGACCAAGACGAAGAGCGATCCGCTGGTCGTCTTCCACGAAGCGCTGCGCAACGTGTCGCCTGCGATCGAAGTGAAGTCCCGCCGCGTCGGTGGCGCGACCTACCAGGTGCCGGTCGAAGTTCGCACCGACCGCGCCCGTGCGCTCGCGATCCGCTGGTTGATCACCGCCGCGCGCGCCCGCAACGAACCCACCATGACGGGCCGCTTGTCCGGCGAACTCATGGACGCAGCGAACAATCGCGGCAATGCCGTGAAGAAGCGCGAAGACACGCACAAGATGGCGGATGCGAACCGCGCGTTCTCGCATTACCGCTGGTAACCGAATTCAGAAGCAAGAAGAACAATGGCCCGCACAACCCCGCTTAATATGTACCGGAACATCGGCATTGCCGCGCACATCGATGCCGGCAAGACGACGACGACCGAGCGCATTCTCTATTACACGGGCAAGAGCCATAAGATCGGCGAAGTGCATGACGGCGCCGCCACCATGGACTTCATGGAGCAGGAGCAGGAGCGCGGCATCACGATCACGTCCGCCGCGACGACGTGCTACTGGAAAGATCACCGCATCAACATCATCGACACGCCGGGCCACGTGGACTTCACGATTGAAGTCGAACGTTCCATGCGCGTGCTCGACGGCGCAGTCGCCGTGTTCGACGCCGTTGCCGGTGTCGAGCCGCAGTCCGAAACTGTGTGGCGCCAGGCCGACAAGTATCACGTGCCGCGCATCTGCTTCGTCAACAAGATGGACCGCATGGGCGCGAACTTTCAGCGCTGCGTCGACATGATGATCGATCGCCTCGGCACCAAGCCGGCGATCATCGCCTGGCCGATCGGTTCGGAAGCCGACTTCAAGGGCATCGTCGACATCGTGAAGATGAAGGCGCTGGTCTGGCACGAAGAGCAGCTGGGCGCGCAATACGACGAAGTCGAAATTCCGGCCGACCTGAAAGCCAAGTGCGATGAGCTGCATCTGCAGCTTGTCGAGATGGCGGTCGAGCAGGACGAGAAGCTTCTCGAAGCCTATCTCGATGGCACGATGCCGTCAGTCGAAGACCTGAAGAAGTGCATCCGCAAGGGCGCAATCCATTTCGCGTTCGTGCCGGTGATGTGCGGCTCGGCCTTCAAGAACAAGGGCGTGCAGCCTTTGCTCGATGCCGTTGTCGACTATCTGCCGTCGCCGCTGGACATTCCGCCGGTGAAGGGCATCGACGATAAAGGCAATGAAGTCGAGCGTCCCGCCGACGACAAGGCGCCGTTCGCCGGTCTCGCGTTCAAGATCATGGACGATCCGTTTGTTGGTTCCATCACCTTCGTGCGCGTGTATTCCGGCACCGTCACGTCCGGCACCGGTGTGCTGAACTCGGTGAAGGACAAGACTGAGCGCGTCGGCCGCATGCTTCTGATGCATGCGAACAGCCGCGAAGATGTGAAGGAAGCGAACGCCGGCGATATCGTCGCTTTCGCGAGCCTCAAGATTTCCACGACGGGCGAAACGCTCTGCGATCCCAACCATCCGGTGATCCTGGAGCGCATGGAATTCCCCGATCCGGTTATCGAAGTCGCGATCGAGCCGAAGACGAAGGCCGACCAGGAAAAGATGGGCGTGGCGCTCAACCGCCTCGCGCAGGAAGATCCGTCGTTCCGCGTCTCGACCGATACCGAATCCGGCCAGACCATCCTGAAGGGCATGGGCGAACTGCATCTCGACATCAAAGTCGACATCCTTCGTCGCACCTACAAGGTGGACGCCAATGTCGGCGCGCCGCAGGTGGCCTATCGCGAAACGCTCTCCAAACCGGTTTCGATCAAGTACACGCATAAGAAGCAGACGGGCGGTTCGGGCCAGTTCGCCGAAGTGTCGATCGATTTCGAACCGCTGCCGCCTGGCTCCGGTTTCGTGTTTGAGAACGAAGTTGTCGGCGGATCGATTCCGAAGGAATTCATCCCGGCCGTTGAAAAGGGCCTGAAGAACCAGAAGGAAAGCGGCTTGCTCGCCGGCTTCCCGGTCATCGACTTCAAGGCGACGCTGACGGACGGCAAGTACCACGAAGTCGACTCTAACGCCCTGACGTTCGACATCGCCGCGCGCGCGGCATTCCGCGAACTCGCGAGCAAGGGCGCCGTGAAGCTGCTCGAGCCGATCATGAAGGTTGAAGTCGTGACGCCGGACGAATTCCTCGGCGGCGTCATCGGCGATCTGAACTCGCGTCGCGGTCAGGTGCAGGGCACCGACAGCCGCGGCAACGCGCAGGTCGTTGCGGCGATGGTCCCGCTTGCCAACATGTTCGGCTACATCAACACGCTGCGTTCCATGTCGCAGGGCCGCGCGCAGTACAGCATGCAGTTCGATCACTACGAAGAAGTGCCCCGCGCGATCGCGGATGAAGTCAAAGCGAAATACGCCTAACGGCCTCAAGCAGCGAAGCAATAGGCCAAAGACAGTAAGGAGATACGGATATGGGTAAGGCAAAATTTGAACGTAATAAGCCGCACTGCAACATCGGCACCATCGGTCACGTCGACCATGGCAAGACCTCGCTGACGGCCGCCATCACGAAAGTGCTGGCCGAAAAGGGCGGCGCCACGTTCACGGCGTATGACCAGATCGACAAGGCGCCGGAAGAGAAGGCCCGCGGCATCACCATCTCGACGGCGCACGTCGAGTATGAAACCGACAAGCGCCACTATGCGCACGTCGACTGCCCCGGCCACGCCGACTATGTGAAGAACATGATCACCGGCGCTGCCCAGATGGACGGCGCGATCCTGGTCGTGTCCGCTGCCGACGGCCCGATGCCGCAGACCCGCGAGCACATCCTGCTCGCCCGTCAGGTCGGCGTTCCGGCGCTCGTTGTGTTCATGAACAAGTGCGACATGGTCGACGATCCGGAGCTTCTGGATCTCGTCGAGCTCGAAGTTCGCGAACTCCTGTCCTCGTACAACTTCCCGGGCGACAAGATTCCGATCATCCGCGGTTCGGCCCTCATGGCGCTCGAAAACAAAGAGCCGGCGCTCGGTCACGACGCCGTCCTCAAGCTGATGGACGCGGTGGACGAATACATCCCGCAGCCGGAGCGTCCGGTGGACATGCCGTTCATGATGGCGATCGAAGACGTGTTCTCGATCTCCGGCCGCGGCACCGTCGTCACGGGCCGTATCGACCGCGGCATCGTGAAGGTCGGTGAGACCGTTGAAATCGTCGGCATCAAGCCGACCACTTCGACGACCGTCACCGGCGTGGAAATGTTCCGCAAGCTGCTCGATCAGGGTCAGGCGGGGGACAACGTCGGTTGCCTGCTGCGCGGCATCGAACGCGAAGGCATCGAGCGCGGTCAGGTTCTGGCGAAGCCGGGCTCGATCACGCCGCACACGACCTTCAGCGCCGAAGTGTACGTGCTGACGAAGGAAGAGGGTGGCCGTCACACGCCGTTCTTCTCCAACTATCGTCCGCAGTTCTACTTCCGCACGACGGACGTGACCGGAATCGTGAAGTTGCCGGAAGGCACGGAAATGATCATGCCGGGCGACAACGTCTCGATCGAAGTCGAGCTGATCGTTCCGGTCGCGATGGAAGAGAAGCTTCGCTTCGCCATCCGCGAAGGCGGCCGCACCGTTGGTTCGGGCGTCGTTGCGAAGATCATCAAATAAGAACCGATGGATTGTCGGTCTTAGGCCGAACAGGAAAATAAAAGATGCAGAACCAGAACATCCGCATTCGGCTCAAGGCCTTCGATCATCGAATTCTCGACAATTCGACGAAGGAAATCGTGAACACGGCGAAGCGCACGGGCGCCCAGGTCCGCGGACCCATTCCGCTGCCCACCGGCATCGAGCGTTTCACCGTGAACCGGTCTCCGCATGTGGACAAGAAAAGCCGCGAGCAATTCGAAATCCGCACGCACAAACGTCTTCTCGACATCATCGACCCCACCCCGCAGACAGTCGACGCTTTGATGAAGCTCGACCTGGCCGCCGGTGTGGACGTCGAGATCAAGCTTTAAGGAGTAGAAGCGGCGATGCGCACTGGCGTCATCACGCAGAAAGTCGGCATGACCCGCCTCTTTTTAGAGGACGGCCGTCATGTGCCCGTCACGGTCCTGAAGCTGGATGGCTGTCAGGTCGTGTCAACGCGCACCAATGAGAAGGATGGCTACACGGCCGTTCAGCTCGGGTCCGGCTTCGCGAAAGCAAAGCGTTTGACCAAAGCCGATCGCGGCCGTTTCGCGAAGGCCGAAGTCGAGCCCCGCAAGAAAGTCGCGGAATTCCGCGTCGACGAAAAGAACCTGCTCGAAGTGGGCGATCTGCTGAAGGCCGATCACTTCGTTCCGGGCCAGAAGGTGGACGTCACGGGCGTCACCATCGGCCGCGGTTTCACCGGCGCCATGAAGCGCTGGAACTTCCGCGGTCTCGAAGCGTCGCACGGCGTGTCGATCTCTCACCGTTCGCTCGGTGGTACGGGCGGCCGTCAGGATCCGGGCAAGACCTTCAAGAACAAGAAGATGCACGGTCACTACGGCGACGAGAACATCACGACGCAGAACCTCGAAGTCGCAAAAGTGGATGTCGAGCGCGGCCTCATCATGGTCCGCGGCGCCGTTCCGGGCTCCAAGGGCGGTTGGGTGATGGTCCGCGATGCGATCAAGAAGCCGCACAAGGACTCGCCGATGCCGGGTTCCGTCGTGAAGCGTGAAACCAAAGCTGCTCCGGCTGCCGCCGAAGCACCTGCTGAAAAGACGGAGGGCTGAACGTGAAAACGAAAGTCCTCAACCTGGACAACAAGGCTTCCGGCGAAGTCGATCTGAAGGATGAAATCTTCGGTCTTGAGCCGCGCGCGGACCTGATCCAGCGCGTGGTTGTCTGGCAGCTCGCCAAGCGCCGCGCCGGCACGCACAAGATCCTGACGCGCGCGGAAGTGAACCGCACGAAGAAGAAGACCGGCCCGCAAAAGGGCAGCGGCGGCGCCCGTCACGGCGCGCGTTCCGCTCCGCTTTATGTCGGTGGTGCCAAGGCCATGGGCCCGGTCAACCATAGCCATGAGTTCGACCTGCCGAAGAAAGTGAAGGCGCTCGGTCTGCGTCACGCGCTTTCGTCCAAGGCGAAAGACGGCAACATCGTCGTGATCGACGAAGCGAAATCGAAGGAAGCCAAAACCGGCGATCTGGCGAAGCGTTTCGGCAAGATGGGTCTTACGCGCGCGCTCGTCGTTGATGGCGAGTTCGACAAGAACTTCCACCTCAGCGCCCGCAACCTTTCGCATGTGTCGCTGCTGCCGGCGTCCGGCATCAACGTGTACGACATCATGCGTAGCGAGAAGCTGGTGCTGACCAAGGCCGCCCTTCAGGCGATCGAGGAGCGCTTCGCATGACCACCACGAACTACGATGTGATCGTTTCGCCGGTCATCACGGAAAAGGCGACGAAGCTCTCGGAGGTCAACCAGGTTGTCTTCCGCGTGACGCTGGACTCGACCAAGCCGCAAATCGCGAAGGCCGTGACGGAACTGTTCAAGGTCAAGGTGAAGGCGGTGAACACCGTCACCATCAAGGGCAAGCGCAAGAACTTCCGCGGCACCAAGTTCAAGAAGTCCGATTACAAAAAAGCGATCGTCACCCTCGAAGAGGGTAGCCAGATCGACGTGACGACGGGGCTCTAAGATGGCGTTGAAACAATATCGTCCGACGACCCCGGGCCAGCGTCAGCTGGTGCTGATCGATCGCAAGGACCTGCACAAGGGCGGGCCGGTGAAGGCGTTGACCGAAGGTCAGCATCGCCACGGCGGCCGCAACAACACCGGCCGCGTCACCGTGCGCTGGCAGGGCGGCGGTCACAAGCAGCGCTACCGTCTCATCGACTTCAAGCGCAAGAAGGCCGATCAGCCCGCGAAGGTTGAGCGTCTGGAATACGATCCGAACCGCACCTCGTTCATCGCCCTGATCAAGTACAAGGACGGCGAGCTCGCCTACATCCTGGCGCCGCAGCGCCTTTCGGTCGGCGACACCGTCGTCTCCGGCGACAAGGTGGACGTGAAGCCGGGCAATGCGATGCCGCTGTCGGCGATGCCGGTCGGCACCATCGTGCACAACATCGAACTGAAGCCGGGCAAGGGCGGTCAGATCGCCCGTTCCGCCGGCACCTATGCGCAGTATCTGGGCCGTGATGCCGGTTACGCGCTGATGCGTTTGAACTCCGGCGAAGTGCGCAAGGTTCTGCTCACCTGCATGGCGTCTGTCGGCGCCGTGTCGAACCCGGATCACATGAACGAAGTTATCGGCAAAGCCGGCCGCAACGTGTGGAAGGGCAAGCGCCCGTCCGTGCGCGGCACAGCGATGAACCCGATCGACCATCCGCATGGTGGTGGCGAAGGCCGCACCAAGGGTGGCCGTCATCCGGTCACGCCGTGGGGCAAGCCGACCAAAGGCGCCAAGACGCGAAAGAACAAGCGCACCACGAAGATGATCGTGCGCTCGCGTAAGGGCAAAGTGATGCAAGGATCGTAAGATATGACTCGTTCTATTTGGAAAGGCCCGTTCGTCGACGGCTTCATCCTGAAGAAGGCAGAAGCCGCGCGCGGATCGGGACGCAAGGACGTGATCAAGACCTGGTCGCGCCGTTCGACGATCCTGCCGCAATTCGTGGGCCTCACCTTCGGCGTCTACAACGGCAAGAAGCACATCCCCGTTCTCGTCACGGAAGACATGGTGGGTCACAAGCTCGGTGAGTTCTCGCCGACGCGCACCTTCCACGGCCACGTTGGCGGCGACAAGAAAGCGAAGAGAGATTAATGGGCAAGGAAGCACGCGCCCGCGTCCTCGCGGACAACCAGGCGAAGGCCGTCGGATACAATATCCGCACGTCCCCGCGTAAACTGAATCTCGTTGCGCAGACGATCCGCGGCAAGCGCGCGGAAGCGGCGCTCAACGAACTCACCTTCTCGCCGAAGCGCGTTGCGCACGAAGTGAAGAAGGTTCTTCAGTCGGCGATCGCGAATGCGGAAAACAACCACGATCTCGATGTCGATGATCTGGTGGTGAGAGAAGCCAGCGTCGGCAAGAACATGGTGCTGCAGCGCTTCCACGCGCGCGCCCGTGGCCGCGGCGCCAGCATCGAAAAGCCGTTCGCGCAGCTCACGATCATCGTGGAAGAGCTTCGCGCGAAGAAAGAAGCGGAAGGCAAAGAAGCCCCCGCGAAAGGCAAGACGAAATCCAAGGGCAAAGCGCCGGCCAAGAAGGCCGCCGCGAAGAAGCCCGCCGCCAAGAAAACGGCGAAGGAGAAAGCGTAATGGGTCAGAAAGTTAACCCGACCGGCTTGCGCCTGGGCATCAACCGCACGTGGGACTCCCGCTGGTATGCCGGCAAGAAGGACTACGGCAAGCTCCTCCAGGAAGACATCAAGATCCGCGCTTACCTGACGGACAAGCTGAAGGCCGCGGGCGTTTCCCGCGTGATCATCGAGCGTCCGCACAAGAAGTGCCGCATCACGATCCACTCGGCTCGTCCGGGCGTCGTCATCGGCAAGAAGGGCGCGGACATCGAGAAGCTGAAGAGCGATGTCCAGAAGTACACAACCGACGAGGTGCACCTGAACATCGTCGAAATCCGCAAGCCGGAAATCGACTCCAGGCTCGTCGCCGAAAACATCGCGCAGCAGCTCGAGCGCCGCGTCGCTTTCCGCCGCGTGATGAAGCGCGCGGTTCAGTCCGCGATGCGTCTTGGCGCTCTCGGTATTCGTATCACCTGCGCGGGCCGCTTGGGCGGCGCCGAAATCGCGCGTGTCGAGTGGTATCGCGAAGGACGCGTTCCGCTGCACACGCTGCGCGCCGACATCGACTACGGCGTCGCGACTGCCAAGACGACCTATGGCACCTGCGGCGTGAAGGTCTGGATCTTCAAGGGCGAGATCATGGAGCACGATCCCATGGCCGTCGAACGCCGCAACGCGGAAGCGGAAGAGAAGGGTCGCGGTAGCGCGCCTCGTCAGTCCACGCCCGCGCCGGCACCTGCTGAGTAACGGAACAGAGTCATGTTGCAACCCAAACGCACAAAATTCCGCAAGCAGTTCAAGGGCCGCATCAACGGCGCTGCGAAGCGTGGCACCCAGCTCAACTTCGGCGAATACGGCCTGAAGGCGATGGCGCCGGAACGTCTCAACGCCCGTGAGATTGAAGCGGCGCGCCGCGCCATCACGCGCGAAATGAAGCGCGCCGGCCGCGTGTGGATCCGCATCTTCCCGGATGTGCCGGTGTCGAAAAAGCCCGCCGAAGTCCGCATGGGCTCGGGCAAGGGCGCGCCGGAATTCTGGGTGGCGAAAGTGAAGCCGGGCCGCATCCTGTTCGAAATCGACGGTGTCGATCTGGCGACGGCGAAGGAAGCGATGCGTCTTGGTGCGCGCAAATTGTCGATCGCGACGAAGTTCATCGCGCGCGCGGCGCATCAGTAAGGAATAGACCGATGGCGGCGAAGAAGAAGACAAAATCCGGCGACACCCACGGCAAGACGGGTGACGAGCTTGGCGACGAGCTGGTGAAGCTGAAGAAAGAGCAGTTCAACCTGCGTTTCCAGCGCGCCAACGGCCAGCTCGAAAAGACCAACCGCATTCGCCAGGTGCGCCGCTCGATCGCGCGCATCGAAACGAAGCTTACGGAGCAGCGCCGCAAGGCTGGCTGATTGAAGGAAGAAGACTATGCCGAAGCGCGTGCTGCAGGGCGTCGTGGTCAGCGACAAGAACAAGAACACCGTCGTGGTGAATGTGGAGCGCCGCTTCACGCATCCGGTGATGAAGAAGACCGTTCGCCGTTCGAAGAAATATCACGCCCATGATCCCAAGGGCGAATTCAAGATGGGCGACATCGTCCGTATCCAGGAGTGCCGTCCGATTTCCAAGCTGAAGAGCTGGGAAGTGGTCGAAAAGGTTGCGAAATAAGGCCGGTCACCGGTCAGGAGTTTTAAGTCATGATTCAAATGTCCACCGAGCTTGAGGTCGCCGATAATTCGGGCGCGCGCCGGGTGATGTGCATCAAGGTGATCGGCGGTTCGCACCGCCGCTATGCCGACGTGGGCGACACCATCGTCGTCTCCGTGAAGGAAGCGATCCCGCGCGGCCGCGTGAAGAAGGGCGAAGTGCTCAAGGCCGTCGTCGTTCGCACCGCCAAGGGTGTTCGCCGTCCGGATGGCAGCCTGATCCGTTTCGACACCAACGCGGCCGTTCTGGTGAACAACCAGGCGGAGCCGATCGGCACCCGCATTTTTGGACCGGTTACCCGCGAACTGCGCGCGAAGAACCACATGAAGATCATTTCGCTGGCACCGGAGGTGCTGTGATGGGCGTGAAAATCAAAAAAGGCGACCGCGTGATCGTCACGACGGGCCGCGACAAGGGAAAAAAGGGCGAAGTGCTCAAGGTTTTCCCGTCGGAAAGCCGTGCGCTCGTCTCCGGCGTCAATGTCGTCAAGCGCCATCAGCGCCAGACGCAGACGCAGCAGGGCGGCATCGTGCAGAAGGAGTCGACGATCCACCTGTCGAACCTGGCGCATGTCGATCCGAAATCGGGCGACGCATCGCGCGTTGGATTCAAGCTTTTGAAGGACGGACGCAAGGTTCGCTTTGCCAAGAAGTCCGGTGAGGTCATCGATGTCTGAAGCAGGGCAACAGGATAAGGCTCCGAAATCCAAGAAGACGCTGAAGAAGGAAGCGAAGTCTGCCGGCACGACCGTCGCGGTCGGCGATCAGGCGCGCGATCCGAACTACGTTCCGCGTTTCAAGAAGCGCTACAACGACGAGATCAAGCCGGGCTTGATGAAGAAGTTCGGCTACACCAGCGTCATGCAGGTTCCGAAGATCAACAAGATCGTTCTGAACATCGGTGCGGGCGAGGGCGCGGCGGACTCCAAGAAGATCCAGCAGGCGCAGAACGATCTGACGGCGATCGCGGGCCAGAAGGCCCAGGTCACGCGCGCCAAGAAGGCGATTGCGTCGTTCAAGATCACGGCCGGCCGCGCGATCGGCACCAAGGTCACGCTGCGCAAGGACAAGATGTACGAGTTCCTGGACCGCTTCGTCACCATGGCGCTCCCGCGCGTGCGCGACTTCCGCGGCCTGAACCCCAAGAGCTTCGACGGACGCGGCAACTACGCGCTCGGCCTGAAGGAACACATCATTTTCGTCGAAATCGACTACGACAAGACGGAAACGGTTTGGGGCATGGACATCATCATCAACACGTCTGCGAGGACCGACGAAGAGGCGCGTGCGCTTCTCGAAGGCTTCCAGTTCCCGTTCGTGAATTGAGGAATAGCTGATGGCAAAGAAGAGCCAGATCAATCGCAACGCCAAGCGCGAGAAGTTGGTGGCGAAGTTCGCCGTCAAGCGCGCGGAGCTGAAGGCGAAAATCCAGGACATGAAGGTTGCTCCGGAAGAGCGCTTCGAAGCGCAACTCGCGCTCGCGAAGCTTCCGCGCAACTCGTCCAAGACGCGCATCCATCATCGTTGCGAAGTCTCGGGACGCCCGAAGGGTTACTACCGCAAGGTACGCATGTCGCGTATCGCGCTTCGCGATATGTCGAATTTTGGCCAGATCCCTGGCATGACCAAGGCAAGCTGGTAAGGAAGGAAATAAGGATATGGCGATCACAGATCCCGTCGGCGATCTCCTGACGCGCATCCGCAACGGCCAGCTTCGTGGCACGGCGACGATCAAGTCTCCGAATTCGAAGCTGCGCGTCCGCGTGCTGGATGTGCTGCAGGCCGAAGGCTTCATTCGCGGTTACGCGGAAGTCGAAATGCAGGGCACCGGCCGCAAGGAGCTCGAAATCGAACTCAAATATCACGAAGGCCGTCCGGTCATTCGCGAGCTGAAGCGTGTCTCCACGCCCGGCCGCCGCGTCTATGCCGGCGTCGAAGACCTGAAGCCGCATCGCCAGGGTCTTGGCCTTTCGATCATTTCGACGCCGCAGGGCGTGATGACAGACTCCACCGCACGCGAGAAAAACGTGGGCGGCGAAGTACTCTGTCAGGTGTTCTAAGGGCAGGAGAGAAACATATGTCTCGTATCGGCAAGAAGCCGGTTCCTCTGCCCAAGGGCGTTACTGCCTCGGTGGACGGCAAACTGGTCAAAGTAAAAGGCCCCAAGGGCGAGCTTTCCGTGAAGCTTGTTCCGCAGGTCGACGCCAAAGTGGAAGCGGACGGCATCACCGTCACGCCTAACCTGGATATGGATCAGGCGCGCCAGATGTGGGGTTTGTCCCGCACGCTGGTGAACAACCTTGTCGTCGGCGTCACACAGGGTTTCCAGCAGAAGCTTGAGATCAACGGCGTCGGTTATCGTGCCGCGGTCCAGGGCAAGAACCTGAACCTGCAGCTCGGTTTCAGCCATGACGTGGCTTATCCGATCCCGGCCGGCATCACGATCACCGCCGAGAAGCCGACGCAGCTCACGGTTGCCGGCATCGACAAGCAGTTGGTCGGTCAGGTTGCCGCTGAAATCCGCAACTACCGCCGCCCGGAGCCGTATAAGGGCAAGGGCGTGAAGTACGCGGAGGAACATATCCGCCGCAAGGAAGGCAAGAAGAAATGACCTCGAAGCTCTTTACGCGCCGCCGTTCGCGCACGCGCTACAAGATCTCGCAGACCGCGGATCGCCCGCGCCTGTCCGTGTTCCGCTCGGGCAAGCACATCTATGTGCAGGTCATCGACGATCTCAAAGGCGCAACGGTTGCCTCCGCCTCGACCAACGAGAAGGGCGAGAAGGCCGCGAAGTCTTACAACATCGATGCCGCGGCAGCGGTCGGCAAGAAGATCGCCGAACGCGCGGCGAAGGCCGGCGTGAAGCAGGTCGTGTTCGATCGTGGCGGTTACATTTACCACGGGCGCATCAAAGCGCTCGCAGACGCTGCCCGCGAGGGCGGCTTGGAGTTCTGAGCATGGCACGTGAAGAAGGCAGTGGTGGCGAGCGTCGCGGTCGTAGAGATCGCAATGACCGCGAAGAGCGCGACAACGAATTCGTCGACAAGCTGGTTCACATCAATCGCGTTGCGAAGGTTGTGAAGGGCGGCCGCCGCTTCGGTTTCGCCGCACTCGTCGTCGTCGGCGACCAGAAGGGCCGCGTCGGCTTCGGTCATGGCAAGGCGCGCGAAGTGCCGGAAGCCATCCGCAAGGCGACCGAGGAAGCCAAGAAGTCGCTCATCCGCGTTCCGCTGAAAGACGGCCGCACGCTGCATCACGAAGTTCGTGGTCATCATGGCGCCGGCAAAGTCGTCGTTCGTCCGGCGCCCGCAGGTACCGGCGTGATCGCCGGTGGTCCGCTGCGCGCCGTGTTCGAAGCCCTGGGCGTTGGCGACGTCGTGTCGAAGTCGCTCGGCACATCGAACCCCTACAACATGGTTCGCGCGGTGTTCGACGCGCTCAAGAACCAGCAGAGCCCGCGCATGGTCGCGCAACGCCGTGGCCGCAGCGTCGCCGAGATCATCTCGCGCCGCGAAGGTCAAAAAGGCGAGCAGCCCGCCGCGAACTAACTGAAGCGTTCGCGCGGAAATGCGCGGCGCACCGAAAGAGATATGTGTGATGGTTGAGAAGAAGACAGCAGCGAAGAAGGCGCCGGAAAAGAAATCCGGCAAGACCGTCACGGTGCGCCAGATCCGCAGCACGGCCCGCAAGCCGAAGGAACAGGAAGCCACGTTGCGCGGCCTGGGCTTGGGCAAGATCCGCCGCGAGCGTACGCTGGAAGATACACCGGCCGTTCGTGGCATGATCCGCGCGGTGCAGCATTTGGTCGAAGTTGTAGACGACAAGAAATAACTGGGTGGCCGGCACGCGCTTCGCTGCGCTCGCTGGCCGGCCATGGAGACGTACGATGAAGCTCAACGAAATCCGCAACAATCCCGGCGCGCACAAGCGCAAGGCCAAGGTCGGCCGTGGCTCCTCCTCCGGTCTCGGCAAGACGTCGGGCCGCGGTGTGAAGGGCGCCAAGGCGCGTACCGGCAATGCCGTGTATGGCTTTGAAGGCGGCCAGATGCCGCTGCACATGCGCATGCCCAAGCGCGGCTTCAACAACATCTTCGCGAACGATTTCGCGGAAGTGAACCTGAAAGACCTGCAGCGTGCGATCGACAACAAGCGTCTCGACGCCGGCCAGAAGATCGACACCGCCGCTATCCTGAAGGCTGGCCTCGCCAGCCGCAGCAAGGATGGCATCCGCCTGCTCGGCGACGGCGCGATCAAGGCCAAGATCGATATCACGGTTGCTGGCGCCTCGAAGTCCGCGAAGGAAGCGGTCGAGAAGGCGGGTGGCACGGTTACGCTGACCTTCAAGAAGAAGGTTACGGCGAACAAGAAGGGCGAGCCGGGCAAGCGCCAGACGCGCCGCAAGGAAGCCGCCGAAAAAAGAGCCGCGCGCAAGGCCGGATAAGCACCTATATATAAGGGCACCCGCGCCGGCGCTCACGACGTCCAATGCACCGGCCGGGTTCAGGGAGTGAAGAATGCCCTCAGCGGCCGAACAATTCGCATCGAATTTCAATTTCTCGTCGCTTGCCAAGGCGACCGAGCTGCGTCAGCGGCTTCTCTTCACGCTGGGCGTTCTGGTCATTTGCCGCCTCGGAACTTATATCCCGATGCCGGGGATCGACCCCACCGAACTGGCGAGGCAGCTGAACCAGCAGTCGGGCGGATTGCTCGATGTGTTCAACGTGCTGGCCGGCGGCGCCGTGGAGCGCATGGCGATCTTCGCGTTGGGCATCATGCCCTACATCTCCTCCTCGATCATTATTCAGCTCATGCAGACGGTCATTCCCGAGCTGGAGACGCTGAAGAAAGAAGGCGAGGCCGGCCGCAAGGCGATCAACCAGTACACACGCTACGGCACGGTCGGACTGGGCGTGCTGCAGGCTTATGGCATTGCGCTGGGTCTGGAGCATTGGGGCAATGTCGTCATCGATCCAGGCTGGTTCTTCCGCATCACCACCGTCATCACGCTGACCTCCGGCACCATTCTTCTGATGTGGCTCGGTGAGCAGATCACCGCCCGCGGCATCGGCAACGGCATTTCGCTCATCATCTTCGTGGGCATCGTCGCGCGCTTCCCGACGTATATCACCCAGACCTTCGAAGCGGGCCGTACCGGCGCGTTGGAGCCGATCGTCCTCATCATGGCGCTTGTCGGTATCGTTGGCCTGATTCTGGCGATCGTGTTTTTCGAACGCGCGCAGCGGCGTCTGCTTGTTCAATATCCAAAGCGACAAGTCGGGCAGCGCATGTTCGGTGGTGAATCGTCGCATCTGCCCCTCAAGCTCAACGTGTCGGGCGTGATTCCGCCGATCTTCGCGTCGTCGATCCTGCTGATGCCGCTCACCATCGCGAACTTCAATTCGCAGAGCATTCCCGATTGGCTGCAGACCATCGTGACCTATCTCAGCCACGGCCAACCGCTCTATTTCGCGCTCTACGCGTTCTTGATTCTGTTCTTCACGTTCTTTTACACGTCGATCGTCTTCAATCCGGAAGAGACCGCGGACAATCTGAAGAAGTATGGCGGCTTCATCCCGGGCATTCGCCCCGGCAAGAAGACGGCCGAATACATCGACTATGTGCTCACACGCATCACCGTCGTCGGCGCCATATACCTCACCGTCGTCTGCCTCATTCCGGAATTCCTGATCTACAAATACAGCCTGCCATTCGCGCTCGGCGGCACGTCGATCCTGATTGTGGTCAGCGTCACGATGGATACAGTGGCCCAGATTCAGAGCCATCTGATCGCGCAGCAATATGAAGGCCTCATCAAGAAGGCGAAACTTCGGGGATCACGCAGGTGAATTTGGTCCTTTTCGGACCGCCGGGGGCGGGAAAGGGTACGCAGGCGAAAGTCCTTCAGGAGACGCGCGGTCTGCCGCAACTCTCCACGGGCGACATGCTGCGCGCGGCGATTGCCGCCAAAAGCGAACTCGGCCGGAAGGTCGAAGCCATTCTCGCCAAGGGCGATCTTGTTTCCGACGATATTGTCATCGGCATTATCGATCAGCGCCTGAACCAGCCGGACGCCGCCAAGGGGGCCGTGTTCGACGGCTTCCCGCGCACGATTCCGCAGGCCGAAGCTTTGGACAAACTGCTCGAAGGCCGCGGCAAGAAGATCGACCTCGTCATTGAGTTGAAGGTGGATGAGACCGTGCTGCTCAGCCGCGCCGAACAGCGCGTGCGCGAAACGGTTTCGAAGGGCGGCACCCCGCGCCCCGACGACACCCCCCAGACGGTCAAGAACCGGCTCGACGTCTATCGCAAAAACACCGCGCCGCTGGTGGCCTTCTACAAGGCCCAGGGCAAGGTCGTATCGGTGGACGGCATGGCGCCCATCGCGGACGTGACCCGCGCCATTGCCGCCGCGCTGGACCGCAAATAGCCTGATTCAGGGTCACCCGGAGGGCGTGGCGTGGGCTTGTGCGCCGTGCAGAATTTCCCTGTCAAAAGAACCTGTTAACGGGTGTTGACTGGGGGCGTTCCATGAGTAATATCCGCGCCCTTGCGGCGACTCCATCTCGTCAAACTTGGCTTTTTGGGCCCTGAATTGGGGATGGGTTTCGGTTTGCCGCAACAGTAAAAGTAAACAAATTCAAAAGCTTATTCGAAGGATCGATCCGTGGCACGCATCGCCGGCGTCAATATCCCAACCCAGAAGCGGGTCGAAATCGGCCTCCGCTATATCCATGGAATCGGTCCGCAAAAGGCCCGCGAGATCATCGAGAAGGTCGGCATCTCGCCGGACCGCCGTGTCTCCGACCTGACGGAATCCGAAGTCATTCAGATCCGCGAGACGATCGACCGCGACTATCTCGTCGAAGGCGATCTGCGCCGCGAAGTGGCGATGAACATCAAGCGCCTTATGGACCTCGGTTCGTATCGCGGCCTGCGTCACCGCAAGGGCCTTCCGGTCCGCGGCCAGCGCACGCACACCAACGCGCGCACGCGCAAAGGCCCTGCGAAAGCGATCGCCGGCAAAAAGAAAGTGACGAAGTAATATGGCTGCCGAAAAGAAGGGCGCAGGTCGCGCTCGCAAGAAAGAAAAGAAGAATATCGTTGTCGGCGTCGCGCATGTTGCGGCCACGTTCAACAACACGATCATCACGATCACCGATACGCAGGGCAACGCGATCTCCTGGTCGTCGGCCGGCATGATGGGCTTCAAGGGCTCGCGCAAATCCACGCCGTATGCGGCGCAGGTTGCCGCCGAAGACGCCGGCAAGAAGGCCATCGATCACGGCATGCGCACGCTGGAAGTGGAAGTCTCCGGTCCCGGTTCGGGCCGCGAGTCCGCGCTTCGCGCGCTGCAGGCCGTCGGCTTGACGGTTACGTCCATCCGCGACGTGACGCCGATCCCGCACAATGGTTGCCGTCCGCCGAAGCGCCGCCGCGTCTGATTTCGAGAGCTTGGTTTAACCCCGTCGAACGAATGGGCGCGCTGCTCTCCGCGTCCGGGAAACGATGAGGAAAAAATATGTTTCAGAAGAACTGGCAAGAACTGATCAAGCCGCAGAAGTTGAAGATTGAAGCCGGCCACGATGTCGGCAAATCGGCAACCATCACCGCGGAACCCCTCGAGCGCGGCTTCGGCCTGACGCTTGGCAACTCGCTTCGCCGCGTGTTGCTGTCGTCGCTGCAGGGCGCGGCCATCACCTCGATCCAGATCGAAGGTGTGTTGCACGAATTCTCGTCCATCCCGGGCGTGCGCGAAGACGTGACGGACATCGTCCTGAACGTGAAGCAGATCGCGATCCGCATGCATGCGGAAGGCCCCAAGCGCCTTGCGCTGCGCAAGCAGGGTCCGGGCGAAGTGACGGCGGGCGATATCGCCGCTGTCGCCGATGTCGAAGTGCTCAATCCCGAACTCGTCATCTGCACGCTCGACGAGAAGGTGGACTTCCGCATGGAACTCACCGTCGCGACCGGCAAGGGCTACGTCCCCGCCGACCGCAACCGCCCGGAAGATGCGCCGATCGGCTTGATCCCGGTGGACTCGTTGTTCTCGCCGGTGAAGAAGGTTTCGTACAAGGTCGAGAACACCCGCGAAGGGCAGATCCTCGACTACGACAAGCTGACGATGACCGTCGAAACCAATGGCGCCGTCACGCCGGATAACGCAGTAGCCTATGCCGCGCGCATCCTGCAGGACCAGCTCCAGGTGTTCATCAACTTCGAAGAGCCGCGCGAGCGCGTTGCCGAAGAAGCCAAGCCGGATCTGGCCTTCAACCCCGTTCTCCTCAAGAAGGTGGACGAGCTGGAGCTGTCGGTGCGTTCGGCGAACTGCCTGAAGAACGACAACATCGTCTACATCGGCGATCTCATCCAGAAGACGGAAGGCGAAATGCTGCGCACGCCGAACTTCGGCCGCAAGTCGTTGAACGAGATCAAGGCGGTGCTGGCCGAAATGGGCCTGCATCTGGGCATGGAAGTGCCGGGCTGGCCGCCGGAAAACATCGAAGACCTCGCGAAGCGTTACGAGGACCAGTACTAATTCTTTTTGGGAAGTAGAGTGCAATGCGCCATCGCAACCAAGGCCGTAAGCTCAACCGCACGGCGTCTCACCGCAAGGCCATGTTCGTGAACATGGCGGCGGCGCTGATCAAGCATGAGCAGATCACGACGACGCTGCCCAAGGCGAAGGAGCTTCGCCCGGTCGTGGAGAAGCTCGTGACCCTGTCGCGCCGCGGGGGGACGAACCTCCATGCGCGCCGCCAGCTCATCGCCCAGGTCGGCGACGAGGTGCAGGTGCAGAAGCTGTTCGACGTGATCGGCCCGCGCTATGCGAAGCGCCCCGGCGGCTACACGCGCGTTCTGAAGGCGGGCTTCCGTCACGGCGACAACGCCGAAATGGCCGTTATCGAGTTCGTGGACCGCGACGTCGATGCCAAGGGCAAGGACTCCGGTCCGGTCATGGGCGGCGATGACGAGGCAACGGAAGAGTAATTTCTCCGGATGCCTACGATGTGAAATAAGAAAGGGCGGCTGCTAAAGCCGCCCTTTTGCATTCAAGGAGGATCTGGGATGAACCGCAATCTGGTTATGGCGACGGCCGCCGCGGCCGTGATGTCGGCCCTCATATACGGTCTGATGTCGGGTTCGGATACTTCCGCCGCAGCGCAGACCCCGCCGGCGAAAACCACCTCGCAGGTCGTGGTCCCCAAATCCATGATGCAGATGCAGCTCTCCTTCGCGCCGGTGGTGAAGAGGGTCGCGCCGGCCGTGGTGAACGTCTATGCGCGCGCGGTCGTGCAGCAGCAGATGAACCCGATGTTCGCCGATCCAATGTTCCAGCGCTTCTTCGGCATCACCCCGCAGATGCGCCAACGCGTGCAACAGTCGCTCGGTTCGGGCGTGATCGTGCGGGCGGACGGCCTGGTCCTGACCAACAATCACGTCATTGCCGGCGGGCAGGAGATCGTCGTCGCGCTGTCCGACAAACGGGAGTTCAAGGCGAAGGTCGTGCAGGCTGATGCGCGTCTCGATCTGGCGCTGCTGAAGGTCGATACCAAGGGCGAGAAGCTGCCAACGGTGGCCTTCGCCGACAGCGACAAGGTGCAGGTTGGCGATCTGGTGCTCGCCATCGGCGATCCGTTCGGCGTCGGCCAGACGGTGACGATGGGCATCGTGTCGGCACAGGCGCGCTCGCAATCCACCTCGTCGGACGCCGTCTATATCCAGACGGACGCCGCGATCAATCCGGGCAATTCCGGCGGCGCTTTGGTGACGAGCGACGGCCGCCTCGCGGGCATCAATTCGTCGATCTATTCCAATTCCGGCGGCAATATCGGCATTGGTTTCGCCATCCCCTCCAACCTTGCGCGCCGCTTCGTGGAAGGAACCGCCGGCGGCGGCTCATTCAAGATGGCGTGGTTCGGCGCGGAAGGTCAGTCGGTGACGGGCGCCATAGCTTCGAGCATCGGCCTGCCGCGCCCTGAAGGCGTGATCCTGAAGACGATCTATCCGAACAGTCCCGCTGCGAAATCCGGCCTCAAGGTCGGCGATGTGGTGCTGGCGATCGATGGCAATGATGTCGATGACATGCAGTCGCTCAACTATCGCGTCACCACGCACAAGCCCGGCGATGCGCCGAGCTTCAAGGTGTTCTCCGACGGCAAGGAGCGCGATGTGTCCGTCATGCTCACAGCCCCACCCGAAACCATGCCGCGCGCCGTCGCGACCATCGGCGGACGGAATCCGTTGACGGGCGCGAAGGTGGAAAACCTTTCGCCGGCCGCCGCCCTCGATCTGAACATGGACGCAAGCGCGACCGGTGTGGTCATCGTATCGGTAGCGCCCGGAACGCCGGCGGCCGGCTATGGCTTCCGGCCAGGCGATATCGTGCGCGGCCTGAACGGCAGCGAGATCAATAGCGTGAGCGATCTTACGAGAGGCCTCGCGGCATCGCAGGGGCATTGGACGCTCGTGGTGGATCGTGGCGGCAGTCGGATGTCGCTGAGCGTTAATGGTTAGAAAATGCTGAAGGCATTAGCTGGATTGATCGTTGGCTTAGTCTTGCTATCGACAGCGAGTTGTTTCGCTGTCGGCGGGTATGGCAAAAGTGTCTGGCACGATGCCGTATATCAACATAAGGAATGCTTGGCTGCTGCCGGCATCGCACTGTCTTACAATTCTGTTCGCGAATTTGCAGATCCAGCGTTCAAACATGGGATACGTTCTTTTTCACCGATATTAACGCGTCCTGATGAAGTTGCCTCAGTGCTTCCTGTTTCTTGGCTTTTTCGTTTGCCGTGGAATAGACCGATTATGGCGTCGATGTTCGGTGTTTCGCAGCCGGAAAGCACAAACTGCGGAGAGGTTTTCAAACACCTTCCCATTCCCACGAAGCACCTTGATCTCAATCCCGCGTTCCCTCCGAAGAAGGGCGATCCCTGGCCGGTGAATTATCATTTTTCGCGTATTTGGTTGTCCCATGACGGCAACGAGGCTGACCTGCTTGTCGATACATATTGCGGCAATCTCTGTGGCTCGGGCTGGAATACCCATTGGGAAAAGCAGAACGGATATTGGAAATTGACAAAAAAGACCCTGCGCTGGATTGCGTAGCGGACGAGATCGCTGCGCGCTATATTTCTGAATGAGCGATTTGTTTGAAGCCGGAGGATTGGAAAACGACGCGCCGCGCCCGCTGGCGGACCGTCTGCGGCCGAAGACGTTGGCCGAGGTTGTCGGACAGGATCATCTGATCGGTCCCGAAGGGCCGATCGGGCGCATGGTGGCGCAAGGCCGCGCGCATTCGATCATCCTGTGGGGCCCGCCCGGCACCGGCAAGACGACCATCGCGCGGCTGCTGTCCACGCAATTCAAGCTGCATTTCGAGCAACTTTCCGCCGTGTTTTCCGGTGTTGCCGATCTCAAGAAGACTTTCGAGGCCGCGCGCCAGCGCCGCCGCATCGGGCAGGGCACGCTTCTCTTCATCGACGAAATTCACCGTTTCAATCGCAGCCAGCAAGATTCCTTTTTGCCGGTGGTGGAAGACGGAACGGTGGTGCTGGTGGGCGCCACAACGGAAAATCCGTCTTTCGAATTGAACGGTGCGTTGCTCTCGCGCACGCAGGTTTTGGTGTTGCGGCGGCTGGACGATGCGGCGCTGGAAACGCTTCTTCAGCGCGTGGAAGCGCATTACGGCGAACCGCTGAAACTCACGGAAGACGCGCGCCAGACTTTGCGCGCGATGGCGGATGGCGATGGGCGTTACCTGCTCAATCTTGCCGAAGAGCTTGCTTCACTGAAAATCGTGAAGCCGCTCGACAGCGCCGGGCTTACCGCCGCCGTGCAGCGCCGCATGCCGCTCTACGACAAGAGCCGCGAGGAGCATTACAACATCATCTCCGCGCTGCATAAATCGATCCGCGGCAGCGATCCCGATGCGGCGCTCTACTGGCTGGCGCGCATGCTGGCCGGTGGCGAGCAGCCGCTCTACATCGCGCGCCGTCTGGTGCGGGCCGCCGTGGAAGACATCGGCCTGGCCGATCCGCAAGCCGTTGTGCAGGCGCTGGCGGCGAAGGACGTTTATGATTTTCTCGGCTCGCCCGAAGGCGAGATCGCGCTGGCGCAGACGGTGATCTATCTCGCCAGCGCACCGAAATCGAACGCGGTTTATACCGCGCTCGGCGCCGCCAAGCGCGCGGCGCAGGAACATGGCTCGTTGATGCCGCCCGCGCACATCCTCAACGCGCCGACCAAGCTGATGAAGAACCTCGGCTACGGCAAAGGTTACGAATACGACCACGAAGCCGAGGAAGGTTTCTCCGGCCAGAACTATTTCCCGGAAGCCATGGATCGCCAATCGTTTTACCAGCCGCGCGATGTCGGCTTCGAGCGCGAGGTGCAAAAGCGTCTGGACTACTGGGCGAAACTCCGCGCCAAGCGCGCGACGAAAGAAGAATAGAGCCCGAGTTCACACTCGGCCTTCCGTGTCATATATTGGCTTCGAATTCGGCACACACGGGTGGGACACCATGTGGCGCAGCACTACGGCGTCTTTTGCTGCGTTGTGGCTTTGGGCGTCGCCTGCATTCGCCGCCGGCGGTTCCGATGTGATCGACGATTCCACGCCCGAAACACCCGGACACTGCCATTTGGACGCGCGTGGCATCCTTGGCACTTTCGACGTGCGGGCCATTGGCTTTGCGCCTGCCTGCACCTTGGACGCTATGCCGAAGCTCGAAATCGGCGCCGCCTTTTTGCACACATCGTCCAATGCAGGCATCGACCCGACACTCGGCCCTGCGTTGAAACTCAACCTGCGAGAAGAGGAGACAGGATTGGGCGCCGGCCTCATCGGGCAGGCGAATTTCAATTTGAAATCCGGCCGCATGGACACGGCGGCCATTATCGTTCCCGTGACGGTTCCTCTCGGCAGGGCAATCACCTGGAATACCGATTTCGGCGTTCTCTATAATTTGGCCGGAACGCATGAGCAGGGATTCGCGGGAACGCAGATCGAGGCGGATATTGGCGGTGATCTGAATCTGATGGGTGAAGTCTACGGCAGGGCGCCCGGACATGGCGGCGCACAGATCCGCCTGCGCTGGACGCCGGGCGGCGGAAATTTCGATTTTGATCTGCTGTATGGCCTCTATCCTGACGGTTTTACCGCGCGCGAATTCACCATCGGGGTGACGATCCGCACGTAGCGCCAACGTTCAACCCACGTCCGCTTCTTCCTCGATTGGAATCTGCGCCACCTGCGCCTGATGTTGATTAAATTGTGCCGCGATATAGTGGCCCAGCGCCACCGCCGCCACGCAGAGGATCACCGATGCCACAATATTGATTCCCGCGCGCGCCATCGCCCCGCTGCGGATGAGATCCAGGGTTTGCAGGCTGAACGATGAGAACGTCGTGAACCCGCCGCAGATGCCCACCATCACGAACAGCCGTGCATTCTCCGAAGCCGGGAACCGTCCCGACGCCAGTGTGAGCGTTCCAAAGAAGCCGATGAGGAAGGAACCGGCGATATTGATGCCGATGGTTCCCCAGGGCAGATCGCGGCTGACGGGCAAGGCCCAGAGCGAAATCAGATAGCGCGCCAGCGAGCCCAGCGCGCCGCCGATCATCACAGAGATGCAGGTTATCAAGGACATGGGGGCTCCCAGTTTCAGCGCAGGTGTCTGGAAGACAGAATCCTGCCGCGGTTAATTGCGGTAGGAGTCATCAGCCGTCTGGCTTTTCGGGCCGTCAGGCGGTTAAAGGGGGAACCCCATCCCCTGTGAAAACAGGCTAGGTGACTCCCCTAGACCCGTCAACGACGCCTGAAAGAGCTGAATGGCCAAGACCGTCCACGTTTCCAAAGACGACAACGACGTCCGGGTCGATCGCTGGTTCAAGCGCCATTACCCGGCGCTCAGCCACGTCATGCTGGAGAAGCTGCTGCGCAAAGGCGAGATCCGGGTGGATGGCAAGCGCGCCAAGGCGAGCGAGCGGCTGTCCACAGGCCAAATGCTTCGCCTGCCGCCGCAATTGGAAAGCGTCCACACCCGCGCGGCCGAGCAGCTCAAAAAAGCACCCACAAAGCGCGCACAGGTGGATAAGCCTGAGGATAAGTCCATCGAGGACGCCGTCATCTACATGGACTCCTCGGTCATCGTTCTGAACAAGCCGTCCGGGCTTGCGACGCAGGGCGGCTCGGGCCTCACCAAGCATGTGGACGGCATGCTGGGGGCGCTCATGTATGAAAAGCAGCAGCGCCCCAAGCTGGTGCATCGGCTCGACCGCGACACGTCCGGCGTGTTGCTGATCGCGCGCACGACCTCGGTGGCGGCGTTGTTGTCGGAGCTGTTGGCAAAACGCGACGCCAAGAAAATCTATTGGGCGCTCGTGAAAGGCGTGCCGAAGGAAAAACGCGGCACGATCAAGCTGGCGCTGGCGAAAGAGGGGGGCCACGGACCGCATGGCCGCGATGAGCGCGTCGTCGGCAAGGACATCAACGACGAAGATGCAAAATACGCGCTGACCGATTATGTCGTGGTCGATCACGCGGGCGATGAATATGCCTGGGTCGCCGCAAAGCCGCTGACGGGGCGCACGCACCAGATTCGCGTGCATCTGGCGTCGCTCGGAACGCCCATCGTCGGCGATTTCAAATATGGCGCGGCGCTCTCGCGCGGCAAGGGCGAGATCGCGGACAAGCTGCATCTGCATGCGCGCTCCATCGACATCGAACATCCCGGCGAAGGGCGCCTGCAAGTCACCGCGCCGCTTCCGCCGCACATGGAGAAGTCGTGGAAATTTCTCGGCTTCAACGAAGTCGATGCGCGCGATCTGTTTGCAAAGCCAAAATCGAAACGCAAATGAAGCGCTTCTATAAAGACGTCTCCGTCGCGGAAGAGGGCGGCGCATTCCACGTTCTCCTCGATGGCCGCACAGTGAAGACGCAGGCCAAGGCGACGCTCGCATTGCCGGTCCGTGCTTTGGCCGAAGCGATTGCCGAAGAGTGGCGCGCGCAGGGCGAGAATATCGATCCGTTGTCCATGCATCTGACGCGCCTGTCGTTCGGGGCCATAGATGGCGTGAAGGTGGATCGCGCGAAAGTCGCGAACCATGCGCTGTCCTTCGGCGGCACCGATCTTCTGTCCTATCGCGCCGACACGCCGCAGGAATTGGCCGCGCGTCAGGCGGCGGCATGGGATCCGTTGCTGGATTGGGCGGCGGAACGCCATGGGGCGCGGCTGAAGGTGACGTCTGGCGTTGGCCATATCGCGCAGCCTTCCGAAGCGCTGGCCGCGCTTGAGCGCGCCGTCGCCGCGCAGGATGATTTCACGCTTTCGGCCCTGCACGCCGCGACGATGCTCACCGGCTCGCTCGTCCTGGCGTTGGCGATGGCCGACCGTCGCATCGCCGCCGATCAGGCGTTCGCCGCCGCCACCATCGACGAGACCTATCAGGCCGAAAAATGGGGCATGGATTCGGAGGCCGAGAAGCGCCTGAAACGCCATGCTGAAGAGCTTTCCGCGGCGGAGCATTTCCTGCGCCTCTTGGCTTGACCGGCCCGCCTAAGCCCCACAATCTGCAGCCCGATTTGCCTTTTTCCCGCGAGCGCCATCCCATGAAACACATCCTCACCGAACTCGAAAAACGTCGTGAACGTGCCCGCGCCGGCGGCGGCGAAAAGCGCATCGAGGCGCAGCACGCCAAGGGCAAGCTCACCGCCCGCGAGCGCATCGAACTGCTGCTCGATCCGAATTCCTTCGAGGAGTTCGACATGTTCGTGCAGCACCGCAACACCGATTTCGGCGCGGACAAGAACGTCATTCCCGGCGATGGCGTCGTCACCGGCTGGGGCACGATCAATGGTCGCATGACGTATGTTTATGCGAAGGACTTCACGGTGTTCGGCGGCTCGCTCTCCGAAACCCATGCCCAGAAGATCTGCAAGATCCAGGACATGGCGATGCAGAACGGCGCACCGGTCATTGGCCTGCTCGATGCGGGCGGCGCGCGCATCCAGGAAGGCGTCGCCTCGCTCGCCGGTTATGGTGAAGTGTTCAAGCGCAATGTGCTGGCATCCGGCGTGGTGCCGCAGATTTCCATGATCATGGGCCCGTGCGCGGGCGGCGATGTCTATTCGCCCGCCATGACAGACTTCATCTTCATGGTGAAGGACACGTCCTACATGTTCATCACCGGTCCCGATGTTGTGAAGACGGTGACGCAGGAAGACGTGACGCCCGAACAGTTGGGCGGCGCCAAAGTCCACACGACGAAATCCGCCGTGGCGGATGGCGCGTTCGAAAACGACGTCATCGCCATCGAAGAGCTGCGCCGCTTCTTCGATTTCCTACCGCTCAACAACCGCGAGCAGCCGCCGCATTGGCCGACCGACGACGCGCCGCAGCGCGCGGAGATGAGCCTCGACACGCTGGTGCCGGAAAATCCGAACAAGCCTTACGACATGAAAGAGCTGATCAACAAAGTCGCGGACGAGGGCGACTTCTTCGAGATCGGCGAAGCCTTCGCGCGCAACATCATCACCGGCTTCGGCCGCATCGAAGGCAGGACGGTGGGCTTCGTCGCCAATCAGCCCATGGTGCTCGCGGGCGTGCTGGACAACGACGCCTCGCGCAAGGCCGCGCGCTTCGTGCGTTTCTGCGATTGCTTCAACATCCCGATCGTCACCTTCGTGGACGTTCCAGGCTTTCTGCCGGGCACCGCGCAGGAACACACCGGCATCATCAAACACGGCGCGAAACTTCTGTTTGCCTATACCGAGGCGACATGCCCGAAGGTCACCGTCATCACGCGCAAGGCCTATGGCGGCGCTTATGATGTGATGGCCTCCAAGCACATGCGCGCGGATGTGAACTATGCATGGCCCAGCGCGCAGATCGCGGTGATGGGCGCCAAGGGCGCTGTGGAAATCATCTTCCGCCAGGACATCGGCGATCCCGATAAAATCAGTGCACGGACGAAAGAGTATGAAGACCGCTTTCTCAATCCCTTCGTCGCCGCCTCACGCGGCTATATCGACGATGTGATCCGCCCGCATTCCACCCGCTGGCGTGTCGCCCGCGCGCTGCGGATGCTGAAGAACAAGCAGGTCCCGCAGATCTGGAAGAAGCACGGCAACATTCCGCTTTGAGGCGCTCGACGGTCACCTAGTGTCCGTAAGGCCCGCCTTCATGCAGACCGCTGTTCGTATCACATCCGGGCGTGCCCGGTGTGGGCGCGGTTGATCCGGGCTTGGGGCAATCGCGAGAGGAGTTCGGCGGCAGCACCGGCGGCGGTGTCTGTGTTGCTGTAATCGCAGGTGCCGGTGTCTTGGCCTTTGGCTTCGGGAGTGTTTTCGTCGGCGCTGGCTTGACGGTTGGTTTCGCACAGTTTGCACGATTCATGTGCGTTTCACCCGGCGCAGGTTGCTTACACTGCGGATTCTCGGTGTTGTTTTTCGGGTTCACAGTAGTTGGCGAAGTAGGATTCGTCGTTGTCGGGCTGGTCTGCGCCACACCCGAAAGCGGCATCAGAAAAAGCGTTCCTGCGGCTACACCGGCAAGCAAGATTGGATATCTCACGCGTCTTCTCCCGAACGATCTGGGGAACAACGCGATGGAGGCGTTTCTGGTGCCGCCGCGGGGAACTTTTTATTCCGCTATTTTGCGCCTGCGAAGGCCGTGATCTCCATTTCCACGCGCGCACCCATCGCCAAGCCGTTCACGCCGAGCGCGGAGCGGGCGGGAAGGCGCTCCTGCTTGAAGTACTCGACATAGACTTTGTTGAACGCGGGCCACTCCTTCATATCGGCCAGGAACACCTGGCATTTGAACACATCGTCGAATGAGAGGCCGTTCTGCTCGAGCGCGCGGGCGATGTTCTCGAACATCTGGCGCGTTTCAGCTTCGATGCCGCCGGGTACGAGCTGCATCTTTCCGGGCATGTTTCCCAGCGAGCCGGAGAAATACATCACATCGCCCACACGCACCGCATCGGAGAAGGGAAGGCCGGCGTCGATGGTGCCGCGTGAGCGAATGAATTTGAGCATGATCTGGAGCCTCCGTGAGCGACAATTTGTGACTATACGAAACCGTGATGCCGGTTGCACAGGCAGGCATGACACCTAGGATGGCCCCTATCAACGATAAGGGGAGAACGTCCACACATGCATTTTCGTCATATCCGCAATGTCCTGCTCGCCACGGCGGCAGTCGCCTTGGCCGCACCTGTTTTTGCCGCCCAATATCCCGGCCATCCCGTCACGACACCTGCCATCACCGCTGCCGATCTGTCGGCGCGCGACAAGGCGATTTCGGACGATGCATTCGCGGGCCGTGGCCCCGGCACTGTGAATGGCGAAGCCGCCGCGCAGTGGATCGCCGACGAGCTGAAGCGCATGGGCATCGCGCCCGCCAATCATGGCAGTTACTTTCAGGATGTTCCGGCGGTGAACATCACGCTGGACGCCAGCAAATCCAGCTTCCATTTCGATACGCCCAAGGGCGCGATCACGCCGGGCTTCCCGGACAAGACGGCATACTGGACGCCGCAATTCGCCAGCAATGAAGTGAAGGTCGACAAATCGCAGCTCGTCTTCGTGGGCTATGGCGTCGTCGCGCCGGAATATCACTGGAACGATTACGCGGGCGTCGATGTGAAGGGCAAGACGGTCGTCATCCTGATCAACGATCCCGGCAATGAGGCCAAGAACCCCGACCCGAAATTCTTCAAGGGCCGGGCGATGACCTATTACGGCCGCTGGACCTACAAATATGAGGAAGCCGCGCGTCATGGCGCCGCCGCGGCGATCATCGTGCACGAAACCTATCCGGCGGCCTATGGCTGGCAGGTAGTGCGCAATTCCAACTCGGGCGCGAAGTCGTGGCTCGATGCAGCGGACAAGGATGCCAGCATGGTGCCGATCCAGGGATGGATCACGCTCGATACAGCGCAGGACTTGTTCAAACGCGCGGGACTCGATTACGCCGCACTGAAAGCCGCCGCCAACAAGCCCGGCTTCAAAGCGGTGCCGATGACGGGCGAGACACTCACCGTGGATGCACATTCCAAGATCACGCATCTGAAAACGCGCAATGTCGCCGGCATCATCCCCGGCTCCGCGCATCCGGACGATGTGCTGATCTATTCCGCGCACTGGGATCATCTGGGCGTGAAGCCTGATGTGGCCGGTCCGGACAAGATCTACAACGGCGCTGTCGACAACGGCATGGGCGTGTCATCGGTGCTGGAGCTGGCCGAGAAATTCAAAAGCCAGCCCGCGACGAAGCGCTCGGTCGCATTCCTGTTCTGGACGATGGAAGAGCAGGGCTTGCTCGGCTCCCAATATTTCGCTGAGCATCCGCTGTGGTCCAAGGATCATATCGTTGGCGTCATCAACACCGATGCAAACGGCCCCCAGCCGCCGGCGCATAACATGACGCTGCCGGGCAGCGGCCAGTCGCATCTGGAAGATTATCTCGCGGCGGTGCTGAAAACAGAGGGCCGCGTGGTGTCGCCGGATCCGGAACCGGAGAAGGGCTTCTTCTTCCGTTCGGACCATTTCAGCCTCGCGAAAGAAGGCATCCCGGCAATCAGTCCGGCCGGCGGTGACGATCTGGTGCAAGGCGGAAAAGTCGCTGGCAAGGCGCTGCACGACGCATACACCGCCAAGCATTACCACCAGCCCAGCGATGAGTGGAGCGCGAGCTGGGATCTGTCCGGGCCCGTACAGGATCTGGGCGCCCTCTACACAATGGGCGTGACGATCGCCAATTCGGACGCATGGCCCGGTTGGTATGACGGCAGCGAGTTCAAGGCTGCCCGCGACAAGACGATGGCCGGAAGAAAGCAGAACTAGAATACGGAAATCGGCGGCCGGTCAGGTGGGCCGGTCGCCGATGATCGTCACGCGCTCCATGCGCCGCACGGCCGGCCAATAATCCGACACCGCATAGTGCTGGCTGGCGCGATTGTCCCAGAAAGCGATGGAATTTTTCTTCCAGCGGAAGCGGCACTGATATTCCGGTATCGCCGCTTGCGCATAGAGATGCTTGAGCAGCGCGGTGGATTGATCGCGCTCCATGCCGACGATGTATTGCGTGAACGCGGCGTTGACATAGAGCGCCTTGCGCTTTGTCTCCGGATGCGTGCGCACGATCGGATGTTCGACCGTGGGATATTTCCTGTTCATCTCTTCGATCTGCTCTTCGCTCAATCCGCGCTTGCGCATGGCCACACGGAAATGCGCGAAGTCATGCAGCGCGTTCTTGCCTTCGATCTTCGCTTTGACGTCGTCGGTCAGGTTTTCATAAGCGGCGTACATATCCGCGAACAGCGTATCGCCGCCAAAGCCGGGCACTTCGATCGCGCGCAACACCGAGCCGAGCGACGGCTCGATGCGCCAGGTCACATCGCTATGCCAGGTGTTCTCGCGCCCCTTGTTGTCCTTGTCATGGGTGATGGCGAGGACTTCGGGATAATCCTTCTTGTGCGGCGCGAAAGGGTGAACTTCCAACTCGCCGAAATCGCGCGCAAAAGCGAGATGCTGTTCCGTCGTGATGTCCTGATCGCGGAAGAAGAGCACCTTCCATTCCAGCAACAGATCGCGGATCGCGCTTTTCGTTGGCGCATCCAGTGGCTGGTGAAGGTCGATGCCGCCGATCTCCGCGCCGATGGTCGGCGTGAGCGGCGAAATGGAAATCTGTGCGGGCACAAGTTTGATCGCGGCTTCGGACATGACGCTCTCCGGTGTCTTGCTGGCGGTAGGTTGCGCCTTTGCGGAAGGCTTGTCCCGTGCAATTGTGCTGAATTCCGTAATACGGAATATCGCCATGATCCCTGTAGAGCCCGTTTCGCGGGCGTTCCATATCCTGGAGGCGCTCAACCGGCATGCCACCGCCAGTTTGGCCCAGATCGCGGCCGACACCGGGCTGCCGAAGTCTACCGTATCGCGGCTGCTCGCGACGATGGAGGCGGGAGGCTATGTGGAGCGGTTGCCGCACCGCTCAGGCTATGCGCTGCGCGAGCGCACACTGCGGCTGTCGTCCGGCTTCCGGTATCGCGATGCGGTGGTAGAGGCCGCGCGGCCATTTCTTTCGGCGCTGACGGCGGAACACAGATGGCCCTTCGCGATCGCAACGCTGGACCGCGACGCCATGCGCGTCCGGCTGAGCACGGGACAGGAGAGTCCTTTTGCCACCGACGAGAATTTCATCAATCGCCGCGTGCCGATGCTGCTCTCCGCGCTTGGCCGCGCCTATATCGCGTTCTGCCCCGCGGACGAGCGGGAGACGATTCTTTCGCTGCTGCGCGCATCGTCGCGCGCAACGGACCGGCAGGCGCGCGATCCGCGTGTGGTGAACAGGCTTGTGCAATCCATCCGCCGCGCGGGATTTGCGTCAACGGCGATCGTTCCGAATGCTCCGGCAAACGGCCTCGCCATCCCGGTGCGTTCGGGCGAGCGCGTCCTCGCGACGATCACGCTGCGCTATATCGGGTCGGCGATCACGGAACGTGAAGCCGCGCGGCGCTATCTCGTGTCGATGGAGCGCGCGGCCGCTGCTATTGCGGCAGCGGCCGAATCTTGAAGTCATGTTGCGCGTGCCGCCAAGGCCGCGACATTGCGCGCGGATCGCTCGATGTGCAGCAGGCGGCGGCGAAGAAACGGCAGTGCCGCTGTCGCGGGCAGTTCGCTCAAGCCACGCCGCCGCAGATGGTCCGGCCGTTCCGCACGGGCTTCGCGATCTTCCGCCAGCGTATCCAGCACGATGCCGCGCGCAGCGGATAACACCTCGTCCGTCGCCTTTGCATCCAGCTCGTCCGCGCGCGCCAGCAACGCCGTCCGGACCGATGCGAGATCCGATGCAAAGAGATAATTTGCACTCAGCAAATCGTTGATCACCGCCAGGATGCGCCTGTCGGTGCCCGGCTCATCCAGCAGGCGGCGCGCGGCAGCGGAAAGGGCGGACACGGAATCGAGCGCATTGCGCCGGGCAAGGCGATAGGTTTGCTCCGTGGGGGCGCGTGTCAGTGCCTGCTCGGCGAAAGTGCAATCGTTTTTGATAAGCGCGTTCACAAGTTGAGGAACGTTGCGCCGTTCCCAGCTCGGCAACAGGAAGCTGAAACCCGTCGCGAGGGCCGCGCCGATCAGCGTATCCAGGATGCGCTCAAAAAAGAGCGGTTGTGTGCCGGGATACATAAAATGGATCAGCAGCAATGCCGACACCGAAGCCGCCAGCGCCGTGATCCGGTAATTGACCGCGCCGAAGGCATGCGAGATGCCCACGGACAGGATGACGACCGCCAGGGGCCACTGGCCGGGCAGGAAGCGGATCAGGGCCGCGGAAACAACGCAGCCCAGCAATGTCCCAAGCACACGATCGTTCCGGCGCTGGCGCGTGATGCTGTAATTGGCGCGCATGATCAGCGCCGTGGTGAGAAGAATCCAGCCGCCATGCACATAGTTGGGAAACAGCAGGGTGATGACGTAACCCGCTGTCATGGCCAGCGTCAGCCGGATGGCATAACGCATGGTCGGTGAACTGATCTTGAATTGCGCCAGCAATACGCGCGGACTTGTGGTTTCCTGCTGCATGAAAGCGGCGAGGTTCAGAACGCGCTTCGCATCCGCCAACGGTTCGGCACGGCGGATGACGTTCGCCAATCTGTCGAGCTGCGCAACCGCCCGGACAAGCTTCGTGTGTGTAGAGGAAAATGCCGCGCGGGCGATTTCCTCCTCGGCATCGGCCGGGGGCGTTCGGGCGAGCCGGGCCGTCTCGTCGGCGATGGCGCGAAGCTGCGCATGATGATCCATCGTCGCGATATCGTGCCGCCGGGCTGCCAATTCCACGATCAAATTTTCAATATCGTTCGCAAAGTCCGCGGTCAGAGATCGCATGCGCCGCAACAGGTGGCGATGCTGGGAGCGGCGCAGGATTTCGATATCGGCGTCGCTGGACAATATCTGCTCGAAACAGTCCACCAGCGACGTCAGCGCATTGGCATATTGCAGCCGCCGGTCCGTCATGCGCCCGGCATAGATCATGTCGCGCGCGATCTGGAGATTCTCGGCCAGCACCCCGTTGGCCTCGATCAACGCGCGCAGGGAAGGTTTGTGCGTCTCTTCGGGATCGAACACCACCGCTTTCGCGCGCAGATAGTTGGCAAAGGCGCGCAAGGCCTCGCCCAGCGCCACGCGGCGATTGCGGCTGTCGAGAAGAACGCCCATCACCAGGGCCAGAACCGCATAGGCAGCGCCACCCGCCACGAAGATCGCTGTGTGTTCGAGCGCGACGAACGAGGTGTCCTTCTGCCCCGACATGCCCAGCACAAGCGCCAGAACGGCAGCGACGCCGATACCCAATGCGCGCCGCCCATAAGCGGAGATCAGCGCCGCGATGAAACTGAGCGCCGCGACCAGAAGTCCCAGCGCGATGGGGCTGCCGCCGCTCAGCGCGGCGAGCAGCGAGATAAGCCCCGTCGCCAGGACGGTTCCCGCGAAGATGGGTGGCTTGATGGAAAACCTGCCGGGCTGATCCACGACCGACGCGCAAACCGCTCCGGTATAGGCCAATACCGTTACGGAAAGTCCGAAGGCGGCGTAGAAGCCAAAGCCCACGACAGCCATGCAGATCGCAACGGCGATGCCGTTTTCGATATGCAGGCGGAACAGGGCGAGGCCCAGTCGGCGGGAAAGCGCGGTGGCAGGCATCTGGACGAGAATTAGCACGGTTTACGACCGCGCCGGAACGCCCTAAAACGCTTGGGAATCAGGCCCCTATCGAAGGGCCGGGGGAGCGCTTTTGTTCAAGAAAATCCTCATCGCCAACCGTGGCGAAATTGCCTGCCGGGTGATCAAGACCGCCCGCAAAATGGGTATCCGCACCGTCGCGGTTTATTCCGACGCCGATCGCGATGCGCTGCATGTCGAGATGGCCGACGAAGCCGTCCACATCGGGCCTGGACCCTCTGCGCAATCCTATCTTGTCATCGACAAGATCCTGGATGCCTGCAAGCAGACCGGCGCCGAGGCCGTGCATCCCGGTTACGGATTTCTGTCCGAGCGCGAAGCGTTTGCGGAAGCGCTGTCGAAGATAGGTGTGGCATTTATCGGGCCGAACACCAAAGCCATCGCCGCGATGGGCGACAAGATCGAATCCAAGAAGCTCGCGCTCGCCGCGAAGGTGAACACGGTTCCGGGCTATGTCGGCGAAATCAAGGATGCCGAACACGCCAAGAAGATCGCGGCCGAGATCGGCTATCCGGTGATGGTGAAGGCCAGCGCCGGAGGCGGCGGCAAAGGGCTTCGCATCGTCCACAAGGAGAGCGAACTCGTTCAGGCGATCCAGTCTTCGCAGAACGAAGCCAAAGCTGCGTTCGGCGACGACCGCCTGTTCGTGGAGAAATTCGTCACCGAGCCGCGCCACATCGAAATCCAGGTGATGGGCGACAAGCACGGCAACGTCCTCTATCTGAACGAGCGCGAATGCTCGATCCAGCGCCGCAACCAGAAGGTCATCGAAGAGGCGCCGTCGCCATTCCTCGATGCGGCCACGCGCAAGGCGATGGGCGAGCAGGCGGTGATGTTGTCCAAAGCCGTGGGTTATGACAGCGCCGGCACCGTCGAGTTCATTGTCGATAAGGATCGCAATTTCTACTTCCTCGAAATGAACACGCGCCTGCAGGTGGAGCATCCGGTGACGGAGCTGACCACGGGCCTCGATCTGGTCGAGCTGATGATCCGCTCGGCGGCCGGCGAGAAACTTCCGCTGGCGCAGAAGGATGTGAAGCTGGACGGGTGGGCCGTCGAAGCGCGCATCTATGCGGAAGATCCCTATCGCGGCTTCCTGCCGTCCACCGGCCGCCTTGTGCGCTATCGTCCGCCGGCGGAAGGCACGTTCGGCGACGTCACGGTGCGCAATGACACCGGCGTCTATGAAGGCGGCGAAATCTCGCTCTACTACGATCCGATGATCGCCAAGCTTTGCACCCACGCGCCGACGCGTGAAAAGGCGATCGATGCGATGGCCGTGGCGCTGGACGAATTCCGCATCGAAGGCATCAACCACAACATCGCCTTCCTGACCGCGATCATGCACAACGCCCGTTTCCGGTCCGGCAAGATCACCACCGCTTTCATCGCCGAAGAGTACCCGGAAGGGTTCCACGGCCGCGCCATCGACAAGGCGATGGAGCATCGTTTTGTTGCCGCCGCCGTCGCCGCCAAGCTGATGCGAACGGCGCGCGCGGCGTGTATTTCCGGCACGCTGAACGGCGCGCACCGCGCATCGGACGCGTTCGCCGTTGCCATCGGTCATCAGAAACACGCGGTCACGGGCGCGCATCTGAAAGACGGCAACATTCGCCTCAACATCGACGGACAGGCTTATTCCGCGTGCGCCGAATGGCACATGGGCGAGCCTGTCATGCATATGCATGAAAAGGACGGCACCTATGCCGTCCAGATCGCCCGCCTCGCCGGAAGCTATCGCGTGCGCCAAGGCGGCGCGGCGGCGACGCTGACGGTGCGCAGCCCCCACGCCGCCGAACTCGCCGCACTCATGCCGGTGAAGGTTGCTGCCGACACCTCCAAATTCCTGCTCTGCCCGATGCCGGGACTTGTTGTTTCCGTGAACGTGCAGGAGGGGCAGGACGTGAAGGCGGGTGAATCGCTCGCGGTTGTGGAAGCGATGAAGATGGAGAACGTCCTCACCGCCGAGCGCGACGGCAAGATCAAGAAGGTCAACGCCAAGAAAGGCGACAGCCTGGCGCTGGACGACGTGATCCTGGAATTCGCTTAACCGAACGTCTTGCGGATTTCGATATAGAGTCGCGGCTGCGAACGGATTTGCCGTTCGTCGATTTCGGTCAGCGGCGCGACGTTCCGCGGCCCCGCATAATCATAGAACGTGTTCTTGTAGACGAACCGTCCCATGTTATCGAGTTCCAGGCGCAGGCTCCAATCCGATGTCGGCTTATAAATCCAGGCCGCGGATATCAGCGCCGGCGGGATGCGGCGATGGCGCACGCTCGTGAGATAGTAGTAGTGCTCATCCCAGCCATTGAAATAGTCGATTTCCCAGGTCGATTTCAGGCTGGGAATGTCTTGCGTCAGCGTGAATTCGACGTCTTGCGGCCGAACCGACTGGTTTCCGGATAGACCTGGCGAGATAAAGCGTTCCTTGCCCGTCACCGGATCTTTCACGCGCGTGCGGCGGAAGATGTTGGTGGATTTCAGCAGGCCGTTTTCGAGACCAAGCCAATCCAGCGGCAAGGTCAGTTCGACGTCGAGTTGATCGAGCTTGCCGGTGCCGATATTGCCCGGCGCATCGAAGGTGCCGGCCGGACTGGTCACCGGCACGTTGTCCACGACGTCCTTGATCTGGTCGTGCATGAGGCTGACCACCAGCGCACCCTTGTCCCAGAAATGGCGCTCCCAGGAGAACTCATACTGCGTGTGCTGATCCGGCTTGAGATCCGGATTGCCGCCCTGAAGGCCGTTGCCGCCGAGGCCGCTGGTCGCGATGAAGTTTCCGAAGTCGAGCTGGCCGACAACGCGCTCATAGCGGAAGCGCACCTGTGTTTTCTTGTCCGGGCTCCATGTCAGCACTGCGCGCGGCTTGGGATAGAAAAAGGAACGGCTCTGGTTGCTGCCGCCGGTCTCGCTGATTTTCGAGTATTCGAAGCGCGCACCGGCTTCCAGCAGCCAGTCCGGATCGAATTTCCATGTGCCTTGCCCGAACGCTTCGCCGCGCTTTTCTTCCACGCGCGCGTTGGCGGAGGGCAGGGGGACCGCGACGCCGTTTTCGGCGTAGCTGCTGATGCCGTCAAGGAAGTTGTAGGCCCCCTCCAACCCACCTTCCAATGTCAGAGTCGTACCGATCGGATGACGCAGCGTCGCGCGCGCGATGGTTTCGCCGGTGTTGTTGCGGGATCTGAAGTCCTGCGTCAGCGCTGGTGAATCCAGCGAGTTATGATCGGTGTCGCGTTCCAGCCGCTGCAGCACCAGTGTTTCAAGTTGCGACGATCCCACATTGCCATCCCAATGCAGACCCAGCTCACCTGTATGGGATGTGGTGTGGTCGCCGATATGTTGGGTGCCGGCGGGGAAGTAATAGTTGAGCGAAGAAAAGAAGGGGCTGTCCTGCAACAGCAGGTTCGCCTTGAACTGTCCGTCGAACAGCGGAACTGTCGCTGCGCCCGTGAACGACGTGCCCGCGCCACGTCCGCTCGAATGCGCGCCCACCGTCTGCGTGGCGCCCGTTGCGACATCCATCGTCGAATAGGTGCCCTTACCGACGGAGTCGTCGTAATTGCCGAAGCGCTTGAGCGAAGCTTCGTAAGTGTTGTCGCCGGAATGTTGCGTGTACTGCAAGCTCAGGTCCGGGATGGAGTGGTGGTCGTTCAGCCAAAAATTGTCATCCACCTGTGCGATGACCTGGGTTGAATCGGCCTTCTTCAGGATGACGTTGGCGATAACGGTCTGCCCCTGCATGTCGATGCCCTGCGCACCGCCGCGGATGACCTCAATGCGCTCGACATTCGAAGCTGGAATGCGGTTGAGAACCGATTGGAGATCGTCGCTCTTGGAAGTGGGGCGCTGGCCATTGATCACCACGTTGCCCGCCGTGCCGGCGAAGCCGCGCTCGGTGTTGCCGTCATCGAAGGTGAAGGCGGGCAACCGCTGGATCATGTCGTAAGCGGTGTTGGGCCTGGAGTCGGCGAAATATACCGCCTGATAGACCAGCACGTTCTCCCGGGCGTCTTCCGCATAAGCCGCGGGAACGAAGGCGCACGCCAGCAATGTGGCGGCCATCAATCTACGTCTGATCTGCACTGGGACCCCGTTTACGCAAACTCTTGAATTCAAATGGTTTGTGCTTTGCTAATCGCACAATACGCTCCAAACGCATGGCTGCTTTGTTTCTGCGGTCTGGGTGCTGAACACAAGCGACAATGCATCAATTTGCCGTGGGAATGATTAATCCCTGGCGGCTTTTCTGGATAAGCCCCACCGCTGTCTCGTAGGCAATGTCGCGCCCGGCATTCCAGTCGCGGAACGTCATGGGCGCCAGGATGTCCGGCTGCAATGTCTTCACCCGTACCGGATAGAGCCAGTTGAGCCAGAAGCAGTTGTGCCAGTCCCGGCAGGGGTGGGCGTAATCGTGCTTGCCGGTCTCATAACTCAGCGAGAATTTCGAATTGGGCAGAACGGCGTTTCCACCTTCGGCATAGAAGGCAAGGCGGTCGCCGACCGGCTCTCCGATGATCGTCACCCGATCGCCCCCGGCTTCCTTGGTGAAAGCCGTGGTGGTGATCGCGGCCGAGAATGTCATTGCGTCCGTGAGGACAAAGACGCGGCCGGTGGTGAGTTCGGGAAGGTTGTGGGTGAAACGCCACATATTGGTGTAGTCGCCGCCGCCATTGCCCCGCAGGTCGAAGATGATCGCACAAGGCTTGTGCGCGCGCAGACCGGCCTCGGTGTCCTTCAGGAACGGCTGTATCTCCTGGCCGTCGGTATCCACGATGTTTTGGACACGGACATATTCGGCGCAGGTGTCCGGCACCGGTGCGCGCGAAAAGTGGTTGTCGATGTTGCGCAGACTTTGCGGAAGCATGCCGTGGGCGGGATTATAGGCGAACCAACCGGGTCCCATCTCTTTCTTCGGCTCCGGTGAACGCCAGCGCGGCCCGTAGGTGAACAACGCGTCGCCTTTCTCCACACCGACGACAAGCGTGTGCTTGATCAGACGGCCATCCGGCATGCGCACGGTCCATTCGGACTGTTTCGGGTCACGCGCAATGCCGAGTCCGTAGAGCAGTTCGTGATCTTCGATGAAGACCGCCGCATTCTCGGCGCGGAAGCTGTCTTTGCCGCCGCGGAGCGTTTTGAGTTGTTTCAAGACTTCATCGAACGGCACGCCATCGATGCTTTCCACGCGTCCGCCGAGCATGTCGCGATAGGACGCCTTTGCCCGCATGACGAAGAAACCTTCGGCGAAGCGGGTGACGCGCACCGGCTCCAGCGGGATCCTCGCGTCGCCCCTGCTGGCGCGCATCTTCGAATGGCCGTTGTCGGCGAGCGCCATGATCCGCATGAGCGCGACGTGCAGTTTCTGCTCGGGAAGGGCGGCCGGCAGCTTTTCCAGCGCCGTCACGCGGTGTTCGGCTTCTTCGCGCGCAGCGGGCGCGAAAGACCGATCCAGTTCCATCGCCTTGCGGAAATAGTCGAGATCCTGCCGCTGCGCTTCCAACGCCGTGGCGGGTTTGGGGTAATCGGGCTTCGGCGGGTCGAAATAGAAGTGCTGGTTGAAGAGATAGAAGATGCCGGCCCCGGCGCCGCCCACAACGATGATGAACGCGATAACGACCATGCCTATGCGAACGGCAACGCGGTTCATGAATCTCTCCCCTACCGCGTGTGAATTGGGATTTCGCATGCCGGGAAACAACATGCGCACCGCGCATAACTTCGTCCCGTTTCGCGGGTAGTTTCACGCTAGACCGGAAACGCTTCCTTCCACGCGCGGAAAACGCCATGATCTTGGCGCAAATCATCTGCTGCGACGCAATATGAACGACAAAACCGAAACCTCGACCTTCCGCGTCCGCGTCGAGGGCTTTGTGCAAGCCGTGGGCTACCGCAATTTCACCATCGAGGAAGCCCGCAAGCATGGCATCGACGGCTGGGTGCGCAACCGCGCCAATGGCGACGTGGAAATGCTCGTCCATGGCGAGGAGAATGCCGTAAACGCATTCATCACCGCCTGCACGCGTGGCCCGGATGGCTCGCGGGTCAAAAGCATCGACCTGGAAAAAGCGGAGCCGCCGGAAGAAAAAGGCTTCAACCGGCGCCCCTCGCTTTAGGTCAGGCGCGGCGGCGAAACAGTTCGCGGAATACCGAAACGGCGAAGATCAGCGCGCCGAAGGCGACGATGCCTTCGCCGGCCGACATCATCGGCACCCATGCGGGATCGTTGCCGCCCTTCAAGAACATCACCAGCGCCGGGATCATCACCAGGATGCCGACGGTGGACACGACGAAGTTCGCCCACGCCAGGCGCGCGACCATCGTCTCGCGTTCCAGTGCATAGAACGTTCCGTACAGCGCCATGCTCGCCCAACCGACGAGGTTGAGATGCGCATGCGCCTGCGCCAACGTCATGTCGTGGGTGGCGCCCATATGCATGCCCAGAAACATGCCGCACAGGACACAAAGAATTCCGACCGCGAAGAATGCGGCTGATACGCGTGGCATATGATGTCTCCCCAAAAAAAGTCCCCAGCGAAGGTGAAATAGTTTGTCAGCGTGCCGTTTCAACCGGCCCGAAAACCTCTTCAAACGCAATCTTCATGGCGACATCGACATCCGCCATGGAAACCAGAATCCCCAGATCGTGCAGGCTCGTCACGCCATATTGCGTGATGCCGCAAGGCACGATTCCGGTGAAATGCGACAGGTCGGGATCGACGTTGAACGACACGCCGTGAAACGTCACCCAGCGGCGCACGCGCACGCCGATCGCGGCGATCTTGTCTTCGCGGCCATTGCCGCGCGCTACCCAGATGCCGACGCGGCCTTCGCGCCGCTCGCCCTTCACATTGAAATGCGCCAGCGTGCGGATGAGCCACTCTTCGAGATCGTGCACATATTTGCGCACGTCCGGCCCCTTCTTCGGATCCGTGCGGCGCTTTAGATCGAGCATCACATAGCCGACTCGCTGGCCAGGCCCGTGATAGGTGAATTGCCCGCCGCGTCCGGTTTTGAAAACCGGAAAGCGCGCGTCCAGAAGATCTTCGTCTTTGGCGCTGGTGCCGGCGGTGTAGATCGGCGGATGCTCGACCAGCCAGGCCATCTCGTCCGCCTCACCAGCCGCGATAGCCGCAGCCCGCTCCTCCATGAAGGCGACGGCGTCCGGGTAGGGCAGCAACCCCGGCCGAATGCGCCATTCCGGTCTTGAGAGGGTGAGGGCATCTGTCATTAAGAAGTCCGAAACCATAACGCGGGAGGATCATGGGATCACCCGTGAGGTTACACAGCTCAAATGTCCCCCAATATCCAAGGCGTCAAGGTCGAGATTTCGGTAGTCCTGGGCCGCTCGGTCATTCCGATGCACCAGCTCCTGCGCATGGGCCGCGGCGCCGTCATCGAGCTGGATTCCAAGCAGGACGACCCGGTGACGATCATGGCCAACGACAAGGCCGTGGCGAAGGGCGAGATCATCCTGCAAGGCGACAAGATCGGGGTTTCCGTGACCTCGCTTCTCAAGGGGCAGCAGTAATACGAGTATCTAGTGTAGATATTTCTATTCCACGGACCATCCTTGCAATATAGTGAGGTGCCGCGTATCTCTCTGTAGAACCGCTATTGTGCGGGGACAGGAGATGCAGCCTTGCTCCCCATCGTACTCAACCCGGACGCCATTTCGGTCGGACTGACCGGTGCGGGCGAAGCGCTGGCGCGCCGGCAGGCCATGCTGGCAGAGGCGGGCATCGCCCCAATCCCGGTTTCCGCCAATACTCCGCTCGACGGCCTGAATGTGCTCTTCGTCGCCGGTTTGGAACGCGAAGTGTCCGAACAGTTGGCGAGCCGTGCGCGAGGGCAGGGTATTCTCGTCAATGTCGAGGACATTCCGGATCTCTGCGACTTCCACGTTCCAGCCGCAATCCGGCGCGGCGATCTTGTTCTCACCGTATCCACCGGCGGTCAGTCGCCGGGCCTCGCAAAACTCATCCGCGAATGGCTGGAGCGAAGGCTCGGCTTCGAGTGGAACGCGCGCCTGAAAGAAATGGCGAGCGTGCGCGCAAAATGGCGCGAGCAGGGCCATGCGCCATCTGAAGTCTCGCGCCGCACGCGTGATTTCGTGCGTGAGCGGGACTGGCTGCCATGACCGTGGCGGTCTCCATCATCGACCGTTCGCGCGGGATCACGCCGCGCGCATTCGATCGAACGGATGCGGCCACGAAAGATCCCGTCATCGCGGCCAAACTCGCGCAGCTTCGCGAAAAGGCCAGGGGCCGCGACGCGCTGGGCATTCTGCGGCTGGCGCTGGAGGAGTTTCCCGGAAAGACGACCATCGTCTCGTCCTTCGGATCCGAGTCCGTGGTGCTTCTGCATTTGATCGCGCAGATCGATCCGACAACGCCGATCCTCTTTCTCAACACCGGAAAACTGTTCGGCGAAACGCTGCGCTATCGCGACCGTGTTCAAGACGAGCTGGGCCTGACCGACATTCGTTCGATTGGTCCGCACCCGGACGATCGCGCCCAATACGATCCCGAAGGCACGCTGTGGTCCAAAAGCACGGATGCCTGCTGCAACTTCCGCAAAGTCGTCCCGCTGCGCCGCGCGCTGGAAGGCTTCTCGGCGCAGATCACCGGCCGCAAGAAATTCCAGACCAATGCGCGCGCGACGATGGAGCCGGTCGAGTATTTCGAAGGCCGGTTCCGCTTTAATCCGCTGGCCGAATGGACGCTGGCCGATCTGGAAGCCTATGAGGCCAGGCACAATCTCCCGCGTCACCCGCTGGTCGAGGATGGGTATCCCTCCATAGGCTGCATCCCCTGCACCCGGCGCGTGGCGGCGGGCGAATCGTACCGCGACGGCCGCTGGGCCGGACTCGACAAGGATGAGTGCGGCATCCACACCGGCGTCGATGGGGACGGCATCTAAAATTACAGCACTTTCAGGTTGATGAGCGACGAGACGCCGCTGCCACGCGATTGATCCACGTCCCGCGATGTGAATACTGAACAATATGTATTGGGATTTAGGGTCGGCGTTCCTGTGAAAAAGTCTCCCTCGACGCTTGCGGAATTGGTCGCGCCGCTCTCGGAGGAGGCCTTCATGACGCTCCTGCGGGAGCGCAAGCTGACCTTCCTGCGCGGGGTTGGCGCGGATCGCTATTCCGCCCTGATGAACTGGAATCTGCTGGTCCAGATGATCGAGGATGGCCAGCATCCGCCAGGCCTCGCCGAATTTCGCCTCATCAAGGAAGGCCAGATACCGCCCCCGGATCGCTGGCTGAAGAAGAAGCCGTCGGGCGAGGGCAATATGGTGGACGTGCCCCGCTTCATGGCATTCATGGATCACGGCTTCAGCCTGTCGGTCACGCGCATCAACGATTACGCGCCGCATCTGAAAGATCTGACGGACAGTATCCGCGCGACATTGCGCGAGCAGATCAAGGTCGGCGCGATCGTGACCACGGGCACGGGCGGTGCTTTCCGGATCCATTACGATCCGGAAGATCTCATCATCCTTCAGGTGGAAGGACGCAAGCGCTGGAAGATTTTCGGACCGCCGGTGGTCAATCCCATCGTCGGCATGGCGCCACCGCCGCCACCGCCGGAAGACACACTGCTGTTCGACGAAGTTCTCGAGCCGGGCGACTTCCTGTTCCTGCCGGCGGGCAATTGGCATCGCTGCGAGAACGCATCGGATCGTTCGCTGCATCTTGGAATCTTTTTCCAGCCGCCGAACGGCCTGGACGTGATCAAATCGATCACCGCGCAGCTTCTTTCGGAGGATGAACTCCGGCTGCCTTTGACCCGGCTTGATGACGCCGCAAATCTCACGGCGTTTGAAACAGACATCAAAACCCGCGCCATCGAACGCATCAACAAGCTCGACCTGAGCGCGTTCTTTGCGAGTTTCGAGCGGCAATAATTGTCGGCGAGATTTATCGCCTAAAGCGCATTTACCGGCAGCTTCAGATAGACTTTCCCATCGTCCTCGGGCGGGGGCATTTGACCGGCCCGGATATTCACTTGCACCGACGGCAGGATCAGAACCGGCATCGCCAAGGTCTTGTCGCGCGCCCTGCGCATGGCGACGAAATCGTCTTCCCCCACGCCATCGTGGACGTGGATGTTCCGAGCCCGCTCTTCCGCAACGGTGGTCTTCCAGGCGAATTCGTTTCGGCCAGCCGCTTTGTAGTCGTGACACATCCACAGCGTCGTTTCCGGCGAAAGCGCCAGCAGCCTGCGGATTGAACGATAGAGCGTGCGCGCATCACCGCCCGGAAAGTCAGCGCGCGCCGTGCCGTAATCGGGCATGAATAGTGTATCGCCGACAAAAACGTCGTCACCAATCTTGTAACTTACGCAAGCGGGCGTGTGCCCCGGCGTGTAAAGAACTTCGACATCGAGCTTGCCGATCTTGAAGTGTTCGCCGTCACTAAGGAGCCTGTCGAATGGCTTACCGTCTCCCTTCACATCGGTGGCATGGAAGATCGGGCGGAATACCTTCTGCACCTTGGTGATGTTCTCGCCAATGGCGATGGACGCGCCGGTTTCCTGTTTCAGATAGCTCGCGGCCGAGAGATGGTCCGCATGCGCATGGGTTTCGAGGACCGTCTTGATCGTAAGATTCTGCTTCCGCGCGGCTTCCAGAAGTAGGTCGGCGGAATGCGTGCTCGTGCGGCCCGACTTGGGATCGAAATCGAGAACAGGGTCGATGACCGCGGCTTCGCCCGTCGCCGGATCGCTCACCAGATAGCTGACCGTGAAGGTAGCCTCGTCAAAAAAAGCCTGAATCCCGGGTTTCATGACGGTGTCTCCATTTCCCTCTTGAATATATATTAGAAATCTCTAATTTAGCAAGTACTGATATATAGCGGATATGGAAATGCTGAACGCCAGAGACCAGAAAATCATGCGCCGCAATGCCGGGAAGGCAGCGGCTATGCTGAAGATGCTGGCGCACGAGGCACGGCTGGCGGTGCTCTGCGATCTGGCGAATGGAGAGCGATCGGCGGGCGCACTGGTGGAATCGTCGGGATTGAGCCAATCCGCGCTTTCCCAGCATCTGGCGAAGCTGCGCGACGAAGGTCTCGTGGAGACGCGGCGCGACGGGCAGGCGATCTATTACCGTCTCGCAGATGGAAACGCCGCAAAGCTTATCGAAACGCTCCACGGAATCTATTGCAGAGGAAAATGACATGACGATCCGGATGATCGACGCGAACCAGGCCAAACGCCTGATGGAAGAGAGGGGCGCAAAGCTTGTGGACATCCGCGAACCGGTGGAACACGCGCGCGAGAACATACCGGACGCGGTACTTGTGCCGCTCTCGAAAATGCCTTCGCAGGTATTGAGGGATGCGCCGGTGGTGATCTTTCATTGCCAAGGCGGCAATCGCACATCCGCGAATGCCGACAAGCTGGCCGCTTGCGGAATTCCGGAAGTCTACGTTCTCAAAGGCGGGATCGGTGGATGGAAGGAAGCAGGTTTGCCGACCTCGATCGACCGCTCCAAGCCGATTGAGATGCAGCGTCAGGTGCAGATCACGGCAGGAAGCCTTGTGCTTCTTGGGCTGATTCTGGCCGTCGCGGTCTCGCCCTGGTTTGCCGCGCTGTCCGCTTTCATTGGTGCTGGACTTGTGTTCGCCGGGATCTCCGGTTGGTGCGGCATGGCCAAGGTGCTGGCCGTCATGCCGTGGAACCGGTTTGCGGCATGATTCATCTCGCCGATCTTTTGTCGGTCGGCTCGGGCGTGTTGGTCGGCTTTGCGCTTGGCCTTCTGGGCGGCGGTGGATCGATTCTGGCCACGCCGCTGCTGCTCTACGTGGTAGGTGTGAAGTCTCCGCATGTCGCCATCGGAACCGGCGCGTTTGCCGTTTCGGTCAACGCCTTTGCCAATCTCATCTCCCATTCGCGCGCCGGTAACGTGAAATGGCCCTGTGCAGCCACGTTCGCGGTGTCGGGTGTCGCAGGTGCGCTCGCCGGTGCGGCTTTGGGGAAGGCGATGGATGGCAGCAAGCTTCTCTTTCTATTCGGCCTTGTGATGGTCGCCGTGGCGGTGGCGATGCTTTCGCCGCGCGCGGCCGGAGGCGATCCTGCAGTGCGGATCACACCTGTCATCGCGCTGCGCCTCGCATTTATCGGCGTGCTGGTTGGCCTGCTTTCGGGCTTCTTCGGAATCGGCGGCGGCTTTCTGATCGTACCCGGCATCATGCTCGGAAGCGGCATGGCCACCATCAACGCTGTCGGCTCCTCGCTTGTGTCCGTGGGCACGTTCGGATTGGCGACAGCGCTCTCCTATGCGTGGGGCGGGTTCATCGATTGGCGGGTCGCTGGCTTCTTCATTCTCGGAGGCCTTGTGGGAGGCTTGGCCGGCGTGAGCCTTTCGCGCCGGCTCGCCGGGCGGCGCGTGATCCTCACGCGGATATTTGCCGGTGCGGTTTTCGTGGTGGCAGGGTTTGTTCTGTGGCGCTCGGCACCGGCCTTTTTCGGCTGAATTCTGGCCTTCCCAAGGGCAAAAGCCTCTGCTAAACCCCCGCCTCCTCAGGATGCGGTCGTGGCGGAATTGGTAGACGCACTACCTTGAGGTGGTAGCGCCGCAAGGCGTGGAAGTTCGAGTCTTCTCGACCGCACCACCCTGCGCTGCGGAGCAGCGGAGGGTAGTGTCTCCCGAAGCGCAAAGCGCCTAGGGAGACGATCCGATATCCCGCAGCTCCGGGTGGCAGGTCATCTGAGTTGTTCCGGAACCGGCGTTATCGCCGGTTTTTCTTTGCCGGAATTCCCGCGAAATCGCCGGATTATTTCCCGCACGATCCGTTAGGATGCGCCATCCAACGAATTCGAGACCATGATTCCCAACGAATACCCTTCCCTGAATTACGACCTCGGCGACACCGCCGACATGCTGCGCGACACCGTGCGCAGCTTTACGTCCGATCACATTGCGCCCATCGCCGACGAGATCGACAAGACCAACAAGTTTCCGCGCCATCTGTGGCCCAAGCTTGGTGAGCTGGGCCTGCTCGGCATTACGGTCGAGGAAGAACTTGGCGGCACGGGGCTGGGCTATCTCGAACATGTCATCGCGATGGAAGAGATTTCGCGTGGGTCGGCCTCCATCGGTCTTTCCTATGGCGCCCATTCCAACCTCTGCGTGAACCAGATCCGCCGCAACGGCACCGAGGAACAGAAGCGCCGCTATCTGCCCAAGCTGATGAGCGGCGAGCATGTCGGCGCGCTGGCGATGAGCGAGCCGGGCGCGGGCAGCGACGTCATCTCCATGCGCACGCGCGCGGAGAAGAAAGGCGACCGCTACATCCTCAACGGCTCGAAGATGTGGATCACCAACGGCCCGCAGGCCGATACACTGGTGGTCTATGCGAAGACCGATCCGGGCGCGGGACCGCGCGGCGTCAGCGCCTTCCTGATCGAGAAAGACTTCAAAGGATTCTCGACACCGCAGAAACTCGACAAGCTTGGTATGCGCGGCTCGGACACCAGCGAACTGCTCTTCCAGGATTGCGAAGTGCCCGAGGAAAATCTCATGGGCCGTGAAGGCGAGGGCGCGCGCATCCTGATGAGCGGCCTCGATTACGAGCGGGCGGTTCTGTCCGCCGGCAGCATCGGCATCATGCAAGCCTGTATCGATCTGGTGATCCCCTATCTCCACGACCGCAAACAGTTCGGCCAGCCCATCGGTTCGTTCCAGCTCATGCAGGGCAAGCTCGCGGACATGTATGTCACGCTCAGCGCCGCGCGTTCTTATGTGTACGCCGTGGCGAAAGCCTGCGACCGCGGCCAGACCACGCGCAAGGATGCGGCGGGCGCGATCCTTTACGCCGCCGAAAAAGGCACATGGATGGCGCTGCAGGCGATCCAGACGCTGGGCGGCAACGGTTACATCAACGACTTCCCGGCAGGCCGCCTGCTGCGCGACGCCAAGCTCTACGAAATCGGCGCGGGCACCAGCGAAATCCGCCGCTGGCTCATCGGCCGTGAACTGTTTGAGGAAACGGCTTAATTACCGCTTCGCCTTCAGCCACGGATCGAGCGAAATTTTCCAGATGCCGGAATTGCCGGTGACGTAGACATTGCGTCCATCCGGCGCGAGATGCGCGCCCCATGGCAAATCCTTGTTGAGCGCATCGCCGAGATCGATGGGTTTGCCCCAATGGTCGCCGTCGCGGAAGGCGATGCTGAGGCGTCCCAAACCGCCTTTCACGCGGCCGCTATCGAACACGATGAACGATTGGTCCAGCGCGACGGCAGGGTCGTGCAGCGTTTCGGACGGATCGCCGAGGATCACGCGCTCCGGCGTTTGATATTGGCCGCTCTTCAGTGCTGACCGCCAGAACTGCATCTGCTTGCCGGCGGCGTTGAAGCGCATGAAGTAGAGCGTGTTGTCGCCCGCGATGCTGGCGAAGTCGATGAACACATCGCTGTTGATGACAGGACCGAGCCACACCGGATTACCCCAGCCTTTCGCCGTGTGATCGACGCGCCAGATGTTGGAACCCGGCGCGGTGACGCCCCCGCCGAAATAGTTTTGCGTGAGCGGCTTGCCGCCCGGCTGCGTGGGACGATCCGAATTGAACAGCAGGTAACTGCCATCGGGCGCGACCACCGGATCCTGATCGAACCACTGGCCGGAGAAACTCGCGACCGTCGGCTGCGACCAGTGGCCATTCACGCGCTGCGAAACCATCACCGTCTTGTGCGTGCCTTCGCTGCGGTCGAAGAACACTGTGTTGCCATCCGGCGTGAAGGCGAGGGTGTCGTCGCTATCGGCGTGGATGATGCCGTCCAGCGTGACGGGCACGGCACCGTCGGCTGCAAAAGCCGCTGGCGCGGTGGCGAGGGCGATGGCGAACACGGCGAAGGACGCGCGGATCATACAGAGCTCCGGAAGGAGAAATTTCGTTGACCTTATCGACAGGGGGCGGCACGAAACGAATAACAATCGCGTGGGGCGGGTGACGTCTGTTTCAGCCGCATTTTTCTGATGTTTGTGGCGCTGCGGGGTGTCACTATATCTCGCCCCGGTTCGACGGCGGCAGGAGGTTTCAATGGCGTCTGAAGATGTGGTGATTTTGTCGGCGGCGCGCACGCCGATGGGAGGGTTTCAGGGCGACCTGTCCGGCATGTCCGCGACCGAGCTTGGTTCTGTCGCGATCAAGGCGGCTGTCGAGCGTGCCGGCATTCAGCCCGGCGATGTGGACGAGACGCTGATGGGCAATGTGCTCAACGCCGGTCTCGGACAAGCCCCCGCGCGTCAGGCCTCCATCGGTGCCGGCATCCCGGACACCGCGCCGTGCACCACGGTGTCGAAAGTCTGCGGCTCGGGCATGAAGGCGGTGATGATCGCCTCCGATCAACTCGCGCTCGGCCATGCCGACATTCTCGTCGCGGGTGGCATGGAGAGCATGACGAACTCGCCCTATCTGTTGCCCAAGGCGCGCGGCGGCTATCGCATGGGCCATGGCGAGATCAAGGATCACATGTTCCTCGACGGACTTGAGGACGCTTACGAGCATCGCTCCATGGGCACCTTTGGCGAGGACGCGGCGCGGCACTACCAGTTCACGCGCGGCGATCAGGATGCCTATGCCATCGAATCGCTGAAGCGTTCGCAGCGCGCGATCAACGATGGTTCGTTCAAGGACGAGATCGCGCCGGTGACGGTGCAGACCCGCAAGGGCGATGTGGTCGTGGCGATCGACGAGCAGCCGGGCAAGGCGGACCCCGCCAAGATCCCGTCGCTGAAGCCCGCCTTTGGCAAGGACGGCACCATTACCGCCGCCAGCTCCGCCTCCATCTCCGACGGCGCGGCGGCGCTGGTGCTGGCCCGCGCGGATGTGGCGAAGGCGAAGGGCCTCAAGCCCATCGCCCGCATCGTGGCGCAGGCGAGCAATGCCCATGAGCCGAAGTGGTTCACCACCGCGCCGGTGGGCGCCATCAAGAAGGTGATGGAGCTCGCAAAATGGTCGAAAGACGATGTCGATCTGTTTGAAATCAATGAGGCTTTCGCCAACGTGCCGATGATCGCCATGCGCGACCTCGGCCTCGATCATGCCAAGGTCAATGTGAATGGCGGCGCCACCGCGCTGGGCCATCCCATCGGCGCCAGCGGCGCGCGAATCATCGTGACCTTGCTGAACGCCCTGAAGGCCCGCGGCAAGAAACGCGGCATCGCCTCCCTCTGCATCGGCGGCGGCGAAGCCACGGCCGTGGCGGTGGAGCTTCTCTAACTGTCATCCCCGGCGAGGCGCGCATCGCGCGCCGAGGGAAGGGGACCCAGGCGGTTCGTTTGTAATAGTCTATCCTCGCTAGTGCGGTTGGAGTCTTCTCGACCGCACCACCTGGGTCCCCTTCCCCTCGCTACGCTCGGCCGGGGATGACAAGTTTGGTTTGATCTTATGACCGCCATTAAATCCTCCGTCGCGACCACCTCCGCCGCGTTCAAATCCAACGCCGAGGCGATGGCGGCGCTTATCGCGGACCTCAAACACAAAATGGCCACCGCAGCGCTCGGTGGCGACGAGCGCTCGCGCAAGCGGCATACGGAGCGCGGCAAGCTGTTGCCGCGTGCGCGGGTGGAGCAGTTGCTCGATCCGGGTTCGGCCTTCCTCGAACTGTCGCCGCTCGCCGCGAACGGCATGTATGACGGCGACATCCATGCCGCGGGCATCATCACCGGCATCGGCCGCGTGTCGGGGCGCGAATGCGTGATCGTGTGCAACGACGCCACCATCAAGGGTGGCACCTATTATCCGATGACGGTGAAGAAGCATCTGCGCGCGCAGGAGATCGCGCAGCAGAACCGCCTGCCGTGCATCTATCTGGTCGATAGCGGCGGCGCGAACCTGCCGAACCAGGCGGAGATCTTCCCCGACCGCGAACATTTCGGACGCATCTTCTTCAACCAGGCGAATATGAGCGCCGCGGGCATTCCGCAGATCGCCAGCGTCATGGGCTCGTGCACCGCGGGCGGCGCTTATGTTCCGGCGATGAGCGACGAGACGATCATCGTCAAAGGGCAGGGCACCATCTTCCTCGCCGGGCCGCCACTGGTGAAGGCCGCGACGGGCGAAGTGGTGAGCGCCGAAGAACTGGGCGGCGCGGAGGTGCACGCCAAGATCTCCGGCGTCGCCGATCACCTCGCCAATGACGATACCCACGCCCTCGCCATCGCGCGGCGCATTGTCAGTCATCTGAACACCGAGAAGCAGCCGAACATCCCGCTGCGCGAGCCGCGCGCGCCCGCCTACGACACGCGCGAGCTGGACGGCATCGTGCCGCCCTCGCTGATGACGCAATACGATGTGCGCGAAGTGATCGCGCGGTTGGTGGACGGCTCGGAACTGGACGAGTTCAAGAAAACCTACGGCACCACGCTCGTCACCGGCTTCGCCCATATCAGCGGCATGCCGGTCGGCATCATCGCCAACAACGGCATCCTGTTCAGCGAGAGCGCGCTGAAGGGTGCGCATTTCATCGAGCTGTGCTGCCAGCGCAAAATCCCGCTGCTGTTCCTGCAGAACATTTCCGGCTTCATGGTCGGCAAGAAATACGAGCAGGGCGGCATCGCGAAAGACGGCGCCAAGCTGGTGACGGCGGTGGCGACGGCGCAGGTGCCCAAGATCACGCTCATCATCGGCGGCTCCTACGGCGCGGGCAATTACGGCATGTGCGGCCGCGCGTACTCGCCGCGCTTCCTCTTCACCTGGCCGAACTCGCGCATCAGCGTGATGGGCGGCGAACAGGCCGCGAGCGTGTTGGCCACCGTCAACCGCGACGCCGACAAATGGACCCCCGAACAGGCCGAAGCCTTCAAGGCCCCGATCCGCGAAAAATACGAAACCGAAGGCAATCCCTACTACGCCACCGCCCGCCTGTGGGACGACGGCATCATCGCGCCGAGCGACACGCGCCGCGTGCTGTCACTGGCGCTGAGCGCATGCCTGAACGCGCCGATTGGGGACACGAAGTTTGGCGTGTTCAGGATGTAGCGCTACCCCTTGGTAATGGGTTTCTCTTTCGCACAACTTGTCATCCCCGGCCGAGCGCAGCGAGGGGAAGGGGACCCAGGTAGCTAGCCTGGCGTACTCTCTCCGCAGAATCTTTTTCGATTTACTACCTGGGTCCCCTTCCCCTCACGTCGCTAACGCTCCGTTCGGCCGGGGATGACAGATGTGGTAAGATTTCAAGATGCGGGATCATCTCTACTTCGTCTATATCCTCGCCAGCCGCCGCAACGGAACGCTTTACGTCGGCGTGACCAACGACGTGATGAATCGCACGCGCCAGCACAAAGAAAAATTGATAGAAGGCTTCACGAAGAAACACGGCGTGCACATTCTCGTCTGGTTCGAAATGCACGGCGACATCCGTGAAGCCATCGCGCGCGAGAAACGATTGAAACGCTGGAATCGCGCGTGGAAGATCAAGCTGATCGAAGAAAACAATTCCGGTTGGAACGATCTCTATGGTCGACTTGTCGGAGAGATCGCATTGCCGGATATCCCCGGCATAACCACGCCTTACACTCACCTGTCATCCCCGGCGAGCCGCGCAGCGGCGAGGGAAGGGGACCCAGGCGGTGAGACAATCGCAGTGCTGAAGAAATAACGAGATTTTCCGGAAAGGTAGAGCCAGCCTCGCCACCTGGGTCCCCTTCCCCTCGCTACGCTCGGCCGGGGATGACAATGGAGTTTACGTGATCCTCGTCACCGGCCGCGTTACCGCGAAGCCCGACACCTTCGATGAAATCCTGCGCGTGTCGCGCGAGCATGTGCATCGCTCGCGCAAGGAGCCGGGATGCATATCGCACGATGTCTCCATCGATGCGGACGATCCGCTGACCTTGCATTTCATCGAGCGCTGGGCGGATGCGGAGGCGCTGAAAACGCATTTCCGCGCGAAGGAATCCCGCGTCATGTGGAAGACGCTGCAAGATCTCGCCGCCGATCCCGGCGCGATGCATATCTATGAGGCGGGCGAGATAAAGCTCTGATCCGACCCTCCCCTTGAGGGAGGGTCGAAAAATTCGCGAGAATTTTTCGGGGAGGGGTTGGGCTCGAACTGCGGAGCTTGACCCCTCCCCGAAAATGTTTTCGCGGCGCTCAAACATTTCGACCCTCCCTCAAGGGGAGGGTGATTTAGCGTCCAAATCTGTTCAAAACATTAAATCCTATCGTAGGACTTTTCATCTTCCTTCGTGTTCTCTATATGTTCTTCCATGTTTGGGAGGGAGATCACGCATGGAAGATCGACGCTAACGCGAGAACAGACAGGGCCGGGTGCAAGCTCGCGTGCACCCCGGCGGTCCCGCCAATCCGTTCGTATGCGCGAGAGCGCCGACGCGATTGTGCCGGAATCCGCCAGGACCGGGGAGAATGTGAAAGGTGCATGTGGTGTCGGCTTGGACTGGCCTTCGGCGTGCCTGCCTGATCTTCATGCCGCGCGGGCGAAGCTTTCTTTCGGGAAGGCTTCGCCCGCTCTTTTTATGGGACCGGTTTTGTGGATGCTGCGTTTGAACGAAAAAACGACATTCCATTCCATGATCCGTGACATCACAAAAGCCGATTGGCCAGAAATTCTCCGCCTCAACGAAGAGTCGGTGCATTTCCTGTCGGCGATGGACGAAGCGAAGCTCGCCAAATGGTCCGCCGCCGCATCTTATTTCCGCGTCGTGGAGCTGGACGGAAAAGTCGCGGCGTTCCTCATGGGTTTTCGCAAGGGCGACGACTATGCCGGCGTGAACTTCGCGTGGTTCGCACAGCGCTATTCCGATTTCGTCTATGTCGATCGCATCGTCGTCGCGCCGGACTATCGCGGCTGCAAGCTGGCCGATCTGCTCTATGACGACTTCGAAAAGTTTGCCCGTGAGCGTGTCATCCGGCACCTCACCTGCGAGGTGAATGCCGAACCGCCCAATCCCGTCTCGCTGCGCTTCCATGAAAGGCGCGGCTTCAAAGAGGTCGGGCGCGAGGAATATGCGGGCAAAACCGTTTCCATGTTGCACTGCCCACTCTGACTCTTTGTCAGGCGAATCAATTTGATAGGCCCTGTCGCCAAAATTTCGCCTGAAAGGGCGTCAGGATGGGTTAGCATCCGGCGGACGAAGGGGTGATTTCGTCATTCTGCTTGGGGGAATTTCTAATGCATGACGGTATGTATTATCTCGACTGGATTCTGGATTTCTTTCGCGCCGGTTTCGCGCAGGTGAATGCGACGCTCGGCCTTCTCATCGCGCTCTATTCGGCGTGGCGGCTTTCGGACTGGAAGCAGCTTTGGGCGATGTCGCTCGGCGCGGTACTCATCCACGTCATTGCGATGGTGCTGGTGCCGATGATCGATCACAACGCGCCGCTGCATCTTCCGCCGCTGCTCGATGTGTCGTTCTGGAAATTCGTCATCGCGCTTTATCTGGGCTACGCAGTGATCATTGCCGCGCTCTTCTTCGTGAAGACGAATGTGCTGAAAGGCGCAGGTGGCGGCGCGCACGCGCACCACTGAACCATGCGACAAGGCATCCGGCGCCCGCCGCCGGATGCCGCTTTGCAGGTTCCCGCGGTTGGCGGCTATAAACCCGCCATGTTCCGCTCCCTCCTGATCGCCAATCGCGGCGAGATTGCCTGCCGCGTCATCCGCACCGCGCGCCGCATGGGCCTGCGCACCATCGCCGTCTATTCGGATGCCGACGCGAATGCCTTGCATGTGAAGATGGCCGACGAGGCCGTGCATATCGGCCCGGCGCCCGTCCGCGAATCCTATCTGCGCGCCGATGCCATCCTCGCCGCCGCCAGGCAGACCGGCGCGGAGGCGATCCACCCCGGCTACGGCTTTCTGTCGGAGAACGCGGAATTCGCGGAAGCCTGCGCCGCCGCCGGCATAATCTTCGTCGGCCCGCCTGCCAGCGCCATCCGCGCCATGGGTTTGAAGGACCGCGCCAAGGCGCTCATGGCGAAAGCCGGCGTCGCCGTGGTGCCGGGCTATCTGGGCGACGATCAATCCGCGAAACACCTGGCCAGCGAGGCCGGCAAGATCGGCTATCCGGTTCTCATCAAGGCGGTCGCCGGCGGCGGCGGCAAAGGCATGCGCCGCGTCGATGACGCGAAGGATTTCGCCGCCGCTTTGGAAGGCGCACAACGTGAAGGCCAATCGTCATTCGGCGATGCGCGCGTGCTGATCGAGAAATATGTCACCCGTCCGCGCCATATTGAGATGCAGGTTTTCGGCGACAGCCACGGCAATGTCGTCCATCTGTTCGAACGCGATTGCTCGCTGCAACGCCGCCACCAGAAAGTGATCGAGGAAGCCACCGCGCCGGGCATGCCCGAAGCGGTGCGCAAGGCGATGGGCGAGGCGGCCGTGAAGGCAGCCAAAGCCGTCGGCTATGTCGGTGCCGGCACGATCGAATTCATTGCCGATGCGTCCGAAGGCCTGAAAGCGGATCGCTTCTGGTTCATGGAAATGAACACGCGCCTGCAGGTGGAGCATCCGGTGACGGAAGCCATCACCGGCTACGACCTTGTCGAATGGCAACTCCGCGTGGCATCCGGCGAAAAACTTCCGGCCACGCAGAGCGACATTCACGCCAAGGGGCATGCGGTCGAAGCGCGGCTTTATGCCGAAGATCCGCAGAAGGGCTTCCTGCCGTCCATCGGCACGCTGGAACGCCTTTCAATTCCCGAAGGCGAGGTGCGCGTCGATACCGGCGTGCGCGAGGGCGATACCATCTCGCCGTTCTACGATCCCATGATCGCGAAGGTGATCGCTTATGCCGGCACGCGCGAAGCAGCCATCGCCAAGCTGGCCGACGCGCTGTCCGCATCGCAGATCGCGGGCCTGCGCACCAACAATGCCTTCTTGATCCGCTGCCTGCGCCATCCGGATTTCATCGCCGGCAATATCGACACCGGCTTCATCGGCCGCCACGAAAGCGATCTCGTTCCGGCGCTGCAAATATCCAAAGACGTTCTCTCCGCCGCAGCCGGGCAGGTGCTGCGCGAATATGCAGGGCCGTCCGACGATCCGTGGAGCACGCAGGACAGCTTCCGCCTTGCGGGCTTTGCCGAACAGGCCGCCGAGTTCGTCGTGGACGACAAGCGCGTGGCCGTTCCCTATACGCAGACCCACGCGGATACCGTTCGCCTTTCCAACGGCGACATCGCGGTGATGGAGCATGGCGAGACGTTCACCGTGCGCCCCTACGATCCGTTCATTGCGGCGGAATCCGCCGGCGCCGCGAGCGATCGCGTCACGACACCGATGCCTGGCAAAATCATCCAGTTGCTGGTGAAGCCGGGCGAGGCGGTGAAGAAGGGGCAGCCACTCGCCGTGCTGGAAGCCATGAAGATGGAGCACACATTATCCGCTCCCGCCGATGCGAAAGTCGCGAGCGTCGAGGTATCCCAGGGCGATCAGGTCAATGACGGCGCCATCGTCGTGCGCTTCGAAACGGCAAAGGCCGCCGCGGAATGACATTGCATATCATCAAGCTTTGCGTCGGTTGCGATTCCATCGAAGACCTCGCCCAGTGGCAGGCCAAGCGCATCAAGGACCAGAAGAAGCGCGGCGTGAAGAAGCCCACGCTCATGCACGTCACGCGTATGACGCCCAAGCGCAAGGATGAAGTGCTGGACGGCGGCTCGCTCTATTGGGTCATCAAAGGCCAGATTGCGGTGCGTCAGAAGCTGCTCGACCTGAAGCCCACCACCAAGAACGGCACGCCGCATTGCGGGCTGGTCTATGACAAGCAGCTCATCCCCGTGCAGCGCCGCACGCAACGCGCTTTCCAGGGCTGGCGCTATCTCGATCCCAAGGATGCGCCGCCGGATGCGCGGGGCGCCAAGGGCCTCGAAAAGCTGCCCGAGGAATTGCAGCGTGAACTGGTGTCGCTGGGGCTGCTCTGATGATCGAAGTGCCGAGCGAATATCTTTTCTCCTACGGTACGCTTCAGGAAGAGAAAGTGCAGCGGGCCGTCTTCGGCAAGGCGATTTCGGGAAAGCCGGATGCGATCGTCGGCTACGATCTGGTGCCGGTGACGATCAGCAGCCAGGAAGCCATCTCGATCAGCGGGAAGGCCGAACACACCACGCTGGTGCCCGCGAAAGGCGAGAGCAGGCCTATCGAGGGCGTCGTCTTTCACATCACCGCAAGCGATCTGGCGGCGGCGGATCGCTATGAATCCGCCGAATACCACCGCATCAAGGTCAGGTTGCGCTCGGGTCTCGATGCCTGGGTCTATATTCGCGTCTAGGCGTCCGCCCCGGAGAACCCGGCGTCACGTTTGCAAAAGAAACCGGGCCGGCTTTAGCAATTTCCTTGCGGGCGTTCCGCCGCAGTGGAATTGGCCGGACAAAACAGCCATATAGCCGCCCATGATTTCTTCCCCGCTTCGGGCCGCCATTTCCGCGGCCTATCTCGAAGACGAGAACGCCGTCACCGCGCGCCTCATTGCCAAGGCCCGGCTTTCGCCGGAGGAGCGCGCCGCCACCGAAAAGCTTGCCCGCGACCTGGTCCTGCGGATCCGCGAGACCCGCGGCGAACAGACCGGCGTGGATTCGCTGATGCAGGAATATGCGCTCTCCACGCAGGAGGGCGTCGTCCTGATGTGCTTGGCGGAGTCGCTGTTGCGCGTGCCGGACGCCGCCACGGCGGACAAGCTCATCAAGGACAAGATCGGCAGCGGCAACTGGGACAGCCACAAGGGCCAGTCCGACTCCGTGTTCGTGAACGCCTCCACCTGGGCGCTGATGCTCACGGGCCGCGTGGTGAAACTCGACACGACGGCCGGTTGGGATTTCGAAGGCATTCTGCGCCGCCTGGTCGCGCGCTCGGGCGAGCCGGTGATACGCCAGGCGGTCACCTATGCGATGCGGATCCTCGGCCAGCAATTTGTTCTCGGCCGCAACATCGATGAGGCGATGAAGCGTGCGAAGCCGTGGCGCGACAAGGGGTATCGCTTCTCTTTCGACATGCTGGGCGAAGCCGCTTACACCGCGAAAGATGCGCGCCGCTACTATAAATCCTATCAGGAAGCATTACGCGCCATCGCCAGCGCCGCGCCGGACAAGGCGACGTCTGTTTTTCAACGGCCGTCCATCTCGGTGAAGCTGTCGGCGTTGCATCCGCGCTACGAATGGGTGAAGCGCGACCGCGTGATGGACGAACTCCTGCCGCAGCTCCAGGCCCTGGCGGCGGAAGCGCGCGAATTGAATATCGGCATCACGCTCGATGCAGAAGAGGCCGAGCGCCTCGACATCATGCTCGATATCTTCGAGGCGATGGGCGAAGACCCGCGCGTGAAGGGCTGGGAAGGTCTCGGCATGGTTGTGCAGGCCTATCAGAAGCGCGCGCTGCCGGTGATTGCGTGGCTGGGCGATCTCGCGCGCCGCCAGAACCGCCGCATCCCGATCCGTCTGGTGAAGGGCGCGTATTGGGACACAGAGGTCAAACGCGCGCAGGAATTGGGCATCTCGGATTATCCCACCTTCACGCGCAAACCGGCGACAGACACGTCCTATCTAGCCGCCGCGAGGGCGCTGCTGGCCTTGGGCAACGATGTCTATCCGCAATTCGCCACGCATAACGCGCACACGCTCGCGGCGATCCAGACCTTTGCCGATGGCCGCACCGATTTCGAATATCAGCGTCTGCACGGCATGGGCGAGGCGCTGCACGGGCTTTATCGCGAGAAAAACCTCGGTGGCGGCAACCGCATCTATGCGCCCGTCGGCACGCATGAGGATCTGCTCGCCTATCTGGTGCGCCGTCTGTTGGAGAATGGCGCGAACACGTCTTTCGTGAACCGCCTCGCAGACGATGAAGCGCCGATCGACGAGATCGTTGCCGATCCGGTCGAGCAGCTTGCGGCATTACAACCGCGCCGTAATCCGAACATCCCGCTTCCCGCCGACATTCTGCCGGACCGCAAGAACTCGTCCGGCTTCCTCTGGAGCAATCCCGTGATCAGCGAACCCACCATCGCCGAAATGCAGGCGTCCTTGAAGGCGCCGCAGCGCGCTGTGCCGCTTGTCGGCGGCGAGGAACGCAAGGGCACTGCCGCGCCGGTGCGCGATCCGTCCGACCGCAATCGTATCGTCGGCGAAGTCATCGAAGCCAGCGATGCCGATGTGAAGGATGCGCTCACGAAAGCCTACAACGCACGCATCGCGTGGAACGCGCTTGGCGGCAACAAGCGCGCCGATATTCTGGAACGCGCGGCCGATCTTTATGAGAAGAGCCAGGCGCATCTCATGGCGCTCGCCGTGCGCGAAGCGGGCAAGTCGATCCCTAATGCCTTGGGCGAAGTGCGCGAAGCGGTGGATTTCCTGCGCTATTACGCCGGGCAGGCACGCAAGCTGTTTGAAGGCGGCATCCAGATGCCGGGGCCGACGGGTGAGACGAATGAACTCTCGCTGCACGGCCGCGGCGTGTTCTGCTGTATCTCTCCATGGAATTTCCCCCTCGCGATCTTCACCGGACAAGTCGCCGGTGCGCTCGCTGCCGGCTGCACCGTGCTGGCGAAACCCGCCGAACAGACACCGCTCATCGCCGCCGCTGCGGTGAAGCTGCTGCATCAGGCTGGTGTGCCGGTGGATGCGCTGCATCTGCTTCCCGGCGACGGTCCGCGCATCGGCAATGCATTGTTCGCTGATCCGCGTCTTGCCGGCGTCGCCTTTACCGGCTCGACCGATGCTGCCAACGCGATCAACCGTGCACTCGCCTCGCGCACTGGCCCTATCGCCACGCTGATCGCCGAAACCGGCGGCCAGAATGCGATGATCGTGGATTCCACCGCGCTGCCCGAACAAGTCTGCCGCGACGTGCTCGGCTCGGCCTTCGACAGCGCCGGCCAGCGCTGCTCGGCGCTGCGCGTTCTCTATTTGCAGGACGACGTGGCCGATAAGATGATCGACATCATTCTTGGCGCGATGGACGAGCTGAAGCTCGGCGATCCCATGCTGCTGGAAACCGACATCGGCCCCGTGATCGACGAAGAGGCCCGCGCCAATCTGCAGAAGCACGCCGACACGATCGTCAAGGAAGCAAAACTGCTGAAGAAGCTGCTGGTCCCCGCCGAACTCTCCAGCGGCGTGTTCTTCCCGCCGCATGTGTTCGAGATTTCCGGCATCGGGCAACTCAAGCGCGAAGTGTTCGGCCCGGTGCTGCATATCGCGCGCTGGAAAGCGGACGAACTCGACAAGGTCTGCGATGCAATCAATGCGACGGGCTATGGCCTCACGCTCGGCATTCATTCGCGCATCGATGCGACGGCGGAGTTCATCCGCGACCGCGTGCATGCCGGAAACGTGTACGTGAACCGCAACCAGATCGGCGCTGTCGTCGGTGTGCAACCATTCGGTGGTGAAGGATTGTCGGGCACAGGACCCAAGGCCGGCGGCCCGCATTATCTGCAGCGTTTCAGTTTGGAACGTACTTATACTGTGAATACAACGGCTGCGGGCGGCAACGCATCGCTTCTGGCTGGCGGCGGCTCCGAAGGAATCTGATAGAGATTCGTCCCATGACGGGGACGGGCGCGCATATCATCGTATTCGGAAACGAGAAAGGCGGCTCGGGCAAGACGACCGCTGCGATGCACATCGCCGTGTCGCTCGCGCGCATGGGCAAGCGGGTCGCCGCCATCGACCTCGACAGCCGCCAGCGTTCGCTCACGCGCCAGTTGGAAAACCGCGCGGCATTCAGGGAGCGCAGCGGCGCGGATATTCCCATTCCCGACTCGCATGTGGTCGCGCGTTCCAATCTGAAATCGCTGGATGAAGGCGCGGCCGAAGAAGCACGGAAATTCGCGGACGTTCTCGCGGAGGTGGAAACGCGGCACGATTTCATCGTCATCGACACGCCGGGTTCGGACACCCAGCTTTCGCGCATCGGCCACGCCGCCGCGGATACGCTGGTGACGCCGATGAACGACAGCTTCGTGGATCTCGACCTTCTGGCCCGCACCGATCCGCAGACCTTCGAGATCAAGCAGCCCAGCCTCTATTCCGATTTCGTGTGGGATTGCCGCAAGCGCCGCCTCATGGCGCGCAAGCCCGCGCTCGACTGGGTGGTCATGCGCAATCGCATTTCCTCCACCGACACGCGCAACAAGCGCCGCATGTCCGGCGTGCTCGACAAGCTGGCGGAGCGCATCAGCTTCCGCGTGGCGCCCGGCTTCGGCGAGCGCATCATTTTCCGCGAGCTGTTTCCGCACGGCCTGACCATGCTGGACCTGCCGCAAAAAGCGCTGGGGATTCCGCTTTCGATGTCTCACGTCGCCGCGCGCCAGGAAGTGCGCGAGCTTCTGCTCACGTTGAAATTACCAGGCATCGGAACGAAGGTTTCTTAGGCTCTGCTCCGTCCCAAAATCGTCATGGCCGGGCTTGTCCCGGCCATCCATGAACACGGACCAAGGGCTTCTGGAAAATGGATGGCCGCCACGAGGGCGGCCATGACGGATGCATAGTTGAGATAAAAACCGACTTACTTCGCCGCCGCGGCGAAGCAGGTCTGTTTGCGCTCGGTCATGCGCTGGCAGACGGCGCGGGCTTCCGCTTCGACGAACGGCCCAAAGCGCGCGCGATAGAGCGTCTTGCCGTCAACGGACTGGAACGGGACCACGATACGCTCGGCTTGTCCCAGCACGTCCATGGAGCGTTCGGCGTAGGCGGTGAGTTGCGCCTTGGCGGATGGCACATCGCCAAACGCGCCGATCTGGATCGCCCAGTTGCGCCCGCCCTTGGTGGCGACGGATTTGGCGATGCTGGTGGCGGGACGGCCGCGCACCGGTGTTCCCATGTCGCCGATATCGCCTTCACCCAGCGCTTCTGCGCGCGAGGACGGGCGGATGTTCGGCGGCGCGGGGCGTTGCTGCGGCGTCAGGGATGCCACGAGCAGCTGGCTGCGCGGCGCGGGCCTGGGACGGATGTTGGGCGGCGGCGGCCTCAGACGGATGGCCCCCGTGGCGCCGGCGACATTGATGGATGTGGATGGTGGCGGCGGCGGAACCGCGGGCAGTGTGGAGGCGGCGGCCAGCTTCGCGCCGACATTCGGCACCGGGGCAGGCGTGCTGGCAATCAGATTGCCGATAGCGTCGGTCGGATCGGGGCGAGATTCGGCCGCATCCTCATCGTTCGGATCGTTCGAAGGGACTTGGCGGCCAACGGGAAAGCCGGCCGCGATCGGCGGCGCATCGTTCGACGCCACCGCGCGCCACGGAATATTGCGGTGAGCGACCATGCTGGGGTTCTGCGCGATCTGCGTGTAGGTCGCGTCGAGCAGGCGCATCATCTCCGTATCGCGCATATGCGCGGTGCGACCGCCCATCACCACGCCGATGATTTGGGTGTTGTTGCGCGTCACCGAGGAAACCAGATTGAAACCCGAGCCTTCGGTGTAGCCGGTTTTGATTCCGTCCGCGCCGTCATAGCGGCCGAGCAGGTTGTCGTGACCGTGATAATAGCGGCCGCGATAGGTGAAGCCTGTTGTCGACCAGTAGTGGAAATATTGCGGGAAATCATAGGCCAGGTGGCGCGCGAGAGTGGCCAGGTCGGTGGCCGTGGAGATCTGGCGGTCATCGGGAAGGCCCGATGCGTTGTGATAGAATGTATCGTTCATGCCGAGCTGACGCGCCTTTTGCGTCATCATCTCGCCGAAGTGATCTTCGGTGCCGCCCAGATATTCGGCGATCACCACCGCCACGTCGTTCGCCGACAACACGACCACCGCTTTGATCGCATCTTCCACATCGATCGATTGGCCCGCGCGCAGATAAAGTTTTGTCGGATGCTGGATCGCCGCATGTTCGGACACGGGCATGACCGTCTGCAATGTCGTTTGTCCGCGCTTCATGGATTCGAAGAGCATGTAGAGCGTCATCATCTTGGTGAGTGACGCCGGATGGCGCAGCGCCTTGGCATTGCGCGCATAGAGGACGCGGCCGGACACGCCGTCGATGATGAGGGCGGCGTCCTTCTTGGGGTCCGTCAGGCTGACATTGGCCCAGTTAACCGGTGCCTTGGCGCGATGAGAGGTGGCACGGTGGCGGGCTTCAGCGGCCTGGGGAACGAAGAGGGCAGTGGTCAGGACAAGCGCAAGGGCAGCTGTAAAAAAGCTTCTCCCCGCTGTCGCACCGGATTTGGCGCGCTGCCATAACCACATAAACCAACCCCTGAAAGGTTTGCGCCCCACCCTCAACGAACAAGACCAAACTGTGGCGGCCTTCGCAAGGCCGAAGCCAAATTTATCTTATGTTGCGGGCGTTTACGAATGGTTAATACATGGTTTATGAGGTCTGAATCGAAGCCATCAAAGTTCCGTCCCGATTTTTTTGTGCAGCGCAGCAAAACCCCTTGACACTAGGGTTGTTGCACCGCATATAACTCATGTTGCACTGCAGCAGGGAATTCCCCCGCCAAGACGGTGCTCTAAAGAACGGAGAAACGACATGGCGAAGACCAAGACGACCGAAAAGATCCTCAACGGTTCGGAACACATCGAAGCCGCCGTCAAAAACGGCGCGGAAGCCTTCAAGACGAATTTTGACAAGGCCGTGAAGGGCTATGACAAATTCCTCGGCCTCGGCAAGGAAAACCTCGAAGCTGTCGTGGCGTCCGCCACGGTTGCCGGCAAGGGCGTCGAGACCATCCACAACGAAACCTACGCGTTCTCGAAGCAGTCGATCGAAGATGCCGTCGCCGCCACGAAGGCCGTTCTGGCCTCGAAGTCGGCGCATGAAGCGTTCGAACTGCAGACCGATTTCGCGAAGGCCGCGTTCGACCAGTATGTCAGCCAGGTCACGAAGATGAACGAGATCTTCACCGCCACGGCGAAAGACGCGTTCGGTCCGCTCCAATCCCGCTACCAGGCATGGGTTGATGCGGTGCAGACGGCGCGCGCCGCCTAACCAGACAGGACGATCGTTCCGCGGCATCCTCCCCCCAATGCGGAACGGCTCCAGAAAGGGCTCGATGCTTCGGCATCGGGCCCTTTCGTTTTGGCGCGGAATTCCCCTGATTCCGCTTAGGAAAACCACAACCGGGGCGGGCCGCGTTTTTTTCTTCTTTCCGTTAAACTCCGTGCGGTAGAATTGGCGCGCATGAGCGGCAGAAACGACGAGAACGATGACGATCTGAACGGCGGAACCGGTGGCCAGAACGGAACCGGCGTTGTCACAAAAACGCGCCCAAAGACCAAGAAGCCCAGCCTCTATAAGGTTCTCATCCTGAACGACGACTACACGCCCATGGAGTTCGTCGTTCACATTCTCGAGCGCTTCTTCAACAAGAATCGCGAGGAAGCCGTTCAGGTGATGCTGCATGTCCACCGCCATGGCGTGGGTATTTGCGGGGTGTTCACCTACGAGGTGGCGGAAACTAAAGTGGCGCAAGTCATTGAATTTTCCCGCCGTCATCAACATCCTCTACAGTGCACCATGGAGAAGGAGTAGAGTCGCGCGATGCCATCATTATCCCGCAGTTTGGAGCAGGCCCTTCACCGCGCCATCAAACTCGCGAGCGACCGGCACCATGAATACGCGACTCTGGAGCATCTTCTCCTCGCGCTCACCGAAGAGGGTGACGCGCAGCAGGTTCTGAAAGCCTGCAATGTCGATATCGAGGCGCTGAAGAAGTCGCTGCAGAAATATGTCGACGAAGAACTCATCACCCTGGTGATCGAGGACGGCGAGGACGCCAAGCCCACCGCCGGTTTCCAGCGCGTCGTGCAGCGCGCGGTTCTCCATGTCCAGAACTCCGGCCGCGATGAAGTGACGGGCGCGAATGTTCTCGTCGCGCTGTTCACCGAGCGCGAGAGCCACGCCGTTTACTTCCTGCAAGAGCAGAACATGAACCGCCTCGATGCCGTGAGCTTCATCAGCCATGGCATCGCCAAGCGCCCTGGCATGAGCCAGCAGAAAACCGCGCGCGGCGCGGATGAAGATGAGGACGCAGCGGAAAAGCAGAACAAGAGCGGCACCGAAGCGCTCGAAGCCTATTGCGTCAATCTGAACGAGAAGGCGAAAGGCGGCCGCATTGATCCGTTGATCGGCCGTGACGCCGAAGTGGATCGCACCATCCAGATTCTGTGCCGCCGCCAGAAGAACAATCCGCTCTATGTCGGCGACCCCGGCGTTGGCAAGACGGCGATTGCCGAAGGCCTTGCGCGAAAGATCGTCAAGAAGGAAGTGCCGGAAGTTCTGCAGAACGCCGTCATCTACGCACTCGACATGGGCTCGCTGATCGCGGGCACGCGCTATCGCGGCGATTTCGAGGAACGTCTGAAGTCCGTCGTGAAAGAACTGGAAGCCATCAAGGGCGCGGTTCTGTTCATCGACGAGATTCACACCGTCATCGGCGCCGGCGCGACATCCGGCGGCGCGATGGATGCCTCCAACCTGCTCAAGCCCGCGCTGGCGCAAGGCACGCTGCGCTGCATCGGTTCGA